>Ga0066687_10000034_pt1 | contig 40943 bp, 37 predicted proteins | sample GraSoiAngelo_136_FD_65630 | JGI IMG/M metagenome (GOLD analysis project Ga0066687, IMG submission 65630) | Grasslands soil microbial communities from the Angelo Coastal Reserve, California, USA - 14_0929_09_20cm | ecosystem: Environmental > Terrestrial > Soil > Grasslands | place: USA... | reverse complement strand
GCGCGAGAATGACCTGTCAGTAAAAGCCAGGTTCCGAATCTTCAGCGTCTATCGCACCCGCACCGGCGAGCCGCTTTGGATCATCACCGAAGCCGACCGCGGTGCCACCACTCTTTTGTTGCCTAGCGAATACTGAAATTCGAACGGGCTAGAAGCGCCCCAACGCCTCTAGCCCGAAAGCACCAACTTCACCTGCCTACGGAGAGAATCGATGCTCAGAGAAAACTGTATCACCGCCGTTTCGCTCGCACCAACCGCACCGGTAAGGCCCAACTCCGATTTGTTATTGGGAACCGAGCGCTTGATTGAAGAGATTCACGGGCGTTTGCTCGCCGGCGAGTCTATCAACAACCGGGCGCTTACTGAGATGGCCGACCGAGCCTATGGCGGAAGCCGTGCGCGAGGCACTTACACCGCTCGCGACGCCTACGACGCGATGGAAACGGCGGTCAACAAACTGCTCGAAACCCAGGCACGCGAACTCATGTCAATGAGCGTAGCCGATGCTCTCAGCCGGACCTTGCGGCCTCTAACCCAACGCTTGCCCAGGCAGTCAGACCGGACGCTTGAGCAATCTCGGCTTCAGCAATTCTCAACACCGCCAGCACTCGCCTATATAGCCGACCGACTGTTGAACCCTTCACCGAATGACCTCGTGCTTGAGCCGTCAGCGGGAACCGGGAGCCTTGCCGTCTGGCCGCGCGCTATCGGCGCTCACGTGGTGTGCAACGAGATAAGCCCGCGCCGCCGCATGCTCCTCGACCGGGTTCTTGGATTCGAAACCAACAGCGTAGACGCGGAGTTCATTCACGATCTGCTCGACACAGAGATAAGGCCAACCGCCGTTTTGATGAACCCGCCTTTCAGCGCGACAGGCGGACGGGTTGTCGCTAACCGAATGATCTACGGCGCTCGACACGTGGAAGGCGCGCTCAGGCGAATGCAGCAAGGCGGAAGGTTGGTCGCGATTGTGAGCGAAGCGATGAGCTTCACTCGCCCCGGTTTTAGCGATTGGTGGAAGGTTCTGACCACAACGTACAACGTACGCGCCAACTTTCATTTCGGCGGCAACGAATATGGCAAGTACGGCACAAGCTACGGTCTGCAAATCCTGATTATTGACAAGACCGGCCCGACACCCGGCAAGAATTGGGAAGCGCGACTTAACAACATCAATTGGGGAGAAGCAGACAATCTCGAAAGCCTGTGGGAGTCGCTTAAGGAACTCGCAGTCCACGGGACGAGCAAGGACACGGAGCCAGAGAGAGCAGAGAGCAAGGCTGGCGAAAGCAAGACGACCGAGGGCACGAACAGCGAGAGCGAAACCGCAGAGCCAGAGTGTAAGACCCTCTTTGTTCCCTACAGTCCCGCAAGATTGAAGGGCGGGACGCCTCACCCTGCGCCCATTGTCGAGTCAGCTTCAATGGCTGCCGTGCTGCCGCCGGAGATAACCTACCGTCCGCACCTGTCGCGCGAGATCATAACCGAAGGCCGATTATCCGACATTCAACTTGAACGAGTGATTTACGCGGGACAACGCCACGAGCAGCGGTTACCAGATGGCTCGCGAGCGGCTTACTATGTCGGCGACGGTACCGGAGTCGGGAAAGGCCGCATTATCGCCGGTATAGTGGTTGACAACTGGAATCAACAAAGACGGCGCGCCCTGTGGCTATCGGTCAACAATGACTTGCTGGAATCGGCAAGGCGAGACCTCAATGACCTTGGCGTAAAGATACCACTTGCGCGAATAAATGATTATCCCGCAACGGATGACATTACCTTGCCCGAGGGAGTTATCTTTAGCTCTTACTCTTCGCTGATAGCCGCAGCCAAGAACGGCGCGCGCCGATTCGATCAGATACAGCGGTGGTTAGGCGCCGATGCGGTGGTCATCTTTGACGAAGCGCACAAGGCAAAGAACGCGCTAGCCAGTGGTCGCGGTGAACCCACGCAGACCGGGCAAGCCGTGATTGACTTGCAAGACGGCGTTGCGAATCCTGACTACAGAATCGTCTATTCGAGTGCAACCGGAGCAACCGACGTTCGCAACATGGCCTATATGACCAGATTGGGATTATGGGGCGATTATGTGGTTGACCACATAATCTCCCTTATGTGGTGCACGTGGTTATGTGGCGCAGGGTTGCTAACTGCTTTGGTCGGTGGCGTGAGTTGAATTTAACGCCACATAACTTTCTCCGATATATAGTCGAGTGTTTTCTTGAAAATCCATCGGGAGGCTCGACTATGTTCCATCAACTGTACAATAGAGAGAGTACGGCAGAGCATCATTTTGCTAGCCCACTTGTAGACGAACGATTGCGGTATCTCCGGCATTGTGCTGAGCAAGGGTGTACTCGTGGTACCCTGCGGGGAACTGCCTCAATGCTGCTTACACTCATTAAGAAGTTGGGTTTAAGAAACAAACGAGAGATTAGCATTGAGGAAATTAGGACAGCGGGAAAGAGATGGGCATCTCGCAAGCCACGTCACTCTAGCATCAAACATGGCCTGAGATCAGAAAGGCAGTTTACTTCGGTAGCCGTAAACTGGCTGCGTTTCATTGGAAGGTTGCGAGAACCTGTACCTCCGGCGAACCCTAATGCTGGTTTGGTTGCTGATTTCGCGGACTATTTGTCACGAGAAAAGGGACTGGCGGCGGAAACAGTGAAGCTTCAGTGCTGGTATGTGACGGATTTTCTAAACCGCCTGCACAGTTCTAATCGCAGGCTTAAAGATCTGTCGATTAGTGATATCAACGAGGCAGTTGCTCTTAAGGGTAACCAGGATGGCTATACTCGGAGATCGCTCCGATGCGTAGCTGAGGTGTTGCGATCTTTCTTTCGTTATGCCGAGGCGCAAGACTTGTGCTCTCGTGGATTGTCCCTCTCGATCAAAGCACCTCGCATATATCAGAATGAAGGCATTCCGACAGTACTGACCTGGTATGATGTGCAACGATTGCTGGCGCTCACTGACAGTGACCACCCGACCGATATCCGAGACCGTGCAATTCTCCTGCTTTTCATGTCCTACGGCTTGCGTTCGGCTGAGCTTCGCCGCCTGCGACTGGAAGACATAGATTGGGAACGGGAAACGATTCTAGTTCGTCACTCCAAGCAGCAGCAACGGCAGCAGGTTTATCCTCTCTCAACCCAAGTCGGTGAGGCGCTGCTGCGATACCTGAGAGAAGTGCGGCTACGATCTTCTTACCGCGAACTATTCCTGACAATGATCTCCCCAATTCAGCCGATCAGCGGGACTTGTCTTTGGAATATAGTCGGTTGGCGTCTGCGTAAACTGGGCATCTCTCTAAAACATATTGGGCCGCATGTCCTACGACATGCTTGCGCCACTCATTTACTTGCTGAAGGGTTGTCGATGAAAGCTATCGCCGATCACCTCGGACACCTCAGCCCTAAAGCAACGTCCATTTACGCCAAGGTTGACTTAAATGGACTGCGCCAGGTGGCAGAATTTGATTTAGGAGGTTTGTCGAAGAAAGCTATCGCTGATTACCTCGGAGACCTCAGCCCTAAAGCAACATCCATTCATGCGAAGGCTGATCTAAACCGACTGCGCCAGGTTGCGGAATTTGATTTAGGAGGTCTGTCATGAAAATACGGCTATTAGCTGATCAGTACATCGCTTACGGAAAATCGTTAGGGGCAAAGTTCAAGTCAGCGGCATACACATTACGAGCTTTCTGCCGTTTTGTAGGTGACGAGGCCGATATTAAGAGAGTTCGGGAAGACCAAGTTAATGCCTTCCTTGCCGGGGGAGAAGGTCAAAGCATAGCTCGCTGGCAACAGAAGTACGGCACACTGCGAGTGTTCTATGACTACGCCATCAGTAGCGGTTGCGTTGCAACAGCGCCATTACCGGCAAAAAGACCAAAGTGCACTAAATCCTTTGAGGCGTATATCTATTCGGTTGAGGAACTGAAAAAGATTCTCAGAGAGAACGGCTCGCACGGTCGAAAGTTCAAGCTGGAACCTCTGACAATCCATTCACTCTTGCTCTTACTCTACGGCACCGGCCTGCGGATCGGTGAAGCCCTCGCTCTGACCTATGGAGACGTGGACATTTCAACAAAACTAATCACTGTCAGCGACACGAAATTCTTCAAAACGCGCTTGGTGCCCGTCGGACAGCAGCTTCATGGTGCACTTGAGCGGTATGTCGAGAGTCGACGACAAGCTGGCCATTCACAGAATGTTGACTCACCGTTCTTCGTTACGCGTAGTGGGGCTTCTCCAACATTAGCTTTGGTAGAAAGGGCATTCCGCCGCTTGTGCATCCGTGCTGGTGTTACCCGGTCTGACGGAAGCAGGCTTCAACCGAGGCTCCACGACTTACGACATACGTTCGCGGTTCACCGTCTGATCGCATGGTATCGGGAAGGAGCTAATAATGTGCAAAACCTGGTGCCACATCTGGCTACTTACTTGGGCCACGTGCATCTCTCATCAACCCAGGTTTATCTCAAGATGACGCCAGAGCTACTTCAGCAGGCATCCTTACGTTTTGAACAGTATGCGATAGCGATGAAGGAGGACTTCCATGAATAATGCAAACCTGTTAGGGCCTTGGATCAGACGCTTTCTTCTGGAACACGTCCAAGAGCGGAATCTCGCTCGGAATACCCAACAGAGCTATCGCGATACTCTCGTTCAATTAGTGCCATTCGTTGTACAGAAAATTAGACGACCAGTAGAGCGGCTAGAAGTGACAGACGTGACTCCAGAGATCGTACGACTTTTTCTGGTGGATATTGAAACGACTCGTGGGTGTGTACCGGCAACACGAAATCAGCGGCTTGCGACAATACACGCTCTTGCCAGGCATATTGGATTAAACAGTCCTGAGCACATCGAGTGGTGTGGGCAAATCCGTTCTATCCCGTTCAAGAGAGTTGCCAGGCCCTTGGTGAGTTATTTAGAGAAACCTGAAATGGAGGGGCTACTCAAGGCACCAGATCGACGGACTAAACAAGGTCAGCGAGACTATGCTTTACTTCTCTTCCTCTATAACACCGGAGCGAGAGCTGACGAAGCCGCCCACGTCAGAGTCGCGGATGTTAACTTGGGCCGGGTCCCAGAGAGGGACTTCTCGTCTGTTCTGATTCGTGGGAAAGGTAATAAAAAGCGTCTGTGTCCGCTATGGTCGCATACAGCTCTAACGTTGGTGTCGCTAATCAATGATCGCGCTCAATCTGAGCATGTCTTTCTGAACCGCCGTGGTCGACCCATCACTAGGTTTGGAATTCATGAAATGATCGAGCGATATGTTAAGTCTCTGCGTGAGAACATGCCCTCCCTAACGACTAAACGAGTTAGCCCTCACACCATTCGCCACACTTCCGCCACTCACTTGCTACGTGCCGGTGTTGATATCAATACGATTCGCGGGTGGCTTGGGCATGTCTCACTGGCCACTACTAACATCTATGCCGAGATTGATCTAGAAATGAAAGCAGAAGCATTACGTCACTGCGAAGTGAAAGACCCCAAGCCTAGAAAGCCTCCAAAGCACTGGAAAGAGGACGCCGAGATAATGGCATTCTTGCGTAGGCTCTAGATCAATCTTTTATGTGGCGTTCGTTCTTTCTGGTTCTTTTGGCAGCAATAACATGCGGAATGAACGCCACATAACCACGTGCACCACATAAGGGCGACTCGACAAGCTTCCCAGGCGGCTTCAGTCAATTCTTGGCGGAGATCGACGCCGGCGGAGTCGGAGCCATGGAGATGATTAGCCGCGATCTCAAGAGCCTTGGAATCCTCGCGTCCGCATCCATCAGCTTTGGTACTTGCCCGCGATCAGGAAAGGCCGTCGAGTATCGGGAGACGATTCATAAGCTCACGCCGCAGCAACGCGAGATGTACAACTGTGCCGCTGATGCTTGGCAGGTTGTCATGCAGAACATCAGCGAGGCGCTCGGAATCACCAACGGCGGAAGGCGAGCTCGCGCTGTTGCCCTCAACAAGTTTTGGGGAGACCATCAAAGGTTTTTCAGGCAGATCATTTCATCATACAAAGTCCCGACCGTGATTGAAGAAACCGAGAAAGCGCTTGCGGAAGGCAAGTCGGTTGTCATCTCGCTTGTCGGAACGGGAGAGGCGAGAACGCGCGAGCAGGTTGCAAGAGCCAAGGCTGAGAATGGTCAGCTTGAGGATTTGGATTTCTCGCCACGTGAAGTCATAGCCAACATGGTAGACCGAGGCTTCCCCACTACTCTTTATCGCGATGTGACCGACCCAGCGACAGGCAAAACGTTGCAAGAACCAGTTAGAGACGCCGATGGCAACATAGTACAGAGTCGTGAGGCTTTGGAGATGAAGCAGCGGCTCATCGACGGACTATCGGCGCTCGCACTGCCCGAGAACCCCCTTGACCAGCTTGTGAATCACTTTGGAGAGAGCAACGTGGCCGAACTGACGGGGCGAACCCGCCGCTTAATTCGCGATCCGCGCAACGGGCGCGTTGAATATCGAAAGCGGAATCCGGAAGGAATCGCCCTTCAGAACATAAACGTGTACGAAATGCAGCAATTCCAACAAGGCAAGAAGCGAATCGCGATAATCTCGGATGCTGCATCCACTGGAATTTCTCTGCACGCTTCCAATCGCGAAGCCAATCAACAACGCCGAGTGCACATAACGCTTGAACTGGGATGGAGTGCCGACAAGCAAATGCAGACGTTTGGACGAACGCACCGGTCGGACCAAGCCGTGCCACCCGAGTATGTGTTGCTGTCGACTGAACTGGGCGGAGAGAAGCGCTTTAGCTCGACTATCGCCAGACGGCTCGGGAGTCTTGGAGCTTTGACCAAAGGTGACCGCGGAGCAGCCGACAACGGCGACCTCGCCAAGTACAACTTCGAGACCGAGGAAGGCAGAGCCGCACTCAGTCTCTTATTCCGCTCTATCATGTCTGGCAAGCCTGTACCCGGAATCGACAACCCACGTCAGACTCTCAGAGACATGGGGTTGCTTGTCGAGCAAGAAGGAGTTGAGACGGTTCGAAAAGAAGATGAATACAACGTTCCACGCTTCTTGAATCGAGTGCTGGCCCTCGATGTTGACCGGCAGAACAGCCTGTTCAATCATTACGCGAAGCTGTTTGATGAGATAGTAAGCTTCGCGAAGGCTCGCGGTACCTTCGATGAGGGCGTAACCGACATCAAGGCTTTGTCGGTTCGTTTGTCGAATGCCAATGTAGTACACCGCGACCAATCAACCGGAGCCGAGACCACACACTACACCGTTGAGATAGACCAGCCGACCAAGAAAGTAAGTTTTGCGGAAGCGGACGAGGCTCGCAAAGGCAAAGGCGGAGCATTCTTTGAGCATCTCCACAAACGCTCGTTCATGTTTGCGTTGGAATCCCGCAGGCACACGGACCCTGCGACCGGGAACACCTTTCTTAACTTTGGCGTGTGGCGACCGGAGGGCGCACACTTGAGCTATATTCAAGAGAACGCCTTGACGGAGAAATATCGCCCAGTCACCCCGGAAACCGCGCGTCATTGGTGGGAGACGAAATACGCGGCGATTCCCGACGTTCAGACCTCGAAACTACACATTATTGGGGGAGCCATCACACCCCTCTGGCAAAGTCTGAAGACAACGGGCGTCACGCACTTGCGCGTTGTTCGAGTGACAGCCGACGACGGCCAGCGCATTGTGGGCGTTCAAGTGTCGAGTGACCGCGTAGGCGAAGTACTGCGAGCGCTTGGAGTCGCCCGAACCACGCGCGAGTCGAGCGATATTTTCGACAGTGTATTTAATGACGGAGAAGAAATCGCGCTAACCGCTGGGCTCAAGATAAAGCGGGGCAGGATTCACAGAGACGCCGTAATCGAGCTATGCGGCGCCCACCCGACTATGTTCTCAACGTTGAGAGGGCTCGGCCTTTGCAACGAAACTATATCGTGGAAGCAAAGATTCTTCGTACCAGTCGAGGAAGAGCGCGGTAAGGCGATCATAGCGGCTTTGGTCGAACAATTCCCGGTAACCCCCGACGAAGACGACATTGAAGACGCCGAGCTTCCATCCAACGCGAACGCTGCGAGTAAGCCTATCCAATTGATTGACCTTGAGAATTGGGTCATCGAGCCGCCCGAAGTCTTGTGCAGCCGTGAAGAGGCGGAACCTGAAGCGATCCGCGATGCCGAAAAAGAGTCACCAACGAATGGCGGGACAGACGTGGCGACTTGCGTGGAATCAGCCGACCCTTGGTCCCGGTCGATTTCCGCAGGAGAGGTTTCGCCGGCAATGTTCTTTGCACCGCAGCCATACTTTGGCGGGCCAGCCATTCAGCTTGGTTTCAACTTCGCCGAAAGCGAGTCCTGATGGGACTCGCTTTCGGTTGATCGAACACTGAGAGGAGGGCGAGGGCGAAAAGCTGCCTCTCGCTTCCCACCCATCCCACCCTTTGATGAGCAACCAGGAGAAGGTGAAAATACCCGTTTTGTTTGAACGGCCCTCCTTCGAGCCTAGACTGCGATTATCGTGCACGTGATCTTTTGAAAAGAGTTATACGATTTACACTAAATCTAACTCCTTTCGTGTTGTTTCTCGCCTACTGAACGATTCTTTCAGATTCTTCTAATTTATTTCATTCTCAGGTGGCAAACTGCACGAATGTCACCGTCTCTATATACTGAGGGGACCTCACCGCCCGGCAGGTTGTGAATAGGTTATTGATGGCGATTTGGTAGTCTGCGTCTGGTAATACTTCTTAACTCGACGCGTCCGCCGATCGCGGTCTTTCATCTCATGTCCCAGCCATTAGCGTCGCCGCTTATGGTTCTTACTGAGGTGCATGGCGTCCGAGACCTTATTAAATGATGTAGTCTTGCTGCCATTCTTGATGGCTCACGACTTCGCCGACACCCAGCATCAGCTCGCATTGCTGTTCTCGGAATACGTTGAGCCGCGGATACGAGCCGTAATCTCGGTTCGTCTCTCCTCAAGCACCATGAGCCACACCCTCGCAGATGTGGAGGATCTTTGCAGCGAGGTAAGAGTCCGGTTAACTGCGTATCTTCGTGAGTTGAAAGTCAACCTGATGGCAGCCCCTTGCAGGGACTTTCGATGCTACATCGCGACCGCCGCACATAACGCGTGTCACGATCACTTCCGACAGTTGTACCCCGAGCGAACTCGGATCAATAAGAACGTTCGCTATCTGCTCAGGACCAACTCCGACTTTGCTCTCTGGAGAATCGCGGACAATGGCAAGGGAGAGTGGATATGTGGATTTGATGTTTGGCGTGGGAAAGAGCCATCCGCGGATTTCAGCAGACTCGTCCATCGCTTCTATGATGACCGCCAAGGCTTGGCAGAGGTATTTCCGCCCTATGACAGCACCCAGCACGTTGAGATGAGCCAGACGATCTCGTCAGTGTTTCGGAAGACTGGGGAACCGATCCGCGTATCAGACCTGGTCAACATCATCGCAGAAATCACCGGCATCAAGGAGGGGCCGCTTCCATCCCTCGATGGCTTGGGTGTGGACTGGCCGATTGCTGATCCAAAGCTCCGCATCGACCTGCTGCTCGAGCTGCGCGAGCCGCTCGCTCGAGTGTGGCGCGCGCTTCGACAGCTTCCCAGAGACGAGTTCAAGGCATATCTGTTCTATGCACGCGACAGCTACGGCGACGATCTCATTAACCTGTTCCTCGACGCTGATATTGCGACTTCTGACGAAATTGCGGCTCTCCTGCAGATGACTCCCCGCGAGTTTGTCGAGCTTAGGGCAAACCGGCTGCCGCTCGACAATGAAGCGATCAGCAGGGAACTCGGTGTTTCGGTCGACCGGGTCTATAAGCTCCGGCATTGGGCAGGCCGACGCCTGAAGGCGCTGCTCGCTGAAGCATCTTCGGAAAAAAGATCGAGAAGGCGGAAGAAATCACCAAAGCGACCGTCTCATGACAGTGTAGGGTAGATCGTCGGTTAAGCACATCTGTAACTTCTTATTATGGACATGCACTCATCAATAGAAGAGATAAGGAACTACTTGGCCCGGAGGCTTCCGGTCGATGACTTTGGCCGGGTAAGCGATCACGTGCATAGCTGTGACGTTTGCTATATGGACCTCATGGTCGAGTTGGAAAAGCGACTTCCTATCGTGATTGACTTCGATGAGCTTGCAGGGATGCAAGACTGGCATCTCGAAGGCGAAGAGTTAGCGGCGTACCTTGCCGGCACGATGGATCAGCTTGATTTTGAATGCGCCGAGTTTCACCTGGAAGAATGCGCGTCTTGTAGGGAGAAGGTATCTGCGGCCCAGGGTCACCGAGTTTTCGGATCCTTTGTTGGAGCCATGCGAGCGCTGCCCTGGAGAATGCCTCGGGTGGGCGTACCCTTTGTTCTTTCAAATCGGCGGCGGCTCGCCGCCGCAACGGTCTTACTTGCGGCGTTGGCGGTTTTTATTGTCTGGGCGCTCTTGAAACCTCGATCTGAGAAGCGGCAATACGCGGGAGGCTCGCCCTCACAGATTGCTGCGCCTCAACCTGCCGACCCTGATAAAAATGCTCCCGGCCCTCGCGAAGACAAGAGGCCTGAAAGCAATAGGGATCAGGTCTCTACCCCGCCCGCACGCAACACCGGCACGATCGCACGTTCGGGAACGAACCCGGTTGCGCCGAAGGACCGCGACATCGAGCAGGCTTTAATCGCCAGGGACCTCGCAATGCCTTCCGCCATCGAGATGCTCGACAGGGGAACAACAGTCGTTGTCCGTGGTGAAAGCATCCCAGTTGAGTCTTTCACCGTCGTTCGACCTTTTGCCACTATCATACCGGATGACCGCCCGACATTCTCCTGGATAGCTTTAGATGGAGCATCCACGTACTCGGTCTCGGTTTACGACGACGCGCTACATCTCGTGAAAACGAGCGAGCCATTAACGACGACTCGCTGGTCAATCCCCGAGAGCCTCCGTGCTGGAATCGTCTACACCTGGATCGTGACCACAACGAAGAACGGCCAGGAGATTGTGGCCCCCGCCTCCCCAGCCCGAGCCGAGTTCAAGATAATAGAGCGGTCCGAGTTGACCCAACTAAATCGAAAGCTCGCCCTAACTCATTCGCATGCTGTACGGGGCGTGCTGTACGCCGAGGCGGGATTGCTAGATGACGCCGAGAGAGAATTTCAGGCTCATCTATCTCTGAAGCCAGGAGACGAGCGGGTGAAGAAACTGCTTAACCGAGTGAGATCGTGGCGAAAATCAGACTCCTAATTAATTGCCGCCGTCTCCAAGTACCACGAAGCCGGCCCAGTAGTACGGCTTCATCCTATACCGGGGATCGTTGATCATCTCCATAGCGGCTTTCCGAAGAGCCTCAGCCTTTGATGAGTCTGATTCACAACGCACGAGGTTCTTGTGAAAACTGGTCATGAGCATTGTGGTGCTCTGCGATGGAACCCGCCATTGGCTCGCTACCGTTGTTGGCACCCCTGCTACGAAAAGCGCCCAGGTCATTCCGATCATTCCTTCACCATAGCCCACTCGGCCTCTTGCCGTGTCGCACGCGGAGAGAACCGCGAGATCCGCTTTGAGATCCATCTCCATAAGTTCCCACGCCTCCAAGAAACCATCCTCTTTGCCGTCTGCGCTCGGCGCGAGGGCAATATAGGAATACAACGGGCTCCGGTTGTCGAATACGCCGTGAGTTGCGAAGTGAAGAACGCGGTAGTTCGAACTCTCGGCCTTAACCAAATCCTCACGCGCCGCCACTCCAAGGCGAACAAGACTTGCCGAAGGTCCATAGACTTCGGCAGCGAGCGATTGTACCTCAGTCTCCGTCTCCGGAAGCGCGGCGAATGAGTTGTTGCGGACATTTGGCGTTTCGGCTTGAGCTACTTCACGCAGCTTCGGGTTGCCGAGGGCATACAGGTCTTGAGTCGGCGCGCCGGGCGTGCCCGTGCCGGCGTCTGCTCGCTTGCCGAAAGGCAGCGCGTGCAAGCTGTCGGACTTCTTCCTCATCTCGCGAAGCACCTGGATGGAAGGCGCGTAATACAAAGCGTACAGCTCGAGCAAGAACTTGTCTTCGCCTGTCTGTAATGCTTGAAAAGGCAGGTTCCAAAGCGGCCCATCTGGAACGACGCAGATCGTCTTCTTCCCGCCCAGATGTGCTTCCGCCGGTTTCACAAGCAGGTCATAGAGCCGGCGACCCGTGTCGTAGAAGCCGGGATGATTCGCCGAGAGAAACCCGCGATACCTCTCGACCATAGCTGCCAGTTCGCTCTTGCTGATCCTTATCGAATAGACCTTGAGCGCTACTCCGGCATGGCTCGCACCCTTCGACAACACAAACAGGAAGGTCTCGCCTTCTGTCACAACATACTCCAGAATCGCAGTGCGCGAATCGGCGACTATTCCCCTTGCGTCATCTAAAGAGAACGCCGGCAACTGACCCCGTTTGACCGCAAGATTCGGATGGGCCGCATAAAGCTTTGTTTGAAACACCTCGTATGAGCTTCTCGCAGTGGCCAGACTCGCTTCGATTTGGGCGATCCGGGTACTGTCAGGTTTGGGCCTCATCTTCTCTCCACGAAGCTGCGTGTTCAGTGAAACCATTTCACCATAGAGCCTGCGCTCATCGGCCTGCTCGCTTTGACTCATCGACTTGTTGACCGTGATCCGCCCATTGCGAAGCACATTCAACAGGACACGACCTTTTGCGCGCTCGGCGAACCTTAGAGCCGCTTCAGGATTCTCCAATGCCATGAGTGATACCAGTTCGTGATATGGCGACAGTTTATCTTCAAAGAAGAGCTGCTGTTCCTTCTCGCCCCCGGCAACCTCATCGCCCATCTGTTCAATGGCTTCAATAGCGCGAGCGAAAGGTCTAGCCGCCGCGCCATGCTCCCCTTGTGCGCGAAGGACACGCCCTTGTGTCGTGAGCGACAAATAAGCGAGCAAGGGTGATCTCATCCTCTCGGCTAGGTCGGCAGCAGCGGATGCCGCAGTACGGGCGCTTGAATAGGCTTTCTGAAACAGAAATACTTCAGCACGGCGCCACTGAATCTCCGTCATTCGAATCTGATCGCCAATCTTCTCGGCAACCGACCAGGCTTTATCAAACCATTCGAGCGCGGTCCGATAATCACCCTCCGCTTCATACACTGATCCCAGCCCTTCCTGGGCGGCGATGATTATTTCCGCTGCATCGATAGCTTCCGCCCTGCTCAGACTATCGCCGAACTCCTTCAGAGCAGTTTTGTAGTCACGTTCCCTGAAATCAGCCACGCCGAGATTCAGTAGATTCCTGGCACACTCGCGCTTGTTGTTTATTTGACCGAAGATGGTCAGGCTGTTGTTCAAGAACTCTCTAGCTTTTCGATAGTCTCCCTGTTCGATGTACATGACTCCTATGTCATTCAGCACGGCGGCCATTCTTCTCTTGTCCAATAGAGACTTCGCGATCACCATCCCTTGCGACAAGTAGCTGATTGCTTGCTGGTGGTTACCGATTGCCTGGTATACGTGGCTGATCTCGATTAACGCGTCGGCGATGTTGCCGTCAGAAAAGAAACCGGTCTGGCCGAGCTTTCGCCACAACACACGAGATTGGTTAAACTGGAGCATCGCGCTTTCGTAATCACCTCTCCATTTCGCAACTAGACCAAGAGTCATCCGTGCGATGGCCGGCCCATATTCGTCCGGCATCGCACCGACAGCTCCCTTGCTGCGCCCTGACGATTCGGCCAGCTTGAGACTTTCTACGGAATATTGGTTTGCCTTGTCATAGTCGGCGACGAATATGCTTGCTGCACCAAGCTCGCTTAAGACATAGACCAAATCGGCGGACGAGCCGGTCTCTTCGAATATTGTCTTGCTCAGCAGATAGTCTTCGATTGCCGGTCTTGCATCCCCTCGTTCGAACCTGACCCGACCGGTCTTATATTGGGCGAAAGCGAGAAGCCTCTTATCAGCAAGCTGCCGAGCGATGGTCTTTCCGAGTTCGCAGAAGAACAGCGCGCGCTCGGACTTGCCAATCCCAGATGAAAGTGTGGCCGCTTGCAGGAGCGTATTGCACACCGCGGGTGTCACAAGAGACTTGTGATCTCCTAATAGCGCAAGCGCCGCCGCTTCATCACCGACCGGGAGCTTCAGAAGAGCCGTACCTAAGTCGCTTTCGCTGGTGATCGTGGCGGTCGATTGCGGAAACGAAGGAACAGGCGCAGACAATAAGAGGAGGACGCCAATAAACCTTGAGAACATGTTGGGCCAATAGCCGTCGATAGAGGTTGCTAGGGGAGAGTACAACCTCTCCCCTGCTTACACTGGAGATCTGACGAGGACGCGAGACGCCTTTACTGCTACCAGCCTAACGCCCGGATCACAATTCTGATTATTAGGTCAGTTGAAGATTGGCCGCCGCCCGATTGTGAGCTGGATGTGTTTTGCGGCCCTTCCGAATCCGCGCGGACTTGAGGCGGGTCGAACACAACTCCAAACGACGAGATAACCATCAAGCTAAGCAATGCTGATTTGAGCTTCTTCATATTCCTAGGGTCTCCTTATGTACTTACTCTTCGGGCACTCTGGACAAGTCACCCCCCACGCACGGATGGAATGATGACTCAACGTTACGAACGCACGGATCTGCCGGAACAGTATCTTGTGACGCTTTGGTTCGGCTCCCTATCACTTCTGCTTATACCGCTCTCAATATCTGCCGTATTCGCTGCCGTTCAGGTTCACTGACGGCCAAGCTCAATTCCCGATCATCACTTGGAAGACCTTAACAGATACTCTTCCACGAATAGCGCCATTGCACACAGCCGGAACTCCTGGTTTGCTCTCTTCTTCCAATCGTGGCCCTCGTTCTTCGCCAACAGGTACCATGCCGAAGTCTTGTTCGTCTTGATAGCCGTCAGCATCTGCTGGGCTTCCCCAGCGGGCACGCGCGGATCGTTTTGTCCTTGAATGATCAAGAGCGGCTTCTTGATCTTGCCAGCGCTATTAACCGGAGCTGTTCGCTCCATGAATTCCCTTATCTTCGGATCGCGCTCATCCCCGTACTCGTGCCGTTGTATGTCCCTGCGCCAGCCCGCTGTATTTTCTATAAAGCTTATGAGGCTCGACGGACCCGAATCTGATATGGCAGCGCGAATGCGATCGCCGTAGCTGACGGCCGCTGATAGAGACAGGTATCCGCCGTAGCTTGCGCCGCGGATAATAACTCGATCTGCGTCGAGGTCCGGTTGGGTCTTCACCCAATCCAAAAGCGCTCCTATGTCCTTACAAGCGTCGGCCCGGAGCATTCGGTCGTCCAGCCGATGGAAGCTCTTGCCATATCCGGTCGAGCCGCGCACGTTTGGGAAGATCTCCGCTATCCCAAGCTCATTCAGAAAGTAGTTGTGATAGTAACCGAACTCTGGCCGGTATTGCTCTTCAGGACCTCCGTGAATATCGATGAGTACCGGACGCTTGCCGCTGAAGCTCGCCGGAGGACGATGCAGAAAACCCGTGATGATTCTGCCGTCGAAGCTCTTCCAGGTGACCGACTGCGGCTCAGGCAGTTTTCCGAGATCAACGCTTCCTGTGAAACCGTGATATCTCTGCTCAAGCTTGCTGGACTCAATGTTGAGTGAGTAAACATCGTTCGGCGTTAGCGCAGACCGGAAGTTGAAAGCGAGGTCAACCGAGTTTCCGCTCCACTCAAAGTTAGAGACGATGCCCTTCGGCGGTTGTGGCGCCGGCCGCTCTTTGCCCGTCTTCGCGTCTAGCAACCGAAGGCGCGAAATGCCGTTCTCGTTTGTGGCGAAGGCGATAGTCTTGCCATCAGGAGAGAGACTGTAGTCCTCTACATCTCCGTCGATGTGGCTCGAAAGAAAAGTAATCCGCTTGCTCGCGAGGCTGATGTAGGCCACGCGCCTGAACTCCGACTCTCGGTCGGTGATGACATAGATACCAGCTCCGTCTTTGCTGAATTGGGGACTCTCGTAGTAGTCGCTTGAGTCTCCTTTCACGCTCAAGAGAGTTCTTTCCGCGGCGCCAACATCTATAACCCACAAGCTGCTCGTGGTGTTTGATGTGAATTCGCAGAACACCGCTTTTCGGTCGTCGGGCGACCAATCGTAGGCTTTCAGGTAATTACCGTTGCCAGTCGCAAGCACGCGCGCGGTCTTCGGATCGAAGGGGTTGATCAGCGACAGGTCTACGCCATTCCCGTTTGGCGGCGATGAACTGAAAATGATTCTCTCACCGGCGTGCGACCACACAGGCTCGGTGTTCCTCGATTTGCCGTCCGTCAAGATCGTGCTCTTACGCGTCGCAAGATCGAATAGATACAACTGGAACGCATCGTTGCCGTCAACGTCCCTGTCGTAGACGAAATACTTCTGTTGCGGTTGATAGTAAAGGTCATATACGCCAGTCGGAATCAGAAGAGAGAGCTTAGGGGAGCCTCCAGCCTTTCCCGCGTGAAGAATCCAGGTCTCGCTTCCAGCAAGATTCTTGAGCAAAATCTCGCCCGACGCAGCATCCCACCCCGCGAGCCGAAAGCCGAAGGCGCCGGTGTAGCGGCTAATCGTCTTCAAGAGCGAAGCCGGTATCTTTGGGATGCCATCGACTACCAGATTGTCACTTGGCACGATTACGCCCGAATCGGCATCCTGCCCTCGAACGACCGATTCGAAGACCAACAGAGCCGCTAGAATGCAAACGACCTTCTTCATCGGATGAATATACTCCAGCAACTTTCTCAGCAAAATTCCCCTACACGTATTGGAGACGGCCAAAGTTCTCATTTCTTCCGCTCATCTTCAAAAATATTTCTTCCGCCGTTTTGGATGAACAGCAGCCAAGGCGGAGTGACGTGCGCCAACTCAAGATGATTCGAGACTTAGACAGTCTTTCCACCGAGAATCGAGCCGTCTCAGGGGAATGCGCCTGATGCCGCTACCCCCTGTGCATTCTTTAAGCGTCCGATAGAGCGACCGTCGCCATTCAAAAAGCCCTGAAAAAACTACTCCCGAACAGGAAGAACTCGCGAAAACCGCCGTCTTCATAAGGTATGCAGGAGCATGCAGCAGGCAGGGAAAATCGCGAGCGTCACGGCGAGATCATACCTGGGAAGGTTGATACGGGCACCGCTGCTTACGCGATTGCGGCGAGCATGGAATGAACATGACGCTTCTCAATTCTGAGATCCTGGCGACAACAACGAGTAATGGCAGTACCACGAGGAACAGCAATGACAAAGAACACTGAGCCTGACCGCAACGACTCGAACCCCATAACGGCGAACCCCACGACATTGCCTTATAAGGTTGATCTGAGCAGGTACGATTCGCTTCCTCTCTCCTTCACCGATCGGGACGGGAAGGTGCTTATCAAGTTCGAATCTCGTCGTCAGAGCGAGGACTCCGTGGAAGTAGTCGTCAGTGCCACCGGTCCAACGGGCGATGTCGTTGCCGCATTCACGCTTTTCGATCTTAAGGTGTGATGTGATGGAACAGTACCTCCGCCACTTGGCGGCTAAACATCGATTCGCCGCGTTATTCGGCATCCCACTCTTGACTAGACGAGCTTACAGTCGCACACACGCTCCCTATTGACTCATTCTTGCGATTGTGTGCAGAATCTCTGTGCTGCGGAACAAGGATTACGAACGCCGAGGGCCGGGAAGCGAGCTATGGATACCGCATTGTTAAAGACGGTGGGCCAAATTGCCGGCATAGGGGGACTTGCAATTGGCACGTTCCTCATATTATTCCGCGACGTTCTCCGCAAGACGGTTTTCTCCAGTCTTTCCGCGAACCACTCATTTCGCCTGTTGCGCCTGATCGTCATCTTAGTGTGGAGTGTCGCCATCGTGGGCATCATGGCATGGTGTTTCGCTACCCGCCTGAGCACCACTTATCTTACTCAGGTAGTGCGCGAGGACAGGGGCGAGAAACCAAATCCTCCTCAGGAACTCCAAATTGTCGGTCGAGTTCTGGAGCAAGGCTCCGGCATCTCAGGCGCAAACATAATCGATGCCAACAGTGGTGAGGAGACCAAATCTGACGCGAGCGGAAGATTCGCACTAAGGGTCAGAGAAACCCAAGTTGGCTGGGCAAGGATTCAGGTTTTCAAAGAAGGCTATGAGAAACGGGACGAATACGTGGAAACTACGCGTAGCGTGATGATTTGCCCTAGACAGGAAACGATAGATGAGAAAATCAATTCTTCCTATCTTGTTGCTTCTCATTCGACTTCCTGTGCTCTCTGCGCAAGCGCAAATAGTGCTCTTCGGCCATGTGGTATACGACAAAGGACCGATTGAGGATGTCGAGGTCAGTGTCGCAGGGGTAGGGAGTGATCATACAACCAGTTCAGGAGAGTTTCGGATAAAGATCCCGTACTCGCTAATCGGGCAGACAATAGTCCTCACGGTGATGAAGAACGGCTGGGCAGTAGCGAATCCTGATGCACTCAGAGTAACGATTCCCGTGGCTGGTGCCCAACTCCCGCTAACCATCAGAATGAAAAGCAGCCCTTCGCCTAGCGTCAGGCCATTGGTGCGCCGAAGCAAGAAGTCGCGAGCTGCTGTCAATGATTACAGTGATAACAGTAAGAATGGATTTTTTAGGACCAGGATACTGGTCGCGAACTTCTACAGTGTGGAAGGGACACCCAGAACATCCCTCGCCGAAACGATAATCACAAAACTTCAGGCTGCCACAACGAAGTATAGAGACGACATCGAAATACAAGGCTTAGATACGATTATCACTGAACAGCAAGGCAGTAGGATGGCCCAGGAGATCGGCAGAAAGCACGGGGCCAACATAGTTATTTGGGGCTGGTTCAGTTTACCTAAGATACCGGACGCAAATGTAAACCCACGGAACATCAACCTCCAAGTAGATGCCCACTTTGAGGTCTTGATGAAACCCAACGGCTTGATTTTCAGGCAGGAGAATGAGCAATACCTTGCGCAAATTGCCGACCTTACCAATCACAGCATACATATCCAACTTTCCAAGGATATGTCGTATCTGACTCTGTTCACGATGGGCTTGGCAAGATTACAAAACGAAGACTATGAGGGAGCAATTGATCGGCTGACCGAGGCGCTGAAGATCGGCGTCGCTCCTGATCAAATGATCGATCCTTCAGATCTCTACCTGATTCGCGGTCGAGCCTATCTGGATCAAGCCACTTACTCGTTATGGCGACAGAGAGCTCTGGACGAGGCGATAGCAGATCTCAATCAAGTACTTACGCGTCGGACTGACGATCCTCAAGCTTTCAACTTGCGCGGCCGAGCACTCTTTGAGAAGGGGGAAATCGACGAGGCTCTTAGGGATTGGTACCACGTCGTGGAGATGGACCCATTTTCGCGACAGCCTGGGGCAATGTTGATCTTCGAAAAAGTAACCGCTCATATCGCCATCGTGGATTATCTCTACAACATCGGGGATATCGCGGGTGCCGAGAAATACCTCGGAAGGGCCTTTCAGCTTTCCGCTGCCTGCCGGGATGATACAGTCTCCGCGACCTCGCTCGCCCGGCTCATTGCGATTGCTCTTAACCATAGCGCGCCGTTATTTCGGGAATACATTGACCAAGCGATTGCTGCGATCAACAAGCTATTAAACACGTTTAAGATTCCTGATAGACGCACGATATTAGCCAATAGCCTCACAACCGCCGGTCTGTTGTTATTACGTGCAGTATTGTCCTATGCGAGAGTTGGCATCGAAACGACCACCGAATTGGACAAAGGCTTGATCAGTGAATTCTTGGCAGACATCGATCGGGTAATCAAGTTGTGGCCAGTCGGTCCGATCGCCTTTCTTGCTCATTGCTTTGCCGCAAGAATTTATCAGGAGAAGGGGCAATACCCTCGAGCACTCAGCCACCTTGCGCGAGCGGTGCGGGCAAAGTCGTTGTATCCCTCGAGGCAGTATGGATCGCTTCAGCCGGTCGCAATCTCCTATCGAGAGATGGGATCACTTCGTGATGCCTTGGCTAGTCTGGATGAAGCTGAAAAGTGGGCACCTAATGATGATGAGATATTATGGGTTCGAGGCGAGATCCATCGCCAGATGGGTGATTTCGCAAAGGCAATTGCTGATCTTAGCCAGGCAATAAGGCTCAGGCCCGGATATTCTAATTGGCACGTGGATCGTGCTCGAATATATGGGGATATGGGAGACTTGCCGCACGCTATTCAAGACCTATCTCAAGCCAGTCTACTTAGGCCAGAATGGTACCTTCCCTATTTGGATCGAGCCTCAATGTATGAAGGCAGAGGCGAACTGCAAAACGCAATAAAGGATCTGACAAAAGTAATAGCGCTACAACCAAAGGATGCCAAAACTCTTATACATCGAAGCCGTGTCTATGAAGGGATGGGAGAGTTTGATAACGCTATCGATGACCTGACTCGATCGATTGAACTCTTCCAGAGTGTGGAGGGGTATCAGAACCTAATTCGAATTTACAAAGGAAGAGGTGAATTAGACAAGGTTAGCGAACTTACCCAACACTTGCGGCAAAGGGATATTTCTCCAGAACATGAAAGATTCTCGGAGGTACTTTCTGCTATATCTGCTGACAGCACAGGCAAGAAGGCTGATCAGATTACGAAGCCGGATTCACCCACTGCGACAATTGAGAGTCTTACCGACGAGATAAGATTACGACCTGATGTTCCGGCGACCTACATAAAGCGCGCCGTAGGATATGAAAAAGAAGGCCAACTAGACAAGGCAATTGACGATCTAACAAAATCCATAGCTCTAAACGCCAGCAACAGTTCTTCCGCTGCGAGTTCAAAAGAAAAAGGTCTAGCGTACACGATCAGGGCCGACATCTATAGGGGGCGGGGCTTGCTGAATAATGCGATCGATGATCTGACAAGCGCCATTCACTTGAGTAACGGGACGCGTCAATGGTCGGCCTATTCAAAGCGAGCCGATATTTACCAAGGAAGGGGTGACCTTGCTAATGCAATCGCCGATTTATCGCATTGTGTCGAGCTCGGTTCGGGAGGGTACATAAGACTGAGCCGAATATATGAAGGCCTAGGTGCTTGTGACAAGGCAATTGAAGTATGGAATCAATACATTCGACTGACTCTCACGCTGGATCGGCTCAATCCTGACATCGATGTTGAGCAAAATAAAGGCTTGGCCCAAGTCTTTTTCAGAACTGATGGTCGCTCAGAAAAGGCCAGACTACACGAGAAGGTGGGCCGACTCGACGAAGCTATCAAGGATCGTACGGAGCAGATCGAAATGGATCCGACCCGGACGGGGCTCTACTTAGACCGCAGGGAACTCTATGAGGCTTTGGGCCAGATAGACAACGCCATTGACGATCTCACAAAGTATATAAGGGCCGTGCCAGACCGAGGTGACTCTTACCTTTATCGAGGACTCGACTACCTCAAGAAAAACAACCGACTCTTGGCAGCATTGGACTTCAAAGAAGCTATCAGGCGCAGTGATGAAGATGAGGAAACAAAGAGGCAGGCTGAGTATAAGCTGAGGCGGCTTGGTTCCAACTAAATCTTTAAGAATATCTAATAATGAACCCCAAAGCTGTTGAATTATGAATGCCGCTCTTTTTCGACCGGCATTCACCAGAACCAGTTGAGCACAATTTCGAAGTCTCTTGCTTGCTTGATTGTTGTCGCGTTCAGCAATTTCCACGAGTGGACGTAGCACGAAGGACTGTCCGTTGCGTTGGTTGTGTCCCTGCTTATCTACGGTGCATCCATACAATGATACGCGCTTTGCGTGTTTCCATTGTGTTTCCATACTCCGGTGTAGACGGACTGATAATATATTATTTAACAGTAGTGTCCCAACGTTACTCCCATCGATTCAGTTGGTTGCAGGAGTCGGGTGTTTGGTCTTTGGATTCTACATAGGAAAGAGCCTGTAAAAGGGGTGTTTTCTTGAAAACGTTGACGCCGCCAATGTGTAGAGTTCTGTAGAATCTGCCTCGCTGTCGCACGTGTTTTTCTCGATCGCAACCAGGACGGAGGACGTTTTGATTGATTTTGCGAGTGTGATCGCGCGGCGAAATCGCATATCCTTTCATTTCGCCTGAAAGCAAATTGAAATCGATTACGGCTGTCAGTGGCTTTAACATCATGGCTTTCAACATCTTACCAATATGTGGCGCGCCAACGTTGGGACACTACTGATTATTTAACGCGGCGCAGAATTGCATCGATGAAAGCGATCACCTCGAAGAATGGCACCAACGCGGTGGCATAGAAACACGTTCTCGGCAAAACGCCTCAGCAGTGTCCCTCGCATAGTAAAGGAAATGAGCTTATCGAAAAAGGCTCGAAAGGCTTATTATCGTATCAGAGACGCTCTAATGGTAGAGCCTGACAAGAATGGGCGATACTCCAAAAAGCAGAGAGAAGATATGTGGACGCCAAAGAATAATCTTCGATCTTGCCTTCGTGAAGACGTATCCTTACTGTTTGGGGAAGAAGAATTTGAAGAGTAAATGCCTGAACCTAGCAATCGGTTCCAGCGACGGCCGCGAAGTGAATTTCACATGGCTTCTTTGAGTGCCGCCAAGAGGCTATGGATAAGGACGGGTGCCATGAGGGCTCTTCGGTACGTTCACAAACTGCATGAGACGCTCAGGGAAGTTGATGAGTGCGGCGGCAATGGTACCTTGTTCGTCATACTTGATTACGAACTCGTTGGACGACTGCGAGAGTACGCGTTCACCTATCTGAAATACAACACCGTTGATGCCGGCCGCGGGAGCGTCGAGGTGTTCCTCAGCGACCTAGTGAGCAGGGACATCTTCAACTCGCGGGTGCGCTACTGCGTGGCAAAACTCCAGGAATTCTCCATACCGCGCTCCAAACACTTCGAACTAATAACGCGAGCGATTGCCTTGCATCTCAACGGCAGCAACGGTTGGGGCCACGAGTACAAGGACGCGTCAAGCGTCTCCTGGGCGTTTGTATCCGAAATGGCAAAGTGTTTCGAGCCGTGGTATCGACCCGACGACGTCTTTCTTCTCGATTTTGCTACAGAGCACTGTCTCTGCTTCCCGATGTCCGCCGAGCGGCGCTGGTCCATCACTGCACTCGGTCGTTATGTTCTGGGACTTCAGCCGCTGGAGTCGATAATTGTTCTGCTCGCTACAGAAGTTGCCCTGTCGCAGCGCCTGCAGAGCAGGTTTGTAAGCGATCAATTGGTACGAGACTTGAGATCTCGCGACAACACTCCACTCCACGGGTTACCCTATTCACTTCGCATGTTTGACGTCGTGAAGGAAGATCCGAGAGACATCGCTGACAGTACTTACGCGCTGGGCAAAGCGACCGCCACGTTGACACCGCTGGGAGAGAGGGTCATTGACACCCTATTCGTGTCCGGTAACCGGCTGCGAGAGCTCGTTCTTGTCATGTTGGAGTCAGAGACGGAAGGGATTCGCGCGTTTCCCCAATCTGACAAATACGAAATCACCGCTTCGTTTGAGGCCAGCGTCCTGTTGACCCGAGACGACAGGGCGTCAATTGAGCGATCGACAGACCTCGCTCGACACGGTGCCTACGTCGACGCCCTTCGCGTGTTGCTGCCCTTGATCGAAAGAGTCGTGAACGCGATTATTCAGCGGGCGGGCCTTCAAGACCCTGGAGTTGGGATGGCCAAGAAAATGTGCCTACTCGAAGCGAACAGCCTTCTGTCACACGAGATGGCCAGTTTTGCAGAAATAGTGGTGACCCGTAACAAGGTCGCGCACGGCAACATCGGGCGGAACGACAACTTGCTCCTGAAACCGTTGTTTGAGTTTGCGCTTGGCTATTTCTCGAGACTAATTCAAGAAGCTGATAGCCGTCTGTCACAGAGTGCGAAGTAGACAACACAATGAAGGCCACTCATCCAGACCGGCACCAAACTAACGACCGCGCGCTGCACTTTGCTCAACAATACATTCCAGATGGCCGCGTGCAGCGCAGTTCTCACACGTTCTTTGATGGCTCGTTCACGCCCTGGTTTGACGTGAGCGTTGCTGGCTCTCGCATCCGTGCGGACAAGGAGGAATGTGCTTGAAGGCTACCCGTCAAAACCTACTGGCGATGATAGCTCAGGGTGAGTCCGATCGAGTCGAGTTCAAACAGTCTCTTCCACCCGATTCGGTGATCGCTCGCGCTCTGGCCGGGTTTGCCAATTCCGCAGGGGGCGTACTATTCCTAGGCGTCGATGACGATGGAAAGGTCTTGGGTCTATCACCGGCTGAGGTCGAAATCGCCATCCAGCGTCTTACCAAACTTGGCAATTCATTACTTCCGCAACCCGTTGAGACAGGTTCGCTTCAGGCCGACAACAAGACCTTGGTCTACGCCGTAGTTGATCAGGTCCCGAGCCACTTTTCCCCGGTGATCACGTCAGAAGGCCAAGTGTTTAAGCGCGAATATCAAGATATTATCGCCGTTGATTTCGGAACCAGCAGTACAGCGGTCGCCCTTCGTGGTCGGGAGATGACAGTATTCGTTGCCATGTCGTTTCATGAGGAAGAAGAACCAGCTATCGTGGATTACTACCGAGGTATGGAGCGAGCAGTCGAGTTCACCAAGCTGCCATTACTACTGCGCCGCATTGACCTGCTCGAAGGAGACTACGAAATATCGCAGCAGATAATGGCCGAGATTGAGCGAGCCGACATCGTCATAGCAGACCTTACGCTCAATCCAAGAAACGTTTACTTCGAGCTTGGGTATGCACGTGGCAAGGGGAAGCGTGTTATTCAAACTGCCCGGAAGGGTACCTTGCTGGAGTTTGATATCCGGAACTGGCGTACACTCTTTTACCGCAATGCCACGGAGCTCGAGGAGAAGCTAATTGAGGAGATTAGAGAAGCCTATGTCTCGGTTGCCGCCCTCTATCCTTCCGGGATTGAGGGCCACGATTTGAGAACCCCTTGATAGCATTTTCTATTCCCCGCAATCAAACGAGTCCGCTCACGCTGGTGTAATTCCTGTGTAATTATGCCAAGAAAACCGCAGAGTTTTGGAGAATTAGCGAGTGGATGGGCCAGCAGCGCGTGAGCCCTAAGTATCAGCACTCAGAACAATTGAGACTCTACGCGACGAATTTAGAAATCCCAAATCTAATACTTAAAATCCTCTGGCCCAAAAGGTCGTGCGGGTTCGAGTCCCGCCCTCGGCACTTTTTGAATCGATATTTGCAGGTCCTGGCCACAGTGGTGCAGCTTTCGCGCTCATTTGAGCTTCTGTGTAATTCCTGTGTAATTGTGTCAGTGAAACTGATGTGTTTTTCGCCCTTAGATCTTTCGGGTCGCCCTCTCTGCAACAACGGTATCTTCTGGCTCGACGCCGCGGGCATCGGTCCCCTTACGTCTTCTCGCTGGATGCTGATGGGCCAACGATTGCCGAGTTGGCTGGCGACGCAAGTCGTGCGGAGCAACCGTAAGAATAAGTCTTCTCCCAGCGAACTCCGGCAGAGCTTATTAGCTTAGAATTAGGTAGATTTGCCAGCGCGTTTCTTCACCGCGTTTTCGATCTGGCCTACTACCCAGTCTAGGTCCTCTCGCTTGCTGCATGGGACAACAATCATTTCAGAGCAGCTTCTTGAAAGCATAAGATTGACGGCAGCATTGGGGTCGTCGCCAGCTCTGCGAATGTCGGTTCTCAACCCGATCACGGGTATATTTGCACTATACGCGTAGCCCTGCTCCCAGCAAGTCCCCGAGTCGGGATCAGCTTGGTCAAGAATAGCGAGTACGACATTAGATGACTTCAAATCATTAACATTGGACCTAAATAACTCTTGAGGATCAAAAGATGTCTCGCCGGATAGCATCGGTCGCGCTGTGTCCTGAGGAAGCACGACAACAAACCCGCGCGCCTCAAGTAGCTGCGCCAACTTCTTGTTCCACTGCCACTCCGCCTGTGTAAAGAGTGGAGCGGCAAAATAGATCTTAGTACTGTGGGATGCCTCGCGCGCCATCGCGGCATCGCTAGCGAGCCAGTCGGGCAACGGCGGCTGCCAGAATTCTGGCGGTTTTGAGCAGGGTTTGTACTCAATCTCAAGTCCTATACTTTCGGCAAGACTTCTGATTTCTAGCATTCCGTCCGACATCGAACTCCTGTCGGGAAGACCTTCTGGTACGTAGAAGAATACCGCATCGCAGCCTTAACGAGGTGTAGAGCTTGTTCAAACCATTGCTCCCACTCAGCGTTCTTTTCGAAATTGGTATCAAGTATATTCCAGAAGTACGGGTAGAATGCCTGCGGCGCAAATGGAGCGAGCTTCTTCTTTTCGCATTCAGGTGCGGCACCGACCAGCTGCGCGCAATACCAAAGTGAAGATCTGATGTTATCACACGGACGGGACCGCTTTTTATCTATTGATAACGAATCGAACTCAAGTCCTCGAAGATATGAGCAGACGTAAACTCGTTTTCGGATTAGAGCATAATCGAAGCCCGGATAATTAGCGACGGATGCCGGAAAACCAGTAGGCCACAAGTCTGAGTGGCCAGGAATTTCCCGGAATTCCATGTGCTTACGATAGCGAATGTCTAACCCGAGTTTCTTGGCTTCTTCAACCAGCTCTGGCATTCCTTTTGAGTATTTCTTCAAATTATCAATATCAGGGACGCCCTTCGTGCGGCGGGAAAAGAGCCTCTTCTTCTCGGTGTCAAACGGTAGATATAGATACATTGCGTCGCAGGCGTTGATGTATGCGGCTGCGCATTCGTAGCCCACTGTCTTACCGGCGCTCGTGGTGTAATCTATGAAGTAAGTTGCAAAGGCATTATATGCAAGTGGGACACGTCGTGACTCTATCATCATCCTCTTGCAGTACTCCTGGGTTCTGCGTGTATTTGCCGACAGGTTCTTTACAGTGTCCTCACTATCGTCGCATCCTCCCATCAACACTGGGCTAGCGATGAAAATGAGCTGATAGTCTCTCTTATCGTGACTCCCGCCGAAGTAGAATCTGCGATTCCAGCTGTAGTCAAGGACGGAAGCGATGATCAAAACAGATCCAAGTGCGAGGCTCGTCCAATTACCATCAAAACACAGAAAGCTGGCGCATATCGCGATGAGAACGAGATCGCTCCAGATCCATTGAAGTGCCGCTCGGCTTGGAAAACCTGGAATGGTGTTATGGCTACGACCAATCAAACGCCAAGGCCTTCGAATAACTCCCGATGCGCAGATATATGCTAGGTCGGTAAGGAACATCAGAACCGCGAGGCCGCTGAATGTGCGCCTGTGGGAAGCAAGATTGTGCGCCATCAGAAAGAAGAGCATCCCAAGACTTATCAGGAAGAGCGAGAAAAGGAGGACTCGTCTAGGTGATGGAAGAGTCGACTGTTCGACACGCTCTTTCTCGTAGCCGTACAACATGGCGATTCCATGACTGAACCGCAGCGCCGTCAAGACAAAACCGAGTCCAAGGATTATCTGAGTCCAGTACTTTGTCGCTTCATAATTCTCAATCTCTGTTACGGGTGAAAGAAGAGGTAATGATTCCCGAATTGCGAGTGCCACAATGATGAAATATATCGCTTTCGCAGCGTCGAGCGTTGACAGTTTTGATAATGTCTTTGTGCGAGTACTCATCTTGAGGTGAGAGAATAAAAACTCTAGCTGGTTCAACGACGCGTAATCTTCCGTTCGACAGGCTATCGTTTTTGCGTTTCAGGAGCAAGGTCCGGCCGTCAGACAGGTCCGGCCGTCAGACACGTCCGGCCGTCAAGAATTTTATCTATCCTCCAGTAGAATTCGCTGAGGTTTAACATTGTTTAGGTCGCTTCATTGCAATCCTCAATACCTATCTGCCTCGACTGAACGTTCTGAATAAGGTGATTAGGACCATGAGCCTCGATCAACATCTGGCGCTGCGAGGGAAATGAGTAAAGAAGGCGAAGAACATTGCGAGCTCATTAGATGTCAGGAATGGATCTCTGAACAGAGCTGACGTAGCTCCTTCGCTGTCCTACGCATCTCTACAATTAAAGAGGGGGCTACGCGCTGCTTCTATACCCCTTGCTGAGCTTGTCCATTGCCGTCTGAATATGAGGACCGTTCTGGTGTGCATAGCGTTCGACCATCATCAGCGTCTTATGGCCGGATATTCTCTTAACGGTAGGCAGGTCGACTCCGGCTTGTACCAAGTGAGTGATTGCTGTGTGCCTGAGAGTATGCCGAACAACCTCAGATGAATTGAGGCCCGCGTTTTTCACGACGCGCCGGAAGGGCTTTGCAATATCCACGGTATGGCCGCTCCGAGAGCCTTCCGATGGAAGAGCCACTCCGTTCCTCGCGGCAATGTTTTCATGTACTCTTCGAGGAACTCGGCAGGCTCGCCGGTCATCGGCTGCTCGCGCGCGCCGGCCTTCGCATGCGGTATGTAGATAGTCCTCCTCTCAACATCAACGTGCTCGCGCCTCGTGCTCAGAACTTCCATGGTTATCATGGCCGTCGCCAAATGCGATCCTGATGAGAGAGTAAACGTGCGGATTTTGATCCTGTTTAGCAGCTTCAAGCTCGCGGTCTATTTGTGGCACTGTGAGGTAGATGATTCTACCGTTTCCTTCTCCCACCCCCCCCCGGCTCATCTGTCTAACGTCTCGCGCTGAGCCGCGGCCCTCATAGATCAACAGCGCCGACGGCTCCAGCGCGTGGTTGGGCGGCGGCCATTCATGGAATCTAACTAACCCTTGATCATATTCCGGAGCACGAATCCGATGTTTGCCGGGCGTTCGGCGAGCCGCCTCATAAAGTACGGATACCAGAATCGTCCGTATGGAACGTAAACTCGTACTCGGTAGCCTTCCTTGATCAGTTTCTCCTGAAGGTCTCTGCGAATGCCGAACAACATCTGGAATTCGAATCGATCCGTGGAAATTCCGCGCTTGCCGGCATAGCTCTTAGTCGCGGCGATCATCGCTTCATCGTGAGTGGCTATACCATGATAAATTTCCGAGTCGAGAAGCGTCTGCATCAATTCCACATAATTGGCATCTACATCGGCCTTGCGGGGATACGCTACGGTCGCGGGCTCGCTATATGCGCCTTTACACAAGCGAATCCGGGCCCCCATCTCGAGCAGGCGCTCGACATCCTTCGCGCTGCGGTAGAGATATGACTGAATGACTATACCGACATTGTCCATCTCTCTTCGAAGCCGTTCGAAAACATGTATCGTGGCTTCGGTTTTGGTCGAGTCTTCCATGTCGATACGCACGAAGTTATTACTGATCGCAGCCCGCTCGACTATCTTCCTTGCGTTCTCGATGCAGAGATCGGGATCTATATCGAGGCCGAGCTGGGTTAGCTTTACGGAGACGTTGGAGTCAAGCCCGTGTTTGTCTATGGCTTCAAGCACGCGAAGATACTCGTTTACTTCATCGCGTGTCTCCGCCTCCGATTTAATCGACTCGCCGAGATGGTCGAACGACGCCGTGATTCCTTTGCCGTTCAACTGACGTATCGCTTCGGCGGCATCGGAGATCTGCTCTCCCGCGACAAATCTCTTTGTCACATTGTTGAACGCTTTGAATCGCGTGAGGAAGGATTTGAATCGCCGGCTCTCGGATAAATAAAGGAGAAGATTTCTGGTGAGCATTTGTAGTAGTCAGATGAAGCAGCGGGTCAAAAACCAGAATCGCTCTAACACATAACCGTGCTCGCGACGTAGCAGAATAGACGAATAGTTTTGAGCGAAGCAACCTCTATAACGCGCGAAGATTTGCGATCGCGTCAGATTGTCACGCTTGCCATTCGAGAAACATGGGTCCTATAGTCCTGTTAAGCAGCAAACCGGTCTGAGCGGTACGCAGACGGATATACTCAATGCCGAAAAAGCGAGAAGAAACCGAGGTTTTTCACGAGCACCTCAAGCGGACCCGCCTGAAGCGCACCGCTCAGCGGGACGCAATTCTGGATGTTTTTCTCGATACCGAAGGTCATGTCTCGAGCGAAGAGCTCTACGCTCTCGTGAGAGCAAAAGACCCCGCAGTCGGATTCACGACGGTGTACCGCACGCTGAAACTCCTGAAAGAATGCGGTCTGGCCAGAGAGCTTGAGTCCTACGATGGCCGGACATTGTACGAGCATCACTATAAGCACAGCCATCACGATCACCTGATCTGCACTCAATGCGGCGCCTTGATCGAGTTCTATAGCGAAGAGATCGAGAGAATGCAGGAGGAGATCGCCCGTCAATACCGGTTCAAGCCTTTTCACCACAGCCATCGCATATTCGGCGCTTGCGCAAAGTGTCAGAAAGAGGAGAAGGCCAGGGCTTCGGCCCAATAGACCTGCCGCTGCCTCCATAACCGGGGCCTTTCGGAGCTTCGCACCGGTATAGATTCACTTAAGCACGCCTTTTGCTCACACATGGCATGGAGGTAACTGTGATGGCTTCTGACCAGCCGGCCGAACGAGAAAGCGCTCCTGATCCGCACGCTCTTGAATTCGAACACGTATCGATGTTTTTCGACGATTCGCCCGCGCTTCAGGACATAACATTCAAGCTGCAACGAGGCCAGATGGTATTCATTACGGGCGCCGCCGGTTCTGGAAAATCGGTGTTATTGCACCTGGCCATCGGGCTGATGCATCCATCAAGGGGCCGAATTCTCGTTAACGGACGCGATATCAGCGGTCTTGATGAAACCGAGCTCCTTGCCATCAGGAGCAGGGACATGGGTCTCGTCTTTCAGGAGGACGCTTTGTTTACGGGGATGTCGACATACGACAATGCCGCATACCGCCTCGTGGAGCACGAATTGCCCGAAGCCGAAGTCGATCGGGCTGTGCGAGAGATCCTCACGTTTGTGGGCCTCGAGAACGATCTGGAGAAGCTGCCGGAGGAGTTGTCAATAGGAATGCGGAGGCGACTGGAGCTGGCAAGGGCCCTGGCGGGCTGTCCTTCAATAATGTTGTTCGATGAACCGACTTCCGGACTCGACCCGATTAACTCGAGACAGGTGCTTGATCTGATAATCCGGGCTCGTGACATCAATGGAGGCTCCTCGTTGTTTGTAACCAAGGAGCTACACCAGATTCCATATGCGGCCTATCGTCGAGCCGAGAGAAAAGGATCGGGCGAGGTTACGATATCGAAGGTCGAAGGGAAGGATCGACCCAACACCGGAGTTATTGTACTTCATGAGGGCAGAATCGCGTTCACAGGTTCAGTGGAAGATTTCGAGTCGAGTCAGAAGCCGGAAGTCGCCGAATTGACGCATCCAAAAAGCACGGTCCGCGAAGAGGACATCGAGATTCGCGATCCGTGGAGCAAGGAGAGACACTGGAAGCTCTGAGCACCAACGTCGAACTAAGCGGTTCTTACAACCTCGACCGAGCAATGAGCACGCGCCGCAACCGCGGACGATACGCTGCCCAACAAGAATCTTTCAATTCGGCTCAGCCCGCGAGCGCCGACGAAGATCGAGTCCGCTTTCCACTCTTCAGCTTCTTTCAAGATGATCCATCTGGGATCGCCTGCTCTTGTCACTCCGTGAACGATAAGGCCGGCGGATTGAAGCCGAGCGATGGCGGGTGCGATCGTTTGTTCCGCCTCAGCTTTTTGCTCGTCATTAAAGTCCGCCGTCCATTGAGTAACCGGAGGAAGCAACGAGCCGACCGCGGTAGGCGTGATGGGATCGCGGACGATTAGCACCTTCGCTTCGGTCTTCTCCGGCCATTGCCGGTTTGCCGCCGACGCTGCCGCCGCATACGAACCCGGCGATCCATCAATACAAACAAGGATTCTCGGCGGTCCGCCTTCAGGTTCCGATTTGTCTCGGCCCACTCGAACCGAACATCGGGCTTCGGTAAGAACGCGGGTCGACACGCTGCCCAGGATGAGCCTTCCTATTAGCGACCGTCCGTGGGAGCCAACTACAATTAAGTCGGCCTCTCCCGCTTCGGCCTTCGAAATCAGTTCCGTGGAAGGGGATCCGAAACATCCGTGGGCGTTCACCTGCCAGTTAGGAAAGACAGTTTTGACGCGTTCAGCGGCTCCCTCAGCCATTATCCGCGCAGCCTGTGCAGCTTCGATCTGCCATCGACGCGCTTTTTCAAGCGACGCAGGCCGCGCCGTTGCATCAGGTAGCGCAGTGGCATCGGATCCCACGATGTCGTAGCTGGACACTGGCGGCGGCAGCCAGGATTCCGCTACCGACACTATAGCGGCGTCGGCGTTGTCGGGAAGCCCTGCTCTGGCAAGCCCCTCGATCGCCGAATCCGCGCATTGCGAGCCGTCATATCCGATCAATACTCTCATCACGCCTCTCCCTTGGCTCCTATTTTAGCGCATCCCGGCTCGCAGTGAGTTCATTCGCACCGGATTAGAAAAATGGGCCGCGATAACCGCGGCCCGATGGAGAACTACCAGCACAAGGCAGACAGTCTACTACTTGACATTCACCTCGATGGCTTTCGGTTTTGCTTCTTCCCGCTTGGGAAGTTTCACGCTGAGTACGCCATCTTTGAACTCCGCATTCACGTTTTTGAGATCGACGCTGGTCGGTAGAGTGAAGCTGCGCGAGAACTCACCATAGCTCTGTTCGACGCGGTAATAGTTCTCTTTCTTGGTCTCCGCTTCGAACTTTCTTTCGCCCCGAAGGGTTAAAACGTTGTTCTCGATGGTCAGTTTGACGTCCTCTTTCTTGATCCCGGGAAGCTCGGCCTTCACTACTATGTCATCCGCCGTCTCGAAAATGTCGCAGGCCGGTGACCATGCCGCGAAGGAGAGATTCTCGCCCGCGGGAAACGCGAGCGGTCCTTCCCCGAACATTCGATTGAATCTCTGCTGCAGAGCACGAAAAGGATCATTGGTTACGAACTCGCGAAACGTCTTAATTGGAGCAAGTCCAGTACCGGTTTCCATGCTACTACCTCCCTTATGAACGTTGAAAAGAACGATGACTTCTGGTTCGTTACAACGGGCCCTTTTTTTTCAAAAGAGGAGGCGACGACGTTGAGGCGCTCGAATCGTAGTTGTTGTCGCCCCCTCTTCTCGCTGCGAATTCCTTTCGCTTCGGAATCGCACCCGCAAAGGGGAACGCAAGCAATGTACCCGCTGTATTCGCCTCTCTCCGACAATAGATAGCTTTTTTCTTCCAGCGCGGGGGCAACACACGGAATCGAGAGCGGTTTGGTTTTACCTTGCGACTGATGCGGGAGAATTGACCATCGTTGTGAATACTCATCGGCTGGCGTCCCTGCGTTCTTTTCCGCAATGCGTGCGGAAGTTTTCGCCAATCAGTCATAGCTTGTGCGGACGTCATCCGACGAAATCAACTCAAAGATAACTCATTTCGCAAAACTCGAGAACGGGCATAGCCTTTGCTGAAGATGGAATTGACTATTGATGAAATAGAAGAAGAGATCTAGAGAGGTCATTTAGATGATTAAATCACAAACAGCTCTTGAGTTAAGAGAGTACGTGATCGAAGAGCTCCGATGGGATTCGCGCGTTAATGAAGCTGAGATTGGCGTGACGGTCAGTGATGGTCTTGTCATGCTGACGGGTACAGTCAGCGGCTATGCACAAAAGCTTGCCGCGCAGGAAGCGGCCCATCGAGTCACCGGAGTCCTCGACGTCGTAAATGACATTAAAGTCAAAGTGCCGGGCAGTCTTGCCCGGAGCGATGGCGATATAGCTCACGCGGTTCGCTTGGCCCTGGAATGGGACGTAATGGCGCCCGATCAGAAGATTCGATCGACGGTTTCAGAGGGATGGGTGACCCTCGAAGGCATAGTGAATTATCTCACGGAGGTCGAAGATGCTGAGCGCGCGATAAGGCAATTGTCCGGCGTTCGCGGCGTCTACAACAAGATCACCGTGAGCATGCCTGGAGCCGGATCTGACCGAATCGCTGAGGTCATACAGGAAGCGCTGGAGCGGCGAGCCGAACGCGAAGCGGAGCGAATCAGAGTGGGCGTCGACGACGGAGCCGTCACGCTATCGGGACGCGTTCATTCGTGGGAGGAGAAACGAGCGGTTTTGGGGGCCGTCAGCCATGCGCGCGGTGTTCACAGTGTGCATGATCGCCTCGTCATCGATCCCTACTTCTGAACGTTAAACGCGGGCGGCACGGATGCGGCGGCTCCAACCGAATTGCTCTAATACTGGTTCAGGTGCGGAAAATACCTGCATTCGGACGAGTCCGCCGCATCCGCGCCGCCCGCGTTTGAAGAATCAACGAAGCGCAATTTTTTGGGTAGTGGTTTACAGTTTGAACTGAACCACTACCCAAATTCGATTTGAGGCGCTTTCAGAGCTGGGCGGACTGCGCTGGGTTCTAGCAGCGGGCTAAAATTATTTTCGACGTCTTTCGGCAGCAGGCCAGTGTTGGAAACAATGGGCTTATCGAACTGCGCATTGACAATTAGCAAGAGCCTTTGACAGCCCATCGCGCGAATTGGTGCTTGCCTTAACTCACGCTACCTGGATTGAACGCATTTGCGGTGCGACCCCATCAGCGCCGCGACGTCGTTCGATATGGCCGACCTACACGCTACCCTGGACTCAACGCATTTGCGGTGCGACGGTAGATTACGCCGGCACAGTCCGAAGATTGACCTAATTAAATGGCTACGATTTACAAGGACCGAGGGCCAGAGCTCAATAAAAGAGCTTCATTGACAAAGTCAACTTGGGTACGTCAAAGTAATCGCACATTAGTCGAAGCTGGGTGGCGAGCATAGCTCAGTTGGTTAGAGCGCCTGACTGTGGATCAGGAGGTCACGGGTTCAAGCCCCGTTGCTCGCCCCAATTAAATCAAGGTTTTTCTTCAATCCCCACCTGCCCTTCACCTTTGTATTCAAGCCTAAACTGGCGAAGTCGCTTAATCTGCCACCGCGATCGGTGATTCGCGCCATCGAAAAACTCGAGCGCTTCGGTCTGGTCAGGCGGGAAGGAGCGAATTTTGGGAGGAGCCGAAAGGCAATAGATATAGAGTGATGCTCCCACAGACCATTGCCACGGAGACAAGGGGTGACTTGCTGGCAACGGTTGCAAACGCGGCATAGGTTGTCCCAGAGACAACCAATAAATCTGTGTTTTTAAAAGAAACACTCACAAAAGAGCAAAAAGACGAGTGTGGGGGTGTGAGATCTAAGTATGACCTCGAACAGTGCCGCCGATACGCGGATCACCTGCGACAGACAGATCAGGGGATCACCAATCCAGGTGGTGTCGCAATGACGGTTTATCGTACCGGCGAAGCGGACAGACTCATTGAAGATTTCCTCGAATCTGAGATAGCGCAGGTGGAAAGGCAGCGATGTCCCGATTGTGAGGGCCGAAGCTTCAAGGAAGTCAAGGGTGTGAGATGGCCGCGAGGGCGTCGTGAAATGTAAGCATGACCGCCTACGATCTCCGCGCGAAGAGGATTGAAGTGGCACAGTCCGCGAAGGCTCGACGATGTGATCCCTATGACGAATCGATTTTAGGTATTTGTGGAGTACTAGCGCGAGAGCAAGCTAATCACCGATGGCAAATCGAGGAATACCGAGCCGGTGTGGTCGAACGCCGGCGACAAGATCGTCTATTGCTCTTCGCCGCAGAATGGTAACGGTGTCGATCTTTCAATAATGAGCCCTTTCGATCCTCAGACAAGTCGGCGAATCGCCGAAGGTCGTGGCCATTATTTGAAGGCGTACGATTGGTCGGCAACCGACAATAAGATCGCCTTCTGCGACCATGCCTCAAACACAGTAAGCACGCTTTAGACGATCGACGTAGCGAGCGGCGAGAAGACGCTTATAAGGTCTGGCGGGCCTGACGCAAGGGACTACTATGACTCACCGCAGTTTAGTAAAGACGGCCGCGCATTGTTTGTGATCACGAATCGTGATTCCGAGTTCAGACGCCTTGCTGTCGTCGATAACCTCGAACACAACATAAATGCGCGACCTCGTGAAAAAGGGTCTTATGGGGAAGGCGGCGAGCGGCGAAACAGCGATCTTGTTGCCGCGTGAAAACCCCTGTGTGTTGCCGTTTGTGTGAGTGAAAGGAATCTCTTCGATGCCGAGTGACTTGAGGGCTCGCTCTTTATCCCATTCGGGCATTTCTGGCACGGGCGCCGGCTCGCCATCAGTCTGCGACAACACAAACCAGCGCGGCTTCCAGACAAAGGCGCTTATGTAGAGGTCTTCTTCTCCGGTTTCATCGTTAGTTGTCTTGCGGGTGAGCGGCATGCAATTGCTTTTTCGGCCTTCCGAACCTGACGGCCTTTGTCGAGCCATCCTTTATATGTATCAATCGAGCCTGGCTCGATGCCTCTTAGCCTGCACTGCAAAAGGGCTGCCATTTGATTTCCGAGTGAGTACCCATGAAAGGCTGAGTAAGCTTTAAGGACCAAGCCGGGTTGAGTAACTGCTTGTGCTAACAGGTCGCTCCATTTCTGTTGATTGTCGCAGTCAAATGTTGATGCGGTCATCTTTGAATCCTCCAATGGTTTTCAGCATTAAAAACTTGAGCGTTAACCCGATGGAGGACAGGTTCAGCGGAGCCACAATTCAGGTCACAGGGGTCGGCCTGCCGTTAGGCTGCGGCTGTATACATGAATAGATGATGGCGAAGGCGTCCTTGAGCGCAGCCGTTATGCCGACTCGTCTCGCCCCTTGATCTTAATTTGGCGGAGCGAAAATAGTCTGACGGGTTAATGCGGATTCAGAAGATTTCTAACAAGCGGCGGACGGCTCAAGCGAATTTCATCTCCACATACCGAAGAAGGAATATCGAGTCGGTTATCGACGAGCCAGTTCCACCGTTTCCTGCTTTATGTACGATGTCAGCCCGATCACGAATTCACGAAGCCCTGAAGCTCGAAACCCTCTCCAAGAGTCGATAAGGGATCACCGCCACCCGGTTAATTCCGAACTCCTCCAGTACCGATTTAATTCCAATCAGATGATCCTCTGATGATCCTCAGTAAGGGCTTGCTTTTGCATTTTGCGAACAGGCTGCTTTTGCGTTTGCATTTCGCCTAAAAGAACTATCCACAATGATCTTCTCCTCGGCGGCTCATTCTTAAAAGCCTCCTTGTTTGCATTTCACAAAAGCCAATTAGCGTTCCTCAACATTTAAGCGGAATACCCGCGTGGCAATGGCTTTGCAATTGAAAATCATCGGAGGAAGAAAACATGAGCTTTCTACAAGAACTGCGTAATGGAGTGAAGGAAGTCGGTTCGGCGCTTCGCGAGCCCGAAGAGGTGGCGCTCAGATGGTATGAACAGGGCCGAGAAGGGGTTGAACCGCTTTCGCCGATGGTTTTTCTGCTGCTGACATTAACCGCCATTCTCTGCACGGCAACGTATGGAGTAACGATGGGGATGGGTCAATCAGGAGCCGCGATGCTCCAGAAGGGGTTCAATGCGCCGATCGCGGCCGGACTTTCCTGGCTGATAACGCTGCCCACGCTGTACATCCTTAATAGTCTCTTAGGATCAAAACTGGATCTGCCCACCACGACACTGGCCGCGCTCATCACTGTCAGCTTTGGCGCGCTGGCGATGCTTGCATCGGTTCCCATTAACTGGTTTTTTACGGTGGCGATCGGCAACAGAAGCTTCACTCTATTCATTAATCTTATCGTTTTCAGCGGCGTTGGAATGTCGATGTCCAACGTTTTCATTCGAGTGATGAAGGCCCTTGAGCCCCAGCGGACCTTTCCGACGTTGTGGCTGGGTCTAGTGACCGCCATTGGCAGCGAGTTGTTCTACCTTCTGGGCCTATTCGAATTTTAGCGATCAGCAGCCCGCGATAGGTGATCAGCAGCCATCCATCAATGGTCAGTGTCAGAAATCAGCTACTGCGTGCGGGACTCAGCAAAAGCGGCGTACTCATGAATCGTGTCTACACGGATAGCTCGGAAGACCGCGGACAATTTCATATCAAATGGAAAGGAAGAATCATGGAAAATCACACAACAAACGATAAGGCATCGGATTGGAACAACAGTCAAAAGCCAATCACCTTGATGCGATATTTCGAACTCCTCTTAAAGAATCGCTCCGAGCTGAGCGAGCTGTTGCGCGACAATGCCCGCCAGCCGGAGGCATTGCAAAAGCTGCTTGCCATCTCTCTGATTGGGTTCGCCGTCTACGCCACGATAACTGGAGCAGTCCTCCACTTAGGCGATACGAATCTGACGCGGTTTGGTTGGACTTCGCTCCTGGTTAGTTACACCGTCGGTCCGATTGCCACGCTTGGCGTCTGCTTGCCTTCATTTTACTTCTACGCCCTGCTTGCGGGAGTGCAGACATCCGCATTGCAGATTGCGGTTCAGGCCGTACGTGCGATTGCGGTGACCTCGGTACTCCTGCTCGGGATTATGCCGGTTTATCTGTTCGTTGTTGTCGGCTTATACATTATCAAGGGACCTGCCGATGACATGTTCGTTCTTTCGCTGACCAGCGGGTTTATTCTGCCGGTCTTCGCGGGGTGCTACGGAGTAGTGACGTTTTACCGGGGTTTCGTGGATTTGGCCAGCACGCTACCGTCCCAGCGCCGTCGTACTCGAGCACGGTTCCTTAGTGGAATGGCTATCGCGCAGAGCGGCCTCTATGCGTTTGTTATGCCGGTAATGATCTACACCCTGCTCGACTCACTCAGCAGGCTCACCCACTGACGGCGTAAGAAGGAGAGATTATGGGACTGAGTGAAACTGTGATCATCTATCTGATTATCGGAGGAGGCGTAGCGATGGCTCTTGTCATCCGCGCTAACACAAGCGGATTCCATCTGGTCTATCTGTCGGCTGTGGGACTCATCTTCTGGCCGATCATGGTGCCTACGTTATTCGAAAGATCCGGATCGTCCGGCTCGACTACAACCGCGCCGGTCATCAGCCCAATTGCTCGAAGAATATCCGAGCTTGAAGCCGAGTTGAAGATGGTGATGGCGAAGACCGATGGCTGGGCGGAACGAGTGCTCGCGACGGAGACCGAGAAGATCACTTCGCTTGTAGCGGCAATGCGCGGCCAGGCGGCGCGCGTCGAAGAGATGGAGCGGCTGTTGCGTGCTATTGAGCGAGAACCTTCGAAGAATTCGCACGGTTCAGCCCCTGTGGTCAGCCTGGATGGCGAACGCAGTAGAAGAAAGAACGTTGAACTGCTGAGGCGACTCCGCGACAAATCCGAGAGCGGCCTTTGGACGTCAATTACAAAGATTGAAGACCTGATCTCGATGATTTATGTTGCGCGATTCGCGGGCGCGTCGCGATCCGAAGTGGATCGAATGCTTGCTGAAATATCAGCTACGGTAGAGAGCATATCCGCCGTCGCTATAGAACTGAATCAACTCGGAGAATAGGGGCAATCATGCGAATAGCAATCACGGGAGGCACCGGATTCGTCGGGCATCATCTTGCACGCGCGCTGCTCGGCAAAGGTCACACCATTGTTATAATCGCAAGAGGCAGGGATCGCCACGATCCGAATGTAGGGCGTTTATCCGGCGTCTGTTTCGTCGAGATCGGTATTGGCGATCAGAACGCCCTGGCTGACGCGTTTTCAGGCTGCGACGCTGTCGTTCACTGCGCCGGGATCAATCGAGAGACGCGCCGCGCTACTTTTCAATCAGTACACATTGAAGGCACGCGAAACGTAGTCCGTGCCTCCGAGCAAGCCGGCGTCAGGAAGATAACTCTGGTGAGCTTCCTTCGAGCCAGACCGCATTGTGGTTCGGCTTATCACGAATCCAAATGGGAAGCTGAGGAGATCGTCCGCCAGTCGAATCTAAACTATACGATTCTGAAATCAGGGATGATCTACGGCAAAGGTGATCACATGCTCGATCACCTAAGCCGCTCGCTCCACACTCTGCCCTTTTTTGCAACACCCGGCTTTTCGGTTAAGCGTATTCGTCCCGTGGCAGTCGAGGATGTGATTCGCATCATCGAAGCGTCTCTTTGCGAAGGCAGCCTGACAAATGCGACGGTCGGCATTGTTGGCCCTGATGAAATAACATTGGACGAAGCTGTCAGGCGAGTAGCGCGAGTCACAGGCAGACGCGTGATGATATTTCCGTTGCCTGTATTCTTTCATTATGCGCTCGCGCGATGTCTCGAACCCATGATGAAGATTCCTCTGATTTCTCGCGCGCAGGTTCGGATCCTCGAAGAAGAAGTAATTGAGGCTTTTCCACCCTGCGACCAGGTGACGGACAAATTGCGTCCCACGATTCAATTTTCCGACGAACAGATCAGGCTTGGTCTTCCTGAACCGCGCGGTTTTGGGATCGATGACTGTCCTTGCCTCTAAAATGGTGGCACGGCGAGGCTATAGGAGGACTCTATGAGCTTTAAGACCTCTGAGTACGCGCAATGGGATGCGGAGCATTAATAGGATTCTTCGACAGCCTAATCATGCTGCCACTAATCGTGTGTCTCTCTTTATCTCCTGTAGACTCTTACTCGGACTCCAATTCGGGTTTCTTTCCGGCGCTGCTTTATACATCAATTTTGTACTTAGTATTGGCGCACCGAGGTGTTGTATTTAGCGCACTGCGAGGGAGGTTTGTCGACTGGCTGATACAAACAGATACATTGGAAAGACGGGCCTTGGTGATGATCGCTGGCGGCGGACTCGGCTCATTCTTTGCGGCTCTCAACGGGAGCGGTGGCGCGTTCATTATTGGATATCAGGTTTCAGACTTCGCGTTCTACACAATCCTTGGGCGCGATAATCGTCACGTTGGCGGAATTGCGATCGCAGTCAAGGTCTGGCGGCTTCATAACTGGACCGTAACAGAGGTACAGGAAACTAAGGCCGTCGTCTGCCGATCCATCATTCCGCCGCAAAGTTGTTGATTTCGACCCGTCGCTGCTGCGTTATAATCTAGCGAGATGTTGCTGGCCTTGCTCATGATCTCATTCTTTATAACGGTGGCAGTAGGCTTTTACGTCTTTATCTCAGCCCCACATCAACCTGTGAATCGTTT
>Ga0066687_10000031_pt1 | contig 41884 bp, 30 predicted proteins | sample GraSoiAngelo_136_FD_65630 | JGI IMG/M metagenome (GOLD analysis project Ga0066687, IMG submission 65630) | Grasslands soil microbial communities from the Angelo Coastal Reserve, California, USA - 14_0929_09_20cm | ecosystem: Environmental > Terrestrial > Soil > Grasslands | place: USA... | reverse complement strand
AGAGTTTGTCTCAATCCGCTAAAGAGCGCGGCTTCATTCCGACTGGGACGGACTCGGTGAAGGACATCGCCTGGACACGGGTCTCAATCCGCTAAAGAGCGCGGCTTCATTCCGACGTCTACGACTCCGGTCAGCATACGGAATGTGGAAAAGTCTCAATCCGCTAAAGAGCGCGGCTTCATTCCGACGCAAGCTTTTGAACGGCATTAAGATAGTCGGAGTAATGTCTCAATCCGCTAAAGAGCGCGGCTTCATTCCGACTCGAAGTGCGGATCAGCTCACAGGCCACAAACGTCGTGTCTCAATCCGCTAAAGAGCGCGGCTTCATTCCGACACGCTGCGCGCACGAGCGGTAAGTTCTCATACTACGGTCTCAATCCGCTAAAGAGCGCGGCTTCATTCCGACCCCGTGATAAAAACATCACTCTTCTAGTGATTTTTGAGTCTCAATCCGCTAAAGAGCGCGGCTTCATTCCGACCGGCAATGAAGGAGGTCGAATAACACAAAGCGAGGAAGTCTCAATCCGCTAAAGAGCGCGGCTTCATTCCGACTACAAAACAGGCAGGAGGTTTTGTGCCGACATCATACAGTCTCAATCCGCTAAAGAGCGCGGCTTCATTCCGACGCCAATGAAGTTGCCGCAAATGCTGCCAAGGCGAAAGTCTCAATCCGCTAAAGAGCGCGGCTTCATTCCGACTGTGGCTTGTTGGGGGGCCTTTGGCCTTAACATTTAGAAGGCTCAACTTGCAGACCCCCCATCCACTCATCATAATTCGATCTTCAACTCACCGGTTAAGACTATTCTATTGTCAATGAACTAAGCGACTTACGCTGACTTGCAGACCCCCTACCTTTTTTCGGTCATGGGTACCCCTGCAAGTTTCGTTCTGACTGCGGTGGAAACTCTAGTATCGCTCCCTTCGCTGCCATCATCGTATTAATTGCATGCAATCGCCGACGCTCCGATAGCTACTCATCTGCTCTCGGGAGCCGAGGATGGCAGCGCCCAGGGGCGCGGTAATGATAAGATAAACTCATCTGAAAGTCGATCACATGAGTAAGTGACAAGACCGGATAGAAAATTACATCAAGCAGAAGCCGGGTCCGCACTTTTTATCATTCAATGCGTTTCCGGTGAAAACGGCCAGCCATTCCCGAACGAAACCGGCCACCCATTCAGGGGAACCGGCCACTGATTCCGGGCTGAAAGCGGTCGTCTACCGGCTCACGAGCGGAATAGGCGGCCGATTAGCTGGACAGGCGGCCGCTTACCGGAATCCTTTTATAGACAAGCCTGGCACCCCGAGCCTATCGAAGATCGATCGTCGGGATGAATCCGACTACGAGCTTGAATGGCCTGTCAGATCGAGTCTTTTATCCGCAAGATCGACTCCCGCGTGCGCCGAGTTGGGACAATGGCCGGTTCGATCGACTCAAGCGCCGGCTAGATCGACCCGTCTTCGAACCGAATTGGGACCTTGCTCCGTGCGTATCGCTACGTGCCGGGATTAGATTGCTCCGTGCGTCAACCGGATCGATTCCAGCATGGACAGGATTGGCCCTGAGCTCTGATGAGATCGACTCGCGCTTCACCGAGATCGCTTCGTGCGGCGATGAGATCGACTCCCGAATAGGCAAGCTCGCTTCGTGCGCCGATGCTATCATCACGGATTCAATGAACGGTGGTTCTTGTCACATAGCCTGCACGAGCTGATGTAGTCAGCGAGGCTTCACTTTCTAACGAGAACGTTTAGAAATTATTGTCAGAGCGGCTAGCTAAACAGCCGCGTGTTGTAGTAAATATCTCGCCCGGACGCTCCTTTCCGTCGTAGCCAATGCGGCTACTGTCCTTACTCAGATTAAAGTTCGGGCTGAGGCGCTAAGTCGTTTGGGCCTCACCAACCTCTGATTTGTCGATGACCTGAGCGCTGGCTCGTCAGATGCAATAGCGACGAAGCTCGAGTACTGAGGCCCACACTCAGGCTTCGCACAGAGGGGCAATGCTTATATACAATCTAAAATCGCTCGCAATTCTATTCGCTATCACTCTCAACGTCGGCTTCCTCGCCGGTTGCTCATCTCGCCAGTCGCCGGGAGATCAGACGTCGAGTCCCGCCGCGAAACCAGCCGCAAGCACGGCGGCGGCGCCCGAACCGGCCTTCAAGATAGGCGCCGCCTGGAAACCGTTGAAGGTGATCATAGTGACGGAATCGTATCCAGGTTCACCGGGTATGAAGTATTCGATAACAGCTAAGCCGGATCTCAAGCTTGTCGCGATCGAACTCATACTGAATCGCGACGATCCCGCCCACCCGCTCTCAGCGGATTTCTCTGAGATCGCTGTCGTCGATTCGGCCGGCGGGCGCCACAAACCTCTCTTCACCTATCCTTCAGCGGTTACAACCTACAAGCCCGGCGGGGACTCGGTTTCATTCGCCGACAAACCGGGTCAGCTTACCAACGCGAAACTCAATGAACTGGGCGGGAAACTGATATCAGTGTTCGAGGCTCCCGTAGCCGAACGAGCATTTGAAGTGTCGATCGGCGCCGCTCCGCCTGTGCATGTCGAGCTGAACGCCAGGTGATACGCTCGCGCCATCCTTTACAAAATATTTATGAATCTTTTATGCACCGCTTATTTTTCAAGTGGTAGCATGGCCATTTGGCAGGCCGTCTGAAACTCCGCTGCTTCTTCATCGCTGCAAGCTCCAACTCATCCTTATCTACGACCTTGATTGATGAAGCGTCGAGGACTGCACCTGCCGCACGGGATCAGGGAGGTGTCATTCCAAAATGAAAACGGGCCATCCGCTTCAGCCATCAAATCCGACCGGGGTACGCGTCGTAGTTGCTACGACCGTAATGCTCTCGTTCATATCCTTCTGGAGAGCCGCCGCCATAGTCTTGAACGACCTCGGCTCATCCGCGTTCTACGTGGGCGGTATAGCCGAAAAGGCCGTTGGACGCGCCGCGCCATGGTTCATCCTGGCGGTGATGCTTTTTTCATACGCGGTTCGTGCCGTCTACGTCGAATCGTGCGCGATGTTCACTCGCGGCGGAGTCTATCGCGTAGTGAAAGAAGCCATGGGAGGCACGCTTGCCAAGCTGTCAGTCTCCGCCTTGATGTTTGATTACGTATTGACCGGTCCGATCTCCGGCGTCTCCGCGGGCCAGTACATAGTCGGCCTTGTCGCCCAGACTTCAACTTATCTTGGAATCCCGTGCTCGCCTTCGCCGTCGACTACGAATCTCATAGCAGCAGGGATAGCGATTTTCATAACGATCTATTTTTGGCGGCGCAATACAAGAGGGCTGCACGAGTCATCCGGTGACGCGTTGAAGATTATGTACGTTACGACCGCGATGGTGATCGCGCTGATTCTCTGGTCGGGAATAACGATAATCTCATCCCCCGACAAGAGGAGGATTCCTCCCGCGCCGGTTCCATCCACGTTGGCTTTTAATCCCGATGCCGTGGGGTGGCTGCCCGATGTAGCGCCGCGGATCTTGAGAGAATTGCCCTCGGAAATATCGCCGGCGGATTCCGCCACGCCTGAACAAGCCGCGCCGGAACCGCGATACGGGATAGTCAGGAACGCAGGCGCTTTGATCGGACTGATTGGAATCCTGATGGCTCTGGGACATTCATTCCTTGCGATGTCCGGAGAGGAATCCCTCGCTCAGGTCAATCGCGAGCTCGAATACCCCAAGCACAAGAATCTTATGCGCGCGGGATTAGTGATCTTCGTTTACTCGCTATTGTTCACATCGCTGGTGTCGTTTTTCGCATACGCGATCATACCGGACGATGTGAGGCCGCGGTATCTGGACAACCTGATCAGCGGGATCTCGATGTATCTGGTTGGACCAATGCCTCTGAAGCTGCTGTTTCAAGGGTTCATAGTGATCGTAGGATTCCTGATGCTCGCAGGCGCAATCAATACGTCAATCATCGGCTCCAACGGCGTGCTGAACCGCGTCTCGGAGGACGGTGTGCTGACGAACTGGTTTCGGGCCCCGCACAAGAGATACGGAACTACATTTCGGATCATCAATCTCATAGTTCTTTTGCAGCTCATAGCAATAGTCAGCTCTCGAGGCAATACGTATACGCTTGGTGAAGCGTATGCCTTCGGCGTGATCTGGTCGTTTGCATTCAAAGGACTCGCCGTCATGGTGCTGCGGTTCAAGGATCGGTCTCCGCGAGAGTGGAAAGTTCCATTCAATATTCGGCTCGACGGGAATGAGCTTCCGATCGGACTGGGAGTGATAACGGCTCTCTTGTTTTCAATAGCCGGGATCAATCTGATAACTAAAGAGGTCGCTACGATAGCAGGGGTTCTGTTCACGCTGGTCTTCTTCGTGATCTTCACGGTCTCTGAAAAAATTAACCAGCGAAAGCTGGATGCATCGATTGCCTCTCTTGATCAATTCAAGCTCAACTACGAGCAGGACGTTACCCTGGAGACGGTGCACGCGCGACCCGGAAACATCCTGGTCGCCGTTCGAGACTACAACACGCTGGAGCATCTGGATCGGGTCCTATCGCGAAACGGCGGAGACGGGCGGGACATCGTTGTAATGACCGCGAGATTGATGACCGGACCCGGAGCGGGCGAGCGCGACCTGTACGATACGAATCTGTTTACGGATTACGAGCAGCGGCTCTTCACCAGGGTGGTCGCTTTGGCCGAGAAGCACGGCAGGCCGGTGAACCTGCTGGTCACGCCCGCCAGCAACATATTCGACGCGGTTGCCCAAACTGCTTTGAGACTCGACTCAGTGGAAGTAGTCGCCGGGCTTTCCGCAAAGGCAAGCGCGCAGGAGCAAGCCCGCCAGTTGGGCCGGGCATGGGAGCGGCTTGCCGAAAAACCACGGAGACAGGTCCGGTTCTCGGTAATGGGGCCCGAACATAGCGAGTCGTCCTTCTATCTTGGCGCGCACGCTCCGGCGCTGACCGAGGAAGACGTTCAGTTGATTCACCGAATATGGCTCGAGGTGAGCAAGGTTCCCGCGCGCAGCAGAGTCCATCACCGCGACGTTGTGCGCGTGGCGTTGGAAAGACTCTTTCGAGATCTGCATGGAAAGAGCGACGTTATGCTCGACTTCTACAGACAGGAGCAGAGCAGGGGAACGGCCGCGCCTGAAGCGCTCTTGAGTGAAAATGCCGCCAGTCAAAGTCATGGCGGCGGAGATGCACGCGTGAAATAGAGACGTGAAAGTCGACTATAAAAAAGTCGGAGGCAAACGCGGAGCGCGCTGCGCCTGATCGGATATTGCTATCACCGAGACCTTCGCTGTGCTTCGCTGGGCTTCGCTTCCAGGCTTATTGAACCGTTCCGCTTCGGGAAGATGCATCCCCGATGGATGGAAAACGCAGGCAGGATTCCTGCGCTCCCTGGGCGGACAATCAGAAGATGGCTTCGAGTGCATCGGCTATGTTCTTCACGCCGACGACCTCTAGTCCATCATCGTATTCCAGGCCTGCAAGGTTTCCTTGAGGAATGATGCACTTTCGAAAACCCATTGCATAAGTCTCGCGGACCCTCAATGATGCCTGGCTGGTCGCGCGGACTTCACCCGCAAGCCCCACTTCGCCGAACGCCGCCGTGCGTTCGTCAACAGATCGGTTCTTGAAGCTGGAGGCGATGGCGAGGACTATCCCAAGATCGACGGCAGGCTCATCTATAGAAATGCCTCCCGCTACGTTCACGAATACATCTTCGCCCATGATGTTGAGGCCGACGCGCTTCTCGAGCATCGCCAGAAGAAGCGATACTCGATTTTGATCCACACCCTGCGTCATGCGTCGAGCCGTTCCGTACTTCGTAGATGTTACGAGGGCCTGAATCTCGACCAACAGAGGGCGGGTGCCCTCCATACATGCGGTTACTACCGAGCCGGACACACCCAGAGGCCGTTCGTTGAGAAACAGACCGGACGGGTTCAGGACAGGAATAAGACCGCGTGAGGTCATCTCGAAAATTCCAACCTCGTTCGCCGCGCCGAAGCGGTTCTTCACCGCTCGAATTATGCGGTGGTTATGGTGACGTTCTCCTTCGAAGTAGAGAACCGTATCGACGATATGTTCCAGCGTCTTCGGACCCGCGATGGCGCCTTCTTTGGTCACGTGCCCGATCAGAAAAACGGCGATGCCTCGATTCTTGGCCAGCATCAGGAACTGCCCGGCTACTTCGCGAACCTGGGACACGGAACCCGGAGCCGATTCGAGCTTCATTGAGAATACGGTCTGAACCGAGTCGACCACGATTGCCCGCGGCTCGATCCTATCTATCTCTTCGAAGATCAATTCGAGCGATGTCTCAGGCAGGAGGAACAATCCGGCCGGTCTGATGCCGAGCCGCTCGCCTCGCAGTTTGATCTGCCGATCGCTCTCCTCGCCGGAGACATACAGCACCTTGCCGTAAGCGGCGGTCAGCCGATCCGAAACCTGAGTGAGCAGGGTTGACTTGCCGATTCCGGGGTCTCCTCCGATCAGCACCAGCGAACCGGGTACAATTCCGCCGCCCAATACGCGGTCGAACTCCTCGATGCCGCAGGGTTGTCGCGCGTCGTCCTGACTCTCGATATCTTCATAAGCGATTGCGGATGGTTTCTTTATTCGGAACGCGCTTGCGCGAACTGCCGATCCCGAAGTCGAGGAAAGCGATTTATCCTCAACCAGTGAATTCCACTCGCCGCAGTCCGGGCACTTTCCCATCCACTTCGGCTGCTGAGCGCCGCACTGCTGGCAAACATAAACGACTTTCGGAGCTTTCATAAGAGTTGATAGCCGGAAGAAGCTCTTCCGCTGAAGATCAATTGCAGATTCAATAAGTCCGATCGTTATTCTTGGCCCGATGTTTATTTGTGTAAGTCATCCCGGCAGATGGAGCCGCCCTTCATCACAAAGCTTACGTGCTGGAGTCGAGTGATAGCCTTGAGCGGATCGCCGGTCACTGCAATCAAGTCGGCGAGCTTGCCGGCTTCAAGCGAGCCGACCCGCTTCTCCCAACCGAGCAATTCCGCGGCGCTCGAGGTAGCGGCGCGAATCGCCTGAGCGGGGGTCATTCCGTTCTTGACCATCCATTCGATCTCTTTCGCATTCTCGCCGTGCAGTCCCGCGACGGCATCAGATCCCATCACGATCCAGACTCCAGCTTTGAGCGCGCGCTTGAAGTTATCGGGGGTCATCCCTCGCAATTGTTCCAGAGCCTGCCAGCGCGAATCATCGAATCCGAACTTCTGCTTGTGAGCCAGGTAGTGATTCGGAAGATAGAGCGTCGGTACGAGCGCCGTATGATGTTGGATCATAAGCTTGATTGCTTCATCGTCGAGCATCGAGCCATGCTCGACCGAGGCGACGCCGGCTCGAACCGCGGCCTTGATGCCGGATGTGCTGTGGGCGTGCGCGGCAACCTTGAGATGGGCTTTCGCGGCCTCTTCGACGACACCCTTGATCTCATCCTCGGAGTACAGCAGAACGTCTCCTCCGCCCGCGCCGGGCGTGACGAATATCTTCACCACGTCTGCGCCCGCGCTGATCTGCTTGCGCGCAAACTCGCGGGCCGCCGCGACGCGAGAGGCCATATCGCCTGTTTCGGAGCCGGCTCGTCGAATCAACGGAGCCCCCGACGCCTGTATCCGAGGGCCCAGCGCCGCGCCTTTCTCTATTGCATATCGGAGATCAAAATCGAGCCCGTCACCCGCGCCAAGATTGCGGACGGACGTGAATCCGGACTCCAGGGTCATTCGCGCGTTTTCGGCCGCGTATATTGCCGTCACTGCCGGACGTTCGTTTTGCAGCGTGTCGTAATGATAGGTCAGGTGGGTGTGAGTATCGATCAGTCCTGGCAGCACCGTGGCCCCGGAAAGGTCAATCAGGCGCGCGCCGGCCGGAATCTTTAGATCGCGGCCGACAGAAGTAATTCGATCGCCTTCGATCAGGATTACGGCGTCCCGAACGACTTCATCGTGGACTCCGTCGAACAGGCGGCCGCAGCGAACCGCTATCCGCGTAGCCTGGATCGAAGAGCTATCTCGAAGCCCGGGCTTAGAGTCCGCTCGCGAAAACAAGGAGACGCCGCAGAGCAGAGTAATAAGCAATGAGAAAAGGCGATGTTTCACACTTTCTCCTCTTTCAAATTAATGGCCGATTAATGGACGAAATTCCGAATACAATCAATGCGTTCCGGAATCACTTGTCTCGATAATTGAGAGGCGGCTTGTGCTCGGGTGGAATTCGCGAGCGGTATTCGTGGCCGGCTCTTCTTTTATCAAAGCTCGCGCGAGCGGCTTGCACCTCAGCCGGATCGGTCAATAGATCAACCGCCGTAAGAGCCAGTGTCTTGGCCGCGACCATCATGCCTTTTCTGCCGATGCTGCCGCCTGTACACGCCGCGGCCTGCCAACTGTGACCGGGCGTACCCGGAACATAAGTAGCCGTGTTGAGCCAGCCCGTTGGGGCCAGCCAGCTTATATCTCCGGCATCGGTGGAACCGGATTCAAGACCTTCCTGCGGCGCGAAGATCTGCTCCTGGCTGCCGAGATCAGGTGCGTTGTCGGTGGAAAAAGTCTTTCGCAATGTCTCCGCGAATGCCTGCTCTTCGGGCGTGTACTTGATTCCGCCGACGATTCGAAGGTTGCGGTCGATCAACGTTGTCAGCGCATCGTTTGGCAGGACGTTGTATGAGCTGCCGATCAATTCCATTTCCATTCTGGTTTCGGTAGCGAGCGCTCCTGCTTCCGCGCACTTGACGATTCGTTTCCAGATTCCGTCCAGCGACGCCATGCTCGGATGTCTCGCGTAAAGAAATATCTCGGCGAAGTCAGGCACGATGTTCGGCGCGGCTCCGCCGTTTGTGATGATGTAGTGCATCCGCGTCGAGGACTCTACGTGCTCGCGCAACATGTCGACGGCGTGGCCCATCAGCATCGCGGCATCGACAGCCGATCTCCCTTTTTCGGGAGCCGACGCGGCGTGAGAAGCCTGTCCATAGAATCGAAACTTCGCCGAGATGACCGCGTTGCAGGTTCGCAGATCGGCTTGATTCTTATCGCCGGGGTGCCAGTGAAGCACGATATCGCAATCGCTGAAGACTCCCGCGCGGGCCATGTAGACTTTGCCGTCTCCGCCTTCTTCCGCGGGCGTTCCGTAGAATCGAATCGTTCCGCTGATCTTGCGTTCTTCAGCGAACCCCTTCGCGGCGATAGCGGCGAAGGCCGACGCGACGCCGAAGAGATTGTGACCGCAAGCGTGGCCGGGTGCTCCGGCGATTCGCGGCTTCCGCTCGGGGATTGTGTCTTGCGATAGTCCCGGAAGCGCGTCGAATTCACCCATTATTCCGATGACGGGTTTGCCGCGGCCCCACACAGCAGTGAAAGCCGTTTCGATCCCGGCGACATTCTCCTGGATCTGAAATCCGGCGCTTTGAAGCTCCGATTTCAGCAGCGCCGCGCTCTGTTTCTCTTTGTATCCGACCTCGGCGAATTCCCATATCTTTTTCGACAGATCGCCGAAATGCGCGGACTGTCCGTCCATCCTGTCGATGAGCTGCCGGCGGTCTTTTGCTTCAATGCCGCTTCCGGTTGGCCGCGGCACCGCGGCGACGAGGATTGGCGTTAACGCAGCCAATATGATCGCGTTGAATCGCTTCATTGATTCTTCTCCGTGCCTCTTGTCTTGAGTATTGCGTTGACGCCGTTAAGCGCCATTAAGCGTTGCTCTGGTTCGCCCTTCCAGTGAAATTGGCGGTACGCGTCACCGGCTACTTCGTCGAGCAGCGTTGGTTGTAGCCCAAAGAGAGGCGGGCAGAGGCGCCCGCCCGTACATTGATCTCACTCGACGTCATAGATTTTGATCGGCTTGTCCTGAAGGTACTTATCGAACCAGTTCACGATGTGCTGCAATCGTTCGACGCGGTGCCAGGGCGCGCCCGATCGCGACAGCTCATGCGTCTCGTTGGGGAAACGCACCATTGCGGTTGGGATTTTTCGATACTTCAGAGCGCGGAACATGATCTCGCCTCCGTCCGCGGGTGGAGTGCGCATATCGGACTCGCCTTCGATGAACATCATCGGCGTGGTGACGTTCTTGATGTAGGTCAAGGGCGAGCGCTCGGTGAAATCCTTCGGATCTTCCCACGGCGCGGCCCGAAACCATGTCGGAGTAAACAAAGTGAAGTCGGCGGTGAACCAGAAGCCCGCCCAGTCCGCGATGGAACGCTGAGAGACCGCGGCCGCGAACCGCGTAGTATGGCCGACCGTCCAATTGGTCAACACGCCTCCGCCGCTTCCGCCGGTGACGCCCATCTTGGATTGATCGATGTAGCCGCGCTTCAATACTTCATCGACGCCGGCCATCAGATCCTTGTAGTCGTCTCCGGGATAGTGGTACTGGATGATGTTGCCGAAGTCCTGGCCGTACGACGTGCTTCCGCGCGGATTCGTGTAGAGAACTACATAGCCTTTCGCGGCCATCCACTGAAACTCGTGCGTGAATGTGAAGCCATACGCCGCGTGCGGGCCTCCGTGAATCTCGAGGATGAAGGGATATTTCTTCGAGGGATCGAAATTGGGCGGTTTCTGAATCCAGCCCTGAATCTTCTTTCCGTCAAAGCTCGTGTACCAGATTTCTTCCGGATCGGTAAGGTTCAGTTGAGAGAACAACTCGCCGTTGATGTCGGTCAATTTTGTAGTCTTTCCCGAAGCGGCATCGAGCAGGAATACATCTCCGATATTAGTCGAGGTCGAGGCGGTAAGGGCTATTTTCGATGCATCAGGTGTAGCCGTGTAACTCTGAACGTCCTGGTCTCCGCTGGTGATGGGATCGATCTTGCCGCTGGCAGCGTCGATGCGTTTGAGGTTCGCGCGGCCGTGTTCAGCCACGTTTACGATCAACGACTGGCCGTCATTGCTCCAGATGATTCCACCGCCAAAACTGCCGCCCCGCGGGGGCGCCTGATCGCCGCCGATGCCGCCGCCGATGTCGAAGTCATATTTTGCCGTCAGGTTTTTTGCCGTAGCGCCTTCGGAGTTGTCGGCGACAAAGAGATCCGGTTGCGTGTAAGACTGAACCGGCTTATGGCTTATAGCGCCCCCAAAAGCGATCCGCTTTCCGTCATGGCTGAAGACGAATCCGCGCATACCGCCGTCAAAGGTGAGTACCTTTTTCTCGCCGCTTCCGTCGGCCGCGACTGAATAGAGATCGGTGCGCGCTTCCTCGTAATAAGGCTCGGCGACTCGATTAGCCGTGAAGTAGATGTGAGAACCGTCCACGGACCAGGTCGCGCCTCCCTCGTCAAAATTGCCTTTGGTGATCTGCTTGGGCTTCGGCATCTGGCCCGCCGCATCCGGAACGCTGACGGTCCAGATATGGGAGTGTGACTTCGGGTTGAGATAGCCGGGACCATTCGAGCGATAGATTGCTTTGGTGATCACGCGCACATCGCTCTTATGCTCGGGCTCTTTGCCTTTTCCTTCGCCCTCATCCGCCTTAGCCATCGCCTTGCTGGTGGGGTCTTCGCTGCTCCCAAAAGCGATGGTCTTTCCATCGGGAGCCCATTCGATTCGACCGGCGCCGGTCGGCATCTCGGTAAGCGCCTGGGCTTCTCCGCCTTCGAACGACAGCAGGTAGATTTGAGACGGCTGCGGTTTGCCGTCTTTTTCAGGCGAACGCGAGAATGCGAGCCGTTTGCCGTCCGGCGACCATCGCGGACCGCTATCGCGCGGACCTGCTGTTAGCTGCCTTGGTTTTTCAGCCCCGCTGGTCGGGACGATCCAGAGCGCGGTGTCATAGCGATCGGCTTTTTGATTGACCCATACTTTTACGAATACGACTCGCGAGCCGTCGGGCGAGATTTGCGGATCGGCGATCCACTGGAACTTGAATATATCCGTCTCTGTGATGCCTCGCTTATCCGCCGCCGTGGAGTACGCGGGCATTGTAAGCGCTGCCATCACTGTAAGAGCGACCATCAAGATGATGGCGAGCGGGGAACTAACGCGACGATACAATTTATTCATGTGAGTGCTCCTGGAAGCGATCCTTGATTAGATCGAGAAAGAGGCCTCTTTCCACTGCCGCGAGAGGCCGATGGCTAACGGTATGGATAAGCCCGTTTAGTTTCCGTCTGCAACAAATCATGGAAGAGATTTGAATACCGCGCGGAGAATATCAAATGCAAGTGTGGGGAACAAGCGAGCTCGGTCGGGAGAGTTGGGTGTGCTTAACGGCTCGGTGAAGCAAGGCCGGTAGGACTCTGATAGCTGACAGCCGCTCACTTCTTCCGGCTGTTTCGAAATTTGTCGAAGCGGCATACCGCGGAAAAATCGCAGAAGGTACAGGTTTGAAAGTTCGGATCGGTAGGTTCGACTTGAAATCGTCCGCTTCTCATTCCATCGATGAATTCCCAGATCCTCTGTTCCATCCGCGTTCTGATCGTTTTCCACTCCGAGTCGGAGAAATTGGAGCGCGCGGACGAGTTTATCCCGACGTACTGATTGAGAACGGCTCGATAGACGCCCTGATTTCTCCGGCTCTGTCCGCCTCTCAACGTGTAGAAGCCAGCGCCCGCGATAGTCTGCCCGGGAAGGAACACCCTTTCAAGCGCCGCCAGATAAATCTCGAGTTGAAGCTGCCTTCCTTTGATCATGTCGTCGAGCGTAGCGCCCTTCGACAATTTATAGTCATATGCTATAGCGGTTCCGTCCTCGGCTGTGTCTACTCGATCGATCTGACCCCTGATGCTAATCGTTTCGATGGCGCCTGTTTCCGTGGGGCTTTCGGTTCGACGCTGATATTCAAGGAATTCTTCCTTTGAAGCTGGATCGCGCTCTTCTCCGCTCATCCCGAAACCAAGCTCGAAGAACGCGGGCGTCACGCGGTTGGCCTGAGTCTTCTCATGAATGGTCAACTCGTAAAGCAGGATCTGATCGAGCAGAATCTTTCTGATCTCGCGATCTATTCGCCAAACGTGCGCGTTCAATGGAGGCACCCTGTCTTCGAATTCATCGAAGACCTCATCCGCCGTCTTTTGAAGCTCGCTGCGCAAGCGAGTCTGATCAAGCGACGCCAGCAGCTCGCCTCGATGAATTCGCAGGAACCGTCGCAACACTTCGTGCAGCAGCGATCCCGCATCGAGCGCGGTTAAGTCCAGCGCCGCCTCGCCTCGCGCTTCGAGCCTCAGCACGCGTTCGGCGAAGAACTTGAAAGGGCATCGTCCGTAGACGCTCAACTGGCTCGCGCTGAAAACGTGTTCCGAGCCAAACTGGGAAGCCATCATCGAGACCAGCGACGGATTTGCGATTACGCCATCGAAGCTCCCGAACTTCGTGCCGGCCCGCTCGCGTTCGATCGCGATTCGCCTTATAGCATCACGGCTCAACCATCCCCGGTCTATCGCTTCGTTAATCTTTGCGTCTACATAGCGCAATGGAGGAAGCCCGGTCCTGTTAGCTCGATGTCGATGGCGCTCCTGAAGCCGCACCAGAGCGACCGATAATTCCGCGGCCGTCGAGCTCGCCGCATGGTCCGCCCCGTCGTAATTCTTTCTCACTTCCTCGCGCGGCAACCCTTCGGGTCCAAGAGCCTGGCTCGTTTCGTCGATGTAATACGAGGCTACTGTTTCGGCCCCATCTTCGAGCAGGAGCGGCCTGCTCAGGTACAGGCGTTCGGTCGCGCGACAAGCCGCCTGATAGAAGTAGTGTTCTTCTTTGAGCAACGTGTCCGGTGAGATGTCTTCGAGCGTGAGGCCATATTGCTTCAGCCTTTCCCGTTCTTCATGCGGGTAAATCCAGTCGCGCGAAAGTCTCAGCGGAAATCCGTTTTCGATGAGCCCGGCGATGAAAACCGCGCGAAATCGCAGGCCCCTCACCTCGGTCGCCTCGAGCACCTTTAGCCCGGCGGGATCAGCGGCTCCCGCGGAAAGAATCTGGCCGCGCACGCATCTCAACGCCTCTTCCAGGAACGATGTCAGCCTTGTAGCGTAAATGTCCGGAGCTGTCCGCGTGAGATCGTGACTGGCATTGATTGAGCGGGCCGCGGCCCCGAGCGCGCGCCGCGCGCCTTCCAATCCGCGCAGATCGAGCGCGACTCGCACACTCGATCGATCGAGCTCGTGTTGAGCAAGCTCGAGATTGCCCGCGAGTTCCGGGAGTTGTAGTTCTTCGAGCAGCTTTACAACAGACTTGCTGAGATCTTCCGGGCGGCCCTGTTGTTCAACCGAGGCGAGCACTCGCGACAGCCGCTCGATGAGCAGCGCAACCCAGGCAAGCGCCGGCGGTTGAATCTCACGCGAAACTCGGGCTCGCTTGCTCGAACCAGGCGCGGGCGCCTGCGAATCCGCTCTTGTCGCGGTTTCAGACTGAAGAACAGATCCTTCTTCCGAGTCGGCCGCGGGGTCGTCGGATTCGATATTGATATCGGTATTCGAACCGATTGATTGCTCGATGTAGCGCAGGACGAGGCGTCTGGCTCGCCGGAGCCAATCCGCGACGGTGAGTTGACCGCCTACGTAGGCGACGACATTTTCGATGAAATCGGGATCCCAACCTCCAAGGCCGGCGCGATCAAACGCGCTTTTGACTGTAGCCGGTTCAACCTGCGATGTAAGCAGCGATGCTCCGAATTCGTCGTCGAAGCGCCGCCGCAGAACACTCATCTCATCGTCGCTCAGTCGAAAGTAGCCGGTCTTGATCAGATCGGCGACCGCGCTCATCTTCAAGCTCGTGTGTTCTTCTCGAGCGAGATCGGAAAGAATCGCGAACAGTTTGATCATCGCGCGAACGGACGGAATTGCGTGGAGTCCTATTCGTTTTTCCAGCGAGCACGGAATTGACTCGCTTTCGAAGACTCTGATGATGAGATCTGAGTAAGCGGCTCGCTGTCGGACGACTACGGCGATGTCGGAGAGCTTATAGTCCTCCGCCAGCATCAATCTTTTTATTTCCTTGGCGATGGCGCGAATCTCCGTCTCTCGATTGCCGCATTCGAAGAGAGTGACGCCATGCGAATCGTGAGGCGGATCTTCGGGTTGACCCGGGGCCTCAGCCGGAGCGTGTTCCGACGGCGCGCCTGGATTAAACAGACTTGTCCTCAGCCGGGAGAGCGAAGGACTGAAGCCCGGAAGCTCCTGGTGAACGTCGATTTCAAAGTCGGCCATCGAGCAGAGCTGATCGATAGTCTGGCTGAACGGCCGGAAGATCTCCGGATTGTGGTCGTCGCGATTCAGCGTAACGATCACGTCGGGAATCGCGGGAACTAACAGCCGCAGGATCTCGCCTTGAATCGGAGTGAAGTCGAAGAACCCATCAATAATCAGGAGCCGAATCTTCGCCAGCCAGGGCACGGTGATTTGCTTGCCGTTTATGTCGCCTCGCAGAATTTCGAGCGCGCGGAGTTGATCGAAATCCGCATCGGTCAAGTTATTTCGATCGAGCGCGGAAACATAAGCCGAATAGATCAAGCTTATCTCACGGTCGAAGTCGATCTGGCGGGGCGTTAACGCGGGTTGGTCGGAATGAATATCTCGCGAGCGAGACTCTACTATGGCTTCGAATTCGGCGGGTGTTCTCCCGGCGCGAATGATCTCGCCGATTACATCCGATACCGCGTCGACAAGGCCGCCTCGATGAGCCAGCGGCCCTATGGCTTTGACAGCGCCTCCGACGGCCAGGCGGTTGATTGTCTGCGATATCAGGCTGCGCTTGAGCGGTTGCCGGTCGTTGTCGACTGCTGTTCTGGAAGGAAGCGGCAATCCGCTCTCAAGCTCCATCGCGCCAGAGAGGATCTGGCGGACAAATCCCCGGAACAGGTGCAGATTAATCCGGCCCCAATGACCGTTGAGCCGAACCCCATCGATGAGCGACTCGGTGACGAGGTCCAGCAGAGGACGCGACGCGGCTATGTACAGAAACGACTCAGGCCGGCCTTGATCGAGCAGGTCGGCGCATCGCGCTATCAAGCGAGACCGGTTGCCGCTCAATACAGGGCCGAGCCAGATTTCTCTCGACAATAAGTCTCCGGATAGCGCCTAAGATTTGGTGTGTCGGCGCTGGAATTGGTTTCGTTTCAAAGCTCTTCCAAGCTGGTGATCTTAGGCATTCGCTCGCATCGAAGTCAAAGTCGGCAAAGCGCTCACAATCCATAAGAGGTTGACCAATCCATAAGATGGCTACTTACGCGACTACGTTTTTGTCGTTAGGTTAGGGCCGTAACGTGGTAGGATGGGGGATTGAAAGAGCCAATCTCCAGACCTTAATCGGAGCTTGTGCCAGCCTTAACGGGTCGATGTCAAGAGGGAGCTTGAGTTAGATGGGAATGGGCTTACTCGAAGTAGCAATCGTTCCAGAGATGTCTCCGGTTATGCCGCTTTTTAGCTCGGCTAGCCTTGATAGCGCGCCTACATCCGAGCGACTCCAGCTACCCCTTGCTGAAATCGTTAAGAGTTTAACCTCGCAGCTTGATCAGGTTGCAGAAAGAGCTATCGACTGCGAGAGCGCAGAAAGCTTCATAGTCATCAGAGATCAGTTGTTGAAACGATATGTCGACCTATCTCAGGCATTAAGTCATGTGATATTTGCGGAGCTAGACAAGACCGCTTTGACGAGTATTGCTGACTTGGTTCTCGAAATGTTAAGGGAACGATTTACCACGTTCGGAGAACCTTATTTCGGGAGCGAAGCTTGCGGCGAAATCCTTTTTTCCCTTAGTACGCTGCGCACGGTTTACCGATGGGTGGGGGAGGCCGCGATAACGCCTATTGAATCGATAAATTTTCAGAAAGACTTGGAGCTTGCACAAAAGGCATTTACAAACCTGACCATAACCAATTTCTGCCTACAGGCATTATTAATGGCCATTCGTAGAACCAAGAGATTGCCATCCGATCTATTGAATCAGTTCACGGAGGGCTTGCGTGGTTCGGTGATGGCATATTCTTACGTGAGGGCGGCACTCGATCTTCGGAAAGTTCTTGATAAGCGTTATGAAGAAGAATTACAAGTCTCTTGGGATGAAGAAGACGAGGCTTTAGCTAATGCTTGGTGAGTACACCCAGACAAGAAATACCACGACGAGGCGACATCTTCTGGGCAGACCTTCCCTCAGCCGAGAGCGTGGGTAGCGAGCAGTACGGTCGCCGACCAGTCTTAGTGCTATCCGCGGACACCATAAATCGCAGCCTACCAATTTGCATCGTTGTTCCTCTTACCTCAGTTCTCGACAAAGCAAAGACCAATAGACAACACCGGATTATTATTCTCGAGCGGTATAAAATAGCTGACCCATCTGATCCCAATTACTCACTATGCAAAGGTGATAGTCTTGCTCTAACTGAGCAGATTAGGTGCATATCGCGAAATCGGCTGGGAGATCGGCGGGTAGCGAGCGTTGAGCCGATCGGCGTCAATGCGGTGGAGGCTGGCGTTCGGTATGTTCTCGGTCTAATTTGATTGCCAGCGTGTTCTGCTGCCTTTTCGGCAATCCTACCGCGCTCTTTAGCGTTGAATCTTGCGGCCCTCGCCTTGCGGCCCTTTAATCCTCCCAGTCCTCCCAGTCTCCCAGCCTCTTTACTATACCGCCCAGGCAGCGCCCAGCTTGCTGCCTCCAAAGCGCGGAACGGCGGATAAAACGCCCTTAATCCGTTGTCGTGAAAAGGCCGTATCGCTTTTTCAAACCAATGTCGGGCGGCATGAGTCTAAGACGTTGCATCGAACAACATCCGGCCGAGTGACCAAAGATGCTCAAATTCAAAATCAGAACCACCTCCGAATCGGCCGATCAGTTGCACAGGAACAGAATTGACTTCACCGAAACAGATCCGGCTAAGCAGGCGGATCGGGGAGAGTTGTAATGAAACCGACCAAACGCATTAAAATTGATACGGCAGCGCGCCGAATAAATCGTCGCTTCCGAAGTATTATCACCGCCGCCGCGCCTGTCCTAATAACAGCCACCCTGGTTTCATCCCTTCTATTAAGCGCCCTTAGTCCGACCGCGCGGAGCGTCAGCGCGGATTCCAAATCCAAAGCCATTCTTAAAGAAGATCAGAAGATCATTCACCTATTGAATCGAGCCGGATACGGCCCGCGTCCGGGCGATGTTGAAAAGGTCAAGCGCCTGGGCATCGACAAGTACCTGGATCTGCAGCTTCACCCGGATCGCATAGACGATTCCGCGATCGAGGCCCGGCTCTCGGGTTATCCTTCTCTAAAGATGAGCATCGCGCAGATTCAGGAACAGTACCCGCTGCCGCAGCTAATCGCTCGCGAGCTTGGACTTCGGCAGCCAAACGGCCAGCTTCAGCCGAAGCAGAATAATCCGAATGCTCAGGGCGGAGCAGCCGAGGACGAGAATCAAAAGCGCGAGTACCGTCAGCAGATAAATGCTTACTACCGGTCTCACGACCTGAAGCCTCCGCAATTCCTGTTGCAGGAGCTCCAGGGACAGAAGCTGACGCGGGCGATCTATAGTGAGCGGCAGCTACAGGAAGTGATGACCGATTTCTGGTTCAATCACTTCAATATTTTCTGGGCAAAGAACGCCGACCGCGACCTGACCACCAACTACGAGATGAATGTGATTCGGCCGAACACGATGGGCAAGTTCAAGGACTTGTTGATGGCCACCGCGAAGAGCCCGGCGATGCTGGTTTACCTGGATAACTTTCAATCGACGGCGCCCGACGCCAAAGTTCCTCAGGGTCCGGCCCGTTTCAACCGGAGGCCGGGGGCTTTTGGCAATCAAAGGCCGGGCCTTAGACCTAACGATCCAGGTGTTCAGGGCCAGCGAATGCCGAATCAGAACCAGCAGCAAGCCGCGAATCAACTGAGGAATCGCAAACCCGGAATCAACGAGAACTACGCCCGCGAAATCATGGAGCTTCACACGCTCGGAGTCGAAGGCGGCTACACTCAGAAGGATGTGCAAGAAGTAGCCCGATGCCTCACCGGCTGGACGCTTGATAGGCCGCGACAGGGAAGCAGTTTCGTTTTTCGTCCCTGGATGCATGACGACGGCGAGAAGACCGTACTGGGCCGCAAGATTCCAGCCGGCGGCGGGATCAAGGACGGCGAGATGGTTATAGACGTCCTCGCGCATCATCCCAGCACCGCGAAATTCATCTCGACCAAGCTCGTACGAAGGCTGGTGAGTGATACGCCTCCTCAATCACTCGTCGACCGCGTAGCCTCGGTGTACCTCAAGACCGACGGCGATATCAGGGAAATGCTTCGAACGATCTTCACATCAAACGAATTCAATTCGCCTGAAGTGTATCGCGCAAAGATCAAATCTCCTTTCGAGCTTGCGGCATCCGCGTCGCGGGCGCTCGGGGCCGACCTGACCAACGCTCAACAAACGAGCCAGTTCATCGCCAAGATGGGACAGCCGCTCTATCTGTACCAGGCCCCCACCGGTTATCCTGACAGGGCCGACCAGTGGGTGAACACGGGTTCGCTGCTCGAGCGATTGAACTACGGCCTGGCCCTGACAACGAACCGACTTCGAGGGGCATCCGTTGACGTGAAGCAGTTGTCATTAGGCATAGACAACTCCGATCGCGCACGAGTCCTGGATCGAGCGATCGCGCTGCTGCTTAAAGACGATGTGTCGAGCCAGACAAGGGCCGTTCTTGAAAAGCAATTGAAGGAAGGCGTGCCGGTAAAGGGCGAGCTTGGCGAAGCGCCTCGAATTCCTACCGGCGGCGACGAAGATGCAATGGCGAGCGGTTCGATGGAAGCGCTGCCTTCTCGAAACAAACCGGTCGGAAAAGCCGAGAAAGCAGCTAACACGGAGCGGCTCGAACGACGGTTGGGAATTCGCGAGGATGCCGGACCGCAGATGGCTATGTCGGCCGCCGACATCGAAATCGCCAGAGTCTTCGGACTTGTATTGGGCTCTCCCGAATTTCAACGCAGATGAGCAGGAAGTACGCGAGCAAGGCGCTCAGGAATTGAGCTGCGATTTTGGAACGAATGGTAGTGGAGTAAACGAACATGGCAATAACACGCAGGTTCTTTTTGAAATCATCCGGGGTCGCGATGGCGAGTCTCGCCGCCGCCCCGTCTTTTCTGAGACGAGCTGCCCTGGCGCAAAGCGCCGGAGCTGTAAGCAAAGATCACCCGATCATCATTGCAATTTTTCAGCGCGGAGCCATGGACGGTATCTCCGCCGTGGTCCCGTTCGGCGATCGTGCGTATTACAGCGCGCGGCCTCAAATCGCCGTGCCTCAACCGAAGAGCGGAGATGCCGATGGAGCAATCGACCTCGACGGTTTCTTTGGACTGCATCCCGGGTTGGCGTCTTTCAAACCGCTTTATGACCAGGGTCAACTCGCTGTCGTGCACGCGGTGGGTTCGCCCGATAACACCCGCTCGCACTTTGACGCACAGGACTACATGGAATCGGCAACGCCGGGCAACAAAGGCACCGGCGATGGATGGCTGAACCGATACCTTCAAGCGAAGAAAGATCCGAAGGCCACTCCCTTCCGGGCCGTCTCCTTCACATCTAATCTGCCTCGAACGCTTCTCGGACCGGCCCCGGCGATCGCGATGACCAACATCTCCGATTTCGGCGTGAGAGCGGGGCAGGGAAACAACCAAGTGGCGAAGGGGTTTGAAGAGCTCTACTCACAGGGTATGACCGACGTCCTGCACGGCACGGGAAAGGAGGCCTTCGAAGCGATAAAGATGTTGAAGAAGGCCAATCCGCAGCAATACGGCGCGGGAAACGGAGCAGCCTATCCGCGTTCGCCGTTCGGTCAGGCGTTGCTGCAAATTTCGCAGCTCATCAAATCTAATGTCGGGATAGAAGTCGCTTTCACCGATGTAGGCGGTTGGGATACGCATGCGAATCAAGGCTCGTCTCGCGGCCAGTTGGCCAACCGGCTTCAAGATTTCAGCCAGGGCATCACGGCTCTATACAAGGACCTGGGCGACCGCATGAGCAATATCGTGATTCTGACGATGACCGAGTTCGGCCGGACCATTAAACAGAACGGATCAGGAGGCACGGATCACGGTCACTCGAGCTGCCTGTTTGCTCTGGGCGGACCGGTCAAGGGCGGAAAAGTCTACGGAAAATGGCCGGGCCTCGCGGTCGAGCAGCTTTATGAAGGGCGTGATCTTGCGCTCACGACGGATTTCCGTGATGTGTTTGCCGAGGTTGCCGCGCGGCATCTTGGCTCTCAGAATCTCAACTCGATTTTCCCTGGGTTCACGCCGAATCCGGCGAACTTCCGAGGAATCATCAGAGCCTGATATCAGTTCACTCTACCGCGGGAGCCGTTTGTGACCGGCTTCCGCGAATCTTCCCCCCTGCATCGACTACTGAAATTACTATGCCCCGCTCCCACAGGGAACAGGTAGTTCTTCAAGGATGCCGAAGCTTCAAGAGGAGCAGGCACGGAGGCCTGCCCCTCTAAGTACTTTATGTCGACGGTCCTCGACGACTATCGGGGTCGCATCACTGTTTGGCGGCGGCTTGCTGAGAGAAGGTGACGAAATGGCCGGCCGGATCTTTCACCCCGATCTCCTTTGAACCATAGAACGTAGTTCGTACCGGCATCACAACCTCTACGCCCTTGAGCGCGCTTATTGTTTCATCCAGGTTGTCCACGTCGATGTATAAGAACGTTGGTCCTTTTCGCACGATACTCGACAACGCCGGCTCGTCTCGATCGGCGCTCTTGTAGCTTTGATACATAAGCTCGGTATTGCCCTTTCGGAGCGCGGCAAAGGCTAGCTTATCGCCATCGGGCACTTCTATTTCCCTCGTAAACCCGAACCGCTCCACCCAGAAGTTCACGCAGGGCTCGATCTCTTCCCCGAACAGCACTGCCGTTATCTTTTCAATCTTCATGTTTCCCCCTTTTTTATCGGCCCGTCCGATAGATGTCCCGCTTATGATCGCCAGTACGACCACGGCGAGCAGCCAGTTTTTCAAACCGAATCTCTTACGTTCCGCCATTCCTCTTCTGATCTTATTTTCCATCGCAATTTTCCTCTCAAATCGCCCTCAATTCGCTCTCAATTTTATGCTTGCTAAATCAACTAGTCTGAATTAGACTAGTTGAGTCTATGACAGGATCAAAGTTTAGTCAAGGAGAAAATTTCATGGCGAGAGAAAAGCGAACGCTGGCGGATTTGACCTCGGTCGGACCCGCCACGCTGCGCGATTTCGAGTTGTTGGAGATTCAGTCCGTTGAGCAGCTTGCGCGACAGGAGCCGCGGAAGCTCTATGATAAGCTCTGTCGAATTACCGGAAGAACGCATGACGTCTGTTGTTTGGATGTTTTTCAATCGGCGGTCGAGCAAGCGCGGAACCCGATGCTGCCGCCCGAAGAGCGCCAGTGGTGGTACTGGAGCCGAGTGCGAAAGGCGAAGAATGGCAAAGGTCAAAAGTCATAACCTGACCATCCCCGACCTCGTTCTGCTCAGCCTGCTCGGGGAGAGGCCGATGCACGGCTATGAGGCGAATCAGGAACTGGAGCGGCGGCAGGTTCGGGATTGGGCGGGAGTGTCCCGGCCGCAGGTCTACTATTCACTCGAGAAGCTTGCGCGCATCAAGCTGGCTCGTGTGACCGACGATGAAGGCCTCTCGGCCGGACCCGAGCGGCGAATCTTCGAGACTACGGCGGCGGGCAAGAAAGCCCTGGCGGATGCCCTCGAACAAGAGGACTGGGCAACGCAGCGAGACCGTCCGCGGTTTCTGACCTGGATAGCTCTGTCCTGGCAGGCCAGGCCCGGCGTGTTTCAGAAACACATTCAGCGGCGGCGGGAGTTTCTCGAAACAGAGCTGGAGAATGAACAGGCCACATTGCAGGCGATTCGCAAAGAGGTCGGACATGAATTCCACGAAGCTATTTGGATGGTGAGCCTGACCATTGATATGTTCAAAGTCGAGCTCCGATGGCTTGAGAAGTTATCGAAAGAACTGGCCAACCGAAAAGCGGCCATGCATCCGGATTACTTCGGGGAGTCCGATAAAAACTGAAAGGGAAGGTGACTATGGAATTCTTAAAGTGTGAGAGGGATGGGGATCTTCTGATAGTGACAATGTCGCGCGGCAAAGCCAACGCCCTGAATCCGGTTCTTGTCGATGAATTAATTGAAGCCTTTCAAGCGGCCGCTGCCGCTGAGGACGTCAAGGGCGTAGTGTTGGCAAGCGATCGGCCGAGGTTCTTCTCGAGCGGATTTGATATAGCCGAAGTATTCGGATTCGATCGCGAGCCGATGTCCAAATTCTTCGGCAGGTTTATAGATTGCTATGAGACTATGTTCGATTTCCGCAAGCCGCTTGTAGCCGCGGTGAGCGGACACGCCTTCGCCGGAGGAGCGGTACTGGCCCTCGCCTGCTACGCGCGAGTGATGGCGGCAGGCGAGTTCGGATTTGCTCTCAACGAAGTCAATTTGGGAATGGTTGTGCCTCCGGGTTTTATTCGGATGGCGATACACGCGGCGGGAAGCCGGCACGCAAGGACGATCGTGGTGGAAGGACGAACGATCTCTCCGGCGCAAGCCCAGTCCATGGGACTGGCGGATGATGTTGTTGAAGAGAGCGCCGTGTTGGAGCGAGCAAAAGCGCTGGCGCTCGATCTAGCTGCCAAACCGGCAAACGCCTGGTGGACAGTCAGAAAGTTATTTGTCGAAGCGATCAGCGATTGGCCGGTCGGCGACGACCGCAAGTGGATCGGCGAATTCGTCGAACACTGGTTCTCGCCGGATGCGACTGCCAGAAAAGAAGCGCTGATTCAATCGCTCAAGCGATAGTAAGAACCAATCATACAAGGCTGTCGATAAAACCCGAGTCAACAGGATCATCCCCGCCGCGCGGTGACAAGAGTATTTACGCCCTGGCTTTGACCGTTCGTCCGTGAGTTGGAGCCGTACCGCGAGAGCTCTTATTCCTGCTGGTTGATTCGGGCGAGCCGGTTGAGGCTCTCGGTAGCCTCCCTCAGTTTGGTCATCGACTCTTTGTTCATCACGTTGGCTTCGTGTTTCTCGAGCGCCGTCTGAATATCCTGCATTATCTTGATCGGATCCCAGGGCTTATTGATGACCCGCAATGCACGGGACTTTGTCAGCGCGTCGATGAAAACGTCGACGTCGGTCTTGCCGGTCATCAGCATGCAGATGAGACTTGGATTCAGCGTGCGGCTCTGGCGAATGAGCTCGGTGCCGGTCATGCCGGGCATACAATGGTCCGTGATCAACAACGAGATGTTCTCCCGAGCGAGTATTCGCAGCGCCTCCTCACCGGATAACGCGCTCAGAGTTCGATACTTGCGCTGCAACACCTTTTCCAGGAGTTTTATTGTATTTCGATCGTCGTCAACTATGAGGATGCTGTGTATATGCTTTAACATTCAACTTCTCCAATTGTCAGGTTCGCACCTACCGGATTTATCCACTCTGGATGGCCGTCATCTACGCCAGAGTAGATTTATTCGGACCGCTTGCTCGTCCCGTTAACGGACAAGGCGGCGAATCCGCCTTTCCGCGTGTCGGCAAAGCGGGGGACAACCGCTCAGCCGGCGTACTCGACCAACAAGGAATTGAGCGCCTGCTCGAGGCGTTCCAGTTCTACCTTTAACGATTCAACAGCTTCCGGCGCTTCCTGGAGATCGCCCGCCATGGCAAGCCGCTCGACGAATGCGGCGGCTTCAAAGGCGGCGCTTGCTCTTGCGCTTCCGACCGCGCCCTTCAACGCATGCGCCGCTTCGCGCAGCCGGAGACTATCGGCCGCTCTTAGCGAATCGGCGATATCGCCGAAGAGGCGTTTGCAATCTAGAAGGAAGTCAGCGGTGAAGCTCTCGAGAAAATCCATGTCTCCATCGACGATCGACAGGAGGGCTGCCCGATCCAGCACTTCTTCGCCGTGACTCCACTTTTCTTCTCCGGGTTCTTGATCGACGAGTGCTCCGAACTCGCCCGCGGATTCGGGCACGAGGCTGTAGATCGTTCTAAAGAGCTCGTTGCTCTCGATGGGCTTGGACACGTAGCCGTCCATTCCCGCTTCAATGCATCGCTCTCTATCGCCCTTCATCGCACGCGCGGTCAGCGCCACGATCGGGATATGTCCGCCGGTGCCTTTCTCTTTTTCGCGAATACTGGTCGTCGCTTCAATGCCTCCCATAACCGGCATATGCATATCCATCAATATGAGATCGAAGGACAGCTCTTCGAAGCGCCTGACCGCTTCTTCGCCGTTCGAAGCGATGACGACCGAATGACCCTCTCTCTCGAGGAGCTTGGTAGCCACCTTTTGATTTACCGTGATGTCCTCGGCAAGAAGAATCCTGAGCGAGCGTCTGAGCGGCGCCGAAGCAGCAACCGGATCGGATACGTTTAGGGTTCCAGTAGGCGAATGCAGGCTCAATACGTTGACAATCGTATCGAGCAGCATTGACTGGGTTATGGGTTTAGTCAGATGGGCCGAGATTCCCAACTCTTTGCAGCGAGCGGCATCACCCTGATGTGAGTTTGAGGTCAACATCATTATGATCGCCCCCGACAGCTCGGGTGTTTCTCGTATTTGCTTCGCCACGGCAAAGCCGTCCATCTCGGGCATGTTCGCGTCGAGCAGGAGCAGGCCGTAGGGACTCCCGCTCTGTCTGGCTTCCTGCATCTTCGGAACGACGAGTTTTCCTCCGTCTACCGACGTGGGACTCATTCTCCAGTTCAGGAGCATCTGCTCGAGTATTTTTCGGTTGGTCGCGTTGTCGTCGACGACAAGCGCGTTGAGACCGCGAAGATCGGTCGGAACGAAGTGTTCCAGGAGCGCGGCTGGATCGTTTTGCACTCCAAGCCGGGCAGTGAAGTGGAAGGTGCTGCCCTGTCCAGAGACGCTGTCGAGCCAGATTTGCCCGCCCATCATCTCAACGAGCTGCGACGAGATCGCGAGGCCCAGACCCGTGCCGCCGTAGTTTCGAGTGGTCGAGCTGTCCGCCTGAGTGAATACGTTGAAGATGACCTTTTGCTTGTCGGGCGGAACTCCGATTCCCGTGTCCGTGACGGAAAGATGCAGGCAGACCTCATCTTCCTCAATCCACTTGATCTCCGTCTTCAAGACGACTTCGCCTTCTTCGGTAAATTTAATGGCGTTTCCGATAAGGTTGACGAGCACCTGGCGAACGCGACCAGGGTCTCCAACCAGTAGATCGGGCACATCGGGAGCGATATTGCACGCGAGCTCCAGTCGCTTTTCGTGAGCGCGCAATGCCAGCGGCTTGATGGTGTCGGCGATCAGGCGATTCAGGCTGAAGCTGATCGCTTCGAGATCGAGCTTGCCGGCTTCTATCTTCGAGTAATCCAACACGTCGTTGATAACCGTCAGCAGCGACGCAGCGGACGATTTGACTATGTCGAGGTACTCGCGTTGAACGCTGGTCAACCTCGTGTCCAGCGCGAGCTCGGTCATCGCGATGATGCCGTTCATCGGCGTGCGAATCTCGTGGCTCATGTTCGCGAGAAATTCGCTCTTGGCTTTGCTGGCGGCTTCGGCGGCCTCACGCGCGTGCTTCAACTCCTGTTCCGCCTGCTTACGTTCGGTGATATCGCGGGCGATCGTGCAGAGGAAGCGGCCGTTGTTGTAGGAAACAGCGCTGGTCGTGACGCTGACGTCTATGATGGAGCCGTCTTTTCTGCGGTACTGGCATTCCTGCGAGAATGGCTTGCTCGATTCAAGAATGCGGTCTATCTCGTCGTCCTCGTGCGCGCATTCGCCGATAACGAAGTCCGGAAGCGTCAACCAGAGCGTTTCGTCGGTGCGATATTTCAGCAGCTTCTGGAACGCCGCGTTGCAATAGACGATTCGCTTGGTTACCGGGTCGAGGATGAAGATGCCTTCCGCGGTCTGCTGAACCACCGAGCGATAGCGCTCTTCGCTGCCCTGGTTCGAAGCGGTCCGAGCCGCCGCCTGCCACATCTCTTTGCGGGCGCGCACGCAAGCCGCGATCAAGAGGCCCTCTTCAAAGGCCATCCATCCGAGGGTTTCCAACCAGCGCCATCCGCCTACCGTCGCCACGCCGTAGATCGATTGCGGCAGATACGTCCCGCGAACTATCTGATCGGCCGCCACGGCCAGAGTCGCGGGGATGAATACCCGCCAGTCCCGATAGAACGACAGGAACGCGAGTGAAGCAAAGATGTGAAACTGGGTTTCGACACGCCCGCCGGTCAGGTGGATCAGCAACGCGGATATAAGCATCTGCGCTATCGCGATGACATGGCGATTGGCGGTTCTACCGGGCTTTGACAGCACCAGCAGGATCGGCAGGATTGCGATTGCCGCGCCAAGAAATAGTCCAAGGTATATATGAGGAGGAACGAGACTGGAGCGGCCGCTCCATGCTCTTGGAGAAACCGCGAGCGACGCCACGATGCATGCGATCCACTCGCACCCGATCAGCCAGGCGAACAGGTGGTCGGTCTGGCTGGCGATCCCCTGATACTGATCGTCGAAGAGATCCTGTGCGCGCCGCAGAATCACCTCGCGCGTGCTCAAATCCGTTTCTACTTGCATAAGTCGATGCCTTCCACAAATCGGGGCTTGCTCTCAAGTTGCTGAAAGCCAAGGACGAGGGGCGCCGGTCGTTTCATGTTGGGCAATACTATTGTTCCCACCTTCGATGCTCGCTCCAATCGCGACAAAAGTCTGGCGCGCGGCGCTCCGAACTCAACGGACGAATCCCGCTCCCGCGAATAAGGTACTATTCAACCCTCTTAAGACCGGGGTCTCAAAAAGGGAGCGAAAAACAAGAATCCTGGCGATTCTCTACAGCGAAACAGGGGACAAAACGGGGCTTCGATTACTTACAGTCGGCATTCTAAGACAGATTGCGGGTTAGTCAATAGTTTATTACGAACGTGCGTAGCGAGCATGCTTGCTCGTCGGTGATATGAATCACGGCAATGCTATTGACGGCGGATTCTCGATGATCGCAATCAATACATTAACCCTCTCCAGGAATATTGATAGTCGAATCAAAGTGCTGATGTGCGGATAACAGGGAATGTTCGAGGAGATTGTAGCGAGGATGCTAATGCAACAACGTTACGCGCCATCATAGAACACCGGCAGAGTGGAACTGTTGACACACACTTGAGCGCGAAATATAGTCCAGCCGATATATTTCACAGGAGCATTCATGATGAATGGCGGATTGAATCGTGGGCCGATCACTCGAAGGATACTACTCCTTTCACTAATCCTGGTGTCGCTCACTTCATCCGAGCTCGCGGGGCCGCGTATCGCGCCGGGCGCATTCAACGCTGAAGCCGGACAGCAATCATCCCCGCCGTTCAAAGCGCCCGACAACCTTGACTTTCGCTCGGCGACAATAATGAGCGAGGGCGTGCGAATGCATGCGGAGCTCTTCTCGTTGAAATCAGCGGCCGGCAGGCAACTGCCTACAATTATTATGGCTCACGGCTGGGGAGGAACCGCCGCGGCATTCAGGCGAGACGCGATCGATCTGGCCAATGCGGGTTATCTCGTGATCGATTTCGACTATAGGGGCTGGGGCGAGAGCGATTCGCGGCTGATCCTGAGCGGAACGGCGCCGGCAAGAAAAGACGGCCTGAAGTTCACCGCTGAAGTTACCGAAGTTCGCGAGGTAGTGGACCCGCTCGATATGGTTACGGACTGGTTCAACGCCATCCATTGGGCGATGGGCGAGCCGATGGTCGACAAGAACCGGATCGGATTGCGAGGCTCGAGTTATTCGGGTGGACACGTAGTCTATGTCGCGGCGCGCGATCCGAGAGTCAAAGCCATTGTGAGTCAGGTGGGCTCGCTTGATTCGCGGCCCAAGGCCGTTTCGATCGCGGGCGCCGAATCCGATCAAATAAAGATGGCCTACGACGAGGCGACTAAACGCGCTCGCGGCGAGCTCGGCTATCCCGCGCCAAGGGCCCGCGTAATCGGCAACCTGCAAGGCGCTCCGATTCGCGATAAGCTCCTTCTGTACGCCCCGGTTGAAGACGCCGCGAAGCTGAAGAACTGCGCGGCGCTCTTCATCGTCGCCGAGAAAGAGGAGCTGTTCGACAACAAAGATCACGCTAAACTGGCCTACGAGCGGATCACCGGCCCGAAGAAGTATGTAGTTATTCCCGGAATCACTCACTATGGCGTTTATACAACCGAGCGTGAGCGGGCCGTTAAGCTGGCGATCGAGTGGTTCGACGAATATCTGAAAAAGTAGCTCCTGAAGAAGTAGCCTCCGCTACGACTGAACCTGAGATTAGAGCGAAAGGACTAAGAAATCTATGCAAGCTAAAACAGCGGCGGTTCGCGATGCGGTTTCATCGGAAGAGTGGCAGGTAAGGGTAGACCTGGCGGCGGCGTATAGGCTGGCCGCTCTCTACGAGTGGGACGAGCTGGTGTTCACGCACATTTCGTCAAGAGTGCCCGGACCCGATCATCATTTTCTGATCAATCCTTATGGCTTGATGTTCGACGAGATCACCGCGTCCAGCCTGGTCAAGATAGACCTGAACGGCGCAAAGGTGATGGAGAGTCAGTACGATATCAATCCCGCGGGATTCACTATTCACAGCGCGGTTCACGCCGCCCGCGAAGACGCGCTCTGCGTTATGCATTTGCATACGACGTATGGACTCGCGGTTTCCGCGAAGAAGCACGGCCTCCTTCCGCTTTCTCAGCAATCGCTCTTTTCGTTGTCGTCTCTTGGATATCACGACTATGAAGGACTCGCGTTAAACGAAGACGAAAAGCCTCGCCTGGTCGCGGATCTTGGAACCAATAACAGCTTGATTCTGAGAAATCACGGGCTGCTCACCGTTGGTTCGAATACCGCCGAAGCGTTCCTGGCTATGTTCAATCTGGAGCGCGCGTGCAAGATTCAGGTTCTGGCGGAGGCAGGCGGCGCGGAGTTGATCTCGATATCGAAACAGGTTCTTGACGGAATCAAAGCGCAAGCGAAAGTCGTTACAAAGGGGATGGGCGCGAACCTCGTGTGGCCCGGTCTGCTTCGCAAGCTCGACCGGATCGATCAGTCGTATCGAGAATAACTACGCGCGATTCGAGTTCTCAGCGGAAAGGACGCTACAGAGATGAAGGACTACAGACTGCTGACTGGGAAAGCGGCGATCATCACCGGTTCGGGGCGGGGCATCGGCCGCGCCATAGCGGGACTGTTCGCGGATCACGGCGCATCGGTCGTCATCAACGATATCGATCAGGATGTCGCCGAAACCGCCGCCCGTGAAATCGGCGATACGGGAGGAAGGGCGATCGTATGCGCCGGCAGCGTTACCGATGTCGAGTTTCCGGATCGGCTGGTTAAAACCTGCGCGGAGAAATTTGGCGGCGTCGACATCATCGTCAACAACGCCGGTTATACGTGGGACTCGGTAGTGCAGAATATGAGCGACGAGCAGTGGTACGCGATGATCGACGTTCACCTCACTGCGCCGTTCAGAATCATTCGAGCCGCCGCGCCTTACATGCGCGAAGTCGCAAAGCACGAGATCGCGGAAGGTCTGCGAGTCCATCGCAAGATCATCAATATATCTTCGACCTCGGGAGTGGCCGGCAATGCCGGTCAGATCAACTACGCGGCCGGCAAAATGGGCATCGTAGGCGTAACCAAGACGATGGCCAAGGAGTGGGGCCGCTTCAACATAAACGTCAATGCCGTGGCGTATGGCTTCATCGAAACCCGTTTGACCCAGGCCAAGGAAAACCAGGAGAAGATCGTTCGCGAAGGTAAAGAGGTCGAGTTGGGAATTCCCGATGCAATGAGAAAAATGGCGGCCAATATTATCCCTCTCGGCCGGGCCGGAACCGCCGAAGAAGCAGCAGGGCCGGTTCTCTTTCTTGCCTCTCATCTTTCGGACTATGTGACCGGCGCTCTGGTGCTGGTAACCGGAGGCTCCTACGTTTAACTCCCCAAGAAATTTCATCAATCCGCAAAAACATCATAATGATAAGAGCAAGGGCTATACGTTTTTTTGAGCGACTCCTTTCTCGAATCGCCGTCGGAATCCTGCTGTCCGGCCTGCTGGCCGCGGCGTCATGGATACGTTCCGGCAGCGCTCAGACGCGGCCGGTAACCGTAGCGCCGGGTTTCGAATTCAATGTATTCGCCGATCCGATCAAGGTTCCGGACTTTGCCTTCAATGCATTCTCCGGTCCGACCTCGATGGCTTTCGACGCAAGGGGCCGCCTGTTTGTCGGCACGTTGCAGGGCAAGATTCTTGTTCTGATAGACAGCGACGACAATGGAGTGGTCGATCAGGTCAAGACATTTGCCGCCGGCATCTCTCAACCGCTTGGACTGGAGTTCCGGTCAAACGGCGATCTCTACGTCACCAGCAGCAAAGTAAATGGAGTCGGCCGCATCCTGAGGCTTCGCGATAACAACGGCGACGATATCGCGGACGAGATAACCACCGTTGTCGACGACTTGCCGAGCGACGGCGATCACCAAACCGACAAGCTCAAGTTCGGACCGGACGGCTTGCTATATATCGGCCAGGGCTCTTCCACGGATGCCGGAACGCCTCAACCGGGCCATCCCGGCGAACGGCCGCTCAACGGCACGATTCTTCGATTGAATGTCGATACTCAAGTGTTGTCGGTGTTCGCGAAGGGCATACGTCAGCCGATCGGATTGGCATTCGATCCGGTGAGCGGGGCTTTATTTGCCACTGATGTCGGATCGGGCGAATTGTGCCAGATCGGATGCACGGGCGATCCCGATCCCGCGCCGCCCGAAGAGATAAACTGGATTGTCCAAGGAGGGAACTACGGATTCCCGAAATGCGAAGGCGCTCCTGTTTCGAGCAATCTGGATTGCGCGGGCGTCCGCCAGGCGATCACGTTCTTCGCGCCGCATCTCACTCCCACATCCATAGCCTTTTATACTGGACCTCAGGCGGGCGCGGACGAAAACCAGATGCTTGTGACGATCTATAAGCGATTGAACGCGCAGGGAGGCAATCTACAGCGGTTCACGTTGACCGGCAGTACGAGCGTTGGATTTCAGATGACGTCAGTCGATCCCCCCATCGCCGATTTCGGATTAATAGATCCGTTTGATGGACCGATCGACACTGCGGTTGATCCGATCAGCGGCGACATCTATGTCGCAAGAATCGACCCGGTCACCCACAGCGATCTAAACGAGCACCACAACATTATTTATCGGATTCATAAATCTGGAAGCGACTCAATGCCGCTGATAGGACCGGTTCGGTCGACGGTTGCGGCGGATGGAACCGCGAGCGTCACTATCATCGGAAGACACCTCAAACCGGGCGCGGTCATTTTCGCTGATGGAAGTCCGATTCAAACGCAGCAAGGGTCGTCGATCTTTGAGCTTACGGCGGGAGTGCCTCCGCTTAGCAGTTGTACGCGCACGACTCTGTTTCAAGTGAGGAATCCGGACGGCTCGACATCGAATGCTCAGAGCGCCAAGCTGAGCAAGCCGAATTGCGACGAGCCGCAGATAATACATCTGTCGATCCTCAAGAAGGGAAAGCCGGCGGATCAAATACCTGCGGGAATAAAACCAAAGAAAATTCGACTCATAGTTGACGGGATTCGCTTTGACGCAGGGGCAACCGTGTTGATAGGCGGAACGCCAGCGGAACTTGAAAGCGCAAGCGCTACGGAATTGGTCGCGTTATTCACGAAGCCAATGATAGCTCAACCGGGAACGCTTTCGGTTCAGGTACGAAACTCAAACGGACTGCTCTCGAATGCAATGTCGGTGGTGGTTGCTCAAGAGTGAAGTGCTGGACTATTACCTAATGCAGGCCTTACCTCTCTCCAAGTCAGTTTAGGCACGCGTCGTGGTTGGGTAGTGGTTGGCGCTGCTTTACAAGGGCTGCTTTACAAGGTTGGATAGCTAAGATACGCTTTTTCGGTTCCGAAGCAGCAGGATTTGGTGTACACGTTACTTTTCTAGATCAGGTATTTTCATGGATTCCATCAAGCGGCGAACGCATTCACTCCGATTCACGCAATCCCCTAACTGGTTTCAAGACTTCTTCCGGCGTTATACCTTTCTCGCTTTAACCGTGCTGTCAATCGTCGCCGGTATGATGTTCGGCGCGACCGTAGCCTATCAGGCGAGCATGACGAATGAGGCTCAAGAGGTGGCCGGTCTCGCGACGTTTCGCCCGAATCTCGTCACTCGCGTTTTGGCGGACGACGGCAAGAGCGTCATCGGAGAGTTTTCCGTAGAACGCCGGATACCGGTCAGCTACGAAGACATACCCGATCAGATGAAGAAGGCGATTTGGGCCATCGAAGACGATCGCTTCTTCCAGCACATTGGAATTGACCCCATTCGGATTGGAATGGCCGCGTACAAAAATGTAGTGACGGGTCGCAAGGCCGAAGGCGCTTCGACGCTTACACAGCAGTTGGCGCGCTTGCTATTTCTGAGCCCGGAAAAGACCTACACGAGAAAGATCAAGGAGATTCTGCTGACGCTCCAGATCGAGCGGTACTATACGAAAGAGCAGATCATGGAGATGTACTGCAACCAGATATTTCTGGGGGGCGGTGCATACGGCTTTGAAGCCGGCTCCCAGTACTATTTCTCCAAGACCCTGAAAGAGCTGAAACTGGAAGAATGCGCGCTGTTGGCCGGATTGCCAAAGGCGCCAAGCCAGTACTCTCCGACTCGCGATGAAAAGGCCGCCAGCGAACGCCGAAATATCGTGCTGATGCGAATGCGCCAGGAAGGCTACATAAGCGAAGACGAGTACAACCGCGCCAGACAGACCAGGATTAACCTGAACCTGAATCCGCAGACCTCTAACAACAATTCAATATATGGCTATTTCGTCGAAGAGGTTCGCCAGGAATCCGAGGATACGTTCGGCACCCAGGTGACTCATACGGCGGGGATGAACATCTATTCCACGCTCGATGCTCAGGCCCAGCGAGAAGCTGTGCGCGCGGTAAGAAGAGGGCTTCATGCCTACGAGGACAGACACGGGAAAAAGTGGCGCGGCAAGCTGCTCAACGTTCTCGACAGCAAGATCGCAAACGATCTTTCGCACTACAGCCATCCCGATTGGATGGGCGAATATGTGCCCGGCGAATATATTTATGGACTGGTCACCAATGTCTCCGCCGCCGCGGCGGATGTGAAGTTCGGCGACTACAAGGCGACGATCAGCGAAGCAAATACGAAATGGGCTGGAGGGCCGCCGGCGAAGCTCCTCCGAAAAGGAGATCTTGCGGTATTCAGAGTAATCAAGGCCGACAACCCGAAGAAGATGATCGAGGTCAATCTCGACCAGCTTCCCTCGGTAGACGGCGCGTTGATATGCCTGGATTCGAAGACCGGTGAAGTGAAAGCGATGGTCGGCGGGTATGACTTCGCGACGAGAAAGTTCAACAACGCTACTCAAGCGGAGAGACAATGCGGATCGGCATTCAAGCCTTTCATCTATACCGCCGCCATCGAGTACGGGTTCACTCCGGATACGATCGTGAACGCCGGCCCGTTTGTCGATCCGACGACCGGGTGGTCTCCACATAATTATGACGGCTCGTCCGGCGGCGGCATGCTGCCGCTCAGGAGCGCGCTTCAGCAGTCGTTGAACGTCGTGGCGGTGCGCCTGCTTTCCATGGTAGGAGTCGATCGCGGCGCGGAGGTGGTCAAGCGCTTCGGACTACCCAATCCGATGAAGCGAGTATTGCCGTCGGCCCTCGGAGCAACCGAAGAACCGCTCCTCGATATGACCAGCGCTTATTCGGTCTTCTCGAATCGAGGCGTGCGGATCAAGGCGCACCTGATAAAACGCGTGACCGACGCTGACGGCGAGATCAAACAGGACTGGAAAGAAGAATCGTACAAGGTTCTTTCGCCGTTCGTGGCGTCGCAGATGCAGGACATGATGCGCGGCGTGGTCACCGGCGGAACTGCCGGCTCGATTATGTCGAACAAAGAACTCGCCAAGCGCATGATCTGCGGAAAAACCGGAACCGTGAATGATTTTACGGATGCATGGTTTATAGGCTATACGCCTTCGTACACGGCAGGGGTATGGATCGGTTTTCCGGGTCTCAAGAAGAGTCTTGGTAACAAAGAAGCAGGATCGGTTGCGGCCCTGCCGATGTGGATCCAGTTCATGGAGAAATTCCTTACGGGCAAGCCGAATGATCAATTTCCTAAGGCTCCCGCTCCGGATCGCGAGATCGTTGCCAGACGGGCCGAGGCCGAACGTGCAATGAAGAACGCGGATGCCGGACAAGCAGCAGCGCAATCCAATGATGAGAACGCCGAGAAGCCCAAGACCTCTTCTCAGGATGAATCCAAGCCAAAAGACAAACCCGCCCACGTGCCGCGGCTGGTCGAGCCCGAAGGCGGAGCCAACCCTCGTCGCGAGGATCGCCAGTCGACCGAAAGCGACCGCCCTCCCTCGCGCCGGCAGGCAGGGCCGAAGCCGGATAATCGCAATCGAGAGGACGCGGACAAGAAGAAGCGCGGCAAGAACGGATAATCGCGATGCCGTTGATTATCATCATAGCGGTCATTGGCGCCGCTCTGGTCTGGTGGTATAAGAGCGAACATTCAAGCACGCTCAATGAAAAGGCATACCTTCGAGGCCGCGGCTACAGCGCGGACGGCCCTGAGATACGAGGGCCGATTCCACTCGATGCGAGAGTGCGCAGCCTGATCGATTCACTGGACGATGTGACGCCTTATGCAAGACAGCGTGCGGCCGAAGAGGTCGCGCTTATGTGCGACGAGGGCCAGAAGGATTCTCGCTTTTTCGCCCCGCTGGTAGCGGCGCTGGACGACAACTCGGCGGCCGTCCGAGGCGCCGCGGTTACCGCGCTCGAGAAGCTTGGAGACAGCAGAGCCCAGGTTCATCTGAAACGAGTCGTCGATTCGGACGACTCGATTCACGTCCGGGCAATTGCGCGAAAAGTAGTAGAGAGAATGAGCGCGGTTCCAAGTTCATCTTAGCGATTTCTCACAGCTTGTTCTCGCCTTGCCAGTAGTACTTGATTGCCATTCGCGCGAGCTTCCAGACCTTGCCCCAATCGATCCGGCCTCTATCGCCGCGAATCAGACTATCCATAATCAGGCTGCGCAGATACCGTCCTTCACGTTTGAACATGAACCGCTTTGCATAGGGCCGCGCTACTTCGAAGAAGTTGAAATCGGGATCGACGATGGAACCTATCCCCTCCAAGGTCATAATTGCGCGGATGATGTAAGTGAATTCGGCCGGAATGTGAAACGGGTATTCGTAAACCACATTCGCAACGTCGAAAATCAACTCCTTGAACTGAACCTCGCGGAGCTTGAGGTTCAAGTAGCGATCCATCAGTTTCTCGATTGTAGGCTTGAACCTGATTTCTTCTTCGGGAGTAAGAACTATGAAGCCGAGCTTCACCATATCATCGACCAGGCCGCTGACGTCGCGCTCGATGGTATGAAAGAAGGCATTGATTAACTTCGACTGGAGATGAGCTTCAATTCGGCCGACCATACCGAAATCAAGAAAGGCGAGACGGCCGTCGTTCATAACCCGTAGATTTCCGGGATGAGGATCGGCGTGGTAGAAGCCATCCTCGAGAAGCTGTTTCAAATAAGTGCGGACCAGAAGCCTCACTATCTCGCGCGGATCGCGGTGCGCGGCTCTAAGCTCCATCGTATCGGTAACCTTAAGGCCCGGTATGTATTCCATCACGATCATGTAGCTGCTCGAAAGCTCGTGATGGATTTGCGGAACGTACACCTCAGGCCAGGAGGCGAAATTCATTCGGAATACCTCCGCATTCGCCGCCTCCCGTGCGTAGTCCATCTCCTCGAATATGGTCGAGCGAAACTCGCCGAGCGCGCCGTTCCAATCAACTCCTCGAATCAAGTTGGGAAAGCGGTTGAGGTGATGTGCTATGCGCGCAAGCACCCGCAGATCCAAATCAACGTATTCCGCCAGATGAGGCCGCTGTACTTTGATAACAACCTCGCGTCCATCAAGCAGCGATGCCCGATGTACCTGGCCCAGGCTTGCGGCGGCGATGGGTTCGGCTTCGAACTGTCGAAATACCTCCGTAATCGTATTGCCGAGTTCTCGTTCAATGATTGATTTTGCTTCTTCCGCCGGGAAGGGAGGCACCTCGTCCTGAAGCCGGGAAAGCTCTTCAATATATTCAATGGGGAGGAGATCGGCGCGCGTGGCAAGGGTCTGGCCTATCTTGATGAAGGTCGGCCCTAGCTTGATCAGCCTCTCTCTGAGGGCCGCGCCTTCTCGTTTGTATATTTCTGATTTGGAGATAACCGGCTTAGGCCATGGGCGATGGACCACGAGCATCCTTATCCCGAGGGCGGCAAAGCTCAGGAATATGCGCCCGAGTCTCAGATATCCCCTCATTCCAATCCGCCGGTTCGCGGGTAATTTGGGAGGCTCTATGACTGCCGGGCCAAGCCTCGGCTTTTCGCCAGGGCTCGGCTTCTCAATGACATTGGATTGTTGCTGATTGGACTGGCGGCTGACGGACTTTTCTACTGGTTGGGCGCTCATCGACCGGTTATACGATTGGAGTTCCTCGCGCGTTGCCACAATCCGGATTCTATCACGCGCAGGAACGCCCGGCCGATCATAGGCAGCTCATTTAATCTATTGCCGAGGATTGCAGTCGAGAAATAGCGGATTTAAAGAGGAAAGAGGCCAGCAATTGCTGGCCTGCTTGTACTAGCTCGTTCTCTTGTTCTTTGAGCCCTTTGGACGGCCGCGCCTTTTCCCCCCCGCCTTCCGGCCGCGCTTAAACCCTAGCGCCCTGAGCTGAGAGTCTATCTCGCTCCTCTGGTTCAACAACTCGTTGATGGCTTGGGCCTTTAGCTCTTCAACCTCCTGGAGCTTCTTTCTTATAGTCGCGATTGCGCTCATGCGTATCTCCTTCCGAGAGTTGATAACCGCTATACTATACAAAATGACGAGATTTAATTTCTAGCGTGCTTCCGCACGGTATTAGAGTATCGTAGAGATGCCATTAATGATAGTCACAATTGCAGTTGACGAGATTTTTTAAATCAGCTTTGAGAGAAACGAAACCAGCTCGGCCGGCAGGCTGGACTCAAACTCCATTCGCTCGCCGCTGCGAGGATGGGCGAAGGCAATTTGCGCGGAATGCAGGAACTGACGGCCGAATGATTGAATCAATTTTCGCAATGCCGCGTTCCGGATAGTATTTTCACGGCCTCCCCCGTACGTCGAGTCCCCCACAACGGGATGTCCGATATGCGTCATATGAACTCTGATTTGATGAGTGCGCCCGGTTTTTATTTGGACCTTTACTAGAGTGAAATCGGGATAGCTCTCCGCGACTTCAAAGAGAGTCAGCGCGTGACGACCTTTTCCTCCCCTGAGCACCGCCATTCGTGTGCGATTATGCGAGCTCCTGCCTATGTTGGCCTCTATTTCACCGGAAGACTGCGAAAGCCTGCCGTAGACCAGTGCAATGTAGAGCTTGAATACCGTTCGCGCTTGAAACTGATCCGAAAGGCGCTCATGGGCATAGTCGGTTTTTGCGACGATGAGAAGCCCGGACGTCTCCTTGTCGATTCTGTGAACTATGCCCGGCCTTATGGCTCCCGGGGCGGATGACAATTGCGCGAAGTGATACGCAAGCGCGTTTGCGAGCGTGCCGGACTCGACTCCCGCTCCAGGATGGACAATCATTCCGGACGGCTTGTCGATGACGATAAGATCGTCATCTTCGTAGACTATGTTGAGCGGGATTGGCTCCGGAACAAGCGAGCTTGGAGGCGGTTCCGGCAGATCGATCTCGATCCTGTCGCCTACACGGAGCCGATAGCTGGGCTTTGCCGCGGATTCATTAACCAGTATGTCCTCGTCCTCGATCGCCCGCTGTAGCTTCGTCCGGCTGAACTCGCCCAGCTTATGAGCCAGAAAGCTGTCGAGCCTTGTCCCGGCCGATTCGGCTTCAACCGCGAACGCCTTTACATCGGTGCTCATCTCGTTGCCGGCAAGAAAAATTCAAGAGGCTTGAGCGGCCGCTTCGGTAGTCTTGGAAGGAAATTTACCGGGCTCGCGTCGGCGCCAGTAGTAAATCAGCAGCACCAGAGAAATCGGGAAGAGAAGAGCGGATATGAATTGAGATGTCGAGACCCCAAGAACGTAGCCTCGCGGATCGTCGCGCCAAAACTCAATCGTGAATCTCGCCATCGAATAGATCATTATGTATGCAAAGACCACTTGCCCCGCGAAAGCTCGTCGTTTGCGGAGCCACAGAAGAAACACAAATATGGCGAGATTCGCGGCCATCTCTATCACTTGAGTCGGTATAAGCGCGGAGTCTATAGGAACTCCGGTCAGCTCGTGGGCCTTTTCAGTGAATCTGACGCCGATCGCCGATGTAGTTGGTTTGCCCCAGCAGCAGCCTGCCGCGAAACATCCAAGACGTCCGATTGCGTGTCCCAGCGCTACGCCCGGAGCGAATGCGTCGGCGGTTTTGCGCCAGGGCAGCTTCCAGACCTTCATCAGGACTACGCTCGTAATGAGCGCGGCAAGGAAGCCTCCGAAGTAGACTCCGGCGGAGCTTAGCAAATCGAGCGAGAAAATCCTGCGCCAGTTTCCCGCGTAGTCGTCCCATTCCGTGACAATCATCAGGAGCTTCGACCCGAGAAGAGCTGAGGCGAAAATATAAAGGCCGAGATCGTATATCCTGTTTTTTGGAAGCCCGTCCGAAGCGGCGAGCTTAGCGGTCATCCACAGCCCTAGAATGAAGGCCAGCGCAATCAACAGTCCATAAGTCCAGAGCGTGATGCCAAGCCCGGGAATCTTGAATAATTCTGGAAACATTTTTGTTAGCGATTAATCCAGGCCGTTTTCATGTTCGATCCGAGTTACCGTGCTGGGCACGAGATGTGAGTCCCTGATCGGCTCGCGGTCATCGTCCCCCTGAACCTGCAATTGCCGCGGAAAGAAAAGATCGTAAGCGAGAAGGAGGGCTCCAATGGTTATGGCGGTATCGGCGATATTGAAGACGGGAAAGTGATTTGTCCGATAATAAATCTCTATGAAATCGATCACCCGTCCCATTCGAATTCGATCGATGAGATTTCCGCTTATTCCTCCCGCGAGAAGCGCAAGCGCAATCAACAGCAGCTTGTTATAGCCGTCCGTTTTCATAAGATAAAAGACGACTACGGCAATCGCTACTATAGAGACGCTGACCAGCAGCCACTTCACGTTGCCGTTGTTCAGCATTCCGAATGCTATTCCTGGATTCTCGGTATAGCTGAAATTGAGCAGGCCTCGGATCAGTACTATGTCGCCGCCATCCTGAAGCGCCGCGGCAACCCAATACTTGGTCATCTGATCCACCATGATCACGATCGCGGTTATGATGAGATACCAAAGTCTATCGAAGGAATTCGGTGAAATTGTCCTTGAACTACTCACGCTTGAGGACCTCCCTCATCTCCCTGGTTCATTCAGCTCCGTGCGAGACTGAAATAAAAAGTCCATCGCGATCCCGATGAAATCGGATGCAGCTCGATATCCGGTGAACGACTACATGGCGCCAAGGTTTAATACTACACTCTGGAAGGTTCACGACAAAAGGAAGGTATCAAATAAACAACTCTTCATCCTGGTAGGCGCTGTCTATGTCTTTTCGATCTCTATTAAAGAGCGTTTCAATCATTCGTCGAATGCCCGAGATTAGAGCCGACAGCTCGCGGATCGGCCTCACAAGAGTCGACTGAAATTCCAGGGTCGTATCCTCGACTCGCGTCTGGGTTCGAGTCAATAGGCGATCCAGATCCGTCACCTGTCGTTCAAGCACCGCGTTTGAGTGATCGAGCGTATTTGAAAACTGGACTGCCTGGTGTTTCGCGAGCTCGACGATTTCGCGAGAAGAAGCGGAGATCGCCGCCGAGACCGCGCGCGTCTCGGTGGATATCTTATCGAAGGAGTCGCGTGCTTGCGCGCCGACCTTTTCCACGGTGGTCTTGACGACTGAAACAGTGGCATTGACCTGCGACAACACTGGCTCGATCTTTGATTGAATGTCTTTGCCGATCTTAACCAGGTTTCTCAGTGAAGAGCTGATTCGAAGGAATACAAATGCCTGGATTACGAAGCTGAGCGCGATGATGACGGCGGCCGCCGCTACGATGATATTGAAGAGGTGTTGATCCATTGGGTCCGGGTCTCCGTCCTGGAATGAGGCTAGGAATACAGGCTAATTAATGCAGGCGTCTACCTTCTATCCGCGAGCGAGTAAGGGCGCCGTTACGATGCCGGCGCCCCTCTCGAACAATTTAGGCCCAACGAATGCCTGTAATAAAATAGGATCAAGCTTCCTGGCCTTCGGTAGCCGCCGTGCTCTTCCGTTTTTCTTCCTTGTAAGCCAGCTTGCCGGCTTCGATGGCCGCCGACAGTTGATCTTTTTGACGCGCCGCCAGATCGGATACAAGATCGGCTCCGGATGAGACCCTCTCGCGGGCTGTTCCATAGATATCCGACACTTTTCCGCGACTCGTGTCGTACAGGTCGCTGGCGCGCTCGCCTATCTGTCTGGCGCCTTCACCCGCGACATCCAGTCCTTTTCTCGATAGATCGGCTATATCAGTTCGCAGCTCCCGACCTGACTTCGGGGCAAACAGGAGAGCCAGAGTAGCGCCGATACCGGCCCCAATCAATAAGAATGTCAGCTTCTCGGCCGCCGACCCGTTTTCTTCCTTTGACATCGAAGTACTCCTTTTCTCAAGTATTCAGAGGTAAATAAGGGTCACTACTATATCACCGGGGCTAGACGGCTTCAAGATTCCCGCCGTTTGCTCGAGTAGTATTCAACGAAGATCGATGATGAGATCCTCCTGGCAACCGGAAACGCGGGTCCGGATTTCT
>Ga0066687_10000029_pt1 | contig 43358 bp, 30 predicted proteins | sample GraSoiAngelo_136_FD_65630 | JGI IMG/M metagenome (GOLD analysis project Ga0066687, IMG submission 65630) | Grasslands soil microbial communities from the Angelo Coastal Reserve, California, USA - 14_0929_09_20cm | ecosystem: Environmental > Terrestrial > Soil > Grasslands | place: USA... | reverse complement strand
ACAGCCGAACAAATCCAGGACAGCTTTCCTTCGTTGTCTTTGCGGCAAATTTACGGCGCGATCGCTTACTACCTCGATCACCAGGAAGACGTTGAGGCGTATCTTGAGGAACGCCAGACTGAAGCCGACGCTATCCGCCGTGAGATCGAAAGTCAGCCGCAATATAGCGAATTCCGAGAGAAGCTCCGCCGGCGCCGCGCCGAATTGATCGACGCCTGACTCAACGATCCTCTTCCCCTACTATGCTGCCACTGTTAATAGACGAGAACTTCGACCAGCGAATTCTCCGCGGTCTACGATTACGTCTTCCGCAACTCGATTACCTGATCGTTCAGGACATCGGTCTCGGCGGGCTCGGTGATCCGGCGCTCTTGGATTGGGGCGCCAGAGAAGGCCGAGTGATCTTGAGCCACGATGTCAACACTCTAACCAAATTCGGCGCCGACCGATTGAAGCAGTTCCTACCAATGCCGGGTGTCATCATTGTTCCGGAGCAACTCGAAATCGGTCGAGCTATCGACGATTTGGAAATAATTATCGAATGCAGCACAGCCGCCGATCTTGAGAGTCAGATTCAGTACTTCCCACTGTAAACCATCTCGGCAGCGCGAGGAGCATTGTGTCGAGCAAGCGCTTCTCTTCGTAAACAGCCGCTGGCGCATTAACAAGGCGAACGAAGTCGGAACCGCATTCCTGCTCCGATTTCAACAAGGCTCGAAGCTCCTTTGCTCAGCCCGCGAGCGGGTGGGTGCGGGCATGGCTTTTCCACGAAGGACCCTCCGCTGACGCCTTTCCCGAGGCGTCGGCTCGCGGCCGTTTTCTGTCTTCTACTGGCAGCAACGCGCGGGTAGATCGGGCGTAGATAAGAAATCGTTGCACTCGCAACACGGAAGGTAGGGATGACTTCACTAGAGATCAGGTTCCCTGAGCCATTACATTCTAGAGCTTGGCGGTATGTCATCCGCACCTCAATCGGGAAGTCTCCAACTTGGCTGAAACCCCTGGTTCATCGCTATTTGGGCCTGAGGCAAAATGACTTCCCGATACTTGGCAAGTAGACCTGATTCATCCAGAGTCAGCAACCCAGCAACATCCTCCTTGAAGCAGTCCGTATAGTCTTCGAGAAATGTGGGCTGCCTTTGCGCAACCTCGATCGCAGCAAAGTGAAGCTTGCCGAGTCTAGGAAGGTATAGATCAAGGTCGGGTAGGGAATCGGCCTTGCTGGAATTCGTTGCTGTTTCGACCGGCGTAAGATTCCACAGCAAATCGTGTACGACGAAACTCCACGGCAGAAAGTGATCGATTGAAAAACTCTCAGCCAGCAGCCGCCCTGAGTATATGTCCTTGAACTCCGCGCCCCGTCCTTTCTGCTCAAACTCATCGCGAACGATCCGCCAGAAGTTCCGTGCACCGGCGAGTTGTCGCACCTTTGGCGCTTCAAGCTTGTTCACTATGCCCGGCACGTTCGGATTCCTCGCCTGCAAGTAGACTGACAGGTGATGTTCAGCGAATGCTTGTGCGATGCCAAGGTTTTCCACAAGGAATGCTCGCCAGGAGTCGTTAAGATGCAGCGAACCGCGTGCCCCCATACCTTCAAAGTAGTAGGGACAAGCAAACGGAGTCGTCTGGCTGTTCCTCGCCATCGTACGAATCGCGTGCGTCCGCTTTGTGTAGTCTCGCTCGCCGCTGAGCTGCTGGGCGAACCAGGGAGTAAGGAAGCGCGTGGGCACGTACCGATTGAAGAATTCCAGCATCTTCCGCGCATTCGGGGAACCCTCCACAAACTCGCGGACGGTCTCGGGAACGGCGTTCGGTAACAGACCAGACTCTTGCTTGATCTGCAGAACCACCTCTTGAAGCTTATCCTGTCGACCGAGCGAAAGGCGGTAGAGACAAACTGGGTGCCAAGCTATAACGGCCATTTCAGTAAAAATGCCTGGCAGACTAAGAGAACGCGTGGCCGTTCGCCTGATCAGTGAGAGGATGGCCAAAAACCAGAAGAGCTTGTAAGAGTTTGTGGTGTCGTTGAAGACTTGCGACAAGTAAAACGTCTTCTCCGGGTACCGCTGCACAACGCCGGTGAGAATTGAGTCTGATCCAGTTCGAGACATCATCCTCCAGTCTCCAGCCCCGGCGCACAACACGGGAGCTGAACAGGTCGCGGTGCCGTCACGGTGCCAGTCTATTGCTGATCAAGAGGTTGGCACTTCCGACCCTATTAGAAAAGCTCGCAACGTCGCTGCGATTCCACGTTGCTTGCTCTCGTCGAACTGATGTAAGAAATCTAAACGAAACGACACTCGTTGACTAGAGTTCATCGGAATCGCTACGATTGGTTGAGATTAGACCAGTGATATACCTCGACCACAATGCCACGACCGCGATCTTGCCCGAAGTTCTGGAAGCAATGATGCCGTACTTCACCTCCGAATGGGGCAACCCGTCCAGCAGCTACAAGTTCGGCTCAAAACTGAAGTCGGTCATTGCTATTGCGCGTGAACATGTTGCGGAATTAATTGGGGCACATCCACTGGAAATCATCTTCACTTCCTGCGCGACCGAGAGCAACAACTCAGCGATTCATGCGGCCTTACGAGCTCACCCTGCAAGACGACACATTGTAACTTCGGCTGTCGAGCATTCATCGGTACTCAACTACTGTATGGCGTTGGAGACGGAGGGCTACTCGGTCACGTATCTTCCGGTTGATCGCGACGGCTTGCTGAAGTTGGCGGATGTCGAAGAGGCAATTACGGACGAGACTGCGGTAGTGTCGCTAATGTGGGCCAACAATGAAACGGGCGTGTTGTTTCCGGTGAAACACATCGGCGAGATTTGCCGTTCGCGCGGAATACCCTATCACTGCGATGCTGTGCAAGCGGCAGGAAAAGTCCCGATCGATGTTAAGGGTTTTCCCGTCGATTACCTCGCACTAACGGGGCATAAGATTCATGCACCCAAGGGCATCGGTGCTTTGTACGTGCGACGAAAAGCGCTGATGTCGCCATTCGTTTACGGCGGTCATCAAGAACGAAGCTTGCGCGGCGGCACGGAGAATGTCCCCCTAATAGTTGGCTTGGGCAAAGGGGCAGAGCTGGCCCGCAAGCATCTACCCGATTATGAGAAGACAGTCCGTCCGCTGAGGGATACTTTTGAAGAAGATATTCTCACCTCGATTCCTAACGCCGAGTTGAACGGCGACAAAGAGCAGCGCTTGTCAAATACCACCAGTCTCACCTTTCACGGTATTGAGTCTGAAGCTCTGCTCATTCTCCTTGATCACGAAGGTGTGTGCGCATCATCTGGTTCCGCGTGCCTAGCCGATTCAGACGATCCTTCGCACGTTATCAAAGCAATGAAGCCTGAAGGACTCGCGGCACGGCAATCAATCCGCTTCTCTCTTTCGAGAGAAACCACTGAACTGGATGTACGGTCTGCGGCGACGGCGGTAACCAACTCGGTAGCGCAACTTCGGCTTGGATTGTCAGCGGCTTGTGTGAATTGAATTCCGACAAAACCCCATGCTATCGTCCGCGCGATGAAATCCACGGTCATAATATTCTTCTTCCTGCTTTTGTGTGCTACTTCGTTTGCACAAACTCCGCCAGTTTCTCTTCCCAACCCGGCTGGCTCCGTACAAGAGAATTCGCAGGACGAGGAGCGCAAGAAGTTGACGGCGCGACTAGAAAAGCTCGAAGCAGTTGTTGCAAAAGCGGCTTCAGACTCATCGCGCGATAAACTCGTGACAGCCATTATCGCTGGCTCAGCCAGCTTGTTTGCTGCATTACTGGCTGGCGGACTTACATTACTCGGGCAGCGCTTCATGGCGAAGCAGCAAGAAAGGCAAGCGAACAACATAGCAGTGGAGCAGGCACAGCAGGCTGAGATTACCGCGAAGAGAGCCTTGGAACTCGCCCGTTATGAGGCAGTGTTTGCCCATACCGAAAAGATCCTCGAATACCGTCTCAAACAAATGGAGTTGTTCTATGCGCCGATGTTCGCTCTTCTGAAGCAGAGCAAGGCGCTTTACGACAAAATGAACTATCAGATCGCGCATGACGAACCGGATCGCTACAGATTGCTCGATGAGCCCGATGATCAAGGTTACCGCATGCACGTCAAGGCCGATGACGGCTCCTGGAAAGGATTTCGATTACTTGATCAACTACCGGCGATAAGGTCGAATTTGAAGGCATTGACTCTCGCCGAGCGTATTCTCCAGATAGGCGAACAGATGACGAAGATTATCTCAGACTACGCCGGCCTCGCCTCCGCGGATTTGGTCGACTTACTTGGCGAATACCTTGCTCATTACGCGATCCTTTCCACGATCCACAAGAGCGGGGAGACTGTGCCCTATGACCCGGGATGGCACAAGATGGGCTACTATCCCCGCCCCTTGAATGGAAAGATCGAAGAGGGTTATCGAGAAGTAGCTCAGTTTCTTGACGAGTATTCGAGCGCTAGCAGGGGCCTATTAGAAAGCTTGCCGAAGAACGCTGGTCCGCCAGCATGAATTGTCAGATTATGTCGGCTACTACTTATGATCAAGGTACCCTGGCCTTTTACGAGAGACGCGGTCAGGAGTTCTGCCAGGCAACCATGAGTCTGGACCTGCACGAGCTATACGAACCGTTCTTGAAGGAGCTGCCTCTGGGCGCCCATATCCTCGACGCTGGGTGCGGCTCCGGTCGAGACACCAAAGCATTCTTGGAACGAGGGTATCGCGTTACCGCCATTGATGCGTCTCCACAGATGGCCTCATTGGCAACGGAGCACACAGGGCAGTCTTGCCAGGTCCTTTCCTTTCAGGAACTCGATTTTCGGGAAGAGTTCGATGGCATATGGGCCTGCGCTTCCCTTCTTCATGTGCCCAAAACCGAAATGGATGATGTGTTGCGTCGCCTTGCAGGTGCACTGAAAGTTGGAGGTGTTCTCTACACCTCACTGAAAGAGGGCTACGGAGAACGTATAGCTGAAGACGGCAGATTCTTCAGCTACTACTCGAGAGAGTCTTTCAAGGAACTTCTCAACACTCATCCGATACTGGACGAGATCGCGTTTTGGAAGACTGAGGATACTCGGTCCAGGGAGCATATAGGCCCCTGGCTCAATTTTTTATTGAAGAGGCGAAGGTCGTAATCTTCTTCAACCAGTCTCGCAATTTACCTTTCCCGGCGAGACCACAAGCACCGCTCGCGAAGGAAGCGCCACCTAGCTGCTAAGTGAATATGGCTTCAGTGAAGGTCGGGAAGTATCTATAGAGCTCAGCGTAGCGCCTGATGTCGGAAGTAGAAACACCGGGAAGGCTCAAGGCAGCCGCCTCTGCTTCAGGAAGCTGAGCATTTAGATGGCGCATCTCTTTCATCGTGAGACAGGGTACGTCAATAGCATAAGCTTCCTCTCCAAAACGAATGAAATCAAGTTCGTTGAAGGAACATGCCTCAAACTTCTCGAAGTCCCCGGCTTCGAATAAGATTCCTCCAACAGTGAGCATTCGTGCTCCGTCGCTGTAGTTAAAGTTCAATATCTGACGGTAGAGCATCTTCTTCTCGGATGGCAAAAGACCGTTGCGGTCTGACAATGTCTCTTCGATTCTATTGTCAATAAGCTTTCGTGAGATTCTCGCAAGCCCCCCTCCCCTCAATTCGCTGCCAAGAACCTCAGGAGGCAACGCTTCGCCAACGCGATTGTGTAGTTCACGTAGACGGTAGGCATCGAGATCAAACGCAAGGCCGGTTTCTGCCTTGTATTGCTGGCGTACAGTTTCGTTAGGCTGTCCCTCCACGTGAGCATTCACAGAAATAACCAAAACGCTGCCCGAATATGATCTGGCCGCTACCGTGCTGATGTCTGACAACACAGTTTCGTCAAGCTTGCCGTCATAGTCTAGCCAAACTATGGATTTGGCCCGCCAATCCAGTTCGGGCAATACAGCAGAAGCCGGGCGGCAATCCAGGCGAACGCAGTTGTAGGGCTTATTGAACAGGAAGCACTCCTCGGCATCAGCATCCTTCTCCATGCTGAGCATGTCTTCCATCCCCAGGGCACGATGGAACAGATGGAAGTCAGTGAAGTATATTGAGCCGAAGCCTAAATAACGGTACGTTGCTACCTTTGCGAACGGGGACAATCGACGGAAAGCGTCACACAACATCTTGCGCTCAATTGCCTTTGCGGGGCGCACAGAATAGTTGATCCTTCGATAGCTGCTAGCCATCACTGCTTCTCCTCGTAATGCATGAAGTATTCGAACGTTTTTTCCCCCACCGCCGTGAACGTGTGAACGTCGAGAAGCTCCTTTGCTTTTTCTACTTCGGTCAACGGCTTGCTGTACTGGATTCTCGCCATCCTCGGTCCCGGAGGTCTGGGTCTTGGCTGAGGCGCGACAAAGACTCGCGTGACCGCAAGCGAGTCAGTCCGTTTGGCCTCCGCGCTGTGAATTGCCTCCTCTAGCGTGCTATCGCCTATATCTCCACTCTCAATTGCCGCCTTTTCCTTAGCTAGGTTGGAAAGAAACGTAAGCACAGGTTTCGATATCTCAACCATCTCTAGTTGAGCGCTCTTATAAACTGCTGAATCGATGTCTACTCCTGTTTTCGTGGTAGTCCACGGCAATAGTCCTGCATCATCCGAGTCGAAATAGGCATAACCTCGAAAATATGCAACGTCGGGATGGTATTGACGCATGCCGTGGGTCTGTCCCCAAATCGTCGTCGAGGTCTGGTCCGCACGTATCACCATGCGCCCGTTGCAGAACACGTACCAACCGCCATCGTGCAAGCTTCTCTCGGCGACGCCGGCGTAGAGCTTCACATTCACACGTGCATCTGGCTTTCCGTTCAGTAGCTCCCCTTGGTATGTCCTCTCAATAAAAGCGGGCTTCATCTGGTCTGACTCAAATAGCGTTTGAGGCTCATGACGGAGTGGAATAGTGTTTACTGTAATCGCTAGTCCTTTGTCCATGCTAATGCTATGCGCAAGAGACATCTCTTGTTTCAGTCGCGTCAGAAAGTTCTCAAGGCCAAAGCTCTCCCCGACCGTATCGTAGAGCTGTGTTACTTCAAGCCGGGTACCGACCTCGTTCTTTGGTACGTCGATGAGTTTGTCTTCGATGTTCTGGAACTCGAAATGCCACTCGTCTGCCTTCTCCGATTCGTCCAGCGCCATCCACTGTGCAACATCAATGTCCATGTTGAATCGAGATGAACTGGTGACCGAATGGACGCTGAAGTGTCGCCCCAGTTTGAAGAATGTGCGCTTCATGCCAACGCCGAATTGTCCCACCGATCCAGGAGTGAGTGGAGCATCTTTCGAGCGACCAAACCGGAACGCATAATGCCTGGCAATATCGACCGGGATACCGCCGCAATTGTCCGCTATCTTAAAGTGGTCTTTATCAAGCTCCGCGCGAACCCAGAGCCCATCGAAATCGCCGTTTGGTCGCATCCGCCTGGCACCGTCAAGCGAATTGTCCACCAAGTCCAGAATGGCACGGGTAAGCGGTATATCTCGGGTCAACATATAGATGAAGAACTCCTTAGTTGGAGAAGCGTCAATGCGCTTTGGGTCTGCTGGATTCTCCGGCACGGGTTAGCCTCCTTTCACTTTCCTTCATCTCTCCAGAACTGTCTTGCCGGACCTACCAGGAGTTTGCCCTGTAGCCGGAGGGCCCCTTCGGCTTTGACCAGTTCGCGATTGATCACTCCGCCGAGGATTCTGCGCTGCTGTGGCTCCCTGAGTGAGCTCGGCGAAAAGTGAATGCCGCACTCCGCAAGCTCGACGAAGTTGGTCGCGTTGTCACCACCCGTGATAAATGCATCGGCGCCCTGAGACGCAAGCCACACCGGGAAGCCCCACGAGCGGCCCTGCCGGGCAAGCTGACCAAGCAAGCCCGCTTTGCCCTCCTTTGGCAATAGCAGATGCGCCTCGTCGACAAACAGCACCATCTTCAGCGGTTGAATTCCGTTCTTGATAGCAAGGTTTTGGTTGAGTCGCTTGATTAGAAAGTTCAGAATAAGCGCGACCGTTAGAGACTTGGTCTCACTGTCGGTCCCGAACTGCTTGAAGTCAACTACGATTGAACTGTTGAGCCACTCCTCGGGGCTGACTGCTGTCACTGCGCTAGCAAACAGGTTGAACCGCTCTATCTTCTGGATGATTGCAAGGTCAACACCGTCCGCGCCGCTCTCCTCTAGCTTTATTGCCAGCGTGGTGAAGTCCGGCTCGCGAAGCTCTTGGTAGGCGTCGCATATGTTCCTTTCCTGCTTCGCGCCAAGCTGTGGCGCGAAGCAACGAATCAGATTCGCAATCTCGTACGCGATTTGCGCATTTGCTGTCGGGTTAGGGTCGCGGATGAGTGGATTTATTGGCAAGTCCTGTCTAATCAGACGGACGTAGCGTGCGCCCGTCTGTTGCAAGAACAGTGTCCGGTTTCGCCGCTGCTCGGGGTTGTTAGGGTCGTCTTCCAACTCGCCCTTAAGATCAAAGAAAACGAATCTGACTCCCTGCGCAGCCAACTGCGCGAGTAGATCAAGCGCGAGCTGACTCTTCCCTGAGCCCGGCTCACCTGAGATGACCAGGAGGCCGTTCTTTGTGCCGGTGCCGTTTAAGCTCCATTCTGGTCCGTCCAACAGGACTTTGAGCTTTACTTCCTTTTCAACTATGGGGATCGGCGCGACTCGCGACCCGAGCGAGCGGGAACCGAAGTCTTCTCCAGTCAGTTTAAGCAACGCTGAAACAAACCGCGTTTGGTCGTTGCCGCAGTCTTCCCATATCTCCCTCAATCGCTGGCATCCGTATTCGAAATGCTGACGGAATGCTTGGCGGTAGCCCGTTTCATCCAGTTCTTTGCCGGTCCGATGATTAAGCGCCGCCCGGACTACGTCACGCAGTTCGTCGCCAATCACGGTTTCATCATCGAGGTCTTTTCCCTGGGAGTTAGCCGGTTTGAATGTCCGCGGGACGCCTTCGCCAAGAGCAAGGAATAGCGCGGAGCGACCGAGGACGGCCTTGTTGCGCGCGCCGATACGCTGGTGAATATCCTCGATGAACTGTTCCGCGGCCAGACTCGGCTTGAATTTCATAAACAGCCTTGCCTTAGAAGTTCTTCTACTTGCAGTCGGTTCTAATCCAACTGGATTTGCACCTCATAGCGTTCGCCCGAAGTAGTCGTTGGTGGTCCGCACTTCGTAGTTAGTACTATCTTCCTTGCCATGTGCGTGCAGTGTATAAACGCGTGCCAACTTTTCCTGAATGCGATCAAAGAGTGGGCCGTCGGGATCGATCTCAGAATTGGTTGTAAGGATGAGTGTCTGGTGGCCTCTCAAATAGAGTTGGTCAAGCACGCTGTCTTTGACTTCCCTGTCGAGTCGACCTAGGGGAGTATCTACTACAAGGGGTGGCACGAGACGCGCCAGCCTCCGGAGCGCCTCATAGAACGCTAACATCCGCACTTGGCGCTGACCTGCGGATGTATTGCTATCCTCCCAAGACGCTTTCTTACCGTCACGCCGCACCAACATACAGTTCCAGTTCTTGTCGAATTCCATTCCTAAGAACTCTTTCCGTCGTTCAGTGATTTCCACCCAAAGGTCGCTAACGTGCTCAGAGATTCTGCGCCGCAATTGATCTGCCGCACGCGCACGAATTTCTGTGGCGGCTTCCCGGTAACGGGCGGCCAAGGCGATTAGCGTCTGGCCCTGTCGCGCCTTGTTCGCAAGTGCCGTTTGATTAGTCTCTTCGCGCCTAAGTTCTTTTAGGAGATTTTCACGGGACTGCACCTGTGATGCCAGGTCGCTTCGTTGCTTCTCCAAGTGACTGCATTGTGTTGTCAGCTCCCCGCGCCTACGATGCAACTCAACGCCTAGCGCCATAGCGGCCGCATCCTGCTTAAGCTGCCGGAGACGCGTGTCAACCTCACGCAAATTCGAGTCCACCGATTCCGCCTGCGCACACAATTCTGCTATCCCCCTCAACGAGCTTGTTGCCGTCGTCAATCGAGCACGAACCTGGGCGCTTCTGTCGTTGCGGTCGGTCACAAAGACACTCTCTGCCATACCATCGGGCGGTGGGTGAAATAAACTGTGAAGAGCACGCTCCAGCCGATCGGCGTAAAAAGCATGAGCATCGTCTGAGAGTCGATATTCACTCGGGACTTCTTCAAACACGCTACGCTTCACCTGAGGGATCTTCGGCTCAACGGTCGCTTTGCTGCTTTCCCACTCTCGCCGTTTCTCTTCTTGAATCAGGTACTCGTGCAGGTCGCGCCGATACTGCCCCAGCAGCGCCACCGGCATGGCTTGCTCCCAAGCAGCCGTAAGTTCTACTTCCAGTCGCGCTCTTGTTTCCGCCAACTTCGCGCGACTATCCTGTGCTCTTTGCAACTCGTCTGGATCAACTGCACCCAAACTCTTTAGTCGTTCCTCGACCTCATCAAGTTCTGCCTGCGATTCGTGAAGCTCAAGATTGACACTGCTGAGCTCCTCACGCAGAGCGATCAATTCACCATCTGCGGTCACTATTCTGCCGTTGAGTTCAGCGAGTTTCTTAGCGGCTTCGTGGCCCTCGGAGGCGTTGAAGACTCGTGGAATCTTATTCTGAATCAACTGCCGCAGATCGGTCTCGAGCTCTCCATAGGTCCAAAGGCCAAGAATCCTGCTGATTCCTTCAACTATATCCTGCTGGCCGAGGCTGAAGTTTTGGCCTCGTTCCGCGTCGAAGAAAAAGAAACGTGCTAGATGTCGTGGCAAGAGCGCGTCGCGGAGCTTCTCAAGATGTTTCTCGTCTTCAATCCGACCCGAGCCATCGTTCCGCTCGGCATAAGAACGCCAGACGGGACCAGAATTCGGGCGGTGGCGAATCTCCCGGACGATCGTCGCTTTTCTACTCGCTCCGCCTTTTTCATCACGCTGCGATATCGAAACCTCAAGGCGCACTGCGTCCTGCCCTTCAGATTGCGCGCGTCGATTCAGCGACTTCTCGAAGAGAAATCGCGTGGCCTCAGAGGCCGGTTCAACCTTCTTTAGATCAACAACACCAGTCTCACCAACAACAGCAAGATAAAGCGCTCGAAGTAAATGGGTCTTGCCAGCCCCATTCTTACCGCCCACGAGGATGCCAGACCTACCCTCAAGCGTGCCGAAGTTGAAGCTGTGCTCGCCGTAGTATGGACCGAAGTTCTCGAGCGTCAGTGAATCGATGTAGACCTCAGGCATCGTTATCTGTCTCTGTTGGTCTCTCGTGATCCAAATCGTCCTTCAGGATTCTTAGCAAGTCGTCGGGCAGACCGAAGGCGCGGTGGCTTTCGCTGTATTCCTCGACCTTGGCAAGCAACCGCCGCAACGTATCGGCGGATATGCCCTTCTCGAGGGTCACTTCTTCTTGGATATCCCGCAGCCGATTCGTTTCCTTCCAATCGCTCATGAGGATCCCCTTCTGCCGGTTGATAATGCGCGCGACGCCTCCGCCATCGTCGGGCTTCCGGGCTGTCTTCCACAACTGCTGAATAAGAAATAGCTCGTCCTCGCTGATAAGCTCGAGGCCGGTTTCCTCCTGTAGTTTTAGCAGTCTCGTCAGAAGTTCACGGCGCGCGGTGATGGTCAGGGGGCCAGGTCCTTCATTGCCGTTCATTCGCCGGTTGTCCCGTTTGCCGTTTGACGGGTCCCGATAGTACAACAAAGTTTCACGGAATTCGATGAGTTTTTCCATTCGTTCATCGCCGCTAGCCAGTAGCCCTTCGCTGGCTTTGTCGCGGTCAACCACGGTACACGTCCAGCAACCAAAACGGCTATTGCCACAGCTTGGTGTGCTGGTGTCGATTTGAATAGGGCACTCGCCGCTGCTCGCATTCGCGTACAGTCGGTAGAGAGCACGGTTGTCACCACCCCACGGATTTGGTTGCTGCAACAGGTACGCCCAGACTTCTTCGGTTGTCAGGAATTCAATAGGATTCGAGACCCATACTCGGGGCAGGTCAGGGTGTCGCCGCAAATTGTTCCGTGTTTCTCGCCCCGCCATAGTTTGAGCACGCGTTGAACTCTCGGCGCGCCGCGCACCCAGGTGCAAAATGGCTTCGCCCCAGTGACCCACTCGCTTCTTAACAAACACATTGACTGGGTCAATCTTCATTCGTTGCGTGCACCAACGGAAGGTCCGGTTTGGCGGCGGATAACCGCGTCCGATTATGTTTGTCCAAAATGTTTCTTCGGCAGGCGGCTTTAACAAATGAGTATCGATGTTGAGGTTGTGTTGGAGCGAAACCCGGCGCATTTGATCCAGTGTACCTTCGACCATTTCTACGATGGCGGGAATCTCAACGCGCGTATCGGTACAAAGAATTGAAATCGGTTTCTTTCTTTCAGAAGCGGAAATGGACATGACGATGTCGAAAACGAGTGACGCCACCATCGTGCTGTCCTTGCCACCGCTGAACCCGACCAGCCATGGGCGCTCGTCTTCCATATAAAGTTGACGAACGAAGCTCTTGATATCCAAATAAGTGTTAGCAACCGGTTGCGTACTCATACTTGTAAGTGCGATCAGTGTCCGGCTGGATAATGCGTTACACGTTTCCGACCGTTCTGAAGCAGCTCGGATACTACTGGTTCCTCCAATGGGTTGGGAGCTTCACCGGTCCAGTGTGAAATGTCTGGACCCGAGTTGTTTGCCGACGCGTCTCTTGACTCAAGTGACTAGCTTAACAACGATGCCGATATTTCGATCATACTTGAGTCCGTAGCATCCAGGCTGAGGGTAGAAGACCCTATTGCTCATGTGCTTCTCGCCGCCCCGCCCCAGACGCCAATGGCGCCTAGGGGTTTAGTGGTTCGTTTAAACGTGAGAGGCAGGTTCTGGCCGCCCTGCTTCCATTGGCCGGACATCTCCGAAGCATCTTTGTTGAGCTTGCCGTCGTAGGCGCCTTGAATCTTCACCAGCTCGACCTTCACGACGTCGTCTTTCTGAACTATCGAGCTGACCGGTATGTCCGGGACTCCCTGGTCTGGACTATCGAGCTTGGCGGTAAGAACTCCGTCGCTTCCCTTTGAGACCTTGAGCACGAGCCGGAGTTTGACGCCGTTGATATCGAGGGCCCCTTCCCAGTTGCCTTCGACACTTCGTCCAGCGGGCGCAGAGGATGCTTCGGCGGGTTTGGCGGCTCCCGATCCAATTTGAGCAGCCCCCTTCCGCTGCAGCGTAAAACCGATGTTCGCGCCGCCCTGCGTAAGCTCGCCCGAGATCTTCGACCCATCGCTCGAGATTTTTCCCTTAAATTCGGGATCGCCGGGGATGCCGGCCATCGCAAAGGTTACAGCCTCATCCTTGACGCCGATCGCCGATAGCTCGAAGTCTTTGAGTCCTTGAGCGGGTACGGCGATGACGCCCTTCCATTTGCCGTCTTTCTCCTGATCAAGATCGACGACGATCTCGATAGGGGAACCGGGCACGTCGATGGAGCCCGTCCAATGTCCTCGTGCATCCGGCTTTTGCGCCAGGACAGGAAAGGCAAATAGAAGAATCGAGAAGAGAATCGAAACAAACTTGGGTTTCATTTATCCTCCAGTCTTAATTAGTCCAGCCATGAAGAATCGAAGAAGGCATTGAAGATAGCATCATACGAATTCGATACTGACGCATATCAAATACATTTCTGACGACGATCGACCGATCTAAAATTAAGCACGACGAAAATTGTATAGAGTTCCCAGACAATCACCCAATCAATCTTCAGGCGTAGCATTTCTGGTCTAAGCCTGAGAATAGAATGGCGTCGCCTTCGGAGCGGCTCAACCCTGGAACAATGAACGCGCTAAGAGGGCGTAGAGAATTTACTTCCCGTTTTGATTCGCTCTTGGTTCAAACCCCAACCGGGTTGCGCCCTCCAGCCCAGGGTTCGCGTACTCGGGTACCCTGGGGAAGGGTCGCGATTGGCGCCAACCCAGCGGGGTTGTGGGCCTCGATAGCTGTGGCGCGATCAAAAGGGAGCCACAGCGGTCTTTTGACAAACACAGTATTGAATGGGACTAACGTTGCTGATGGTAATGAGCGGAAAAGATGAGAGGACTGTTGGTTCATCAATGCGGACAGATTAGGCGATGCTGGCCACAACCCCGTTGGGGTTGGAAACGACACGGCGATCTAAACCCAGGGTAGCCGAGTACGGCAACCGCTGGGCTGGAGGCCGCAACCCCTTCGGGGTTAGCGGACACCAAGGGCTTAACCCCTTTCCTTAATACTCGTCGCCGCGGTTTGTTATATTGTTCTTGATCCTTTAGAAAGTGCGGTAGGTGAGCTAGCGGTAGATTTCAATGAAGCTCAATCCGACGATTAAATCCATTCTTAGACCGATCTATTACAGGCTGCCTGCAAACATCTGCTATGGCCCGCTCTATTCTCCCACCGCGAAGCTGCTCGAAGAGTCGCAGCGGTGGTCCGAAGAAAGGCTCATTGATTATCAACTCTCAAAGCTACGGGTGATGCTCAGGCACTGCGCGGATCACGTTCCCTACTACAGGCGTTTGTTTAAGGAGATGGGCTTCGATCCCGACAAGGTCCGCTCGCCGGCTGATCTGGACGCGCTTCCACTCCTGGATAAAGACACTCTGCAGGCGCGATTGCCGGAGTTCCTGGCCGACAACGTCAGCGCCCGAAACCGGCTCTATTTCACCACCGGCGGGACGATGGGAAAACCGCTCGGCCTATACAACATGAGAAACGCGGGCGGGCGTGAAAGAGCCTTCAACTATAATCAGTGGGCTCGAGTAGGATTCAAGGAGGGAGACCTCCGAGCGATGTTGCGAGGCTGGCCGGTAAAGAGCGCTCGACATTGGGCATATGACGCTTCCGAACGCGCCTACATCTTTTCAAATTTTCATATGACGCGCGATAACGTCGCTGAGTACGCGCGAGTCATGAAAGCCAGGAAGGTGCGCTTCCTGCACTCGTATCCATCAGCCGTAATCGACTTCGCGCGCCACTTGAAAGAGCTTGGAATCGAGCCGCCGCGCTTTCGCGCGATTCTCGCCGCATCCGAGAATCTCTATCCCGGACAGCGTGAGTTCATCGAGTCGTTCTTTGATACGAGGCTCTTTTCATGGTACGGGCACACCGAGACGACGATCCTGGCGGGCGAATGCGAGGAGAGCAATTGTTATCATATCTTCCCTGAATACGGAGTCGCGGAAGTAATCAAAGAAGGCGGCTCCGCTGCGTCGGTTGAAGGTGATTCAGGGGAGATGGTAGGTACGTCGCTGGACAATTTTGCCATGCCGTTGATCAGATATCGCACGGACGATTGGGCCGTGATTGGCCCCGGCAGTTGTGCGTGCGGCCGCAACTACAGGCTTCTGAAGGAGGCCAACGGCCGCTGGCAACAGGAGCTGCTCATAGGCAAGTTGGATAATCTCATTTCAAACACGGCCTTGAATATGCACAGTGATGTTTTCGACAACGTCCAGCAGCTTCAGTTCTATCAACGTGAGAAGGGCAAGGTAGAACTGCGGATCAAGAGAAAGCCTTCGTATTCGGAGCAGGATTCGAAGCGGATCATTGCCGCGTTGAGTGAGAAAATGGGAGACACGATGGAAATCTCTCTGAGCTTTCCGGACGAAATCCCTCTAACGCCCCGAGGCAAATTCCGGTTTGTGATTAGAGAGATGGAGCTCCCGCAAACCGCGGGAAACGAGGTCAGCGTTGAAGCACTTCCTCGATAATTTGAATGTAGCGCTCGTCTCGGGAGTGAGGGAATACCCGGGGCTTTCGCCGTTCAATCCGTCAGCGGTTTATCCCGAATATCCGTATTCGGGTCAAACCGATGCTTCAAACGGCGTTTACGAAATGGTTCGTGAGTCGCTTCATCTCTTGAGACTGGACGAAGCGAACTACGGCACGGCAGCTTGGAACCCGCTTGGAGAGCTTATTTCGCCCGGAGACCGCGTCCTCATCAAACCCAATTTCGTATTGCACTTCAATGCCGGCTCCGGCCCGCTCGACGCCGTAGTGACGCATCCTGTCGTCATACGGGCCGTCTTCGACTATGTGATGATCGCGCTCCGGGGACGAGGCGAGATAGTTATAGGCGACGCGCCTCAGATGAACTGCGATTTGGAATCCATGTTCAGGACCACAGGCATGGACGGTCTCCGGAATTTCATAACCGAAGAAGGTTCGCGTGCCGGAGTGTCAACGCGGGTGGTGGACTTTCGACAAGAGCAGACTTTTTACAGGCACGGCATCGTGTGGGACCGCAAAGCGCTGATTAACGGCGGACCGAAGCCGATTATTGTGAACGCCGGGCCCGAAAGCTGGATGGAGCATATCGATGCGGGCCGCCTTTATGGAGCCGACTATCAGCGAGGCGTTACCGTGAAGGCGCATGCTAATCATCGGCACGAGTACATCATTGCGCCGGAGGTGCTCGCGAGTAATGTCGTGATCTCGATTCCCAAGCTCAAAGTACATCGCAAAGTCGGAACGACCCTGAATCTGAAGAACATGGTTGGAATCAACGTCGATAAAAACCATCTGGCTCACTACCGAATCGGTTCACCCGATCGCGGCGGCGACGAAGTGTCGACTCCAGGCTGGGAGGATCGGATGGAGCGGGCTCTGTCGGATTTGCTCCTCGGAAGGAACTCTTCTCTTGGCAGATATCCGTTCCTCGCGTGGAGGGCGCTCCGAAAAATCTTGAGGCGCTTTCAACGTTCAAATACGGCCGCCCCGTTCACGTTCGGAAACTGGCACGGCAACGATACCGCGTGGCGAATGGTGCTCGATCTAAACAGGATTCTGCTTTTTGCAGACGCCGATGGCGCTCTCAATGATAAACCCGTCAGGCGCTATTTCTCGGTAGTCGACGGGATCGTGGGCGGCGAGGGAGAAGGGCCGCTGCACCCGGACGCGTATCCGGCAGGGGCGATTCTGGCCGGGTTCAATCCTATAGCAGTCGATTGCATCGCTACGCGGCTGATGGGGTTTGAGTACGAGAAGATTCCGTTGTACAGAAACGCAATCCATCAAATGCAAGGCTGGCGCGGAGGATTTAAAATAGGCGATGTTGCGGTGCGATCGAACGATTCCGAGTGGGAGCGACTTCTAGAAAACCAATCGGCCATATATCACTTTCGCGCTCCCGCTGGGTGGCGAGGAACTATGGAGTGCGAAGGGCTATCGGAAACTTCAGCGGTACTCGAGGAGTCATTTCCGGAAATGATCTCTCAATAGACGTCCCCGAATCATGAAGGCGAAACACTTAATAAACGGTTCGCTCAGGATTGTACTCGAGGCCGCGCTGAAGGTATGTCTCGCATTGCAGCGCGACAAGATTTTCAATCCGGACGAGGTAAAGCGAATCCTGGTATTCGCTTATCACGGGCTTGGCAACTTCATTATGTACACGCCGGCGTTGCGGCTGCTGCGACAACGCTACCCAGACGCGAGGATCGACCTCCAGGTCGGAAACAATACCGGTTGCGAAGAAGTGCTCGCGGACTCAGGTCTGTTCGACAACATCTACAATGTTCCTTATGGCGCCGGGCTTACTGGATGGCTGAGGCGCGCCATTGAAATAAGACGAACTCGATACGATCTGACGATAAACGAATTTCACAGTCATTCATGGCCGCTGGCGGTCAGCCTTGCCCTGGCTGATGTTCCATTCCGGCTGGGCCACGTTACGAGCCCTGGATGGTCGAGCCGCTTCAGCCGCTACAGTTTCATTTTCAATCTTCCGGTTCGGATGCGCGAAGACGAGCACGAGATCGAGCGCTATATCGATCTTGTCGCGGCAGCGGACGCGGATCGCATCGATGCTTCCGACGCGCGCTGTTTTATTCACCTCACCGGCCCGGATCGAGAATTTGCGACTGAATTTCTGAAAGGCAAGGAAACACGGAGCGCCAGGTCGATAATAGGAATTCAACCGGGAACATCGCCGACGATGCGATGGAAGCAATGGCCTGTCGAACGCTACCGAGAGCTCATCGCGCGGCTGGCCATCCAACAACCGGAGTCGCGCATAATCTTATTCGGCTCACCGAGCGAGGTTGAAATGATTGAAGATCTGGCCGGTGGACTCGGAGCAAATGTAACGGTGGCCGCGGGCAGGACGAACGTCAAGCAGGCGGCGGCGCTGATCGAACGCTGTGTGCTTCTCGTTTGCAACGACAGTGGGCTGATGCATATGGCGGTTGCCGTCGGCACGCCTGTCGTAGCGATTTATGGGCCTACAGATATAAGAAGAACCGCTCCGTTGGGTTCCAGCCACCTGGTCATCAGGCACGAGCTTCCGTGCAGTCCCTGTTTCAGGCTTGAAGGCGACGAACAGGTGCACCTATGCCCGCACCACGACTGCCTGATGACGATAACCGTTGACGAAGTGTTGTCGACCGTTCAACGCGTCGTGGAGAGAGCACGCGCGGATATCCTGGTAGTCCCCAATTAAATACCTGTTCACATCGCGATTGGTTTTCAAGAAGCGAGCTTCCCTCTAAGACTCCGGTTCGACGATTATCAACCTAAAACTTCTGCAACTTTGACGAGCCGCGCGCGTGTACTGATCCGGGTGTCAACTCAGACTAATTACGAATCGTTCCTTTAGGCTAACGAAAAATTTGAAGGGGAAGAGGTATCCGCTATGTCCATCCCACGTAGAGTATCTCGCTCACTCTGTTCGGCGCGCACGCTCATCATCATCTGTCTGGCTGCGTTCATTTCAATAAGTGTCTCTAGCGGCGGAAGAGCAGAATCGGGCGGGTCAGTTCAGTCCAGCGCATCGCCCGCGACCACTCCTGATACGGTAGCAATGATCGACGCCACTGTTGTCGATTTGAAAGGAACGGTAGCGACTATAAGCGGAGGAATTCCGATAGAAATTTCAACGGCGTGGGTCTCTACAGTTGCAGGCCTCGTACTTGATTCCGGGGCCGTCAAGGTCGGCTCCCGCATAAGGGCGAGCATTCTGATTCCCTCCGAGCCAGGGACGCCCTTCGTCGCGAGATTCATCCAGTTGCGCGCCGACAATGAAATCATCTTCGGCGCTCAAATCGAGGCCGTGGAGCTATCTGACGGTTTACCAATCGGTATAGTAGCCGGTCATCGGCGATTTCTATTCTCTCAGGGCACGTTTTTCGACTTTGGCCCAGGATTTAAGAAGCTTAAGGTGGGGCGGACTGTAACGATCGCAGCCACTCCTGACGAAAGCGGCGAGTTCATTGCAACGCGAGTCTATCTAGGTTTTGATAAAAGCCTGACGGGTATCGGTTTCTTTTGAGATCGGTCCAAGAATCCTCGGATGCTTTTATTTCTTTCGCAGAGTCAGAGTGCGCGGTATGACCTGAAGATCGTTGACCACCTCTATGAGTTCCCAGACGGCCGGATCGAGAAGCCGAGTAGTAGCTTCAATCTGAGTGTATCCGATCTCGATCACCATATGGCCGCCGCTCTTCAAAACGGCGGGAGCGGTGTTGAGGAGGCGACGGAGATTGTCGAGTCCGTCTTCTCCACCGAACAGAGCGACGGCCGGTTCGTGCTCGCGAACCTCTCTGGGCAAGAGATTGGGATTTGAAGACGGCACGTACGGAGGATTGGTCGCGATGATGTCGAATGGAGCAGCCGAAGAGGCTTTGAGCGGCTCTACAAGATCGCCCTGAAGAAATTCGATCCTGTCCCCGACTCGGTGCTTCTGGGCGTTCGTGCTTGCTACTTCCAACGCCGTAGCCGAAATGTCAGTAGCCACAAGGCGCGCGCCGGGAACATTCACGGCAATAGCCGTTGCAATGCAGCCGGAGCCGGTTCCGACATCCGCTATAGACGCGGAACCTGCTTGCAAGGCGTTCGCCAGCGATATGACCTGCTCGACCAGAAACTCGGTTTCAGGACGGGGAATCAGAACCTCGGGAGTTACCGTGAACTCGAGCCCGAAGAACTCTTGATGTCCGACAATATACTGCGACGGTTCTCCGGCCGCTCGACGTTCTACGAGAGCAAAGAAATCGTCGCGCTGATCCGAGGTAATAATTTCGCCGGATCGCATTATCAACTGCGCCTGATCCCATCCAAGCAGATGACGCATCAGCAGACTGGCCGTCCGGCGCTGGTCATCTATCATCGAATCCTGAAGCAGGCGGTCGGCTTCCGTAATTGTTTCGATTATCGTGGGCAAGGAAGATTCCGATTCGTTGTAAGGCGGGCCGTGAAGTATCAGGCGGCGGCTTCGGACTCAGCGCGAAGTTTTTCGGACTGATAGTGAGCTACCAGAGCATCGATCAAACCGTCGATCTCGCCTTCCATAAAAAGATCCAATTGATGAGAGGTGTAGCCGATTCGATGATCGGTTACGCGATTGTCCTTGAAGTTATATGTTCGAATTTTTTCGGAGCGGTCGCCGCTTTTCACCATTGAGCGGCGCTCACTTGCGATTGCCTGGCTTTGCTTTTCCTGTTCAATCTCCAGCAGCCGCGATCGCAGTACGCGCATCGCCTTCTCACGATTCTTGATCTGAGACTTCTCATCCTGCATCGATACAACCGTGTTCGTAGGCAGATGCGTGATGCGCACAGCCGAGTAGGTCGTGTTGACGGATTGACCGCCGGGACCGGACGAACAAAACGTATCGATTCGCAGATCCTTCGGGTCGATCTTTATATCGACGTCTTCGGCTTCGGGCAGAACCGCTACCGTGACCGCCGACGTATGAATACGGCCGGACGCTTCCGTCCGCGGAACCCGCTGCACGCGGTGCACTCCCGACTCGTGCTTGAGCTTTGAATAGACGCGCGTGCCTTCGATCAAGACGATCGCCTCTTTGGCGCCGCCGATGCTGGATTCGGATACGTCCAGCACTTGAACGCGCCAGCCCTGCCGCTCGCTATAGCGCATGTACATTCGCATGATCTCGGCGGCAAAGAGCGTCGCTTCGTCGCCGCCCGTGCCGGCGCGAATCTCTATAATGATGTTCTTTTCGTCGTTGGGATCTTTGGGAAGAAGGAGCACCTTCAATTCGGCTTGTACTTCGGCAAGGCGAGACTCCAGGCCGGTAAGCTCGGAGCGGGCCAGAGCTACCATCTCCGCGTCCTCTTCGGTATCTATCAATTCATGGGTCTCGCGAATTCCTTTGTCGAGGCCCTTGAACTCACGGTACCGCGCTACCACCTCTTCGAGGTCGCGATGCTGTTTGGCGACGCGCGTGTACTTCTGCTGGTCCGCAAGCAATTGAGGATCGCTCAATTGCTCGCTGAGGTCTCCGTATTTGTGCTCAAGTTCTTCGAGTCTTTCGAACATATCCAATCGTCCTCGAACGCTGTCACGCGACCAGGGCGGGCTCGGTTCTGGTCACGGGCTCGAGCGCGAGTGATTCCTTCAGCGCTACAATGGCGACTTCCAGTTGCTCGTCGTCCGGTTCTTTGGTGGTGATATTTTGAAGCCACATGCCGGGGCGGGTGATTATGGAAAGAACAAACTGAGCCCCGCTCATTGCCGACGCTCGAATAATCTCGTATGAGAGCCCCGCAATTACAGGCATCAGCAAAATTCGCGTGAGGAAGTTCAGGACAAGCGAATCGAACTTCACGATCGAGTACGCGATGATCGCCACAAGCATTACAACCATCAGAAAGCTGGTTCCGCATCGCGGGTGCTGACGTCGTTTAGTGCGAGCGTTTTCAACCGTCAGCGCTTCACCCGCTTCCCAGGTGTAAACGGTCTTATGCTCGGCTCCGTGATATTGAAACAATCGGTTGATGTCCCGCAGCCTCGACATTCCCCAAATCATGATCAGAAAGAAAGTCATTCTGATAACGCCATCCACCAGGTTGAACGGTATTGAAGGCCGAACCGGCTTGAGCGCCGCGCGCAGCCACGTCCATGCCTCGGTGTACCATCGACCGCTCGCCGAATGAGATTGAATCGTTCCGCTGCCGATGTAGACGAAGATCATGTTGGTCAGGAGCAGCGGCAGCAGAATGAACACGAGAACATTGAAGATCGCTCCCATGATGAGCGTCCATGCGGTCGTTGATCCGGAGCGAGGCGCGGCTGATTCTTGATCCTTTCCAGCTTCCAATTCAAGATCGGCGAAGGTGACGTTGGCTGAAAAATTGAGCGCTTTGACGCCCAGACTGAGTGATTGAATGAGCACGGCTGCTCCACGCAGTACGGGGAGTTTCAAGAGCGGATATTTCTCAGCCAGAATCGGAAGCCGGGCGCCCTTTGTTACTATGTCGCCGTTTTGCTTTCTCACCGCCACCGCGTAGCCGTGGGGCGCGCGCATCATGACGCCTTCGATCACCGCCTGACCGCCGATTATGATTTGATCCTCTCTCATAAACCTGGCCTCATTATTTCGCAGCCAACGTTCAGCCAAAAAGAAATCTGGTTACCGGTTCGCGTTAACTCGAGCGAGTTCGATTTCCTGAGAACTCCGATTCGGAGTTACTTGGAAACCGCGCGTTCCGGTAACCAGACTGCGGTGTTGATATGCTAAGCCTCGGCTTTGCGCCCGTATTTCCGATTGAAACGCTCGACGCGTCCCGCCGTATCCACCAGCTTTTGTTTGCCGGTAAAGAACGGATGGCAGCCCGAACAGATTTCGAGCCGTATCTCAGGCTTAGTTGACCGCGTCTCCCACGTAAATCCGCAGGCACAGTGCACGGTCGATTTCATATATTTTGGATGTATGTCAGGTTTCACTTCCGAATAGCTCCTGTCGCGAATTTGTTCCAAAACGCAAGCCACAAACCTAACCGATACGTAAGAGCAATGTCAAGCATGACCGCCGACCGATCTGCATCGAGACAGTTTGAGGAAGCTGAATCCAAGGCAGCGCGAAATAAGTCTCAGCCCGTAATCACTCAATCGAGAGAGATGTAGGGGGCGGCCTATGTGCCCGCCCCTCTTGGAGCATCCCTCTTTTTCAAGATAGTAGTAGGGGTAACGGCAACGTCAGTGTTGCTTGCCGCCGCCCTTTTCCGCCTTCCCGGCCGAAGCCGCCGTCGCCCGCGTACCATTGAAGTAGTCAGGATACGCCGGCTTCTTCTTAGCCGGTATAGGATTCTTCTTCAGGGCTTCCATCACGACTTCAACCGCTCGCTCGAGTTGCGGGTCGTGACCGGCGCGCCAGGCCGCCGGATCGAGTTCGACTTCGACGTCCGGGGCTACTCCATGGTTTTCGACGTCCCACTCGCCGTTTAGGTTGAAGAAGGCGACTCGAGGGGCCGTGACCGAACCACCGTCGATTAGCTGCGGGTAGTCGTAGATTCCTACGAGGCCTCCCCATGTGCGTTTGCCGACCAGCGGTCCGACTCCCGCTTTACGGAAGTACCACGGCATCGCGTCGCCGCCGGAACCGGCGAACTGATCGATGATCATGGCCTTCGGACCGTATATCGAACCGACCGGGGTCGTGAAATCCTCGCCTTCGCGAGTCGCCCAGTAGTTCATCAACGGCCGCCGCATGTAATCGATGATGTAGTCCGCGGCTGTGCCCCCGCCGTTGAATCGCTCATCTATTACAGCGCCTTCTTTGTTGATCTGTGCGAAGTAATAGCGGTTGAAGTTTGTGTAGCCCCCGCCGCCCGTATCCGGCAAATAGACGTAAGCTAATCGGCCGCCGCTGAGCTGATCGACTTTCCGCCGATTGGATTCGATCCATGCCAGATTTCTCAGGCCGCCTTCATTACCAACAGGAACTACGGTGACTTCGCGAGAGCCTGCGCCGCTCGGATCGGTTCCAACCCTGATCACCACGGATTTGCCCGCGGTTGCTTCGAAGAAGCTGTAAATATCGTCAGTGGAGCGAAGATCGCGTCCGTTGACCGCGAGCAGGTATTCGCCCGCGAGAACATTTACTCCGGGCTGAGTGAGCGGCGCACGGAGCTGCGGATTCCAGTTCTCTCCGTTGAACACTCGCTCGAAGCGATAACGGCCGTTTTCAATCTTGTAGTCCGCTCCGAGGAGACCTACCGCTACGCGCTTCGCCTCCGGCGTGTCGCCGCCGGCGATGAACATATGGCCGACAGTCAACTCGCCGAGCATTTCGGTGAAGAGGTAGTTCAGGTCCGCCCGATGAGCCATTCCAGCAAGATAGGGCTCGTACTTCTTTTCTGCCGCCGCCAGATCAAGTCCGTGATGGTTCGGCGCATAAAGGAAGTCGCGCTCGATCCGCCATACCTCGTGATACATTTGGGCCCACTCAGCGCGAGGATCGACGTACACTTCAGCTTCGTCGAGCCTCAAGGCTCCCTCTCCGGGTTTGACCGGAGCGGCGGTTGCCGCGATGAACCAGCCCGGCCCCATTCGGTAAAGCATCTTCTCGCCGTTCGCGGAGAGATTAAACCCGGTGACACCTTCGAGAACCTTGTCCACCTTTCGTTTTTCGAGGTCGAATTTGTGAATGATCAAGGCGCCCGGGCCGGGACCCTGAGACTGCTCCGCGATATAGAAGGTTCCCTGCTTGCCCGCATCAAGACCCATGTAGTTGCGCGCGGGAATCGGGAGCGCCAGGATGCGTTGGCCTATGTTCTCGAAGTCGATTGTCACGGTCACCGCATCTTTTTTCTCGCCTGGACCGCCCGCTCCGGGACGACCGGCTGCATCCCCACTCTTCTTTTCGTCTTTCTTATCGGCGTCCTGAACCTTCTCCTCGTCGCTTTCAGGCGCGAGAGGCGAAGCCTGATCCTTCTTCAGTACCACGACATAAACACTGCGCGTGATCGGATGGTTGAAGCTGGACATATCGAGCCAGCCCGTAGTCGGACCGACATCCGTGCTCGCGGTAAAGTAGAGATACTTGCCGTTCTTATCGAAGAGAGCATAGCGGGCATCGCTCAGACCATCGGTAACCTGATGCGACTTGCCTTCTTCGACTGAGTAAACAAAGACGACGTTCAAACGATTCTTGAGCTGCTTCGTATAAGTGATCCAGCGGCTGTCCGGAGACCAGTTCGCGTCGAATACCCGCCACGGATTCTCATAAGTGGTCGTGTCGACCTTGAGCGGCGTCCCCTTGTCGATGTCGACGTACCAGAGATTCAGGCGCTTGTCCGTGTACGCAATCTTCTTGCTGTCCGGCGACCAGACCGGCGAATAGAAGAAGGAAGGAGGCTTCCCGAGGTTTATCTTGCGAACTTCGCCCATACCGGTCTGCGAGCTCAGGTGAAGAGCATATTCGCCGGACTCGTCGGAAAAATATGCGATCCATTTCCCATCCGGTGACCAGGCCGGATCGCGTTCAGCGACGCCCGGAGTTTTTGTCAGATCGCGAGCGTTACCCTTCTCGGCAGGAACCGTTATGATTTCGCCGCGAGCCTCGAATACAGCGCGCGCGCCGGTCGGCGATAGCGACGCATTCCGAAGACTTCTCGCCACCTTTTCATAGCGCGGCCGCACCGACAACTGATCGGCATCGACCTTGATATTCACGCGCTGTGCCTTTCCGGTTTCAAGATCGTAGAGATTGATAGAACCGAACTGCTCGTAGACTATTTTGCCAGGGCCGGCAGAAGCGTATTTGATGTCGAGCCCGTCGTTCTTCACGAGCTGCGTCACCTTCTTCGTGCCCAAATCATATGAAAAAAGAGTCACCGGACCATTGCGATCGGATAGAAAATAGACCTTGGCGCCGATCCACATTGGACAGGAATCGTTGGAATTATCGCGAGGCACCCGCTCGATGCTCGAGTCGGCCAGATTAGCTAACCATATCGGTGTCGTCTGGCCGCCGCGGTAGCGCTTCCAGGCCTGCTGAAATTGCACAACCGGAACGTACGCCAGTCTCGACCCGTCCGCCGAATAAGAGCCGGTAACGCCCATTGGTAGCGGAACCTCGGTCGGGAAGCCGCCCTGCGCGGATACCGTGAAGAGTCGCGGCGTCGGGTTCGCGCTGTTTCGGCCGGACCGGAAGAGAATGGTCTTTCCGTCAGGCGTCCATCCGACCGGAACGTCCGGGCCCGGATGGTACGTTAGCCGCCTGGGCACGCCGCCTGAAGCCGCTACAATGTAGACGTCGATATTGCCGTCGTACTCGCCCGTGAAAGCAATCTGTGTCCCATCCGGGGAAAAAATCGGATCGCTCTCGATTCCGATCCCGGATGTCAACCGGCTAGCTTCGCCGCCGTCGCGCCCGACAACCCACAGGTCGCCCGCATAAGCAAACGCGATCTGCGTCCTGCTCACACTAGGCTTTTGCAGAAGCAAAGGCGGCCCTTGCTGCGCGAAGGACACGCCGGCCGCCGTTAAAATGACGAGTCCCACTAAAGCCAATCTCAGTATTCTTATCATCTCTAAAACCTCCCGAAATGAAGACCAAACATTAATCTCTTTGATCGCCGCCCCGGCGTTTACTTGTTGGACTTGCCAGTGCTGTTTCCGGCAGCGGCCGAGCCGCCTCCATTATGGTAATTGGGAAACGGCGGACGCCTGGGTTCGTTCTGAGGGTGCTTGCTCATGTCATCCATCAGAAGCTGCACGGCCTTTTCCAATTGCGGATCGTGGCCTTGCCGCCACGCGGCCGGATCGAACTCGACTTCGACGTCGGGCGCGACGCCGTGGTTCTCAACCTCCCATTCTCCGTTGAGCCCGAATATCGCCGCGTCTGGGGCGGTCACATTGCCTCCATCCATCAGCGTCGGCAGCCCGAAAGCGGCCACAAGACCGCCCCAGGTTCGCTTGCCGACAAGGGGCCCAATTTGAGTCTTCTTGAAATACCACGGCATAGCATCGCCGCCTGAGCCGGCCAGCTCGTTTATCAGCATCGCTTTCGGACCGTATATTGCTCCAAGCGGAGTTGGAATATCGCGGCCCTCTCGAAAATGGATGTAGTTGAGCAACCGCCGATTGAGATATTCGACTATGTAATCCGCGAGAGAGCCTCCGCCGTTGAACCGCTCGTCGATAACCGCGCCTTGTTTTTGAGTTTGAGCGAAGAAATATCTGTTGAAGCTCGTGTACCCGCCGCCCCCGGTATCGGGAACGTAGACGTAGGCGAGTTTCCCGCCGCTGAGTTGATCCACCTTTCGCCGATTGGACTCGATCCAGTCGAGGTTTCGAAGGGCGATCTCGTTGCCGACCGGAACGACGGTTACTTCTCGCGATCCGGTTCCATCGGGATTCGGGCCGACTTTGATAACTACCTGCTTGTTGGCGGTGCTCTCGAAAAACGAATAGACGCTATCCGCGGCGCGAAGCTCACGGCCGTTGACCGACAGAAGGTACTCGCCCGCTTTCACATTCACGCCGGGCTGAGTGAGCGGCGCGCGCAGTTGCGGGTTCCAGTGCTCGCCGTTGTACACCTTGGCGAAGCGATACCGGCCATTCTCGATTTTGTAATCGGCTCCGAGCAATCCTCCAGGAACGAAGTTCGGCCTCGGGGTATCGCCTCCTCGAACGAACATATGGCCGATGGTCAGCTCGTTGAGCATTTCGCGGAAGAGGTAATTCAGGTCGCTGCGATGCGCGACCCCTTCCAGATACGGCTCGTATCTTTTCTTGAACTCCTGAAGGTTCAGGCCATGAAGGCTCGGATCATAGAAGAAGTCTCGCTCGCCTCGCCAGACTTCGTCGTACATCTGCTTCCATTCCGCTTTCGGATCGACGCGTACTTCGATGTCGGCGGTCTTGAGAACGCCTTCACCCGGTTTGAGCGGCGTAAGAGCCGATGCGATCACCCACTGCGGGCCTCGTCGAAACAGCATCTTCTCGCCATTCGCGGAGACCTCGAACGAAGTCACGCCTTCGATAACGCGGTCGAGTTTTCGCTTTTCCAGATCGAACTTTTGAATTAACAATCCCGGAGGTCCCGGAGGGCCTGCCGTATCGGCGCCCGGAGGAGGCAGTTCGCTTATGAAAATGTTTCCGGGTTTTCCGGTTTGTAGATCGACATAATTGCGCGATGGAATCGGCAAGGCGACGATTCGCTGATCTATAGCTTCGAAGTCTATGCGAACGGGCTCGGCTTCCTTTCGAGGAGGCTTGCCGCCGGCGGCCGGACCGGCCGGTTTCTTGTCGTCGGGCTTGTCCGCGTCCTTATCCGACTTGGCCTCGTCCTTCTTATCATCGGGCTTGGCATCAGGCGTCGGAGCGTCTTTCTTTTCTTCCGCGATCTTCTCTTCATCGCTCTCCGGCGCCAGGGGCGACGGAATGTCATTGCGAAGCACGATCGCGTAAACGCTCCTGGTCGGCTGATAAGGGAACGTCGACATTTCGGCGAAGCTGAACGAGGGTCCGAGGTTTGTGCTCGCCGTAAAGAAAAGATACTTGCCGCTCTTATCGAACGCGGCGTGCCTCGCATCGCTCATGCCGTCTGTAAGCTGAGTTGATTTGCCGGTCTCGAGAGAATAAACAAACACCGCTCGCAAGTGATTCTCGATTTGCCGCACGTATCCGATCCAGCGGCTGTCAGGCGACCACAACGGTTCCATGACGTCGCTTCTCAAGCCGTCCGGGTTCTTATCGACCTTGACCGGCTTCCCCTTTTCGATTTCCACGTACCAGAGATTGAGCCGTTTGTCGCCATAAGCGATCTTCTTGCTGTCGGGCGACCATGTGGGCGAGTAATAAAACGAAGGCGGCTCTCCGAGGTTTATTTTTTTGACCTCACCCGTGCCGCTCTGGTCGCGAAGATGAAGCGTGTATTCACCGGATTCATCTGAAAAGTAAGCTATCCATTTCCCGTCGGGAGACCATGCTGGATCGCGTTCCATAACGCCGGGAGTGTTGGTCAGATTGCGTGTGTCGCCCTTTTCCGCGGGAACGGTGAGAATCTCTCCGCGGCCTTCAAATACGGCACGAGCGCCGGTGGGTGAGAGATGTGCATTGGTGAGCCGGGGCCCTACTCGCTCGAAATGAGGCCGAACCGATGCGAGATCGGCATGAATCCGTACATCCACCTTTTCCGCTTTGCCGGATTTAAGATCGTAGATATGAAGCGATCCGAACTGCTCGTATATGATGGCTCCCGCGCCCGCGGACGCCGACTTGATATCCAGGCCGTCGTTCTTGATCAACTGCTTGACCTGCTTGGATCCAATGTCATAGCTGAACAGCGTCACCGCGCCCCCGCGATCCGACAAGAAGTAGATCTTGTCGCCTATCCACATCGGGTTAAAGTCTTTTGAGTTCTCGCGAGGCAGTTTTTCTATCGTGGAGTCCGATAACTTCGCTATCCAGATCGGTGTCGTCTGACCGCCCCTATATCGCTTCCAATCGTGCTGCCATTCGGTCAGCGGCTGATAGGCGATTTGGGAGCCGTCGGCGGAGAAGGAGCCTTCGAAGGCAAGCGGGAGCGGGACTTCGGCCGGCAGTCCGCCATCGAGCGTGATTGTAAAAAGTCGGTTGTAAAAAGATGTGCTGGAGCGGGAGGAGCGAAACAAGATCTGCTTTCCGTCGGGGGTCCAACCCACCGCCTCATCGGATCCGGGGTGAAAGGTCAATCGCTTCGGCACGCCGCCTGTCGATGGAACTACGTACACATCGACATTTCCGTCATATTCTCCCGTAAAGGCGATCCTTGCGCCGTCCGGAGAAAAGATCGGGTCGGTCTCAATGCCGACCCCTGTAGTCAACTGCTTCGCCTCGCCTCCGCTTCGGCTGGCGATCCAAAGGTCGCCCGCATATGAGAAGACGATATGGGTGCGGCTCACGGTAGGCTTTTGCAGCAGCAAGGGCTGCTCCTGAGCCAGGCAAACGCCGGCAGCGGCCAGAATTAAGAATATGATGCAAAGCGCTCTATTCATTGTGAAGAGACCTCCCTTCAGATTTCGGAGCGAGTATGAACGCTTGTGGCGCTGCCTCTGTGAGGCGTTCGACCGCGGCCCTCGGCTTCCCAACACCGGAAAAAGAGCGCGCAGTATCTTCCAACTCGCAACTATGACAGGCCATTCTTGATGTTTCAGTGCGATGAGTAAAGGACTACGATTGGAGCCTTAGTCCTGTTCCCCAGCGTGAGCAGATTATAACCTGTTTTCGCTCCAGCGCCATCCGCGGATCAGAACGCGTCGGGGCCGGCCGGGATTGCGGCAAGGTTGCGATGGTGTCACCGCGCTTGACTATTGCCTCCATCGGGCAATATAAGTAACGATCTAGTCTGAAACACCGTGCCTGAACCTTCGCGACGCTACATCTGAAAGCCAACAGGGGAAGATGAAACATGTCAGTTGACCGGCACCGGGAACCAGCCAACGCATCTGCCCGTCAAAATCTGGACATTCCTGCTCCCCTCCAGAAGAGCCAGAGCTACCTGCCTCCGGTTACACCCACAAAACCATCGAACGGCTCCAGCCATATAGCGGAAGAGCTCATTGGAGAAGTACCCTCTGATCTTGCCGCGGCCGCCGTATCCACCTTGTCGCCGGAAGAGGAGACGCAGCGGTTTTTCGATGTAGTCATCGGAGAATTGTCCGCGCTGCGAACCCGCGCTGAGATTGACGCGATCGAAAGAGCTGCCGACCTCATTCTCGAGTGCGAAGTCCAGGGCGGACGTGTTCACGTCACCGGAGTGGGAAAATCCGAATATGTCGCGCGGTATATCGCTTCTCTGTTGTCCTCCACCGGAACGCCCTCTTATTTCCTTCACGCGACCGAATGCGTTCACGGATCGGCCGGGCAGCTTTGCAAGTGCGATGTGGCAATCGCCATCTCGAACAGCGGAACGACTCCGGAATTAATCAGCACGGTGGAAGCGCTCAAGGAATTGAACATTCGCATAATAGGGGTTTCCGGAGCCCGCGAATCCTCGCTTGCCAGCTCTTCCGATGTATTCCTGTATGCCGGGGTCGATAACGAAGGCGGCAGCTTGAACCTCGCGCCTCGCGCCAGCATCCTCGCGGAGAGCTACGTCCTATGTGCGTTATCGGTGGCGCTGGAGGCTCGAAAGGGCCTCACGCGTGAGCAGTACGCACGGTGGCATCCCGGCGGCGTTCTCGGCAAACTCGCTCGCGGCGACTAGCCAATCCGAGCCTGCCCAAGGCCGTGTGAAAGAATTACGTCCGATTGCCGATGGCTTCCAGTTTCGATGGCGAAAGAACAAGAATCAGTAGCGCGGCGCCGGCGCAATTCCTTTCAGCCAGAACAATCCAGGGAAAGAAAACATTACGATGAGGCGGCTGTAAAGCGCCGCGCATACCGTTTTAGCGATCTGGCTCAGTATTCTCTCAGGGACAGATGCGTCATTCGCGCCATGGATCTGCTTCTGTTCGGGCTGATCAATCTCATCTGCTTGACCGTCAGATGGGAAGTCCGCGGGATGGAGCACCTGACCGCCATCCATGAATCGGGACATCGAGCGATCTTCACGTTCTGGCACGCCTGCATATTTAGCGCTGCCTGGCTTTGGAGAAAGCGCGGAATAGTCGTGATGTCGAGCAAGAGCCGCGATGCTGAATACACCTCGCGAGTGATCAGGCGTTTCGGCTATGGCGCTGCCAGAGGTTCCTCGACTCGAGGAGCCGGACGCGCCCTCGCCGAAATGGCTGAGAGCCTGGCTTGCGGCATCGATGCGGCCTTTACGATCGACGGACCGCGAGGCCCCGCGTATGTCGCAAAAACCGGAGCCGTCACGCTTGCCAGGCACACCGGTCAGGCGATCCTTCCGTTTCACATCAGCTCGAAACGGCGTCTGGAATTGCGAACCTGGGATCGACAACAGATACCGGCTCTTTTTACAAAAGCGATCGCATTAATAGGCGAACCGATTTATGTGCCGCGAGAAGCAAGCGAGGACGAGATTCGATCCACGCAGGAGGCCCTTCAAATAACGCTGGATCGGCTTCGGTGTGAGGCCGAGGATTGGCGACGGAGCCGTTAGCGGCAGAATCCTCGCTTCGACGAACTGACAAAATCGATCAGTTCATCAACCAGCGTGTCCTTGAGTTCCTTCATCAGATCAACGGCGTTCTCCAGAGAGAGACTGGATCGTAACAGGATACGATATGCCTTCTTTAGGCCCTGGATACTGCTCGATGTGCAGCCTGCTCGCCGGAGACCTACTATATTCAGCCCGCTTGCGCGGCCCGGCGCCCCGTCCGTAATCACAAAGGGCAAGCAGTCCTGCACTATTTTCGAATTGCCGCCGATCATCGCCAGCCGGCCGATACGAGTAAATTGATGGACGACGACTCCGCCGGAGATGAAGCTCGCATCGGCGACGTCGACATAGCCCGCGAGTGCGACATTGTTTGCGATGATCACGCGATCGCCCAGCCGGCAATTATGAGCTACGTGGGCGCCTGCCATTATTAAGCAGTCCGATCCAACGACGGTTTCCGAGCCGGGCTGGGCCCCGCGATGCATTGTGACATTTTCTCGGATCCGGTTTCGCGATCCGATTCGCAGAAAGCTCTCGCATTCAGAGTAGCCGAGGTCCTGCGGCTCGCCCCCAAGAATCACGCCTTCATAAACAGTGTTGTCCGAATCCAAAGTTGAAAAGCGCTTGATGCATGAATGCGATCGAATCTCCGTTCTATCGCCAATTCGCACGTCGGACTCGACGACTGCATAGGGTCCAATTCTCGCCGACGAAGCTATTATAGCGGCCGGATCTACTAAGGCAGTATCGTGTTTATTCATCGCCTTCGCTCCGCGGAATCGGCATTCTGATTTTGAACATAGCGCCTGAACCCTCAGCCGCCGGGCTCACAAGCTCGACCGTGCCCCCAAGTTCCGCGACTCTGCGCTGTACTATTGACAGGCCGAGTCCCGTGCCTCGCGGCTTGGTCGTAAAGAACGGCTCAAATACGCGGGTCTGATCCGAGAGCGCGATACCCGGCCCCGTGTCGGTCACCGAAATATTTAACCAAGAGCGTCCGAGTGCGTGCGATGTTGACTTACCGCCGCCGCGAGAGGTCTCGATTCGAGATGGTGTCGCGTGACTCGTCACGAGATTATCGGGAGAATATTGCTTTTCGATTGAAGCCTGTACCGTAACCGTACCGCCTCCGGGCGCAGCCTGCAGAGCGTTCAGTATCAAATTGCTCAACACCTCTCGCAGTGCCGCTGATTGCGAGACTCGAATCGCTTCAAGACCGGTGATGCTCGCCACCAGTTTGATCCGGCGGTCGACGGCTTCCGGTCTCGTCAGTTCGATTACGCTATCCACAATTTCCTGAATATTTGTCGGCTGACGGGCGTTCTCGATCCGTGATGGTCGAGAGAATGAAAGCAACTGCGAAACGGTATGATTCAAGCGGTCAATCTCGCCGACTATCAACTGCAAATCCCGGTCATAGCCGCTCAGCGCCTTGTCCTCGCGCATAACCTGCGTGATGAGCTTGATCGATGAAAGCGGATTTTTGACTTCATGCGCGATTGTCGCGGCGAGTTGTCCAAGCGCGGCAAACCGCTCGCGGCCGGCTAGCTCGCGCTCGAGCCTTACTTTTTCTTCGACAAGCAAACATCCCTCGAGTTCTATGGCGACCTGACCCGCAAGCACCTCGAGCACTGCACGCTTCTCTGAAGTCAGCGTGCGAGGCTCAGCCGTTACCAGCATCAGGCCGATTGATCTGTCATCTCGGTTCAATGCGTATGCGATAGTCGCGTCCGATTCCGCCAGCGCCCGATCGTCTTCGAGGATGTCGGTTTGCGTCCGCGCCATCTCCGCGGCGAGTCTTTCAACCGGACCATCAATACTGGAGCCGTCCGTTCGAACTATCCGGACTCGATCCAGATCAAGACCCGTTCTGATGATCTCCTCGCTGTACCTGATCAGGGATTCGATCTCGCCAAATCCGGCCGCGCCTTGAGAGACCTGGCGAACCACCGCGCGATAAACACCGATCTCTCTCGAAAACAGCCGGCGAACCGTTCGATCGATGAGGCGGACCGCCGGACCCGCAAGAGCCGTCATGCCGAGGATCAAGATCGCTTCGATAACGGCCGGTTTGATTTCGTAGGAGTCGACCAGGAATTGATCCAGCCGCCTGATCCCGTATGTATAGACGGTTATGAATATGACTGCGAATGCCGCGTAGACCAGACTGCCTTTTATAACAAGCTCGTAGAGATTGTAGCGGTATATGTAATACGCGATGGTGAAAGTAGGCAGCAGCGAAAAGAGTATATATGGCAGCCACAAAATGTCGGTCGGACCCGATCCGCGCAATCCGACGACTACGAACTGAAATGCTCCGATCACAAAGAGCATGATCGACAGCAGGCTGAAAAACCGACGCTCGCTTTCCGCCGAAGCGTATAGGCGATCTTTCATTCTCCAGTCTATGATCGCCGAAGCCCAGAACGCGATGATCTGCCATATCGAATAGGGAAGGAGGAACCATCGGAGCTTCAGAAAATAGTCCTGATACGCGCCGGTGTTGATCGCCAGGATCGTGTAGGGCAGGAACATCATCGGCAGGTAGCAGGCGATTCCAGCCAAAGCCGCCGCCCTGCGCGACAGGGTTCGGTACCCGTCCAGCCAACTCCAAAATGCAATATGACTCTGTAAGAGCGCGGACGGAAAGAGCGCAACGCCAAGCACGGTGATGGTTTCCCAGATCCTCAGCCATTCAGTTCCACGTCCCGGATCGCCCCGGATCAACTCCTGGAGCGTCTTCAGGAGGTTGCCCAAAAACCATGCGCCGAGACACAAACCCAGCATTACGAATGTGCGCTCGCTTGGGGTGAGCGCGTGCTTTCCAATCGCGGTCGCGGGTTTTTGCTGAGCGTTGCTTCGTTCCGAATGGCGAAGCTGAGACGCGCCATACCTGCGGCGGCTCCAAATCAACCATGCGATATAAAAGTGAAGGAAGGCCCCAGTCGAGAAGCCTACAAGCTTGAGGATGTCAATGAACGACATAGCGGGGAAGGTATTTGCTGATAAGCGAAATGTTCACCGGCGCGCCTTCGTCGCAGGGCGACGACTGAATCCAGCCCAGTCATTTCAACGCCGTGGACCCCTCGCAACGATTCCGTCCTCGTGATTTCCGCCCTTCGTCGCCGAGCGACGACCGAATCTAGCCCAGGCATTTCAACGCCGTGGACCCCTCGCAACGATTCCGTCCTCGTGATTTCGCCCTTCGTCGCGGAGCGACGACTGAATCTAGCCCAGCGTTTCAACGCTGGGGACCCCGCCCGATGATTTCGTCCTCGCCGCTCTCACCACGCGATGGCATATCTGCCGCGTCTCGGATCGGCTCCTGCTTCAATCACGCCTGAATACGAGTTGAACATTATCACCGTCGGCGCTGAAGGGTTCCCCCAGGCTGTGTGCATAGTTATCTTGTGACCTCGCGATCCAAGAGCGCTCGCCGCCGTCTGAGGAATCCGGTCCTCCAGATTGAGAATTCCCGGGTTGAAGCGATGATCGTCGAACGAGCTCACCATGTGGAGCGTTTCAAACCGCGGAGCTTCAACTGCTTCCTGAACGTTCATTCCAAACTCGATGATATTCAAAAAAACCTGAGTCAGCGCTTGATCCTGATTGTCACCGCCCGGCGTCGAGAGAACGAAGAGCGGCTTGCCGTCCTTCATCACCAGCGTCGGAGACAGCGTCACCCTGGGTCGCTTGCCGGGCTGCAGCATGTTGGGATGGCCTTCAGTCAGTACAAAGGACTGCATTCGCTGACCCATCATCACACCCGTGTCGCCCGCAACTACCGCCGGCAGCCATGCTCCTGACGGAGTAGCGCTGAAAAGGTTTCCATCTTTATCTACTACGTTGACGCAGGTCGTGTCGTGAGCTCGCTCGGCCTCGGGCACCGTTGAAGGCCCGGTCAGCAGCGATTGCGTTCCGGTTGAATGAATTGGATTGCCCGCGGCCGGATCGCCGGGCCGTTGCTCCTGTGAAGCCGAGTTCGAATCGATCAACGTACGTCGCAGCGCGGCATATTCCTTGGAAAGCAGTTCGTGACCCGGCACTTTGCTGAACGCGGGATCTCCGTAGTAGCGATCCCGGTCGGCGAAGGCCAGTTTCATCGATTCAACCAGCGTGTGAATGTAATCCGCCGAGTTGTGCCCCATCTTGCGCAGGTCAAAGCCCTCGAGAATATTCAGGGTCTGGAGCATCACCGGGCCCTGTGCGAAAAACCCGGTCTTATATACTTCGTAGCCGCGATAGCTGACCCCGGTCGGCTCCTCGACGCCGGCATGGAATTTCGCGAAGTCGCCGGCCCTGAGCAAGCCGCCGTTTGCTTCCGAAAAGTCCGATATGCGTTTCGCGATCGGACCTTTGTAGAAATAATCGCGAGCCGCCATCAAGGCTTCGTGCCTGCCCTTCGATTGCGACTTGTGTTCGACGGCTGCGATCTCGCGAAGCGTTCGAGCCAGGTCAGGTTGAGTAAACACATCTCCGACCTTTGGAACCCGCATTGGGCGAGTCGAGTCGTTTGCTTGCAGAAAGAGCTTTGCGCTGGTGGGCCATCGTTCGAGTAGCGATCTTGTTTTTTCGATATAGGAGACTCGAACTTCGTCCAGAGGAAACCCGTCCGCCAATTCGATTGCGGGCGCCATCACTTCACCAAGCGATTTCGTTCCGAATTTATCTAGAGCGGAGACGACGGCGTCGAGCACCCCGGGCACCGTAGCGGGAAGAATTCCGGAAGAGGGAATGGCTCCCGGCCGCGAGCCGCCCGCGGATATTGAAACGTATTCGGGCGAACCTCGGTAGACGGGCCCTGCTTCAGTCTCGCCTCTCTTGGCGCGATCGAGGAAGAATTGACGAGTCGCGAGCTGGGGCGCTATGCCCTGCCCGTTGACAACGAAAACGGCTCCCGATGCCGGTTTGATGAGAATAGGAACCTCGCCTCCGAATGAGAAGTGAGAGAACTCTATGACCGAGGCCGCCAGTACCGCGGCGCAGCCGGCGTCCACGGCATTGCCGCCCTGTTGCAGCAGCCGCATTCCTGCTTCGGCCGAAAGCGGAGTTCCGGCCGCGACCGCACCCCTGCGGCCGCGAACTACCGGCCTGAACGTATCGGCCGCGGGCGCGAGGCTCGCCGGGATGATGATGGCTCCAAAGACGCCTATAGCCATGAGTTTTTGAAGAGTTCTCATTGTTGCCTCCTGTTCAGCGAGCTTTTTGTTAACCCGAAGTTTCCGACTTTGATTATGGCTTGTCAATGAAAGCGGTCAGCGGTGAGGTGACCGCTGATCTCCTTGCGCGAATGCTGATCAGTCAAGATACTACTAGCTGATGCTCGCAACGTGGGTGGTACCAATCCGGCGAGACTCAAATCGACTTACCTAAATCGAAGGGGGATTGAATTCGTATGAAGTTGCGAAAGATTGCATTGTGCTTGCTCGTCCTTTCAATGGCGGTCCCGCTATACGCGCAGGGAGACAGAGGAACCGCGGAGGCAACTATAAAAGGGAAGAAGATCACGATTACTTACGGCCGCCCAAGTCTCAAGGGCCGCGATATTTTCTCTTTGGCTAGCATCGGAACAATATGGCGGCTTGGCATGAATCAGGCAACCGAGATCACCACTACTGGAACACTTGTTTTCGGAGGAAAGAGACTGGCTCCGGGCAAGTACTCGCTGTGGGCAAAGAAGACCGGAGAAGATTCCTGGGCTCTGCTGTTTCATCCCAAGACCGGCATCTGGGGCGCTCCTGAACTAAAAGAAGGGTTCGTGGCGGAGACGCCGTTGAAGCTCGAGAAGGTCAATGACTCGGAGGAGACGCTGACTATCACTCTCGCCGATACCAAAGGCAAAGCCGGGATAAGAATCCACTGGGGGAACGGCGTTCTGGTTGGATGGTTCGACATCCAATAAATGCTCTACAGACTTGATGAATACGTATTAGGATTCTGACTCGTCTCAGGTGCGGGCATCCGCGCCCGCTCCTGTTGATTCATCGCTCTAAAAATTTAATGAAGCGTAAAGCGCAACAGGGGCGGGCATCCTTGAAATATGGATGCCCGCCCTTATGTTGATGCTGAGTTGATGCTGAATGGAGTTGTTGTATTCGAAGTGCCGGTTATTACCGCGCTCTTTCTCACTACTTCGCGGCGCTGGTCAGTAGCACCGCATCGGTCGTAACTACTCCGCGAGTGCAGGCCAGCTTCCCATCCTTGGACCACGAAAAGTCGAACATCTGGTCATTCTTGAAATCGGTGATCTGTTTTTTCGCTGAGCCGTCGATGGGCTGGCTCCAAATGTTTCCGATACCTCCCGGGCTGTCGAGATAGGTGAGTGCTTTCCCATCCGGTGACCAGCGCACGAGGTATGGAGAAGGCAAATCGAAAGTCTTCAGGGGAGGTCCGCCTTCGAAAGCGAACAGACAGATCTTGGGAGTTGAGTTCGGCTGGCTGTCGGAGCAACGGCAGGCGATCAACTTGCTATCGGGTGAAATGATGGGAACCAGCGAAAGAACGTCCGTAACGCGTGTGGGCTCGCCGCCGTCGATTGGAACCTTCCAGAGCGTGGGTTTGCCCTCGGATAAGACAGGCGTATAAACAACCCACTTCCCATCGGGCGACAGCGCGGGGAAGTAGTCGTTTTCGCCGAACGTCAATTGCTTCGGATTGCCGCCGTCCGCATCCATTCGCCAGATTGAAAAACCTCTCGCGCTGCTCGCGCGCGTGGAGATGAATACGATGTAGCGGCCATCCGCCGATACGCATGGCATCGCATTCACTCCCGTGTTGCTTGTTAGCTGTCGTTGGTTGGAACCGTCCGCATCCATCACCCATATATCAGCGTTTCCGCTCGAATCGGTCAGATAAACGATTTTACCGTTCGCGGTCCATACCAGGCTCGAGTACTTGCCCGATCCCGAAGTGATTTGTGTCGCCCGCGTCGCGTCTCCGTCCGGAGCGACCCAGGCATTGGTCAGGATGGTGCTTTGTACGGTGACCAGGGCATTGGAATCGGCGGTCAGGCTTACATTGTTATAATTATTGAGGTCGCTTGTTACCCTGCGGACGTCACCCTTAGGATACGACACCTGCCATATCTGCAACTGGGACTGCCCGAGCGTCCGTTCCATCGCGCTCATCATAAAGCCGCTGCCGTCCGCCAGCCAGGATATCCCTTCGATCAGGAGCCAGCTTTGACTCGAGAACTCTTTTTCGGCGCCCGTGTCCACCCGTACTTCGCTCAATCCGATTCGAACCCCTCCGCTCAGGCTCTGTGTAGAACAGACTATGACTTTACCAGTGGGCGACCACGCCGGCTCCATGAAGGGCTCGCGACTTCTGCGCGCGGCCAGCTTTCGTTCATTCCCTCCGTCCGCGTTTGCGATTATAAGTTGGCTTTCGGATGCCGCGCTCGAATTGCGGACGAAAACAAACTGCTTTTGATCCGGCGAAAAACTGATGGAACTATCGACATCCTCAACCAGACGCCTGGGGGCGCCCCCGAGCACGGGCAGTTGATACAAGATGCGAATCGGGCTTTTCTTATCCCATACAACGTAGTAGACGTAGTCTCCGTCGCGCGAAAACGTCAGGCCGAGGTATAGCAGGTCGGCGGGCGGAGCTATCTGAACAATGCTCGCGGTCGCGACCTGTCGAACCCAAAGCGAACTCAGACCGCCGCTGTCGATCACATGCACGACATATTTTCCGTCCGGAGAGATGGCCGCGTTTCGAACCTTTCCAGTGCTGGTGAGTTTTGTAAGCTTGCCTATCTGAAAATCACCAACGGTTCGCTTGTAACTCATCACCCGGTATAGAACCACCGAGGCGAGAATGAGCAAGCCGGCCAGCGCTATAGCCAGGAGAAATCCTCGCTTCGGCGTATGCGCTGCTTGATAAGCCGGGGCTGCCGCCGTCGCGGCGGCTGCGTACACGGAGGGCGAAGAATGCGGGCCGGTATCAGGCGAAAGCGGTTGAATCGCCGAAACCGCCTGATGCACCGCCGTGGCCACGGCTTCGTTGGCGCTCGAAACCAACGGTTGAAAGTCGTATTCCTTTATCAGGTCTCTGATGTCTATTGTAATATCGCGAGCGGCTTGATAACGCTCGTCGGGATCTTTCGCCAAACACTTCTTTATTATTCGCTGAAGCTCGACCGGAGCATTGGGATTGAAATCCTTCACCGGAGGCAGCGACGAGTAAACGATTTTGTGAAGCGAATCGATCATCGAGTCGCCCGCGAACGGCCTCTTTCCCGTCGCGGCTTCATACAGAATGCATCCGAAAGAAAAAACATCGGAGCGATGGTCGACCGGTTTGCCCTGAACCTGCTCCGGCGACATATAGCCGATCGTTCCCATGACGATGCCGGCCTTTGTAGCCTCCATCATCCGGGTCTCGACTTCCTCGGAATCGGCTGTGGGAGCTTCATTCGTTGTCTCAACCAGCTTGGCCAACCCGAAGTCGAGTATCTTCGCGTAGCCGTCCTTGCTCACCATTATGTTGTCGGGCTTCAAATCCCTATGAACGATCCCGGCCGAATGCGCCTTGGCGAGCCCGTCCGCCGTCTGCGCCAGATACTCGAGCAGCTTTTTCAGCTCCAGCTTTTCTTTGTGAATCTTGTCCCGGAGCGTCTCTCCGTCTATGAATTCCATCGCGATGTAATGCAACGGAGCGGCGTCGTTGTCGGTTGGTTCTTCGCCGACTTCATAGATAGTGACGATGTGAGGATGGTTTAGAGCCGAAGCGGATTTCGCTTCCTGAACGAATCTCCGCACGCGATCGGCGTCCGAGACGAGTTCGGCGGGAAGAATTTTCAATGCGATGTCGCGATCGAGCGTGATGTCGTGAGCTTTGAACACTTCGCCCATCCCGCCGACTCCGATGGAAGTGAGGATTCGGTAACGCCCTACGGCGCTCCCCGCTGCTATTGTCATGTGGTATACCTCGGCGCGACGGCGTTCGGCGACTGCTATGGCACCGGAATCCTAGTTTCAAAGCCGGTTATGGCGCAACCTCAAACTCAGCGACTTAAGCTTTAGTGATCTCTTCAGAAACGTCGAGTGATTTAGAGCCTATCTTGCAGGCTGACGGCCGTGAAGATCGAACTCGGCAGCGCGCATGCGTAGCCGGAGGCCGTCCGATGAAGCGCATTGTACTCTTTGATCGTACCGATCAGGTATTCGCGAATTCCAAGTACGAATACCAGATTCGGCGTTCGGATCTCGACTATTAGCCGGCGCGCTGCACTGATCCTCAAACGCTCCCGACTCTATGGCGAACAGAAGCACGAGTCGTGAGTCATCTTGTTGTCGTTGATGTTGTAAACCGTCGTCCCGCTCGGAGCGATTATTCGAATGACCGCCGTGCCGTGCCTATTGCACTTGTTGTAGACGGCATTCACGAATCTGTCGGAGCGAGTGTCTCTCAGCTCTCGCGTACAGACCGAGGTGTTTATGTCACCCCGTCCCGATAAGCTGAAGCCCTTTCTCGCGCAATTGCTGAAAACGTAATCGCCCGAAGCCGAGTTGATCAGCAGGATCAGGCCCGGATTGTTGTCGTCGTGCATGCAGATGTCGTAAGCCGTGACCGTGAACGAACAAACCGACGTGTTGTTAGCAGCATCCTTTGCCGTGCAGGTCACGGTGGTCGTTCCCAGCGGGAACGCCGAACCCGAAGGCGGAGTACAGACGACCGTTGGACTGGGACAGTTGTCCGTAGCCAACGGAGCCGAGTAAGTCACGACGACTGAGGGGTCGCCGGGATTGGCCGCGATTACCGTGATCGATGCTGGGCACGTTATGACGGGCGCGATGTGATCCGAAACAGTGACCGTGGCCTGACACTGCGCCGTGTTTCCAGCAGTATCGGTTATGGCCAACGTGACCTGGTTCGCGCCCAGGTTTGCGCAGGTGAAGGAGTTCGGAGTTACGGAGCGACTGGCGATTCCGCAACTGGCAGTGCTGCCGTTATCCACGTCCGAGGCCGTGATCGAAGCCGTGCCTTGAGCGTTGAGCGACACGGTTGCGTTCTTGCACACGGCTACCGGACCAGGATTGATCGTCACGTTTGCTGTTCCCGCGGCCGAACAGCCGAATGAGTTGGTCACCGTCAAATTGAGCGTTACCGAGCCGCTCGCGCCAGCCTTATAGCTGACCGTCTGAGATGTGCCTCCGCTCAGAATCATTCCGTTGGTGACGCCCCAGACGTAGCTTAAGCCCGCTCCTGCCGGCCCGCCGGCCGTGCTGGTCGAGTTGGCGCAAACGCTGCTTGATGCCGGAGTCACAGTAGCCGGAGGAAGCGGATTGATGGTCACGTTGGCAAATCCTGAAGCACTGCATGCCGAAGCATTGGTAATAGTCACGCTCAGCGTTGCAGGCGACGTAGCGCCCGCGTCCCACGTGATGCTGGGAGTATTCTGTCCGCTCACAACGGAACCGTTTGTTACCCCCCAATTGTATGTCGCTCCCGGCCCTGCGTTCGGCACGGAGGCCGTATTGCCGGTCGAGCTCGCGCAGACAGAAGAAGGGGCCGTGATTACGACAGGACCTGCCGCGTTCACCGTCACGTTAAACGAGCACGAAGGCCCAACCTGGGTCGTGCAGGTCACCGGAGTCACGCCCACCGGGAAAGCGGTTCCGGATGCAGGCGTGCAGCTAACGGTTCCGCAGTCGCTCGGCGTAGGCGTTGTGTAGTTGACCACCACCGGGCACGAGCCCAGGCTGCTGTTCGCCACGATGTCCGACGGACAACTGATCGTGCAAGTAGCAAACGTGAAATAAGCGACCGGCATGTCGTGATCCGAAATTCGCTCGGGCCGATTCGGATCGTTGCGAAAGGTTTCGGGAAAGTCCGCGTTGTTCCTTGCATAAGCGATCCGGGTGAAGAACGGGAACAGGTTGGTTGTTATCAACTCGTGATCGAGCACCTGAGCATCCCCGTCGAAAGAGAACGAGTAGCGCTGATCGGCCGGCGCCTGGTCTACGAGGTCTATCAGATCCGGGTTAACGAGATCGGGACTCGCTAGTACGACCTGACCCACGGGAGTCGGCGTTCCTTTGATGGTTCCGATTGAATCGACATAACCGTCGTTGAACTGGAACGCGTTGTAATCGCCGATTGAGATGATTCGCTCCGTTGGATCAGCAGCCTGCCGGGCCTGAATCAGGTTTGCGAGGAACTCGGCCTGCGCGCGGCGTTTCGCCCGAACTCGGCCGCCCTCTGTGCCCGAGCCGTTCGGAGTCGCGTCGTCCACGCCGCTCAGCGAGCGCAGGTGATTGACAATGATCGTTATCGGGAAACTGCGGCCGTCCGCATTGTTGATGACCGCCATCAATCGAACCGAAGGCCGATCGTTCAAGATCTCGGCGCTTCCGGTATTCGGGTTAATGTAGGTGGTCGTGAGCCCTTCCTGCACCATGTCATTGACGGTAACTCGAGGCGTGCTTCCGACGACGAGCGCGGTCTTGACCAGGAATCCAACATCGATCCCGCCGATGTCGTTGCCTTCGAACAGGTACGCGACGTAATTGGGGTTCGGCTGGCCGGCGGCTACGGCGTCGTTATTGACTTTCGCAGC
>Ga0066687_10000025_pt1 | contig 44465 bp, 34 predicted proteins | sample GraSoiAngelo_136_FD_65630 | JGI IMG/M metagenome (GOLD analysis project Ga0066687, IMG submission 65630) | Grasslands soil microbial communities from the Angelo Coastal Reserve, California, USA - 14_0929_09_20cm | ecosystem: Environmental > Terrestrial > Soil > Grasslands | place: USA... | reverse complement strand
TTGGACGAACTGGGCGCCAGCAAACCTACCGAATGGGTTCAGGAAACGATCACGCACATCATCAACAGGCGATATAACGAAAGACGAATCACCATCTTCACTACGAACTACCTGGATATGTCGATCGGAACTCAATACAGCGAGCTTCTGACGGACAGAATCGGAGTGCGCATCAGATCACGGCTTCACGAAATGTGCAGGCAGATTCTTATGGAGGGTGAAGAGGACCGCGAGTCGGATTACCGCAAGATCATTCAGAGTAAGCGAGGCCGGCGCTTCTCTCAATAACCTCCCTGCCCTTTTAGCTTTTCAGCATTGAAAGACGTGTATGGACGAGACATTTGTCGAAGCGTGGGACATTCCATGAATTATATCATCGAGGCCAGATAGCATTAACGCTCAAGCAAGCCGGCCATCCTCTCGATAAAAAGATCGCCTACGGCCAGTGGGAATGGGGCGTTCGCTAGAATCACCTCGGAATAAACAAAACGATCGCCGTCAGGACAAAAGCCATTGCTGCGGACTCGATATAGACTTTGCGAGCTTGTTTGCGAAGCTGCTCTTCGAGAGCCCTGTCATTGACCGGCTCGTCGCCCGCATCGAGATTGCGCGTACCGCGCGCCGCAAGGACCACTCAGGTCTTCTCACGAGCCTGAAAAAATCCGAGCCCCGACATAAAAAGCGGCAGAAAGATCAGGGCGCTCCACCACCGTGGCGCGTGCAGCAACAATAGCGCCGCCGTAATCGCGCCGCTCAAGATAAGCATTATCCAGCCGGTTCGCGTGCGCTTGGCCCGCTCGTTCGGGCCAATGTTAATCGCGCAGATCTCATCGGTCATATCCACCTCGCCAGGAGAAGTATTCACAAAGTCGAACGGCTCAAGGACGCCTACGCTTCAGGTGTGTCCGGTGAATGCGGCCAGCATCACCACTATCGGGTCCACGTCTTCGCGCGAAGAGCCCGCGCCATCGGAGCTGTAGTTGTCATTGAGCATTATTGAAAAGACCAGCCGCTCGCCCGCGGCCGTGGTCAAGTAGCCGGACAGTGCATTCACGTATCTCAATGTTCCGGTCTTGGCCCGAACGTTGGAAGCGGCTGCGGTGCCCTTCATACGGTTTTTCAATGTGCCGTCAATGCCTCCAACGGGCAGCGCATCTCGAAACGCCGCCGCGTATTTGTGACGCGACATATACGACAGGAGCGCGATGGCAGCATCCGGAGTCACAAGGTTCCGCCTCGACAGGCCCGCTCCCTCTTCCAGAAGCACCTCTCCTCTTCTTGCGCCTGCCTCGGCGAGAAAAAGCCGCAGCTCGTCAAGCCCCGCCTCTTCGGTTGTTTGATTGCCGATCGCGTCGGGCTTTTCCAATTGATCCTGCGTCGTCGATTGGGAGCGTTGGGACCGCGAACCGGTAATCGAGCTCATTGTTACCACCGGCTCCGCATGCCGTTCCCTCTGGGCTCTCAGTCGCGGGACCGCGGCGCCAATCTGCAAGAGCAGGAGCTGCGCGTACAGGTTCTGCGAAGGCTTCATTGTGTCGCTGAGTATTTCGCTCAGCGGCGGCGATTCAATCGAGCAAAGCTCGACCAGGTTGCTATCGAACAGAGGTATTGCTTCGCGATATTTCCAGTCCACGGAGCGAGGCTTTCCGGCTACGGCGATGCCGCTCTTTGTAAGCATTCCCGTCAAGAGCGCCGCGAACATGCCGGCGGGTTTGTGAACCGCAACGTATCCGGTGTAGCCCGGATCGTCGACTGGGAATTGGCCTGTCACGTAGATCACGTTTTCGCCGATGGGACGGTACACATTAAGAGATCTCGGCGAGCCCTTCGGAATTGTAGTAGTCCGATTGATTATCGTTACAAACGATGTCTCGGGGCCGGTTGTGACTCTGCAAGGAATCCCCGTCCGCGCGGCTGGTTTGATCATCAGGTCGACGGCGTTGTCGTTGATAGAGAGCGCGGACACCTCCGCTCCGTAGTACCATTGCAGGTCGTCCCATTCCCATCCGGAGCCAAACGGGGGGCCTCTGAAAAAACTCTCATCGGCGATAACATCGCCTTGAATTCGCCTGATTCCGGCCTTCCTGAGCGCTTCAATAACCGGTTCCAACGCTTTGTAGTAGTCGCCGTCGTTGAGACTTGCCGCAAAGCTCGGATCGCCGCGACCGTAGACAATAAGGTCGCCTTTAAGCACGCCTCGTCCATCCGGCTTGCTTGCGGCGAAAAGCGAGGTCTTTATTCGAAAGTCGGGCCCCAGTCGATCCAGCGCAACGGCCGCGCTGAATAGCTTCGCGTTAGACGCGGGATAAAAATATTTCCGCGAGTTGAGATCGAAGAGGGTCTTGCCTGTGTCGAGAGAGGATATCTTGATGCCCCACCGCGCCGCGCTAAATCGAGACTGGTTGACGTGAGCGCTTATTCGAGATCGAAGCGAGTCGAGCGATTCAGAGATTCCGCCGGGCCTTGCCTCCGATTCGTGCTGAGTCTTGTTCGAGACTCGGCCGATTATTGTTGCGGGTTCTGCGGTCGGAGATATGCAGACTGCGAGAAAGAGTGAGACAGCTATTTGATTGAGCTTTGATCGAAAGCGCTTGGAAGATCTGCACACTAGGCTCTAGCCTCTGGCTAAGACTGATTCATTCCGCTCGAAATCGCATTCCGCGCCTCGAACGGCGGGCGCGGGCCTGAAAAAGGCCGGAGGTGAATTGCCAGGGGCAAGCGCATAGCGCATCGCCCCTGATTCAATCCCACTACCCTTTTAGCGCCGACGCCGCGAAATGGGCGCGTCGGCGCCGCCTGAGCAAAGACAAACAAAGACTGGGGATCCTGCGGATGTTTTTCGATAACCCGCTCACTTCTTCTCTGGAGCGGTCTCTGAAATAGAGCTCACCGTGATGGTGTCGCCTTCGACCGATCCTTCGACTTGAACCGCAAAGCCTCTCTCGCTCTTGGATTTCTTAAGCAGCTCAACCACCTTCTGGTTTCCGCCTTCGTCGAGTTTGTAGAGCTTGCCGTTGGCAAACACCGCATAACCCGATTCCTTGCAGCCGTCCATCAATGCACAGGATTTCTTGTGGTGCTTGACTACCTCTTCGGCGTTGGCGTCCTTGGCGTGCATCCCGCCGCACATATTGTCGATTATGTAGCCGTTGAGCTTTACGTTCTCGGCCGCCAGAGCGATCGACGCCAGCAGTAGCATCGAGACAATAACCATAGACTTTCTTATCACGTTCATCTCCTCTTCTCGATTGAAATGTTCTTAACAGTTGATCCGGACGAGCAGAATCTATCAGAGGGTCTGTATGCCGTCAAACATACCGAATCCGAACCTGTATGTAATTCAGAATCGCTCCTTTTTTTAATTATTGACTTAGTGATCTTCCTTTGATAGCGTCAGCTTACATCGCATCTGCGCTGCCCCTTCTCTTGGACCAAGTTCCCCACCTTGTAAGGAGTCACGATGAAACTCACTGGACGTTTTGCGCTCATTGTTGCTGCCGCTGTATGCCTGCTCGTGGGCTCGATAAAAACGATGGCGCAGCGCGAAGGTCAGGGCCCGACAAGCGGCCAGGAACCCATCGCACGCCGAGCCGACCTGTACTGCACGGGCTTCATAAGCGAGCTTCCTCCGCGCGTGGACTTGCAGTTGATCGGAGGCGAAAAAGAAAATCAGAAGGATCTCTTCAGCCAGGGAGACATCGTCTATCTAAACAAGGGCCGCGACGCTGGCGTTCAATCGGGAGCCGTCTACTACATCATCAGGCCCGCTGGAAAATTCACTCACCCATTTACACGAAAGAGCATGGGCTACTATGTGAAAGAACTCGGCATGCTCCGCGTGATCGAGGTTCAGGATAAGACCGCGACTGCTCAGATAACGATTTCCTGCGACTTGATCACCTTTGGAGATCCAGTCAGGCTCTACGAAGAAGTTCCTTCTCCGCAGCAGTCGGGCTGGCAGCCTCTTCCTCGCTATTCCGAGGGAACAAACGGAACTCGAGGTCAGCTCATAATGTCGCCGAACCAGCACGAGTATCTCAGCGCCAACCAGATTGTCTACATTGACCTTGGCTACAGGCAGGGGGTTCGGCCCGGCGATCACTTCACGATCTATCGAACAATAGGAAAAACGGAAGGGCCTACCCAATACAAAGACGACAACGTGTCTACCAATATGAACAGCGACTTCGGCAGCAAGCGCTATCGAGGCGGCGAATACTCACTTGAAGGCGCCTACCAGACCCACGAAGAGGTACTGAGTACAAGGCCGAAGCTGCCCCGCAAAGTCCTTGGAGAGCTGGTTGTCGTTAAGGTCGACAACTCGACTGCCGTCGCTAAAATCACCCGCACAACCGCGGAAGTAAACATCGGCGACTTAATCGAGTTGATGAAATAGATCAAATATCCGCTCATAGAGGCCCTGAAAGGCCGACTAGATAAATAGCCGAGGGCAAGCGCATAGCGCTTCGCCCCTGGTTCCAGCCCCAATGCCTTTAAGCGCTGAAGGCGTGACATAAGCGCTTTCCCTGCCCCTTGCGCAAACAGCTAACAATCTTCCTACGAAGCCCAGAAAATCCTCCCTGACACCGGGGGCTGCGCTGCGCTGGCCCCCGGCTATTGACGCGTTCCCCTTCAGGGAACAAATCCTCGCTCGCACCGGGGCTGCGCTTCGCTGGCCCCGGCTATTGACGCGTTCCCCTTCAGGGAACAACCCGAAATATCAAACTCCGCGCTCCCCTTCGGAAAACAAACCCTCCCTCGCACCGGGGGCTGCGCTTCGCTGGCGCCCGGCTATTGAGGCGTTCGCCTTCAGGCAACAATCCGAAATTGGCCAACCTCCCGCCCGTGCAATCCAGTGGACGCTTGGCGACAGCGACAATTGAACGGCGTCTCAACGGCCTCGCCCAATACGCCCATTGTGGAAATGGTCTACACGGGCGGAATACGCGCATTTGGGCTGCTTGATTACCTGTCAAAGATTGTGAGGCGAGTTGCACAAATCAGCACTCAGGGTCATCGGTCAATCTCATCGATAGCAAGTTAATCGCTCAATGATGATTATAGTCACAGATTCGGGTTATATTCTTTGAGGCGATGTGACGCATTCTGTCAGCGACCCTTGACGTGTTTTGTTAGCCTTAGGAGGTTAAGCTCATGGTGCGATGTGAATCTTTTTTCTCAAGAGAGAGCACTTAAACTTCCACTTCAATAGGCATAGTGGCAAATTGCGCGGAAGCAGCGCATTTCTGGCACAAGTGTTGCGAAACGAACTACCGGTTCTAGCAGTTCAACAGTTTGAAAAAAACTCTTCTGCTCAGAGCAACTGCGGGATGCAGAACTGGTGCGGAGAATGGAAGGGAGGATGGGGGCCCTGCCTTCCATTCAATGCACGTTTCGAAGAAGTAACTTAGTTTGAGCAACACTGAGAGAAGCGACAGACATAACGATAATCGAGTTCTGGAGAAGAAGCATACGGGGGCATGGTTCTTCACTGGGACTTGCAAAGGCCGCCGGGAAACCGGCGGCTTTTATTTTTTATACTTGCCCGCGCCTGCCCGATCCTTCTCCTCAATCCGATTCCTTGACACGTTATAAGCCCGTCTATATTGTCCAAAGTGATTCACCAATATCGGAGGTTTCCCGTAGATGGATCCCAAGACCGTGTTGCGTTATGCCGTAGACGAGCAAGTCAAATTCGTCGATCTTCGATTCACCGATCTCCCAGGCTCCTGGCACCACCTGACGATTCCCATAAACCAGTTCAAAGAGGATGCATTCGATTCCGGAATCGGCTTCGACGCCTCGTCGCTGCGCGGATGGGCCTCCATAAATGAATCCGACATGCTGTTGATTCCCGACGCCGAGCGGTTCTGGCGGGACACCTTCTATGAAGAACCGACGCTGTGCATATTCGCGAACGTCGTGGACCCCATCACCAAAGAAGGCTATGAATTCGATCCGCGCCTCGTTGCGGCAAGAGCAGAGAGTTATCTCCGCTTCACGGGAATCGCCGACGTCTGCTATTTCGGTCCAGAAGCCGAGTTCTTTGTATTCGATCATGTGAGCTATCACAACGAAGTCAACAGCGCGGGATACAGGTTTGAATCGTCGGAGGGCATGTGGAACACCGGCCAGAACGATACCGGCGTCAGCTATCGCGTTCGCACGAAGGAAGGCTATGTTCCGGTGCCCCCGGTGGATTCGCTCCAGGATCTTCGATCGGACATAGTTCAGAATCTGCAGTCCGTCGGCCTGATGCCGGAGATGCACCATCACGAAGTGGCGAGCGGCGGCCAGTGCGAAATCGATTTCAGGTTCTCGAATCTTCTCAGCACGGCCGACAACGTAATGTTGTTCAAATACGTCGTTAAGAACACGGCGTTCTACTACGGCAAGGCGGCCACCTTCATGCCGAAGCCTATGTTCGGCGACAACGGAAGCGGGATGCATTGCCACCAGAGCCTCTGGAAGGGCGACAGTCCTCTGTTTTCAGGAGACGGCTACGCCGGATTGTCACAGTTGGGATTGAATTACGCCGGAGGAATTTTGAAGCACGCGGCGGCCATTGCGGCATTCGCCGCTCCCACGACAAACAGCTACAAGCGCCTGGTGCCCGGCTATGAAGCGCCGGTGAACCTGGCTTACTCGAGGCGCAACCGGTCGGCGGCCATTCGGATTCCGATGTACTCTCAATCGCCTTCGGCCAAGCGGCTTGAAGTCAGGTTTCCTGATCCATCCTGCAATCCGTATCTGGCGTTTGCCGCGATGTTGATGGCGGGACTCGACGGAATTCAGAACAGCATAGATCCGGGCCAACCGCTCGACAAAGATATCTACGATCTCTCACCGGAAGAACTCGGTTCAGTGCCTACACTGCCGGGTTCACTCGACCGCGCGCTCGAGGCGCTTGAACAGGATCACGCGTTTCTTCTGAAGGGAAATGTATTCACGGAGCCGCTCATAGAGAGGTGGATCGCCTACAAACGACAACATGAAGTCGACCAGGTCAGATTGAGGCCCACACCGCTGGAATTTGCGCTCTACTTTGACGTGTAACACTGGTGTCTTTGAGGTACCCAGAACGCGGCCGCTTCCTGCTGGCTGCTAGATCAGCAGATGCAATTCTAGGGAGTGATCATGCAGCAAAATCGTTCTTATGTTTCCCGAAGAATGCCAAGGTCCTGGAAGCCATGGTGACACCCAGGGGACAAAAACTCCTACAGCAGCTCTCAACGTATCAGTCCTCAGGAACCTTGTTAACGAGTTCTTTGCTGCGATTAGGCGCCAAGGCACGCAAGTTTCGTCGGGTACTGTCCAAAAGAACGGACGATCAATCCGGAAAGCCAGATTGCGGAGCACAGGTTGCGAAGAGGATGGGTTGCCTGTAATCACGGGGTGAACTATCTCCTCGGGTGAACAACAAGGCCGGCAAGACTACGCTGCTTTCGAGGGTTACTCAAAATCTGCAGCCACTACCGCCGAGTCGCATGTTCCTCGCAACGCGTCCTGATCGATGTGTTCTGCCTCAACCATGGCCCGCGGAGCGTAGCGATTGCATCTGCAAGGCTATCCCGCGTTGGCGTTCAATCATCGAGTCGAGCTCCAGCCGGTCTGAACAACTCAAATCAAATTCTTGGAGGGCCGCTATGAGTGCCCATGTCAAACCCGCTTTGGGTCTGTTGCTACTGCTTCTCCCCCTTTACCACGCAATGAGCCCGGCCGCAGGCCGATCAATCAGCCACGAAGAGTCCCAGTCCACCCCGGCTGCTACCCAGTCCACCCCGGCTGCTAACGGCGCCTGGAAACTGTCCAAGCCAATCCAACACGAGAATCTCGTCATCTATCCGATTACGACCTCCAGATCCACCAGATCCACAAACCTCGTTCGCACCGGTTCCTACATAACTCTTGATGACGGTCTGAAGAAGGGACTCGTGCTTGTCAGCGAGATCGGAGCGACCGGTCGCGCGCACAGGTTGCGGAGGGGACAGGCCGCCAGCAATGACGCCGAAGTAAATCGGCTGCTCGTGACAAACAAATCCGGTAAGACTCTCTTGCTCATCGCCGGCGAACTCATAGTCGGAGGCAACCAGGATCGCATCATCGGCCACGACTGCCTGGTCGCTTCCCGCTCTCGTCATATTCCAGTCGATGTGTTCTGCGTGGAGCACGGCCGCTGGAGCGAGAATCCCACGTTCGGCGAGACCCGCGAAGATACCGTGATAGCCCGTGACACCAGTTCATATCGAAACGAGCGCCGCCGCCATCCTCGCGGAGTTGTTCAAGAAGACGCGGCCGGTGGCCAGTTCTTCGTTGCCGCCAAGGAAGCGATGGCCGCTCCCGCCGTCAGAGAAAAAGCACAGGTGGAGGAGGATCAAATGACAGTCTGGGCGAGCGTGTCCGCTCTCGCAGTTCAACTCAACGCCGAGTCTTCTACCGGCTCGCTGAACCGCGTCTTTGAAGACTCAAAGGTAAAGGCGCGACTTAATGCCTACGAGAGCGCGTTCACAGGACGCTTGCCCCAGGGCTCCGTCGGAGTCGTCGCTGCGATCAACGGTGAAATCATCTCTGGAGATGCGTTCGCCAATGAAGCTCTGTTCCGGCACTACTGGCCAAAGCTCCTTCGATCATTATCGCTTCAGGCGAGCGGCGCCGTTGAACAGAAGAGTGTTGTTCCCAGCATCGATGCAGCGCGCGCTTTTTTGTCCGCAAAAAGCGAATCGATGCCAACGGAAGCGAGACGGCGTCAATATAGGCTTGTGGAACGTAAGTCGGAAACCGACGCCAGCTTCGAACTAAGGTCTCCTTCGACCTCGGTAAGCGAAGTCATCCATATGAATAAGGTCGCGAAGCATTAAGCACTTATTTGGCCGGCTTCTTAGGCACGGCGGCGAAAAAGGTGTAAAAGAAGTCATCGCGACTCTCCATGAATAGGACACGGCTGCGGCGGCCTCCGCTCGATAGACTCAAATCGAGCGGAATGTCCCCGGCCACATCGTATGCACATTTTCGCTCATCCGAGAGCGCAGCCTGACTAACCGGACGTCGAAACGCCCGTCTCAATTCGAGCGCCGCTACACTACGGCGGCTGCTCGTTCGGGATATTCTCTGCAGTCGTCATGCCAATATATTCCCCCTCCCGATTTGGCCAAACTCCTAGTGCTGAACTCATCCGACTGAACTCGACATCGCGCTGAAGCCAATTGTAGAATTGCGGCCTGAAAATCGAAGCCCGAGACCTATCTTGCAAGTAAGCTCATCATACACTCAATCCGGAACGGCTCGATCCGAGCGCAACGCTTCCCGCATCTGATGAAGAGCCTCCGACAATTGCTTGGGGCCGATCAGACGAGAGCCAACGGCGACGGTACACTGATGCCCAGTCGTATGTTGACGCTGGGCCTTGTCGGAATCAGCGCCATAGTGCTTTTCCTTTATCGGCCCTTCAGCCAGGTAGAAACCGGCGACGCGACGATCTACAACTACATTTCGCAGGCCATACTTCGCGGGCAGCTACCGTACAGGGATGTTGTCGATATCAAAAGCCCGCTGAGCTGCTATCTGACGGCGGCAGCAATGTGGGTCGGCAAGTTAATCGGCATAAACGATATTTATTCGGGAAGGCTCCTGCACATCGCATTCGCCTGCGCGCTTGTGGCAACGCTCTATCAGGTCGGCGTGATCTACTTCAGGAATCACAGGGCGGCCTTTCTCGGAGCGCTCCTGCTGCTCCTTTCCGATTACTTCACCGGCTGGACCGTGAGCGGAGGCCAGCCGAAGCTGCCGATGATGCTGTTCGGAATGCTCTCACTGCTGGCCGTAGCCAAAGAACGGCCGGTTCTGTCGGGAGCTCTCGGAATGTTGTCGGCATTGTGCTGGCAGCCGGGGCTCATGTTCGCGGGAGTAGCGTTCCTGATTTTCTCCAGGTATCTCACGAGATGGCGCGACGGACGCGCGATTAAGGTTGCTGTCGGCGCGCTCATACCGCTGGTTCTATTTGTCGGGTACTTTTATCTCAAGGGAGGTCTCGCTTACTTCTGGGCATGTGCCATGGAGTACAACTACAGCGTATTCGCGCCGGAGGCCAAGCATTCGATTCTCGACTCCTTGGGACACTTTTGGAGGGTTGTCAGAAGGGTTTATCGCCTGGACGTGATAGTGGTATATGCAAGCCTCGGCGGCTTCGCGCTGTTCGTAGTCGCGAGGCTCAAGGGACGGTTTGGTATTCGGAAGCTCATATCGACCGGCGATCTCTTCAGAGATGCCATTCTGATACCGCCCCTTGTCTACTTCGCGTTTTGCCAGATCAACTTTCAGTCCGGGCCGGACCTTATTCCTTTCATGCCGTTTATCGCACTGTTCGCCGGATTCTTCGCGGTCAGAGTTATATCGCTCTTACTCGAGCGATTCGCCAAATCTACCGCGCGGCTTTCACTTGATAAGCTTCTGTATGCCGGAGCGCTGGCAATCGCAGTCCTCGGCATCGGCGTCAGGTGCGCGCGCTATCGAATCGATGCCGCGTCGCTGCAAGCACAGCGATCCGACGCCGCCGAGATCGCGAGAATACTCGGTCCGGACGGAAAGATCTATGTTCACGGATCAGCGGAGATCCTGGTTTTATTGAATCGCCCAAATCTGAATCCTTACGTATTCATCGATTGGGGGATGGACGACTTCGTAGCTTCAAAGTGGCACGGAGGTTCCTTCCAGAACGTGATCGACGAGATGGAGAGCCAGGCTCCAAGAGTCGTGATTCTGTCGCGGCTCAAAGCGGTCAGACACGCTCAGGATCTCGAGCAATGGGCCTCGGAGCACTATGAGAGGCGAGTCGTAGGCGACTACCACATATTTGTCAGAAGCGAGAGCGCTCCCCGCGTGTGAATCGCCGGCCGAGCGGAGGAAAGCTTGTCTGAGAGAAATAAAAGCGGCCTGAAGCGGCGCGCGGACTTCGTTCTGCCGGCAATAGTCATTGGGCTGTTCGCTGCCGCATCCGCGCAGCGAATCGGCGCGGTTCCCGTGCCCGACGACGGCGACGAGTCGATGATCCTGCAGGTGCCGTACGAGATAATGCACCACGGAAAATTCGCGTGGCCGATGTATCGATTTCTGGGCGGCGGCATTGACGAGACGTGGCATTCTTTCAGGCCGGTCTACTACTGGCTGATGACCGGCTTCTTCAAGGTATTCGGATGGGGTCTGGCGCAGGGACGAGTATTCACTTTGATCGGCGCCTGCCTATTGCTCGTGTTCGTGTATATCGTGGGTCGACGGCTCTTCGATTGGCGAACGGGCTTCATTGCGGTCGTAGCGCTGGTTTGCGATCCCACGTTTCTGGAACGCGCCCGAATGGTTCGCAACGAGCACGTCGCGATGATGTTCGCGATGGCTGCGTTTTACTTATACGAGCGGGCCGAAGAGAAAGAGAACCGGAAACTCTTTCTGGCTTCGGGCGTCGCAGCAGGCGCGGGCGTGATGACTCACACGAATGTGTTGTACCTGCTCGCGGCCGTGCTGCTATTGATGCTCCTTCGCCGAGGTCGGCGAGCAATATCGAGCCTTCCGCTATATCTTTTTTCGGCCGGAGCAGTATTGGCAATGGCGTATGAGATCATCTCCGACCTTACTGATCTCGCTAACGTGGCGCTCCAATACAGAGGCGATCGGGCTCACTTCAATCTGTTTTCCATCGACGGAATCTGGCGGAGTCTGTCGACCGAACCCAACAGATACCAGCGCTGGTTTGCCGGCGCCGAAGTCTTTCCGCTCTCGAGCGTCTCTCCAACACTGCTGCACGTGTTTCAAGCTCTAATCGTCGCCGCCGTCCTGTACTTGCTCGTAACCGCGGTCCGAAGAATCAGGTCAGGCGGTGCGATGGCCGACGCGCGCGTGCGAATCTTTATCGTGACTCTTGTCGCGGTCCTGTTCTTTGCGCTTGCGACCGGCCCAAAGCGAAAGAGCGTAATCTATGTAGTCTATCTGAGCCCCTGGTTTGCCCTCTGTGTCGGCGCCCTTGGGCGTGACCTGCTTCAACGCGCCAAGACACTCTTTTATGGCCGATGGCGATTCGTGAAGATCTATCGTATCGCGACTGCCGTCGCCGTCATCCTCGCCACGACCGCGTTCGCCCTCTTGCTCGCGCGCCAATCTCGCCAATACCTTCGAGCCGTGCGCGACCCCAACACCGCGTCGTTCGAAGAGTTGAAGGCTGCGCTTCAGAGCATAGTGCCCGACGGTGTCTGCCCGGTATCCGTTCTCAGGCCCGTAGTGTGGCTGGCGTTCCCTGAATCCGATCGCTGTTACGCGAGCATCGAAGGCCGAATGCTGGACGAGGTAGATATTGAAGGAAAAGAGTTCGCGCTTTTCACCATCGGTCATAAGCCTGAAGAGTGGACCAAGAAGCCGCTCGAGGAGTATCACGTGCTCGGCGAAGCCAGAAATACGCCCTACGGCGATTTCGTGATCTATTACCTCGGAGTAAATTCTCGATATCAATCGCTGGTTCCAACGCTGTATGAATTCCACGGTACGCAGCGCGGGTATAGACGGATTGAATCCGAGCCGCAAAATCTCTGGTCAATTCCCGGGTCGCCGGAGTGACGATAATAAACGCAGAAACTCAAGAGCGCGGATCGTCGCCCGCTGACGCAATCGATCAAGGCATGGAAACAGGCCCGGCTGACGGCGCTCGACTATTTTCGCGCTTGAGACTGTCGGCAAACACCCTTATTGCCGTCGGCGCCTTTGTGCTCGCGGTGATCGTGATGCTGATGTACAAGACGCTCAGTCAGCCCGAAGGAGGCGATCCGGCGATCTACGACTACATAGCACAATGCATAGTCAAAGGGCTGATGCCTTATCGCGACGTGATAGATCCGAAGGGTCCCGGCCAGATGTACCTGAGCGCCGCGGCGATGGCTGTGGGCGGCTTGTTCGGCATCAACGACGTCATCTCGGTGCGACTCCTGAATGTCATATTGATGGGTATTCTTTCAGCGGTGACGTTCAAGACGGCTTACGCTTATCTGCGCGATCGCCATGCCGCGTCCATTGCGTTTCTGTTTTTGCTTTTCGCGGGACAATTCCCATTGATGATGAACACGGGCGGACAGCCGAAGCTCCCGATGATGATCTTCGGCCTGATCGCCTTGGAAATGATCGCGCTGAATAAGCCCGTGTGGTCCGGCTTCTTTGGAATGTTGTCCTGTTTATGCTGGCAGCCGGGACTGATGTTTGTCGGAACCGCTGTGTTGATCTTCTCCCGATATCTGACGAGTTGGCGCGATATGAAGGCGATCAAGGTTGTCGCGGGGGCCGCCGCTCCGCTCGCGGTCACTTTTGCGTACTTTCAATTCAAGGGCGCGCTCACGGACATGTGGTCCTGGACGATAAGATTCACCTCTTCGGTGTTCGCGCGCGAAGGCGCTAAGCCGCTGCCGGAAGCGTTCAATCATTTCTGGAATATCGTCTCCTTTGTCTTTCACTACGACCTTGCGCTTCTGGCTATGGCCGGAATCGGAATCGCTGTATACGCCTTCAGGCGAATCCGTTCACGTGGCGAGACAGGATTCATCTCATCACCGGAGCGTTATCGAGACGCACTGTTATTCCCGCCGCTTGTGTACTTGATATTTTGTCTTATTAATTTTCAGAACAAGCCGGATCTCATCCCGTTCTTTCCGTTCATCGGAATCTTTTCAGGATATTTCATCGCCGGTCTCGGCAGGGCGCTGATACCGAAGTTGCCGTCGAGCGGGAAATGGGATCGGAAGCGGTTTCAGACCGTATATGCGCTCCTTACTGTAGCTTTGCTCGCGGCGGTAGCTCTGACGAGGGCGGCGCGCTATAAGCTCGAAGGGGTGACTCTCGCGGATCAGCGTCAGGAGGCCGCGGTTATATCCGGTTATCTCGGCCCGGGCGACACGATGTATGTTCACGTGGCGGCTGATCTGCTTGTTCTGACTCACAGACAGAACCTGAATCCCTATATCTCATTTGGACAGGGCGCGGATCTTTTCATCTCCGCCGGCAGGCCCGGCGGGTTCAGCGATGTGATTGATGAAATGGAAGCGCGGAAGCCGAAACTCGTGGCGCTCTCACGTCTGGCGGGCGTGCGACATCATCAAGAGCTTGAGCAATGGGTTCAGCAGCACTACGACAAGCTCGAAGGCTTGAAACACACGAAGATATATATTCGCAAACCCGAGTAGTTGATTATGACTGAAGTTCTTTGCCTGGTTTGAAGCGGATTGTTTTGCCCGCGGGAATCTTCGTTACCTCTCCGGTTCTGGGATTGCGTCCGACGCCTCGCTTGCGAGGCTTGACGACGAAGACTCCAAAGCCTCGAAGCTCAATTCGTTCTCCGCGTTGCAATGCGGTCTTCATCGCTTCGAAGAGTGATTCGACCGCGGTTTCGGCCTTTGCTTTTGGGACGCCTGTTTTATCAGCAACGTGGTTAACGATGTCGAGCTTTATCACTTCCGCCTCCTCCAGTTTTTCTTTTATGTTATCAATTGTCGAAGCGATTTCAATCGCCTTCTAAAAGGGTTGCCATTATAGAATTGCCGCATGGTGGTGTCAAGAATACGGTTAGAGTTAGAGTTTACCGATAGCTTGTGCTTGTCGCGCTCAAGCTTGTACACTCCGTCGTCGCTTAACACTGGCAGATGGCAACCGACGAATTAAGACTCGACAGATACCTATCATACGTTTGGCGCGCAAAATGGATCGTTCTGGCCGGCGCCATACTGGCGGCAGGCATCGCCGCTTGGAACGTAAATCGACAACCTGTCCTCTACTCGGCCATTGCCAATCTTCAGGTCGGCCGAGTATGGAAAGCGCCTATCGATGACCCAAACGTGGCCGCTGAAATAGTAAACAGCGATGGATTCGCCGATCAGCTTGCGGGCAAGATCGGTCCAAGCCGAGGCCGTATCAAACACAGCATACACGCCGAGGCCGTCACCGCCGGGCCGCCGCGTGCTCAATACACAATTCTAGTCAGGATCACTGCCAGGACTGAATCCGCGGACGATTCGGTTAAGCTTGCAAAAGGGGCCGCGGACCATTTGCTTGCGCTCCACGAAAAGGTATTCGACGAAGCCCTCGCGCCCCATCTCGATCATCAGAAGCGCCTGGAAGCCCGGCGCGACGAGCTGTCTAAGCAGGGAGCCTCATCCGCCGAGATGTTGCTCCGAATCGAGCGTGAGCTCGACGATGTTCGAGCCTCCAACACATCTCCGACCGAAACCGAAAAGACCCGTTTGATTTCAGACGTCTCCAAAGGCAAAGTCGAACGGCCCGAGGTCCTTCGCAGCGCCGCGACCGCCGCTCTCATCGTAGCTCTCTTCCTGATCGCTGCCGCCTTGATCGCTGGATACTTTCTCGATTCACGCGTTGAAACCGAGCAGGCGACGCAACAGAGCGATGTTGAAGGCGCTTAACATCGTCGGGGCCCGTCCGAACCTGATGAAGATGGCGCCGGTCATCGCCGAAATGCGGCTGCGCCCGGATTGCTTCGAGCCGATCCTCGTTCACACAGGACAACACTACGACGAATCGATGAGCGGGGCTTTCTTTGAAGAGCTTGGGATTCCAGCACCCGATATCAACCTCGGCGTCGGCTCGGGCTCACACGCGGAGCAAACGGGCCGGATCATGATTGCTCTGCAAGAAGTGATGTCGGAAATCAAGCCCGATTGGGTCATCGTCGCCGGAGATGTGAATTCGACGATGGCAGCGGCTCTTGTAGCCGTGAAATTGCATATTCCCGTCGCTCACGTCGAAGCCGGACTTCGAAGCCGTGACCGCGGCATGCCGGAAGAGATCAATCGAATAGTTACTGATGCCGTAGCCGATCTGTTGCTTACTCCATCGCGAGACGCGGATCGCAACCTCATAAACGAAGGCGTCGATCCGGAAAAGATATGCTTCGTCGGAAACGTGATGATCGACACGCTCCATCGCAATCTCTCGCGCGCCAACGACTCGACGATTCTCGACAGACTGGTCTTGCAGCGCGGCAAATATTGCGCGATGACTCTGCATCGACCTTCGAATGTCGATGACAAAGAGATCCTCGCGGGAGTCTTGAGCGCTATATCGGCGATTCAAGAACGCATCCCCGTGGTCTTTTCGGTTCATCCGCGCACGCGAAATCGCCTTGAAGAATTTGGGCTTACGGCAATGCTGCGCTCGATGGAAAAGTTAATCCTGACCGAACCGCTTGGCTACCTGGACTTCCTGCAGCTCTACAGCAACAGCAGGCTCGTACTGACCGACAGCGGCGGAATTCAGGAAGAGACCACGGCTCTCGGCATCCCGTGTATTACCCTGCGCGAGAACACCGAACGGCCGATCACGGTGACCGAAGGAACCAATCGACTGGCCGGCAGTGATCCCGAAGTCATAAAGCGAGAAGTGTTCGCGATATTAGATGGCATAACGCCGGCCGGACGTATTCCCGAGCTCTGGGACGGCCACGCGGCCGTTCGAATAGTGGACGCGATAGAGCGGGCGTGATCTTTTGAAGATCGAAAGCCTCAAATCGATTCGTGAACGAGCTCGCGGCATGAGCGCGGGCGAGATCGCAGCCGAGTTCTTCTTTCGCCTCAAGCGCTTCGTCAATCACAAGCTCCAGTATCTCTCAGACAAACCGCACACAACGACGATCTCCGACACCGGCCTGCTGCAGGCGTTCGATTGTGATAATCGCGCGGATATTGTCCAACGGATGCGCACTCCAGGCGCTTTCGCGGTTCCGGGTCTGCGTGACCTGGATCGAACCGTCTCACTCATAAAGAGTCGATTCCCGGATGCGATTTCGCGTACGACATCAATAGCCGATGAAATCCTGAACAAGCGCGTGCGCGTGTTCGGGCGCCAGATTCAGCTTCGCAAGCCGATTGCGTGGCACTCCGATCCTTTTACTGAGACGATCTGGCCGCGCACGCACTTCACAACCATTCCGCTGATTCTTGGAAACGGGTCCGATATACGCGTGCTCTGGGAGTTGAACCGGCTTCAGCACCTGACGGACCTTGGCCGCGCCTACGCGCTGACCGGCGACGAACGCTACACGGAGGAATTTCGAGAACAGGTGGTGAGATGGTGCGAGATGAATCCGCCGCGATTCGGGCCCAACTGGACCGTCGCGATGGAGGCCGCCATTCGGGCCGTCAACCTGATCGTAGCTTTTCAACTCTTCCGTTTCTCACCGGCTCTCGACGACGAATTCGTTTTATCATTGATGAAGACTTTGCTGGCGCATGGCCGCTTTATTCAAAGCAATCTTGAATTCTCGCTGCGGAAAACGAGCAATCACTACCTCTCGGATCTGATCGGGCTATTCGTGCTCGGTGTGACGCTTCCTCCCGGCCGAGAGACCGCCGCGTGGACGGAGTTTGCTCGCCGCGCGCTCGTGGGAGAGATGGACATTCAAGTTCTCTCGGATGGCGTCGACTACGAAGGCTCGATCGCGTATCACCGGTTTGTCGTCGAGATATTCACGCTGTTCCATCTGTTGAATCGCGAAACCGGCGTCGAATTGCCGTCGTGGTTCGAAGAGGACCTCGAGAATATGTACGGCTTCGCGCGGGCGTATCTGAAACCCGACGGAACGGCCCCCGCGATAGGAGACTCCGACGACGGGCGGTTGATACGGTTCACGCAGCGCGCCCCGGACGATCATAGCTATCTGCTCTCAATGGCGGCCGCGATTTTTCGTAAAAGTAAGTTCAAATCGGACGAGTTGATCGACGAAGAAACGCTGTGGCAGCTAGGAGCGGGAGGCGCTTCGGACTATGACCATCTCGCGAATACGGGCGCCCAATCGCAAGAATCCGCCTCATTCGAAGACGCCCAGATATTCATTCAGCGCTCCGGCGACTTGTATCTAATAGCCGATTGCGGCGATCACGGAGCGAGAGGACGCGGATCACACGCTCATTCGGACGCACTGTCTTTCGAGCTGCAGGCCTATGGCGACACGTTTCTGCGAGACCCCGGCACGTACATTTATACGGGCAGCGAAACCTGGCGAAACACGTTTCGCTCCACCGCCTATCACAACACGGTGAAGATCGATCGAACAGAAATCTCTACCATCGTCGGAGGCAGCCTCTTCACGCTGGGACCAAACGTCCGGCCTCGAATAAATCGATGGGAGAGCACAAGATCTGAAGACGTTCTCGATGCCGAGCACCACGCCTATGAAAGGCTCGGCGAACCGCTGGTTCATCGGAGGATAATCACGTTTCATAAGCTGGAAGGCTACTGGTCGGTTGACGACCGGTTCACCGGAAGCGGACGGCATCTATTCGAGTTCTATTTCAATTTCGACCACGGTGTCAAAGTCGCAATAGAGCAAGAGAATCGCGTCATTCTGCATGGCCCAAATGCATCGCTGGCGATTACTCCAGTATCCGAAGCGGCTTTTGACTTGGAAGAGACCGAACGATGGATATCGCCGTCGTACGGGACGCGGCTCGCCGCTTCTGGTATAGTATTTCGTCTTACGGCAGACACGCCCTGGTCAAACACGATGCTGTTGATTCCATACAGCTACACCGATAGCGGCAAGTTAATTCGAATACTCAACGCGCGAGGCCTCGACAAAGCCGGCGCTGAATAATTCTCAAAACGAAGTAGTGCGCGGGGTGCGATGTAGATGTGCGGGATATGCGGTGTATTTGAATATAGCGCGAACCAGCCGCAAATAAGCGAGCCGCTTGTTGCTTCGATGCGCGACGTAATGACCCACCGCGGACCCGATGACTCAGGACTCTACATCAACCCGAATCGCCGCGTCGGGCTTGGCCACAGGCGGCTCTCAATCGTCGATCTCTCTCCCGCGGGCCGAAACCCGATGTCAAATGAAGATGGTTCGGTCTGGATAACCTTCAACGGCGAGATCTATAACCATCAGAAGATCAGGCCCTGGCTTGTGGAACGCGGTCATGTCTATCGATCCCGGACCGACACCGAATCGATCATCCACCTTTATGAAGAGAAAGGCCTCGATTTTGTTCAAGACATCGAAGGCGACTTTGCGATCGGTCTCTGGGATGAGAAGCTCGGGCGGCTCGTTCTTGCGCGCGACCGAATCGGAGTAAAGCCGCTCTATTACGCGCTATGCGGCGGCCGGCTGATCTTTGGGTCGGAGATCAAAGCCATTCTCGCGCACCCGGCGATGAGCCGCGAAATGGACGAGCAGGCTCTCTATCATTACCTCACCTTCTTGACTACTCCGGCTCCTCAAACTCTTTTCGCGAACATCAAGAAACTTCCCGCTGGCTGCATGCTGACTTGCGACCTGCGCGGCGACCTGAAGGTGACCAGATACTGGGACGCCGTCACGCAGCCGCGTGAAATGTCAGGAGACCGCCAACGTGACGAGCGCGAATGCGCCGACGAGCTCCTTCGCCTGCTTACGGAATCCATAGACAAGCGAATGATGAGCGATGTGCCGTTCGGCGTGTTTCTCTCCGGCGGAGTCGACTCGAGCGCCAATGTCGCATTGATGGCGCGGCTGATGACCCAGCCGGTTAGAACATTCACGGTCGGATTCCGAGACCACGCTTCTTACAACGAGCTTGAAGAAGCGAGGTTCGTCGCGCGCGAGTATAGAACCGATCATCACGAAGTCATCATCGACCAGGATGATCTCATCAACTTTCTCCCTGACCTTGTGTTTCATCAGGACGAGCCGATAGCCGATCCGGTATGCGTGCCGCTTTACTATGTGTCCAGGCTCGCGAAAGAATCGGGCACGACGGTCGTTCAGGTAGGCGAAGGCTCGGACGAGCTCTTCTGCGGATATCGCCATTACGCGAACTACCTGGACCTCCACCGTTACCTCTGGCGGTTTTTGTCGAGCCTTCCTTCGGCCGCACGCCGAACGGTCGCCGCGGCAGGCGGGCTCGCGATCAGCGCGCTGACTTCTGGACGCCCTTCAAAACTCGGGAGGTTCGGTCCGGATCTTATGCGAAGGCTCGGTGCGGGTGAAGAGCTATTCCTCACCGGCGCTCTGGTCTTTTCGGAAACGGACAAGCGAAGTCTGCTGTCGGGTTCCGCGCGACAGAGAATCGCCGAGATGGCAGGACTCGACTCAAACGAGCTGTCTTCGCATTCGGTAGTAATGGAGGACCTGGATCGCTTGCTTGCCGCGAAGCCCAAGGCGGACGAGCTTGAGCGCATGATTTACAAAGAGCTAAAGCTGCGGCTGCCCGAGCTGCTCCTAATGCGAGTCGACAAGATCACGATGGCAACGTCGGTAGAAGCACGGGTGCCGTTTCTCGATCACGCGCTTGTCGAGTTCGCGATGTCGCTTCCTTCCTGGATGAAGTATCAAAACGGCGAGACGAAACATATCCTCAAACGAGCGCTCCGCAATGTAGTACCCGACCGCGTGCTCAATCGTAGAAAACAGGGTTTCGCCGCGCCGATCAACGAGTGGATGCTCGATCGTCTCGGCGCTTTCGTCGAACACACTGTTTTGAACTCTCCGCTGCGCAGGCGCGACCTGTTCGACTATGACTACATTGCCGGCCTTGTGAACGAGCATCGCTCGGGCCGAGCGAATCACTCATTCCTGTTGTGGAGCTTGCTCAATCTGAGCCTGTGGTACGAGCATTGGATCGATCCCCGAGTTCCCTCCCCTGCCGGTCGCCGGGAATGCTCGCCGCAATTGGCATTCACCTCGAAGTAAACGGGGCCGTTTATTTTGAAACCGGACACTCGACGCGCTGCATCCATCTCCCCGGCCGTTTCAACCGACTTCGGGCGCGCGTTATTGCGCGAAACCCCTAAACAGGCAGGCATACTTTTTTCCGCCCAGATGCTGTCGCTGGTCATAGGCGTGCTCGCTAACCTGATTCTGGGAAACGCCATGATCCAGACGGAACTCGGGCGGTTTGTCTTTTGTCAATCAGTGGTGTTGATGGCGGGACTCTTCTTTGAGGTTGGTATCTTTTCGGCTGGAGCCAGGGTTCTCGCTCTTGTCAAAGAGCCGGAGGAGCAGAAGCGCGCCGTTGGAGCCCTGGTAGCGGCGGCGCTCGTGATTGGAATTCTCTTCGCTGTGTTCATAGCCGCTGCCTCTTATCCACTCGATCTGATCTTCCATAGAAACGATCGAGCGCTGTTGATGGGAGCGGCGGCCCTTGCTTTTTTTCAGCCGTTTCAACTGATGATCGAGCAGAGTTGTACCGGCCTCAATCAAATTCAAAGGCTGTCCGCGTTTCAGCTCCTCGCAGCCGCCGCCAATCTGTTGATCCTTGCGGTGCTGGCGCTGACGGATCGGCTTACAGCCAGCGCCGCGCTGCTCAGTTATCTTGGAGGCCTCGGTATCGCCTCACTGTGGATACTTTCGCGGCTGCGTCCGCGCTTTCGCGGGCTCGGTCCGTTCGTGCGGCTCACGATGGCTGAGACGAAGAGTTATGGATTCAACATCTATCTCGCCAGACTCACCGGAGCGGCCTCATCGCGACTCGATAATCTCATCATCGGCTACTTTCTCGGACGAGCATCGCTGAGCGACGCGCTGCTGGCTTTGTACTCAATACCTCAGCGCCTGGCCGCTCCCATCGCAACGTTGTCGCGCGCGGTTGGAGTCACCAGATTTCGGGCTTTCGCGGGCTTGCCTCGGATTCCCGCGCGAATACTAAAATGGAACGCGGGATTATTGCTCATCGGATCTATCGGCATGGCTTCCGCTGGGCCCGTCGTGCTCTATTACCTGTTTCCAAAGTATCGAGAGGCCGCACCGCTTCTAATCCCATTCAGCGTTCTGAACTTCTTCGCCGGACTCTTTCAGCCCTACAACAGCTTTCTTGCATCGCATGGCCAGGGAGCGGCGTTGAGGAACGTCGCGGTAGCCGTGACCATTACGAGTGTGGTTGGATTGGCAATTACGGTCCCGCGCTTTGGAATAACCGGAGCCGCGTGGACCGGCGCGGTTGCGATGGCTCTAGACTACCTTCTTCATCTTCACTACTATCGGAAATTCGAAAAGAAAGCGGAACTCGATCTTCATCGCGCCGAACATGCAATCGATGGCTGAAAGCACTACATCATCAATAGCTCCGCCGGATTTGAGAAACGAGTTCAAGCAGAGGGCTCGCGATCAGTGGAGCGCCAATCCATGCGGCGCGAACGCCGCTGATGGATTTGAATACGGCTCACGTGATTACTTTGAGGCGATCGAGAAGTATCGCTACGAAGTGTACGCGCCGTGGATGAAACGCGTGATTGGCTTCGACGAATTCGCGGGCAAGAGCCTGCTGGAGATCGGCTGTGGAACCGGAACGGATTTGTTGCAGTTCGCTCGAGGCGGCGCGAGCGTGACCGGGCTTGATCTCACGCCTCGCAGCATTGAAATCGCGCGGCGGCGATTCGAGGTGTATGGCCTGCAGGGCAGTTTTGGAATAGGCGACGCGGAAAATCTGGCATTTCCCGACGCGTCCTTCGACGCTGTGTACTCGTTCGGAGTTCTTCACCACACTCCGCGAACCGCCCGAGCCGTTGAAGAGGTATATCGAGTTCTCCGCCCCGGCGGCCGCGCAATCGTGATGCTTTACCACAAAAGCTCGCTGCACTATTGGGCGGGACTCGTTTTCAAACACGGGCTGCTTCACCGCGAGCTGTTTCACTCGAGCATTGCCGATATCATGAGCCGCCGCGTTGAACACGGCTCCGATCACGCGCGGCCGTTGGTCAAAGCCTATACACGCGCCGAGGCTCGCGGAATGTTCAGCGCATTCAGTGGGTGCGAAATAATAGTCGATCAGTTGACCCGGCGGGAGCTGCGGCCGTTTGGCGGATTGTTGCCCGATAATCTGTTTCGACGGCTCGCCCGCGCATTCGGCTGGAATCTTATTATTAAGGCTACGAAGTGATCCCTGCCCGTTCGCCTCAATGACTCGCCTCGATCCTATTCATAACGACACGCGAACCGGTTCTGCCGTTCGCGCGAACAAGTCGAATTCGGATGACAAGAATTCTCCGAAGCAGGTCGTAGCCCTCCTCGACCTGTCCGGAAACAAAGAGCGCGCAGCGGCGTGGGCCGAGTCGGAATTCAATCCGCGGGCGATTCAATACATCAACAAGGCCGATCTCAAGGGCGGAGCCGCTCGCGAGATGCTGGCCTGTGTGAGAGCGCTGAACCCTCACACATTTGTGGTGTTCACTTCCGATCTCGACATGCAGAGCGCTCGCGGATCGTTGATGCTCCTGGCACTCTTGTCAGGCGCTCGCGAGATCGTTTTGGCGGACAGCTCCGGGCGCGTGGTTCGCAGATCGCGGATCGGCGCGGCCCTGGTTGAAGCGCCTCGCCTCGCGATTGAGATGCTGTGCGGATATGCACTGGTCCTTCCATTTTCGTGGCTGCTGGCAGCCGTGCTCGGGCTAGCCATGAGATTTCGCGAAATTATTCGAACAGACCACGCAATTCAAAGAAGGACCGTCGATCAATCAGGCTCATGCAACATCCTCTACATTCGTGCGACTCTTTCAGTCTTGCAAGAAGGCGGCATGTCGACACACGTCGAGGGCTTTCAGGGCGGTATGCTCGCGCTGGGCCATACGTTGACACACGTGGAAGTAGGACGCCCAAACGGAACGCCCGAAGTTTCCGGCGCGGCGGTCGGCAACATCTCGGATAGAGTGCGCATTGCTCCCTCGGCATTGGTCGGGGCAACCAAGGCACTGTTCGAGCTTTGGAATAATCTGGTGTTCAGCGTTGCAGCGTTTCGATTATTTGACTCGCCGCGCGACTTCGATTTCATATATCAGCGCTACAGCAGGTTCAACTTGACCGGCGTATTGCTGAGTCTAACGACGGGGCTTCCGCTTGCGCTCGAATTCAACGGCTCCGAAGTTTGGGTGAGCAAGCACTGGGATTCAATTGGGCAGATGCCGCTGTTACGGCAATTCGAAAGGCTGAATTTGAAAGCCGCTGACGCCGTCTTTGTTGTATCAGAGGCCATGAAGAACTCTTTGACGGCGGAAGGCGTCGACGACGCTCGAATCATCGTCAATCCGAACGGTGTCAACACGGAGATATTCCGGCCTGATTGCGGAGGGCGGATGATTCGTGAAGAGCTCGCAATCGATGATCAGGTGGTAGCCGGTTTCGTCGGAACTTTCGGACCCTGGCATGGCGCTCCGGTATTCGCCGAGGCAGCGCGACTCGTAGCCCGGCAAGCGCGCTGCCATTTTCTTTTCGTCGGTGATGGAGACGAGCGCCCTGCTGCCGAACGAATATTGTCACAGCTCCGAATCGGCGCGTTTACTTTCACCGGGCGCATTCCACATGACAGGGTTCCGTCATATCTTGACGCGTGTGACATTCTGGTCTCGCCGCATGTGCCGTTGGCCGATGGAAGCGAGTTCTTCGGATCGCCGACAAAGTTATTCGAATATATGGCTATGGCTCGCGCTATCGTCGCCAGCCGTCTAGGCCAGATCGCCGACATTATCGAAGACGGCAAGAGCGGTTTACTTGTAGAGCCGGGAGACGTCGCCGCGCTGGCGGGCGCAATCGAGCGACTCTCGAATGACAAGGAGTTTCGAATGGCTCTAGGAGCCAATGCCAGAGACGTAGTCGAGACCCAATACACGTGGAAAGCGAACGCGTCGCGCGTGGTTGAAACGATGCAGGTTATTGTTCCTGAAGGGGAACGAGTCAATAGCCGGGGGTGAAGCGCAGCGCAGCCCCCGGTATGGTCGAAACTTCCCAATTCGGTGTTCCCTGAACGTAGCGCCAAAGGGCGCGAGCTATGACCCTATGTTGAAAGGCGAATCGATAATCTGTTTTGCCGGTGAAGACTGGTGGTATCACCATCAGCATTCCAAGAACCACATCATGCGCAGGCTTGCGCGAGCCGGCAACAGAGTCATCTTCGTCAATTCAATTTCGATGGGGCTGCCGTCGTTGGGCAGCAGCGACCTCTGGGCCAAGCTCAAACGAAAACTGAAGAGCTACGCCAAATTCGTCAGGAAGACAGAGGACGGCGTGATCGTAGTCTCGCCATTGACGATTCCCTTTTACTCCAATGCACTCGCGAGAGCGATAAATCGGATGTTGCTCACGGTCCAACTCAAATTGCTGATGATCGCGTTTGGACTCGACAGGCCGATACTATGGATCGCAATTCCGACCGCGTTTCAAGTAGTTGGAAAGCTTGGAGAGCGGGCGCTGATCTATCACATCTCCGACAAGTACGACCTGAACCAGATGGATCACGCGACCTCAGCAACCGTGATATCGGAGATGCATCAGGCGCTCCTGGCCCAAGCCGATCTCATCTATTTCTCCGGAAGAAAGCTTTTCAACGAAGAGACCTCCACAAGCAGCGAGATCGCTCTTAAGTCCAGGCTGCTGGAACACGGCGTAGACTTCGATCATTTCGCGCGGGCCACGTCTCGCGAGTGGGAGGAGCCCGCCGAACTCGGTAATGTTCCGCATCCGCGCCTCGGCTACTTCGGAGCTGTTGAATCCTGGCTGATCGATCAATCCCTTATTCGATATGTGAGCGAACGGCGGCCGCAATGGCAATGGGTCTTTGTGGGTCTGAGGGCCGCGCCGCTCGAGATCGAACGGCTGCCCAATGTTTACTATCTCGGATCGAAACCTTACTCGGATATGCCGCGATACGCTTCGCAATTCGACGTGTGTGTATTGCCCTGGACGGCTGACAATAAGTGGGTTCAGTACGGGAGCGCGATCAAGGTCCGCGAGTACCTGGCAACGGGAAAGCCGGTTGTAATCACCCCTCTTTACGAGTACGAGCATCTCGATGGTATACTGCGCATCTCTCGCGGCTACGATGACTTCATCGCCAAGGTGGAAGACGCGCTCGAACGGGACACGAAAGCAGCTCGAACAGCCCGACAGGAGACGGTGCGTGAGTTGACCTGGGACTCGCGCGCTTCGATGGTATCGGAGGACATTGAGGAGCTATTGAAGAAGTCATCGGCGCACACCAAGGATTGAAAATGAATCGAAAACTCGCCTTCTTCGGGATCTCTCTCGTCAGCCTATCGGTGCTGGTGCTGGAACTCGGCCTCACGCGTCTTTTTTCGGCTACGATGTACTATCACTTCGCCTTCATGGCCATCTCGCTTGCGCTATTCGGGTCGGGAGCCAGCGGAGTGTTTGTTTATATATTTCAGAAGAAGCTGTCCGCGGTTAGCACGCCCGCGGCCCTTGCTACGGCCTCGAGTTTCTTCGGTGTGTCGACGGTCGTAGCGTTGATCGTAATTCTCTCCAACCCGCTCACGTTCGAGCCCGGAATGGCGAATCAGTATCGTCTGATCGCTATTTATATCGCCTGCGGTCTGCCGTTCTTTTTCGCAGGCGCCGCGGTCACCGTAGCCATCAGCAGATTCGCCCGGGAAATCAGCAGGCTTTATCTATTCGATCTCGCGGGAGCGGCCGCGGGCTGCCTGTTGCTCATCCCCATCCTGAATTGGATTGGAGCCATCAACACAGTTTTGCTTGTGGCCGCTCTGGCATCAGGCGCCGCGGTGCTCTTTTCGTTCGACCCTGCCGTCAGGCTCTTTCAGAGAGTCGCGTGCGGAGTTGTCGCCGCGGGTTTATTAGGCCTGCTTGGATTTAACCTGATCACCGGGCGCATCGAAATACGAATGGCGAAAGGATTCGCCGAACGGAACGTGGTCTTTTCAAAATGGAACTCGTTCTCGCGAATTACCGTGGAAGGAGACGAGCGCACCGGCTATGAAATCAAGATCGACTCGGATGCGGCTACGAGGATCGTTCCAAGATCAAACAACATCAGGGCTCATTCTTATCAGTTTGGCAGGATCGAAGCGCTGGCCTATCACGTCAGACCGGCCTCGACCGCATTGATCATCGGGCCGGGAGGCGGGATGGATGTGATGGGCGCTCGGGTCTTTCACGTCAATTCGATTACCGCCGTCGAAGTGAACCCGATAATCGCGCGCGACGTTATGTCGAGCGAGCGTTTTCTCAACTTCTCCGAAGGTCTTTATCACCAGCCTGACGTGCGGGTGGTAGTCGATGAAGGAAGAAGCTTCATCCGAAGCTCCGCGAAGAAATACGATCTGATCCAGGCGACGATGGTCGATACGTGGGCAGCCACGGCGGCCGGAGCTTTCGCATTAACCGAGAACAACCTCTACACCGTCGAGGCGTTCGACGATTATGTCAATCACCTCACTGACGACGGCGTCCTGACAATGACGCGATGGTATTTCGAGCCTCCGGACCAGCTTCTGAGGCTCGTTTCGCTCACGCGGGCGATGATGAAGGATCTCGGCATAAGCAATCCCGAACGGCACATAATGCTGATCCGCGATCCTCGCAGCAAAGACGAGCGGACTCCGGCTACTTTCATCTTCAAGAAGAGCGAGCTGAGCGACGACGAAGTGAAAGCCATTGAGAAGGTCGCCGAGGCGATCGGATTCGAGCTGCTCTACACCCCGCTGACCAGGCCCGATAATCTGTTTACGACGATGATTACCGCCTCTAACGCCGCGGACGTCTGGGGGCCGTTCGAGACCAACATCGAACCGGTTCGCGATAACAACCCATTCTTCTTTAATTCGCTTCGGCTTTCGAATCTCGGCCGCGCGCTTGGCGGCACGGGCGAATGGCAGAAGACAAATCTAGGAACTCTCGTCTTGTTTTCGCTATTCGGAGTGACTTCCGTCCTCGTGATTGTCTTTATCCTGGGGCCGCTCGTGTTCAGGAGAAGAGCTCTGGCGACTCGCACCAAGACCAAGCTCGGATATCTGCTCTACTTCGCATGCCTGGGCGCTGGATTCATCATCGTCGAGATGGCAATGGTGCAGAAGTTCATATTGTTTCTTGGTCACCCGGTGTACGCTCTGGCGGTAGTCCTCTTCTCTATTCTCACTTTCAGCGCGATTGGGAGTCAGTTAACGGGCCGGTTCAACGAACGGGAACTTGGCGGAACGCTGACCAAGGTGCTGCTGCTGCTGGTTGCACTCGTAATCGTATACATCCTCGTGTTGCCGCCGATTTTCTACGGACTGGTCCATCTGGCCCTCTGGCTCAGAATCGTCATAGCGGTTTTTCTGATCGCTCCGCTTGCAGTGCTAATGGGCATGCCTATGCCGACAGGAATCAAAATTCTCTCGGAGCATGCGGCCGAGATAATACCGTGGGCCTGGGGAGTAAATGGAGCGGCGTCGGTGATGGGCACGGTCGCGGCGCTCGTGATCGCGATCTTGAGCGGGTTCAATCAAGCGCTTGCGGCAGGCTCGGCGCTCTATCTGATTGCGATGGTTTGCGTGCGGGCATCGGTCAAAGGCGTCGCCGTAGTCGAGGAATTGAGCGAAGACCGGCAAGCCGAACCAAACGAGGCAATCGCTGCGACCTGAATCGTTCCGCGCATCGCGATCGCTGCACAACGCAGCGGAGAATTCATCGCGAGCGGGACGGAATAGAAGAGCCGAGCAGACATCGACATTTGCTCCCGGAAGTTGTTCAATCTTCATGCAAGGCTCTCGAATTACTAACGGAGGGTTAAGGATGAAACGGGTAGTATTTCTCATCGCGCTTCTCGCGATCGCTCCGTCCTTTATCGCACATTCGGCGACTCGCACTCAGGAATCGACGGTCTATGTATGTTCGATGCATCCGGAGGTTCAATCATCCTCGCCGGGAAGTTGTCCCAAATGCAAGATGAAGCTTATCGTTCAGGCGCCGCCGAAAAAAGAGCCGCAGTCAGCGGAAGCGTACACCTGCGCTATGCATCCCGAAATCAGAAACCCCGCTCCTGGGAAATGTTCCAAGTGCGGCATGACTCTCGTCGCCGCGAATCCGGGAGTGCCGGGCGAATTCGACTTGCAGATGCAAGCCACGCCGGCGGCCGTCAAACCGGATGAGAAGGTGAAGCTCAGATTCGTCATATCGGATCCAAACACCGGCAAACAGGTAAAGCAATTCGCGATCATGCACGACAAGCTCTTTCACCTGTTCATCGTCAGTCAGGATCTTTCGCAGTTTCAGCATATTCATCCGATGCTCGAATCCGACGGGAGTTTCACCATCGAAACCGTTCTGCCCAAGCCCGGCCACTACAAGGTGTACTCGGACATTTATCCAATCGAAGGAACGCCTCAGGTCCTTCAGCGAGACATTTCGACTGTAGGCTATAAGAGCGACCTCCACGCCAGTGTTCCTCACCTTAGCGCTGACACTGTGCTTACAAAGACACTCGATGGGATAAAGATCGAGCTCAAGCTTGATCCCGCCGAGCCCATCGCCGGCAAGCCGATGACGCTCAAATATCACCTCACGGATGAGAAAACCGGCGCGCCGCTGCGTATGCTTAAACCGTACCTGGGCGCGTGGGGCCACACGCTGGTCCTCAGCGAAGATCAGACCGAGTACGTCCATTCGCACCCGGCGGAAGCGATTCCGGAGGATGTCGACCGCACAAAGCTCAGGGGAGGACCGGATGTGACGTTCGAAGGGCTATTACCCCGCCCCGATGTATACAAGATATGGACTCAGTTTCTGCACGGCGACACGCTGACTACCGTTTCCTTCACAATAAAAGCGGTGCAGTTACATTGAGATGAGCGTCAGCAATCGGCCTTGAGTTGTCGCGCTCATTTCACGCGTCGATCAAGGCTTCACTCCTCGATTGCACGCGATCACAGAAAGAGAAAAAGAAACCTAACGGTGTATCTACGGCTCGAATAATGGAGGACCCTTCCTGTTACCGCGCATCACGGCGCAGGTCCGACCTCTGATCTCTCTTCATTCAATCTCCCTTTAACCGCGGTTACTTTCTCTCTGAACTCACCGCCATAAGCGGAAGCAAAGGCGAGTCTTTGCAGCAGACATCAAACTCTTGCCTTCAATAAGGGCTCCGGGCCAGCCTCAACATTCACGGGAAGAGCCCATCTATTTTATGGCGATTGCCAGCGTGTCGTGATGCGCGCTGATTAGAGTCCGTAGGTAAGGGCCGATCTTATTCGCGGCTCCAAAGCCCGATGCTTTGGCGGCGGCCTCCTGATCCTTCTCAGTAAAGTCGGCGCTCTCCGCGTAGTGCTTGATGTCCCGATACATTCCGATAGTGAATATGTCCCACCCAGCGCCCTGATCGCGAACAAAGATGAGGTTTTCGGGCCGCTTGAGCAGTTTCTGATAGGCGTTCTCCATCTCGCGTTCCTTCAGCAACTCGGAATGTTTGCCAGGCAATGCCTGAAATATTTCGAGGTGAAAAAAGCCCGCCCGTCCAAACGCCCGTCTCGTTTCATCCAGAGGCGGCCCGTGCACAAATATGTCTTCCTGCCACGCGATGTATTCCTTGAGCTTCTCAAGAAACTGAGCGCTTTCGGCGGCGCGTCTGCGAGAGATCCTGGCCGATTGATAATAGTCGACGTAATCGCCCATCGGGAAAAGCATCAATAGATCCCACTTATCTCCCTGGCTGTGCCGGCACCACATCGGAGCTTCATCTCCGATCGTTTTGTATGCAGCCTGCCTCGACTTGTACAGCTCAATCAGATCGAGAATCTTTCCTGGAGCGGCTTGAATAAAGCTCGCCTTGTAGAGATAGCTCGTATCCGCCGCTTCCGTACTGCCGGCGAAGCCCGCGAATGTAAGAACCAAAATCACTGGAATTAGAAGTCGCATTGTTTCCTCGAGTGTAAATTTGATTAATTTATCCAGCTCCTGCGTAAGGGCGCCCGTCCGTTTCAGAAGGCCGGCGCTTTCAAGCTACGCAGCCGCTGGCCGACGCAGCGGCCAGGTGAATCGGCGAATCCATCATCCCAGGCTCCTAGCGACCGATGGCTTTGCTCCCGGAACTTCAGCCTCCCGCTCGCGTTCAAAGGTGACCTCGACTCGAAAGATTTCGCGAAACCAGTCAGCCTTTCGGTCGCCCGACCAGAGCTCGACGTCGCATTCCGAGGTCGCCGCGACGATGAACCTTACCGACGAGCCTTCGACTTCGCAGCGAACATCGCTAATAGACTGGCGGTGCGTTCGATCGAGCCCGTCGGCTATTTGAAGAATCGCCGCCAGCCTCAGCACGGTCGAACGGTGGGCGCGATCCAGGGCTCGAAAGTCTTCGTGCTCGCGCCGACTTCGGTTATCGCGAGCCTTTCCCGGCATCGAGCCGCGATGATATCTCACTACCGCGGCCAGGACCGCAATCTCGTTTCCGGTAAAGCCAGGCATCTCCGAATTCTTGATCAAATAAACGGAGTGTCGATGATGGTTGTTAGGAGCGATGTGATAACCGATATCGTGAAGCAGCGCGGCATACTCGAGAAGCTTTCGATCCTGCGAAGTCATGCCGTGCAGATCGAGCGTATCGTCGAAGATTCTCTGCGCCAGGCGCGCAACCAGATGCGAATGCTTCTCGTCGTATTCATATCGACGCGCGACCGACAGCACCGACCGGGTGCGCACGTCGAGCAATTGCACAGGCGCGGCGTCCTCCCGTACCGGCGCGATCTGGCGAAGAAAATCCAGCACGACGCCCTCTCTCAGCGACCAGTCACAAGTCGTTATCGACTCCGCGCCCACTTCGGTCAGTATGGTTTCTAAAAGAACGCCTCCGGCCACGATGATGTCGGCCCGCTGTTTTTCGAGCCCCGGAACCTTCGCCCTTTCACGGAGGTTCATCTTTGCAAGCCGTCTGTTGAGGCGCTTCAATTGGTCGAGCGTCACCGACTGATTGAATGACTCGAAGCCCGAAGTATCTTCTTCGCCGAATGAATGGGCTTGGATGGCTGCTCGAACGAGATTTAGGACCGTGCCCGAGGTTCCGATGGCGAAATCGAACCCGACCTGATGCACTTCTGAAACAACGCGGCTGAGATCCGCGCGTATGCTCGTGCTGAGACGTTGGAGCTCGTCCCTTGAAGCAGGATCCGTAGTGATGAATTTTTCGGTCAGCCGAACGGCGCCGAGTCGCATCGATTGGAGGAGTTCCGGTTCCGAGCCCCGTGTGATGATAAATTCGGTCGAGCCGCCTCCGATGTCGATGATGAGCGCGCGCTTACCGTGAAAATCAGTAACCTCCGAAACCGCGAGCGCAATCAGTCGCGCTTCTTCGACGCCGGGAAGCACCTCGACTTCGAGGCCGACCTCTTTGCGAACGCGTTCTATGAATGTATCGGCATTGTAGGCTTCGCGGACGGCCGCGGTGGCGGTAGTAATGATTCGTTCGACGCCGTTGGCTTCCGCCATCTTACGGTAGCGAGAGAGCGCGACCATGGCGCGATCCATTGTTTCCTTCGGCAGGACGTGCAGCCGGAGCGTTCCGGCGCCCAGCCTCACCATCTCTTTCTCGCGGTCTATTATTTCGAGGTTCTGGCCTTCAGCGGCCCGAACGATGACAAGATGAATGGAATTGGAGCCTATATCAATCGCTGCTAGTTTCATACCCTGGGTTCAAAACCATAAGGCTAGAGTCGCTGGTCAAGGTCAAAGTATAACGAACCGTCACTCGCGGGCAAGAACAATAGGCGCGGGCCCTCATGCCGGATTAAGGAGCGCTCTCCATCATCACTCGTCCAGATGAAACAGATCGTGGATGACTTTAACCGCTCGCTCCGCATCCTTCTCGCTCACGATGGCACTGATGCGAATCTCGGATGTAGAGATCATCTTGATGTTGATACCAGCCCTGCCGAGCGCGGTGAACATCTTCGACGCTACGTCAGGCCGATCCATCAGCCCGGCGCCGACTATGCTGACTTTGGCGACATCTTCATCCACGCTGACGCCCTCCGCGCTCAGCTCCTTCGCGGCGGCCTCGAGCGCTTCAAAAGCGGATTGCGCATCATCACGTCGGACGGTAAACGTGATGTCGTTGACCGATCTATCTTCGTGGAAAGCCTGAATTATCATATCGACGCCTATGCGCCGCTCCGCGAGCGCCCCAAAAATCAGGCCAGCCACTCCGGGCTGATCCGGTGCCTTGAAGATGGCAAGACGGGCCTGGTCGCGGTCTAAAACGACTCCGCTCACGGGTCGATAAATCTCCATTTCGCCGGCTCCTGTCAGAAGAGTTCCAGTGTTGTTGCGATCGAACGTATTCCTTACTCTAACGCGCAGCCGATTCTTTCTTGCGAGCTCCACCGCGCGCGGATGAAGGACCTGGGCGCCTACACGCGCCATCTCGAGCATCTCTTCGTACGATATACGATCGAGCAAACGAGCGGTCGCGACCATATTAGGATCGGCCGAATAAACGCCGTTAACATCCGTATAGATGTCGCACGTCTCCGCTCCAAGCGCCGCCGCCAGAGCTACAGCGGTAGTGTCGGAGCCGCCGCGTCCAAGAGTCGTGACATGTCCTTCGGAGCTGACCCCCTGGAATCCCGCGGCCACGACGACAAGACCTTCGTCCAGATACCTGGTTATTCTATCGGTGTTGATATCGACTATTCGGGCCGCGGAGTGGACGCTCTCCGTCAATATGCCCAACTGAGATCCGGTGAGCGAGATGGCCCGGGCGCCCATCTGATTCAAGGCCATTGCGACCAGCGCTATGGAAATCTGTTCGCCGGTTGCGAGCAGCGCGTCGAGCTCGCGCGCGGGAGGTTTTGGACTGATCTGCTTCGAGAGCTTGAGCAGATAGTCGGTGGTATCGCCCATTGCGGAGACGACGGCGACTACGGGTCCGGCCCGCGCCGCGTCTGAGATTATGCCGGCGACGTTGTTGATTCGAGCAGCCGACTTGACCGACGTGCCGCCGAATTTCTGAACTATCATGCCGGCTGCCTGAATACCCGAAGCGCAATGCCGATTCGCCTTGTAGTCGGCTGCGATTCGATCTCTCTCAAAGCCCCCGCGAAGCCGGCTTCGCGAGTTGGATGGGTCAGGAGAACGATCGTGGCCGCGCCATCGCGAGTGACGCCCCTCTGCAACAGGCTATGCAGGCTTACGTTGTGGGTTTCGAACGCGCGCCCGAGATTGCCGATGACTCCGGGTGTATCGGAAGCTTCGAATCGAAGATAAAACGCGCTCTCGCTGTCCTCTATTGGACAGGCTCTCGAATGCTCGCAATCAATGGCAGGCTGAAAGTAGGGAGCAAAATCGGGAAGGTGCAGCGCGCTCGCGAGGTTTATCACATCGCCTACAACCGCGCTCGCGGTCGGCATCTGACCGGCGCCCGGTCCTACGAGCATTACGTCGCCGACGGCGCTGCCGCTGATGAAGATCGCGTTGTTGGCGCCTTCGACGGACGCGAGCAGATGGTGGACGGGCAATAGCATCGGATGCGCGCGAACATCGAGCCCTTCCGGCCGCCGCTCCGCCAGACCGATCATCTTGATCCTGTAGCCGAATTCCTTTGCGATTGATATGTCCAGATCGGTGATATCGCTTATGCCTTGCCTGTAGACCGACTCAACATCTACGAACCTACCGAAAGCGAGCGAGGCAAGAATCGTCGTCTTGTAAGCGACGTCGAACCCTTCAATGTCGTCTCGCGGATTCGCCTCCGCAAACCCGAGCCGCTGTGCTTCGGCGAGCGCCTCTTCGAATCCGATCCGTCGATCTTCCATAGCCGTCAGTATGTAGTTCGTAGTTCCATTCAGGATTCCCGCAACCCTCGAAATCCGATTCGCCTGAAGCCCGCGTTGAAGGGTGGAGATCAGCGGGATGCCTCCGCCAACCGCCGCCTCGAACAGCACGGTCACATTATTCCGTTGGGCCAGTTGAAATATTTCAGCGCCGTGTTTGGCGATCAGCTCCTTGTTGGCGGTAACGATGTGCTTGCCGCGTTCGATTGCCGTTCTCATGAGCTCGAATATCGGCCCAACCCCTCCGGCGACCTCGATCAGTATCTCCACTTCGGGATCGTTCACTACATCAAGAGGGTTATCGGTGACGCGAGTGCGGCTGAGATCAATATCCCTCGGCCGCTTGATCTCACGCACGGCGACCCACTTCACGCGGAGGCGCGGATCGTCCATTAATAGCTTCAACACGCCGGTTCCGACGGTGCCGAGCCCAATAATGCCTACGGCAATCTTACTCATAATCCGTTAACTCCCGTCGCCATACCGAGACTGCAAATTATGCTGACGATGGATCTCTTCCAGGAGAGTTTCAGGTTGGAGCTCGGGCCTGGTTATTCCGAGCTTTTCTGAGATCGAGGCCGCGATTCTGACGGCGAGTATGGAACGATTCGGTTCCTGCAGCTCGAAACGCCGCATCAGAAAAGTCTCCAGTGCACGCAGTTCTTTGACCGAGAGCCGTCTTATATCGGCTTTCAGTGTTACGGCGACGGCCTGTTCGTCCTTCAGCCTTTCTATTTCGGCTATTCGCACAATGTCGTCGAGCGAAGGGGCCTCGGTCGCTCGCTCTTTGACCACTACGGTTCCGGCCACGAAATCGCCGATCCGTTTGGACCGGGCGCTGAAGATTATCGATGCGACGCCGATCGCATAAGACGGGAGCGGCATGAAATCAATCGCCAGGCGGAGGATGTTTCTTACAAAGACTTCGAAGAAGCGGACAGGCCTTCCGTCCTCGCGCACGACTCTCAACTTCATTATTCGCTTTCCGGGTGTCTGTCCGCTCCAAAAGGTCTCGAACACGACGAAATATCCCCAATATAAAGCAAATACTCCGAGTACCGACCCCGCTGCTATCCAGCTATTCATCCTGCTGAAGAACCCCCACCTCGTCAGCCAGGCCGCCCCAAGAAGCAGGGCGGTCAGTACGACGATCTGAATAATATGATCTATGGCGGCGGCCAGAAATCGATTGCCGACGTTAGCCAGAACGTAATGAAGCTCTACTCGCTCGGGCGTCTCTATTATGAGCTCATCGTCCAACATAGACCGTCTTCACGAGCTTCCAAAGTCATATTTCCAGAATTCTAGCGTCGAGTATGGGGTTCAGGATCGCAAGCAATTTCGATTGGGTCTCCTCGACTGAGCCCGAGGCGTCGATGACGCGGATGCGATCCGGATTCTCCTTTGCGATTCGAGAATATCCGTCGCAAACGCTCCGGTGGAATTCGCGCGCCTCATCTTCAAAGCGGGTCATTCGGTCCTTCTGCTCACCGGTCCGCGTTTGGAATCGGCTCTGTGCTATTTCCGGAGTAATTTCGAAGAGTATTGTGAGCTCCGGTTGAATGCCGCCGGTTGCAAGGCCATTCAGCTCGTCGATGAGCCCGAGATCGAGTCCGCGGCCGTAGCCCTGAAATGCCCTGGTTGAATCCGTGTGGCGGTCTGAGATTACTATGCGTCCGGCATCCAGAGCCGGTTTGATCACTTCGATCACGTGTTGAGCGCGATCGGCCGCATATAGCATGAGTTCGGCGAGGGAGGACAGGCCGGCGCTCTTGTTTGAAAGCACCACTTCGCGGATTCGACCGCCGATGGCGGTGCCGCCCGGCTCGAGGGTGCATACGGGGTCGAGGCCTCGTTGCCTGAGACTCTCAGCCAACAATCGCAAGTGGGTGCTCTTGCCGCAGCCGTCGATACCCTCGAATGTTATGAACAGTCCTCGCATTTGGTTCATCAAGCAATCGGGCCGCCGATAAACGGCAGCCCGATTTTTTCTCGATCGATTTGCGCGCAGGCGCTGATGGTTTTGCTATTGATTATCGGGCGCAGCGTGTGACACTGCATGCTCTGACGAATGATCCTGCTGCCGTTCGGAGTCTACCGATGTATTGCTCCGCGAGTAATGAAAGTCCCGTCCCCCGCCGCGGGGAAGAGAGACGGTCGAGATTGCGTGTTTGAAGATCAATTGTTCCTGCGAACCTGCTTCAAGAACGACCGAGAACTTGTCGAAGCTCTTAATCCTTCCGGTTAGTTTGACTCCGCTCATCAAGTAGATCGTGACGTTGCTGCGATCCCTGCGGGCACTATTTAGGAAACCGTCCTGAATTGTGTTTTGTTGTTGTGCATTTTTGTCCATGTTTATTCGTTCCCCATCGAAAGAGTTTCAAAGAGCACCTGAAAGCTAACACAGCGCAACAAATAACGGCAAGGCATCGCTCATGAACAGGCATCGCTCATGAATGAACGATGCGCGTCAAGCTTTCGCGGCACATAATAGTCTATCCATCGAGTTCCCAGTTCTCGAAGGTTGATGTCAAAGAGAAGTCGCATGCATTGAATGCTTAACTCGGGCTATAGATTGCCGCGCTACTGCGAAACTCGAAGTCACGTTACGCGAGGAGTATCGGTCTTCAAGCGACTAGCTCGGTCGAACATCTTGTCTCTCGAGCCAGGTCTGCAGGTTCAAACGTCCCAAGCCAAACAGACTGTCTCCTCCACCAATCCTTCTGCACTACGGTATCAGCCTGCTCCCTCGGGAACCCAGTCCACCCGCTGTATTTATTTTCGTCAGTAAGCCGAACTTAACTAAGGCCACTTCCCAGATACATCACCGCGAGCAAGAGCAGCACTCTATTCAGTCCTCAACAGGCCAGCGGTACTGGGAGCAAACGAGGGCTACATTTTTCGTATCCAGAGGGTACATTTTTCGACCCGGGGGTCTATTTCTGTTACCCCGGCTCCATGTTCTCCGTCCAAAGACCGAGAGAGTTCGCCGCCAGCACCGCACCTCGCGCTCGTCAAAATGCCATCGTCGCGAACGCGCTCGGCTGGACTCGCATCTCGCTTACTCACGTCGTTCCGCATCGCTGACGAACTCTTCTTCGTAGTCTCGCGCAATAGCTCTTCGGACTTCGTGCTGGTATCTCGTCGAGCAGCTCGACTAACTGATGGACTGGGTAGTCTGGGCCACTTTGTCACCTTGATTAGGTGTACTAACAGCGGTACGATTCTCCGCCGCTTTTATTGCGATCATTTGAAATTAAGCGCCCGCCCGCAACGATATGGAGTCGGAAACGAAGATAGGCATCGGCTAAGGAGGAGACATGTCGACCCAACCAAATCAAGGGGCTTTCCCGGGTGTTGAACTGGAGGGTGAATGGATAAAGGCTGATCAGTTCGACCCTAAGACCTGGGCCATAGCGGTCGCACAACGCCGATCGGTGGGGACTCACGTACCCGGTTACGGCGCTCCCGGGGCGCCAACAAAGAAGCTTGAAGGGCCTTGGTTCATTGGCGCGGACGAGCAGCGCGTTGCGGTCTACGAGGCTCCAAATCCTGACTTCGCGGCCAGCGTCGGGTTTGCGGGGTCGGCCGTTGTTGTGGAAAGCCAGAGCACACTTGTCGAAGGGCATCTGTTCATTCCAACCGACGGTGCGGAGGAAAAGGGGATCGCCGCTGATACCATCCGTGTCTTCCGTTGGGTGCCGGAGATGAAGGCGTTCCAAATCGTCCTGCGCTCCGGTTCGCGCGACGATGTCTGGGCCTGGGCCGAGATCTCCACTCCCGGGATCTACGTTCCTATCGGGCTGCCACGCGATCCAATCGCCTCCCGGCTCCTGAAGATAGGTTGGATTCTTAGTGATCTTGCAAGCACCCGGCAGGAAATGCTTCCTGGTGATCTGTTGAAGGAGATTGGGTCAGCGCTGTTCAAAGGTCTAGAACCTGTCTTGCAAGATCTCGATCAGATCCCCAAACTCCGCGGGCCGGGTGCGCCAAACCCTGACCTGCCGACTTACTCGCACACAGACAAACGCGTGAATCCGGGGACTGTCATCGATGCGCTTGGCCACAGTCCGCGACCGCCGGAGTACCAGATCCTTGCCAATCCGTCCACGATTACCCGCCTTCAAGACCGATGGGAATTTGTAGGTCCACAGAATATCGGAGGCATGTCTCTTTCGGTAGTCCTCGACCCGAACGAGCCAGACCAGATCTACACGGCCACATCCAGTGGCGGCGTCCGGCGTCTTAGCAGTGTCTCCGACCATCCAAGCTCGTTCTGGGAGCTTGTTACCGATGGGCTTCCGTCTCAGCGCACTCAGGCTTTTGCAGTAGCCACGTCCGACGTCGGAGTGTGGTACGTGCAGATGAATAACGGTTGGCTATACCGCCACGACAGTCTCAGCGCCACGTGGTCTATAGTCAATCGAGATGCTATCGGCAATGCCTGGCGAATCCTTGTCGATCCTAATACCGCCGACCGCGTCTACGTAGCGACGACAACCGGGTTGTGGCGCTCGGATAACGGAGGCAGGACATGGGCGACGGGTGGCCCGCTCACACCCGGCGACGCAACTGATGTCGCCCTCGACCCGGTTAATCCGGACGTGATCTATGTTGCAGTCCGTGGCGTCGGACTGCGTAGGTCGTTTGTGCGCGGGCGGCCGGACAGTTGGTCCACCGTTATCGCTTGGGACTCAGGGCATGCGTACTGGACCGATCCCGCACGTATGACTACCGCGATGCGCATCGCGCTCGGCGTATCAGGCCCGCCGTCGGCCCGACGGATTGTTGCAAAGTTTGGTCAAGAAGTTTTCTACAATTCGTCAGGCGGTAACGGCGCGTGGGTGTCGCTAGGTATGGTGGGGGGACCGCAGCCCCTGCACGGAGCAGGGTACGACTTCGGGCAGGGTGACTGGGCTCACGGCATCGCCATAGATCCGTTTGATGAGAACTTGATCCTTGCCGCGCAGGACATGTTGTATCGTCGGCGAGCGGATTCCAATGCAGGTTGGGAAATTGCGATCCACTATTTCACGCCGCTTGAACAAGGCCATGCAGATTACCACGGGATCACCTTTGACCCGGCCCAGGAAGGTGTTGTCTACGTTGCCAACGACGGTGGCGTATACCGCTCCGACGATCACGGAGGCACGTGGAGGTCCCTTGCAGACGGCTTGAACACGCTCCAGTTCTGGTTTCATACCGGAATATCCGGCGGTGCGCTTCTGGGCGGCGCTTATCATCACGGGTTGATTGGGGCCGCGCGTCCCGAGAATCCGAACTGGCAAGTGCTCAGCGGCGGAGCTTGGGAGTTCTCTTCTGCGGTTTCCGACGCGCAACGCCCCGGCACGTTTTACGTCTTCAATACCCAGGAGCCGAGGAGCGGGATGCCGCGCGCGACGTTAAGGCGGATGCCGCACAGCACATCCGTAACACTGGAACTAGATCTGGAATGGGCAACTCTTCCAGGTGCTACGGCCACAGATCCTCGAGTAACCTTTAACACAGCCGCGGCTGCGATGGATCCCCGACCGGGTGTCTACACCATGCTTGCGGGGGGCCGTACAGGTTTGTATCGGACCGTCAATCGCATCGAGTACACCGGACAAGCTCCAATATGGACGCTCGAAAGCCTTACCCTCGATTCCGGCGATAGCATCGTCTCCATCGCCTACTCGACGCCCCAGTCTGGTGGCCCGCCCATTGCTTATGTCCTGTCAGCACGCGCTGTTGTATATCGCAACATGAACGTGGATGGCGGCGGAACTTGGGAACGCCGCGGGCAATGGCCAGGCGCAGATGCGCGTGAGATCGCTGTGAACGTGTACGACCCGCAGCGGATTTATATCGTTGCTTGGAATGCTGGCGTGGCGCGGTCTACAGAGGGCGGCGGAGGAACTTTCGAGGTGATTGCGCCGCCCGACAGCGGGCCCTTCCCGGCGGGCTCGAACTACAACTCCATCCTGCCACACCCAAACGCAGCGCGTACGCTGATTCTCGCGACCACTTTCGGCATTTACATCTCTACGGACGAGGGTGGCAGGTGGCGGCAGTTTGGTGTGGGACTGCCAGATGTACACGTGGTGTCTGTCTTCATTTATGGCCAGTACTTGTATGCCGCCACGCACGGATGCGGGTTATGGCGGCATTCTCTGACGTGAGATTGGTCAACCGCTATCCGCCTTGTCCGCCTCACGCGCTTAACTTTGGCTTCCAGCTGACCTCGTACCTCGGCCGCTGAAAAGGCTGTCGTCGAGCATCATCGCTAGTAAAGTGACTTGCCCTAATCCGTCTCGAGACCTCTGGTCATCCAAAAAGTCGTATTGATCATTCCTAGTCACGCACGCCCCGAGACGACAACAGAAAGGACGTCTCCGTTCATGCTCAGTATGTCTCGATTGTGATTGGAACGTAGCTTGCCCTCTCACCTGGCCAATGAGCGGCTTTCGCTTTAGCAACAATCTCAGCCTTCTCTCGCTGGGACCCGGCCGAGATAGTCATCGTACCAGCAAACAATACTTTGCTGTCGCCGACGACTTCTTACGCAAGCTCTTTCCCGAACTCACTCCGCACCGGTTGCCTTGTCCAGGATATCTCACCGTATTCATCACTGATGATGTAGTCCACTGACTCACAAGGAGAACTCGCTGTGTTGAACAGATCTCAAATCGAGAACGACAACCCGCTATCGCGACCGCTTCTAATTCCAGCACCAAGCGTGATGCGCTGCGACTCGCTTCCATTTACCGGGACCCTCAAGATGTTCGCACTGTTATTCACCTCGCGCGCAACGGCATCGTTCTCACTCTCCTGCTGCTCATAAGCAGTGTCGGCAATTTCTATCAGTACTATCGCAGGCCGGACCGCATAGTAGTCGATAGATCGAGTGGCCGCGTTGTTGAAATCAATGACCGTTACTACGGCGAAACCGAAGCTGTCCAACTCGGCCCCGAGCACCTGACGGACGCCGACAAGAAGTACATCGCTTCCGAGTTCGTTCGCTCCCTCTACCAGATCGATCCAGCCACCAGATCTAAAGACATCGAGCGTGCCCTCAGGATGATGCTCCCCGACTCTGCTTTGAAATTCGCACGCTATTGAAGCAGGACAACATCCTCGACAAGCAGCTCCAAGAAAGCTGGCAAGGGACTTGGACCGCCCAAGACATCACCGTCGATTCCAAAGACCGCTACACCCTAGCTTAGCTAAGGGTTCTCGGTCGACAAGACATCCACCGATTGGATAACGGCGGCACGCTTGATGAGCCTCGCCAGCTCAGCCTTTCACTCAAGCTCATTGCAGACCCCAAAGGCAGGGCGGACCGCAATCTCCGCTCTGGCTTTCTCATTTCCAGTTTTGAGTACAAGGAAATCCAGTAGAACCGAAAAGGAGACTTATGCATTCCGCCAAGGACGCAACGACTTTGATTCTTCTTGCGCTCATTGCGTGTCCGACCCTCGCGCTCACGCAGAACAAAAGCAGATCGCAGAGGTTGAAACACTCGCCGGCGCGAACGAGCAGCACCGATGAGCTTTCAATCCCTTCGGTTTCCCTCGTCTCTGGAACGCCGGAGTATCTTTCGGGGGAGGCCAATGTCACTGTCAAAGGAAACGAGAATCCCATCATCCGTCTCGGCCTGGCAACGTCCGGCGTGACTCTTGTGGAGTTTCCCGCCGCTGACAGATTCTTCGCTCTCCATCCGGGCAACTCTGAGATGGTGGTTACGATCGACGAGTCCCCCACAAAACAAAACGATCACTTCTTCGTCTTCAGAGCAGGAAGTAACTGTGTTTCACCTCCCGCAGCGAGTTCTTCTACGGGTCCCGCTGCCTCCATCATCGCGCAAATGGGCTCGGGCATGGTCGTCACTTTTCTTATTTATCCCGTTCGCGAACTCTCACAAATGGCGCACCGCGTAGTCGTTCTCTATGACCGCGTAGCGGTGGTAGCCGCCCGACGCGCGGCTGGGCTCGCCGTCAATCTCGAAGAGAAAGAGCAAGAACGACAGGAGGGGTCAATAAGGATTGCCCCCGCGACCGAGCGCTCAAGCACGTCCACGCAGTCCGGCAGCACCAAACGACCAGTCTCGAGATGTAGGCCTGACGGGCCGACTATAAAATAGCCATCAGGGGCAAGCGCGTAGCGCGCCGCCCCTGGTCACGGCCCCCACACCCCTCTAGCGCTGAAGGCGCGACATAAGCGCTTCATTGCCGCGCTGCGCAAAAATTAACCATTTCTTGCGAAACGTTCACTTCGCACCTTTCAGTGCTCCGAGCCCTCATCTATTTCCGAGGATAATTACTGGGCCTTCATTCGCTCGCGCGCCTATAAAACCTGCGCCTTGGTATCCGAAAATATTTAAACTCCCGGGTTCCCTCGGAAACACCTTCTCTCTTCGTACCGGGGGCTGCGCTTCGCTGGCCCGCGGCTACTGACGCGTTCCCTTTCAGGGAACAATCCCAAAATTCATTCAAGCTATGTTGTCACAACGACACCTGGTTTACTTGATCGAACTACACTTGAAAGATGCCGGATACGAAGCCACATAGAATCTAGCCATCGGGGGAGTATCCTTTAAGAAACTGGTCCCATTGAATGAACGCTCGATTAGATCACGGTTTGCTTTGAGTGTGTAGTCGATAAACTTCGCGGTCACATCGCCGCTTTCTTTGGCGTTCATGTCAAACATTTTCACCGGAGTACCGCAGGAGTAATCAAACGCTTTGATGTCGACCGACTTGATTTGCGGACTCTGCAACGTGCGAAAGTAAATGCGGCTGCGCTTCTGATCGTAGACAATGCTCCATTGCGTCCACGTGTCGCTCCGATTCGTCTGCGCGACATCACTCAAGACTTCGAAAGCATAGGCGACCGCTTGCTCGTCGGTTAATGGCCGCTTCTCGAACTCTTTCGTTTTCTTGACAGCCCGCGTGAAGCGATCAAGCGACTCGTTTGAGTTGGCTTTCGCAACATCGGTGTGCTTCGCGTAATTCAGGGAATTATCGTAGGTGTCGTTGGTCAAAGTCGGCGTGGCAAGGCTTGCCCCCGTATGCACAATCATCATGCCTTTGAGAAATTCGATCGAGGCCGTGTTCCCGGCCTTGTCATTGATCAGGTAATGGACTTTGACGTCGGACTCGATGCGCAGACCTTCGGCATTCTTGATGGCCTCGGCGGTTGTGGCGGAGTTGTCGAGCAAATACTGAATCCATTCCTGTGTGCCCACGGCGGATCGCGCGTCGACTTTCGGATACGCTGTATCGCTGAGCCACATTTGTTCGACAACCAGGCCCGCCTCATTCATGCCGCCGGTTGGATTCTCGCGTCCGTATTGATTAAAAGTTACGCTGCCGTATTTTGAGAGCCATTTCGCGCCGTTGTCAGAGTCAATGATCGTTGCGGTCTTAGCGACCCCGCGTTTGTTGACTAGTACCAGCGCGTCACCAATCGTCCAATCATAATTTCGTCCGAACAGAACCTCGCCCTTACCGTGCAGGCAGAACGTCGTGCAGGCAAACGCCTGATTAAGAAGGAGCGATAGGAGAGTGAATGTTAGACACGTAAGTTCTTTCATAATTGATTCTTCCGATGCCGGGATAAAGCCGGCTGGTTGCATTGAATCAAAGTCCTCACACGTCGAGGTTTCCATCTTGGAGCACGGCTGCGGGGCCTGAGAAGGATTCGGCAATCAAGACATCGGGAGCACGATCCAACTTCGTGGCGAGTACGTCGGACAGCTCGCGGTAAGTGCGAGATGGCGCCCAAGGGACCGCGACGACGTGCGAACTTGCCCATTCGGGCTGGCGAGCGACGAAGCCGCTGATGGTTGTCCCGAAGGGACAATCGGCAATAGCCCACCAGTTCACTGGTGGGTTCGTCGGGTAATTTGATCGAGAAGTGCCGAAGGCACG
>Ga0066687_10000024_pt1 | contig 44774 bp, 38 predicted proteins | sample GraSoiAngelo_136_FD_65630 | JGI IMG/M metagenome (GOLD analysis project Ga0066687, IMG submission 65630) | Grasslands soil microbial communities from the Angelo Coastal Reserve, California, USA - 14_0929_09_20cm | ecosystem: Environmental > Terrestrial > Soil > Grasslands | place: USA... | reverse complement strand
ACCTGTCGAGTGAAGAGCTTGCCGAACTGGCGAGGATTCACGTTGTCTGTATTGAGCTGTTGTTCTCGCAGATTCGCCCCGGTACGCGAGTTATCGTTGTGATGAGTGAGAACATTGACAGCATCGGTAAATTGCGCGGAAACCTTCGAGTTAATGATCGGAACGCAGGTTATTACAAGAGATGTTGCAAGCACGATCCATCCGAAACGGCTCCGAAAGACTCTGAAATTAGTAGGCCTCATATTTATATGTTCTCTTGAGTGAGCCGATCTAGTGTTGGACTGAATTTTTTTGGATCGCTCGCGCTCAATGTGGGGCTTCAAACAAGGGGATACCTGCTGTGGGAGCCGCGATATCTTAGCAGGTCAGGAGAGATTTGACCCGCGACCTTTTGGGCGTTAGTGATCAACAGCAGCGTGTGTATCGATCCGCTAAGCCGCAATGAAAGGCTGATCTTAGCAACGCTAATACCGAAGTCGATTTCGGATCAAATGAGGCTCAAAAATGTTGTAATGAATATTGATTAGGCTCGATGTCGCTGCTGTTATATCAATCAACGGCATCAATCGGGTCGGGAGTCCCATAGTCATTTGTTACGAATCGTTGCATATTTCCCCATGCGGAACATGTTGGAACAAGTGGGGACGCAGGATATCAGCTTCATAACAACGGCCAAAGCGAAAGAACTCTTCAGAGTTTTATTCGTCTCGACGACGCCGGCGCGATCGTTAGACCACCTATCGCCGAGAGGCGACCGCACCAAACGGCAGCGAACCTCTGTGTTGTAGCTCGCAGGACCGAAGCTGCTGAAGCCGGCCGGTTGCTATTGCTATGTAGTCTTCGTTCATTTCAGCGCCAAGATAGCGGCGACCGTTAAGAACCGCGGAAACGCATTCCGTCCCTGATCCGACGAACGGCACATAGACGAGATCGCCTGGATTGGAAAAGTGATTGATGATGCGGTCCGTCAGAGCGAGAGGCTTCTGTGTCGGATGCTTTGTTCGTTCCGCCGCGAAACGCTTGCCCGCCAGGGTCGGAAATTCCCAAACGTCTCCAGCCTGTCGTCCCTCCGGATTCGGAGTCCATACTTTTCCGTTCTTGGTGATCTTATGCTTGAGCCGTTCGGTGGACTTATAAGATTCTCGAATGATGTGATACGTGGAATTGTTTGAGCGCGCAAACCACAAGATCGGTTCGTAATGGCAGGACGGGGCGTTCTTATAGCGAGACCACCCGTTCTCATAATTCCATATGATCTGCCTGCGATAGACCAGACCGCACTCATAGAGAAAGCATTGGAGATAACATGCATAGTGGTGAATGGCGTAAACGAAGATATTTCCGTTTTTCGACAGGAGCCGACACGCTTCGGTCAACCATGTCTTTGACCACTGATACCACTCGTCAAAGTCGCGATGTTTTTCGAACTCCTTATTGAGATTGTAGGGCGGATCGGCAAGGATGAGGTCGGCGCATCCATCCGGCAGCGTTTGCATGAATGCCACGGTGTCCCCGTGATGAATGTAGTCCTGCTCAATCATCTTTTCTGAGTATCAATATGTATTGATGATGAACGTTTGGGACATATGCGAACGGATAGCCATACGGGAATATTCGTTTATGTTTTTGGTAGAGAATCGTAAGTCCTTTGAGGATAAAGCCGCGCTTTCCCAGCGCATTGGCGAGGTCTGCATGGAGCATATGATATGCGGATTTCTCGCGGAAGTCGCCGACGACGATACAAAGATGTCCTCTGGGCTTCAAGAGCGGATGGCAAAGTTGAAAGGCGTCCGATAGACGCTCAACAAAGCGGCCGTACTCCGCGATGTTTCCCAGATCCTTTTCGCTGTCGCTATATTTAAAGTCGAGACCTTTGGCCAGGCGCTCCTGTTTTACCTTGTGGTCCTTCTTATGCAGGATCTTCCAATACGGCGGGCTGGTTATCACCAGTTTTATCGACTCCGGTTCGAGCTTCGGAAGCTCCCGAAATGCATCTCCAGTAATAACTCTCTGGTCCCTGCAAACCGGTCCGTCTTTCGGAAGCTCGGTGTCCAGGCGCTTCCTGGCGAGCCGGCTGTACTTTGGCTCGAGCTCAATGCCAATGCCACGACGCTGCTCCAGCGCGGCGGCCTTCAAAGTTGACCCCACGCCCACAAACGGATCCAGGATCGTTTCACCTTTTTTTGAAAAGAACCTGATGAGTCGCGCTACATCCTGATAGGAAAATGGCGCGGGATGCTCCCTTTCTATCTGCGCTTCTTGATGATTCTTACCGAGGCCTCGCTGCGTCCAAACAGAAACGGTTTCGGCGACCCATTCTCTGGGCGTCAGATCATTAAGGTCGTTTCGCGGCGGATTCTTACGGAATTGAACTCGACGCAATGCAACCTTGGTACGTGTTTCCATTTTAAAGCAGGAAGCCTGTGGAGCCTTCGTTGCAGCATTCCTAAATTGTTCCAACCCCAGCAACAGGCATTCGAGAGTTGGATCAGGCGTGAGCTATTCAAAGTGCCGTCAATTACATATTACTGATGATGGCGGCGGCGAAATCGCTTGTTTTTAGCTTGACGGCTCCCGCCATCTGGCGCTCGAGATCGTAAGTAACTTTCTTCTGTCGGATCGTTTTCGTCAGGGCGTCGACTATCATCTTGCTCGCTTCTCGCCATCCGATGTGGTCGAACATCATCACGCCCGACAGAATAACGGAGGAAGGATTGATCACGTCCTTATCGGCGTATTTTGGAGCGGTGCCGTGCGTCGCCTCGAATATAGCGGCCTTGTCGCCGATATTGGCTCCAGGAGCCATTCCGAGGCCGCCGACCTGGGCCGCGGCGGCATCCGAAATATAATCTCCATTCAGGTTCGGCGTGGCGACTACCGAATATTCATCGGGCCGAATGAGTATCTGCTGGAACATCGAGTCCGCTATCCGATCCTTTATGAGAAGCTTGTTCTTCCATTCGCCGTTCCCGTGCGTGCTCCATATTGTAGCGAGGATGCCCTTTACTTCATCCACTACCGCCGCCCTCTGCTTCTCCGACATCTGATCGAAGCCGGGCTCAATCGCTCGCGCGTTCTCTTCGTCGCTTATGGAAGAATTGCGCTCGCGGTTCTCCAGAATCCACGTCTCGCGTTCGGTGACGATCTTGTCGCGGAACTCTTCTTTAGCGAGCTCGTAGCCCCAATCGCGAAACGCTCCTTCGGTGAACTTCATGATGTTGCCCTTGTGAACAAGGGTCACCGACGGTTTTCCGAAATCAAGCGCGTATTGAATCGCGCGGCGCACCAATCGCTTCGTTCCTGTCGGCGACATGGGCTTAATTCCGATTCCGCTGTCGGTGCGAACGTGATAGCCGAACTTGTCGTTGAGAAGCGACAGAACTTCGGCGACTCGCTCGCTTCCTGACGCGAACTCTATTCCGGCATAAACGTCTTCGGTATTCTCGCGAAAGATGACGACATCCACTTTTTCAGGACGTTTTACAGGAGAAGGCACCCCGTCGAAATAACGCACCGGACGCACGCAAGCGTAGAGGTCGAGCACCTGTCTGAGAGTTACGTTGAGGCTCCGGATTCCGCCTCCGACCGGGGTCGTCAGCGGACCTTTAATCGCGACTACGAACTCGGCTATGGCCGTGACGGTGTCGTCCGTCAGCCATTCGCCAAACCGGTTAAACGCCTTTTCGCCTGCGAATACCTCATACCAGACTACGCGGCGCTCGCCGCCGTAGGCTTTTTCGACTGCTGCGTCGAACACGAGTTGAGACGCTCGCCAGATGTCGCGGCCCGTGCCGTCGCCTTCGATATAAGGGATGATGGGGTCAGAAGGAACTTTGAGTTCTCCGCGCTCGACCGTTATTTTATGGCCGGCAGCGGGAACTTCTACACCATTAAAAGACGTCATGGGACCGTCTCCTCCTCGTAAAATGTGTTTCAGTTGAGACGCGGAAACTTGCGCGCGGAATGTAGCAGCGGCTCAAGAGCCATGTCAAGATTGCGAGCCGGTGTGATTACATTACACAGGGCGGATCAGTCAGCTTCTCAGCCAGCTTCAATGCGCCGGAGGACTGCATGAGACATGATTGAAGGATGCTGATTGTTCTCCAATTTCGCTCGACGATGGACATTCATTCGCCAATGATCTTTACCAATACCCGCTTCTTGCGGCGGCCGTCGAACTCTCCGTAGAAGATCTGCTCCCATGTGCCGAAGTCGAGTTTTCCGGCGGTAACGGCGACCATGACCTCGCGGCCCATGATCTGCCGTTTGATATGCGCGTCCGCATTATCTTCACCGGTGCGATTGTGATGGTAGAAGCTAACCGGTTCGTGAGGCGCCAGCTTCTCCAGCCATACCTCGTAATCGTGATGCAGCCCGCTCTCATCGTCGTTTATGAATACCGATGCCGTGATATGCATGGCATTGACTAATGTGAGTCCTTCGCGGATTCCGCTCTCTCTCAGACACTCTTCGACCCGCGGCGTGATGTTGATAAACCCGCGCCGCGTCGGAACATTGAACCATAGCTCTTTGCGATATGTCTTCATATTCGTCACGTTATTGCTTGAACGGGAGATGCACCGACCGTCGACCGGCGTTTTGGTTTCATTCCGAATAGCACGCGCGTGATATTGCTTCGCCTCACAAAAATATCGTACAGCAAGAACGTCAACGCGACCGAAGCCAGACTAATTGTAAAGTACTTGATTGATATGCCCGCGCTCCATCGCACTACATAGTAACCGATTATTACTATAACCGTCTGATGGATGACATAGAACGGCAGCACGGCCTCATTTGCATATGCGAAGGCCTTATCCAGGAAAGTGCGCCGGCGAGGAGAATGCTTTGCCGGTACATTCACCTTGAGCGAACGTCTCCAGAGATAGGCTTGACCCATTCCCCAGATCGCAACGACCCAGAACCAGGATGCACAAGCCTTTGATACTCGCCAAAGAACGCTTAACCCGCCATAGCCGCGGCTAGGATCGACCCCGGACTGCCAGGTGAGCGCCGAAATCCAGAAGAAGACGGTTATTGAAATAATTCCCGTAAGCAAGGCCATTGGCCAGGCAGTACGCGCCGATCGTTCGAATTCGGCATCCGAGGCGAACACGTAACCGCATATCAGAAACACGAGGAACGAAAGCCGATTCCATCCTCCCGATCCGCCAAATCGCAGGAAAAGCTCTACCAGAACAATCGGAACGGCGAATAATAGTATTCTCTCTCGGCCGAACCATCTCGCGAGGCCGCTCGAGAGGAGACGACCTCTTTGCGTTTTAAGAAACAGGAGAAACGGGAGCGCCAGCAGCGAGAAAATCAGCAGGTAGTACAGAAACCACAGGTGAGATATTTCAAAATAGCCGACCGCCGGATCCGCCGAAAGGAAGAGAGGGAAGTCCGGTGCAAAGACGATCCGAAAGAACCTGGGATAAAACCGCGGAAATGAATCTTTAAAGTCAGGGTTGGACAACAACCCGAAATAGCGTTGCGGCGGAACGATCACCAGCATTCCAACGATGAATGGAACCAAAAGGCGTCTTATTCTCTCCAGGACGAACTCGCCGGCGCTTCTACGGGTCAATGAATGCCGTGTTGCGACTCCAGCCGTGAAGAACAGCAGAGGCATGCCCCATTGAGAAAAGAAACCAACGAGGAGCATGAGTAAAATGCTGGTCTGCTCGTTTTTGACGGCATACGGCAGCAAATCGAATATGTTTGCGGTGTGAAAGAACACCAGTCCGATCACCAGCGCGGCGCGCATTACGTCGACGTCTCCGCGGCGTGATGAGTCGGTTTGTGTAGTATGGAGCGCGTGCATGGCTCAAACTGGCTTCTATCGGTAATCGGCCGCTCAGACTATTCGATCCGACATCCGGAACCGATTAGTTTACCGATCGCGTTATTGCTCCAGTATCCCGCCCTGAAAGGCGCGAAAGTAGACGAGCGATTTACGTGAGCTAAGGAGCCGGACTCGCTTGCGCGGTTTGGAGAACTGGTTGGAAGGCGTGATCAATAGCTCCGCGCATGAAGTCGCCGAGTTGGTCGAAATACTTCTTGCCCGCGAAACCACAGACATTATGATCAGCGCCTGGCACGAGTATCAGTTTCTTCGGAGATGAAGCGGCCGCGAACAGCGCGAGCCCCTGGCTGGTTGGAACGATGCTGTCCGGCTCGCCGTGCGTAATCAGCACCGGGCAATGAACCGCCGACAACTTTTGCCTGGAATCGAGCCTGTTTTTGCCAAGCCACCCAAACAGCCGGTAGAACAGCGGCGTCCTGGCTTTTCCCATTGCTTCGGCGGAGACCAGACCGGATTCCAAAACGATCGCCGCGCATTCTCTGCGTGAGGCGAGATCGACGACGGCCGCCGTCCCGAGCGACTGTCCGTAGAGCACAAGCCGATCCGGACTGACGCCCAGCTTGCCGACGGCATAGTCATACGCCGCATCGGCGTCCGTGAAGAGGTCATGTTCGTCGCGAATTTTCCCTTCACTCATGCCGTATCCGCGATAATCGAATAAGAGAGTGTCGAAGCCGCGGTCAGCCAGGTCCTCAGCCAGCCAGCCGAGGTTTCCTATGTTGCCGCTGTTGCCGTGAAAATATAGAACAGTTGCGATCGCCGGCTTCACGGAGGACTTGACGAGCCAACCTCTAAGGAAGACGTTGTCAGGCGTAACGATCGATATGTTTTCGGCTCCCGCGGGCTCTTGCCAGAATTGGCTGGCGGTAAATGGAAGAGGGTGAAAAGTCAGGGCTCGTTCGAATTGCTGGACACCAAGGAGCAAGAAATAAGGCAAGAGCGGAAAGACCGCGAACAGGTAAGTCATTCCTCGCCGGCGAGCGAAGCGCGATGGCTTGGAAGATTCACAATCCCCTTGGTGTGATTGCTCTTTCATCTCAGTTGAATGCGAAAAAAGAATTGTATCACGAATAGAAATACGAGTGAGCGCTAAACCTGTGTCGCTAAATCTGTGTCCTGTAACCTAATCTCACCTACTCCCTGAAGCCTTCTCATAGAGCTTTTCGTACTGAGGGATGATTTTCTCGGAAGCAAATTTCGCGACGGCTATGTGACGGCCGTGAGATCCCATTCGCTGCCGTTTGTCGCTATCCTCGAGCAGCTCAAGGGCAGCTTCAGCCATCCCATCCACATCGCCGACTTCGAACAGCCGACCGGAGCCTCCGTCGTCAACAACTTCCGGAACGCCTCCGACGCGTGTTGCAATTACGGGAACCTCGCAGGACATCGCTTCGAGAGCGGAGAGGCCGAACGATTCGCTTTCACTCGGCAATAACAACAGATCGGCGACCGACAGATATTCGCGGATCTTGAGCTGAGGCTGCTGGCCGACGAACGAAACATTGCCTTCTACTCCGAGCCGCGCGGCAAGCTGTTCGGCCTCGCGTCGCTCGGGTCCGTCACCGCACATTACCAGCCTCGCGGACGCATTCTTCCGATTGACTCTGGCCAGTACCTCTATGCAATCCATGATTCGCTTGATCGGCCTGAACGTAGAGATGTGAAGTATTATTCTCTCTCCGTTCGGAGCGATCTCGCGCCGGACCGCGTCATTCGGTTGTCTCCTGTAGAACTCACTATCGATAAAGTTGTAGATAACTTCTATATCGCGGCTGACGTGAAACGTTTCAAGCGTTGCGCGCCGGAGATACTCCGATATGCAGGTGACCGCATCGGATTGTTCTATCCCGAAGCGTGTTATCGGCAGGTAGGACGGGTCGCGGCCCACAAGCGTTATATCGGTGCCGTGGAGCGTCGTCACAAACGGAAGATAGCGGTTGCACTTGCACATTTCGCGAGCCAGGTAAGCGCTCACCGAATGAGGGATTGCGTAGTGCATATGAACAAGGTCGAGCGCATAGTCGCGCGCCGCTTCGCATATCATCGACGCGAGGGCCAGCGTATAAGGCGGATATTCGAACAACGGATAGGTCAACATCTTCACTTCGTGAAAGCGGACCAGGTCGTGCGTTGCTCCGTCCGCAAGTCGCATCGGCGGCGCGTAGCTTATGAAGTGTATCGAGTGGCCTCGCTTTGCCAGTTCGAGCCCGAGCTCGGCGCCTACAATGCCGCTCCCGCCGTACGATGGATAACAGGTGATGCCTATTTTCATCTTACAAGTAGATATTTACGTCTCGAGCCAGCAGCTTCACGGGATCATTCACGTTGAGAGTTTCCTTTACGATGAATCCCTCTCCGTGCTCCGTTCCGATAAGCGAACCATAGAATCGATGCCTTGCATCGAGCCGCTTCAAAAACATCTCGGAGCTGACGTTGGTTTCCAGTTCGGTGCTGCTCGGATCAAATATTTGAGAACGGTAAGCCATAGCGGCCGCCAGTTTCCGATCCGCGAACTCCGAGATGTCCACGACGAAGCTCGGCGCGACCGTTCGCGGAAACATGAAATGGGCGATGGATTGCGGGCGGTGACGCGCCTGTCCCGTTTCCCAATCGTACTTGGCGAGTCCGGCTACGTGCGCGGCTTCGCGAACTATTTGGCAGGTGTGAGCGTGATCAGGATGAGGATCGTCCCAAAAGTGGGTAAAAATTATCAGCGGCCTGTACTGCCGGATCTTACGCACCAAACGGACGCGTGATTCCTCGTTGAGCCAGATCCTGCCGTCGGGCAGCTCCGCGTTGTCCCTCACGTCGAGGCCGAGAATACTTGCGGCATGCGCTGATTCGGCGGTGCGAATTTGAGCCGATCCGCGCGTGCCCATTTCTCCGCGCGCCATATCGAGAATTCCAACGCGGTAGCCAAGCGATTTCAATTTCATGAGCGTGCCTCCGCAGACGAACTCCACGTCGTCGGGATGCGCTCCGATCGCAAGTGCATCGAGTCTTAAACCATCGCTCATTCTATGAAACTCCCTGAAGGAGCGTACGGACGGTGATAGCCTGCGTCAACCTCGGGCGGAATCGCCTTGAATTGCCTTAACCGAGATTGCTCCTCTTTGAGAGATGAGCAGGCAGAATGCCTATGCTCCAGGCGCGAAAAATGTCCGAAACTGCAGACTTTTCGTGAGTAGGCGATGACTATCACGCTCGCGCAAAGGCAGATCCATCAGGGGCACAGTCGTTGCGAGAGTCCAAAGTTGGACGAGAAGAACAGTTTGGCTCCGTGCCAGAGCCTGAACCGGAACAATAAACGCGCGATTATCGGCCACTGAACGGGTCGAGGTTGTTTGCAAAGGGTACACAGTCGCGAAGCAGCGTAGTTGCGAATGGCGGCCCGGAAGATACTATTGATTACAGGAGAATAGCGATGCGAAAAACTAAAATTGCCTTGCCCGTCCTGGGACTTATATCGGCAACCCGCGGAATACTGGGCGCCGGAATAGGATTGCTGCTGGCGCCGAAACTGCGCAAGAACAGTCGAAAAGCGGTTGGATGGACGCTATTCACCGTAGGAGTAGTTACTACCCTTCCGCTGGTAATGACGGTGCTGGGCGGAAGCAAAGAAGAAAGCGGGCAGGGATAAAAGTGCGCGGTCGATTTTAAGGACTCCGACGGATGAAACTCTGGTCACAGTTTGTCTGGTGCGCTGCAATTTTATTGGCAGTTTCCGTGAGCGTACGGCCGGTCTCCGGTTCCGGACCCGGAGACAGTTCAACAGGGCTGAGGTCTGCTGCATCGCGGGGGCTGGAGTGGTTCGGCGATATAGGAGTCTTTTCCTGGAGCTTGATCAAAGACGCGTTGACGCCGCCGTACGAATTACGCGAGCTGATCAGGCTGATGGACGAAATCGGCGCGAGATCGCTGCCGCTCGTCGCTCTCGCCGGCTCGGCGATCGGCGTTGTTTTATCGCTCCATACCAGGGACAGCCTGGCGCGCTTCGGCGCTAAATCAATGCTTCCTTCTTTGATCGTGATATCGATTGTGAAGGAGAGCGGACCGATCATAACCGCTCTGGTCGTGAGCGGTCGCGTTGGGGCCGGAATAGGAGCCGAACTTGGCTCGATGAAAGTCACCGAGCAAATCGACGCAATCGAAGCTTCGGCGGTAAACCCATACAAATTCCTGGTTGCGCCCCGTGTATTGGCATGCATGCTGATGCTGCCCCTCCTGACCATCGCCGCTGATTTCTGCGGCATTGTCGCCGGATGGATTGCAAACACGATCGTGGAGCCGATGCCCTTGAAGCTCTTTGTCACGATGGGACTTGAGCAGTCCGGTTTCGGCGATCTGCTGCCCGCAACCTTCAAAACAGTCGTGTTCGGTTTCATCATCGGAATCATCGGCTGCTTCCAGGGAATGAGAGCGACGGGCGGGACCGAAGGCGTGGGACGCGCATCAACCGGGGCCGTAGTGCTCTCATCGCTGTTTGTGATCCTGGCGGATGTTGTGTTGGTGCGCTTGATACTCACTCTGTTTCCACTATGAATATTGAAGCCAAAGCGGACGATAGCGCGATTCGACTGCAGGGCCTGAGCAAGTCCTTTGCGTCGCAGCACGTGCTCGATTCCATCGATCTGCGGGTGCGGCGCGGAGAGACTCTGACTGTGCTGGGACGGAGCGGATCGGGAAAGAGCGTTCTCTTGAAGCTCATCATTGGGCTTCAGAAGCCGGACGCGGGATCGATCGAGGTGGACGGGCAGGACATCACCCGGATCAGTCTCACGGAGCTAAACAATATTCGAAAGACGATCGGGTTTCTATTTCAGCAGGCGGCCTTATACGACTCGCTCACCGTCGAAGAAAACGTGGCCTTCCCGCTTCGCCGGCATACCACGTTGCGAACGGCGGAGCGAACGGATCGCGTGCGCGAACTGCTCGCGCGCGTGGGAATGGAAGCCGAAGTCCGCAAGATGCCTGCCCAGCTTTCCGGCGGTATGAAGAAGCGAGTCGGCCTCGCTCGCTCGTTGGCGCTGGATCCTAAAATAATGCTGCTCGATGAGCCGACGGCCGGGCTGGACCCGATCACTACCGCGGAGATCAACGAGTTAATTCAGGATCTTCAACAGGAACGGCAAATGTCCTTCGTGGTGGTCACTCACGATATGCTGACGGTGAACGCCGTAGCGAATCGAGTGGTAATGCTTTATAAGGGCCGGCTGGTTTTCGATGGCGCGCCGGGAGAGATGAAGGACAGCGGCCATCCGTTTGTATCGAAGTTCCTGCGAGAGGCGGAAGGGAGGGATTAGAGATGTCCAGCAACGCTCGCCTGGGAGCCTTTGTGCTCATTGCGCTGATTATGTTCGGGGTTATGGTCTTTCTTATTGGAGACAAAGAATTCCTGTTCTCGAGGACCTACCGCATAAAGGCGGCATTCGACAATGTAGCGGGACTGGATGAAGGCGCGCCTGTTCGAGCCGGCGGAGTAAAGATCGGAACGGTGGAGCAGATCCGTCTGCCTGCGCGCCCGGAGGAAAAAATCACCGTCGACTTGAGTCTGGAGCACTCCACGCGCAACGTGATCAAAAAGGACTCGGTCGCATCTATCGAAACCGAAGGGCTGCTTGGAGTGAAGTACCTGTCAATTTCCTTTGGCTCGGAAGCAGGCGCTGCCATACACGATGGCGACCTGATAGAGAGCCGTCCTCCGCTCGATTACGCGGACGTTGCAAAGAAAGCTACCGAAATGCTCGAAAGCGCGACTGAAGCGATCGAATCCTCCAAGGTTGCCATAGCGAACGTAAACGCTGTAAGCGGCGATCTGAAGTCGATTACAACAAAAATTGACAGCGGGCAAGGCACCATAGGCGCGCTCCTTAACGATCGAACCGCCTATCAAAACCTGAACGCGACTCTCGCTCAGGCGCAAGGCGGAACGCTTGCGTTCAAAGAGGACATGGACGCGCTCAAGCACAATTTCTTTCTGCGAGGATTCTTCAAGAAACGCGGTTACTTTGATTCGTCCGAGCTGACCAAGCACGCGATTGCAAAGCTGCCTGAGAAGCCGCCGGCCAAACAATTCAATATTGATTCGACGGCTCTGTTCAGCGGCGCGGACAACGCAAAGCTTCGCAAGGACAAGCTGCTAAAGCCGGTCGGTGAATTTCTCGAACGGAATCCATTTGGGCTTGCGGTTGTAACCGTGCGCACCGGGCTGAAGGGCTCGTCCGATGAAAATCTAATTCTGTCGCAGGCCCGTGCGATGGTAGTTAGGGATGCGCTGGCTCAGAAGTACAAGCTGGATGACAGCAGAATAAGGACTCTTGGACTGGGCGAGGGCGGTCGAGCCGGCTCGAGCAAAGGCGCCGATGTGACGATTCTAGTCTATCCCGAAGGTCAGGACTATAAGGCGGTCGAAGCGAAGACACAAAAATAAAGAAGACAAAATTGACGGAAGCATTGAGCTCTTTGGAGGCTCCAGTCAGATGCGTGTCGAGTAGGTTTCAATTGAGTACCTACGGGACTAATACGGTGCTTTAGCGGCGTTAATTCACGTGGGCTTTCAGGTAGGAATCGCTCGCGGATTCTGGTATAAACACAATCCCTCGTCAGTGGAAAGTGAAAGTAAAAAAATCTGTTCAAGGAGGATCACTCTAGATGAAGACCCGAATAGCGTTTTTTTGCGCCTGCTTCGTGCTCGCGAGTGTGGCGCTTGCCTGGGCCGCCGATATCAGCGGTAAGTGGGTGGCTCAGGTTCCAGGCCGCGGCGGTCAAACCCGCGAAACCACTTTCAATTTCAAGGCGGAAGGGTCCAAGCTAACCGGCACAGTTTCAGGAATGCAGGGCGACAATCAGATCAGCGATGGAAAGATTGACGGCGATCAGGTTTCGTTCACGGTCGTCGCGAGCTTCAACGGAAATGACGTGAAGCTGCTCTACAAGGGAAAAGTATCGGGCGATGAGATCAAATTCTCACGCACGAGAGAAGGCGGAACTCAGCCAGCGCAGGAGTTCACGGCAAAACGATCGAAGTAGCTTCTCGACGGCCTCGGAACCCTGAAGCATCTATCTGCCGAGTCGCGCGAAGGGGGGCTGCTTGGTCGCCCTTCGCGCCGCAAATTGAAGGCGCAGGGCAAAGCTCCTTGAAAAATGGCCGGCCCTTGAACTCGGCGAACGACCGCGATCAAGCGCGGCGTCTTCGAGTTCAGATGTGAGGTCAGCGATCTAAACACGCCGGCTTGTTTCGCCGGTTGCTCGGTGAGCATAGGCGCCTTCAGTCTTGAGCAGACTGGTCTGGAATGTGGATTTCGAAGCGGATTGTTACATTCGGTTCAGAGCTTTGGCCGGTTCGGGCGTTGCGTATTTTTTTGCAGAACTGCTTGACTTCAATGAAATTTTCCAATATAAAGCGTCACCTATAATGTGTAGTTTAATCCGCAGTTATACAGATTTTGTGAGCGAAGGTCGAACGATTGATAGCTGAGAGCCAATAGAAACAGGATTAGCGAAAGGCTCTCTATCAGATGGCGAGCACCGCGGCTGACTGACTTCAAGAAGAGATTCGGAACGAAAAGGCGATCAGGAAGTCGTATCTCTCCAAAGCTCTGCCCGATTCTGACTGGCGATCTTCCCTGAAGAGGGAGGGTGCTGGCCAATTATATTTAGTTGTTTCAGGTGATGAGTTTTCGACCAGATGGAAGTCTGATCGAATCCGCTCGTGTGCCGCAAAGCAAAGCGCCTTTTTTCCTGTATGAACAAATTCGAGCGGCGTTGCGAACGGATCATCACCGATGGTTTATTGCCGAACGCGAATGCAATTCGCGTTTTCGGTGAAGTAGGATTTGGAGTCGAGAAATCTGATTTACAAAACCCGGATACCGATTATCAAGATAATAATTAAACCCTCGAGTATGGAGAAATGAATGGGACACAATGGTATTTTCGAAAGACTCTTGCCAGCGGCAGCCGTGATTATCGCTGTGGCCGCTTTTGCATTGCCGACGCATCTTCGGGCGCAGGATGCGGGCTCCTCCGGCGCCGTTAAACAGAAGACCCGTCGCGGCAATGCAGCCACCGTGACTCTGGAGATCACGTTTGCTGATGGCACTGTCGGAACGGTAACGCAAATTGAGAGTCAGCCAATAACTATAACCGAGAACAATTCCACGATCGCACTTGTGCCCACGTTTGCAACCGAGGGGGCCGAAGTTAATCTCGCCGTTTTTGATTTAGCTTCCTATTTTTCACCCAAAGAACATCGAACAAAGGCCGGGCTTGGGCTCGACAAGATCGGCTCGCTTGATTTCAGTACCGGGGACTGGATTCCTGCCGAGTTCGTTCACGGACAGTGGCAATTACACGTGCGGCTATTGCAAACAGGAAAGGCACCCTCGGGCTCACTCGATGGAAGCGGTCAGCAAATCTTTCAGATTGGTGAAGACGGCGATCAGATCGGAGGCGTCGGTCGAACCGGCGGGAGCTGCTGCGTGACTTGTTCTTATAAAACGATCTGCGGCTGCTCGGTCACGATGGAATGCGGTTCCTGTTGCGGCGCTCCCTGCTGTTAGACAGAATACTGCGTATCACCGACAAGTACATCGGTGAGCCTCATGTCGAGAAAGAAATCAAATCCAAGCGCTAGCGGCATGGACCAGACCGCTAAGCCTATCGTCGACGGCTCCGCGGAAACCGGTGATGGAAGATCGGGCTTCTGGTCAAAGTTCAAATCCGCCAGGGAACTGATTACGTTGCTCAGTCTGCTCGTAGCGGTGAGCGGATTGACGATCATCTTCACTCGATTGTCTCTTGATGGTGAGAATGGGGATTTAAGGAGACAGAACGAAACCCTGAAGAAGCAGCTTCAGGAACGCCCTAATGGGCCAGCCTCAAATGATCAAATCGGTCAACAGGTTGGCGTGTCCGTCGGACAGCCCGCTACGGTCTTTAACGGTGATCTCAAGATTACCGTTACCGATCTGAGGTCTGGAGATGGTGGTGACGACTATCGGGTAAACGCGACCTTAGTCCGCGCGGGCATGCCGCCAATAAAGATTAAAAACGCAAAAGTAGGCTACATGGTTACCTACCCTGAAGAGGGTGGATATAAAATTACAGTGCTAGCGGCCGACGCACAATCAGCAAAGTTTTCGATCATTGCTCCCGGAAAACAGAGTAGTACATGATCTACCTGCCGGTGCGAGCTATCTGGTAAACATCTTTGGCTGACTAGCGCCGCCGTCGGGATTTCGAACCGTCACCGAAACGGCGCCTCCGCTCGGAAATAGATCTTCAGGAACATTGGCGACCAGTACGCTGAGATCTCCATTCTTTGGTCTGGTCAGAAATCTCTCTTCGCCAACCAACACTACAGCGCCTCGCTGAAACGCGTCGCCAACCAGTTGAAGCTTTCCGCCGCCCTTCAGTTTGACTTTGTTAAGGATTGGCGGTGCAACGGTGAGCTGGATCGTCAATGCCCCGAGCGCGTTCAACCGGCCGCCGCTCGATACAAAGGGCTTCAATTGATCGCGAACATCGACGCTTTCGATCAGCCGTCGTTTGATGACCGGCGGAGTAGCCTCCGGATAAGCGCTCTTAATCAGAGCGGCGACGCCGGATGTGAATGCCGCCGACGCGGAGGTCCCGCTGATAAGCGCATACCAGTCATTCGGATCAGCAGACGCGGAGCATAGAGGACAATTGCCTCTTGCCATAATCGTGTCGACCGACACACCCGGAGCGAATAGCTGGACCGTTCGGAGGCCGTAGCCCGATTTGATTACCGACAGGTTGAACGGCGGGTGCCATATCTCGTCGTTGTAGTCGGAAGCCGCGACGACTATCTGATTGGAAAGCTGATAATGTCCGGGATATAGCTTGACCGTGTCGTTGTCGAGACCCTCATTGCCGGCTATACAAACCATCAAGATATCGGCGTCCTCTGCCGCGTGCACGGCATCCGAAAGAGATCGGATCGACTCTGCCGGTACCTGATTCGAATCGAGAAACGTTTCCCAACTCGCATTGATTATTGTTGCCCCGGCGCTGACAGCGTAGACGATCGCTCGCGCGGCATCGGCCACCGTTCCTTCCACATCCGTGGGATCGGGGCCGGTCTTCCTGAAGAACTTCACAGGCAGAATCCGCGCTCTGCTGATCCCGCTTATACCCACCCCGTTACTCATCACAGCCGAAATTATTCCGGCCATCTGAGTTCCGTGTCCGAGCACATCGCTGACGTCGCCGTTCTGCCCGGCTACGTTATAGCCGTTCACATCGTCTACATAGCCGTTGCCGTCGTCATCGCGGCCGTTGCCGGCAACTTCCCCAGGATTTTTGAAGATATTTTCGGCGAGATCAGGATGGGTGATGTCTACGCCGGTGTCGGTAACTGCCACAATAATGTCGCGGATTCCAGTAGTAATGTCCCACGCGTCCAGCGCCTTGATGTCCGCGTCAAGAGTTGCGCCGTAACCGTCGACCGCCAGACCAAGGTTCCTGAGTCCCCATTGAAACCTGAATCGCGGATCGCTCGGAATATCGGTCCCGGGCTTAACCAGATAATTGGGCTCGGCGTATTCCACCGACTCGTTGCGATTCAGCTCGGCGATAACTGCGTCGATATCGGCGGAAGGATCGATCTTCATCACATAAACGCGATCCAGTCCACGTCGAGAAATGATCTCGGCGATCTGAGCTTTAAGAGCGGGTCCAGCCTGGCGAATTAACGGCTCCGACGAATGCGCCCCGACCGACACGGCAACGCCTTCAGCGGTTCGATTAACGGTGATTAGCCTGCCTTCTTCGGTTAGGGCCCCCGATGCCATCTTGAGCTTGACGATGACCTCGGCGGATCGCGTCGGAGCCTTTCTCACTGATGCGGCCGCCAATCGGGCGCCGCTGAATGTGCTTATGCCGGAGCCCCCGACAAGAGTGAAGATGAGAACGGTAATGGCGATCTTTCGCATTCTGGTTTCTACGGGGCAAACAGTATCCGTCTGGGGAGGCCAGCGACGTGAGTCAGCTTATACAATACCGGCGCGAATGTTTTCAAGACAGCACGATTGTATGATTACGCGCTGATATAATGAGCCGCCATGGACGCAGCGGGGTTCATAACGGCGGGCGGGCTCAGCTCGAGGATGGGCCGCGATAAAGGCCTCATCGAGCTGGATGGCCGCTCGCTGATCGAGCATGTGATCGGCGCTTTCTCCGGTATTGTCACCGACCTTTCGATAATTGCTAACAGCAGCGAATACGATCGTTTCGGACTGCCTGTCTTCGGCGATATGAATCGCGCCGTCGGTCCGCTTGAAGCTATCCGAACCGCGCTCGCGAATTCGGCGACTCGTTGCGTATTGTTGTGCGCGTGCGACACTCCTTTCGTCACGCGTGAGCTCTTCGAGTTTTTGCTAAGACAGATCGGCGAATACAACGTGGTGGTTCCGCGGGACCAGCAGGGGATGCTCGAGCCGCTATGCGCAGTCTATTCGCGCGAGGTATTTGGACCGGTCTCCGAGTTGATCGCCAGCGGCAGGCGCAAAGTGAGCGATCTGTTCGAGCGCGTGCCGACTCGCACTATTTCGTTCGAGGAATTCAGTCATCTTTCAGGCGCGGCGAATTTCTTTAAGAATATCAACACTCCTGACGACCTTGAATCCGCGGCCGGAATATTGGCTCATCTTCGAAGTTTCCGATCTGAGCAATCGCCGACAGAGTAGCCGCCTCGGTTCAACGCCGCTGTGCCGACTGTGTTGGTTCTTTGTTTACCTTCAACCTTTTGTGTTTTAATGCCCGGCGCATGAGCACTGAGCCCGGCACACTGGTAGAGCTTTTCAAAGACGCAATCAACTCACGACTCGACGCTGAGGTCTTCAGGTACAAAAAAGACAAGGCCTGGACCGGATTGCTCGGAGCGACGCTGTTGAATCGCGTACGCAGCCTGACGCTCGCCCTTCATCGGAGGGGCATCGCAAAAGGCGATCGAGTAGCGATACTGGCTGAAAGCGGACCGCTGTGGAGCATAACCGACTATGCGATTCTATCGGCCGGCGCGATAAATGTGCCGATCTATCCGACGCAGTCCGTCACCCAGGTCGAGTACATCCTGCGCGAGTCCGAACCCAGAATGTTATTCATCTCGACGTCGCGACAAGCAAAGCGAATAGTTGAAGTACTGAAGCGATTGCCCGATCTCCCTGTTGTTTCATTCCAGCCTATTGCCGATCTGGAGCGTTCCATCACACTCGAGGCACTGGAAGCCGAAGGCGAGGCTCTCGCAGCCGGGCGCCCCGACCTTTATGAAGCGTTATCATGCGGCGTGAAGCCCGAAGACATAGCTTCGATTATTTACACGTCCGGAACAACTGGCGAGCCGAAGGGGGTGATCCTCTCTCACTCCAACATCGTGTTCAACGCGCTTGCTGCCGGCAGGCATTTGAGTATTGAACCTTCCAACATAATGCTTTCGTTTTTGCCGCTCTCGCATATCTTCGAACGCATGGTTTTGTATCTTTGCCTGCACTACGGCGTTCAGATCTGCTATTCGGGCGGGATAGAAACAGTCGCAAGCGACTTGCGCGAGGTACGTCCGACACTGATGTCCACCGTACCCAGGCTTCTCGAAAAGATGTTTGCGCGCATGCAGAGAACTGCCGAGGAAGGCGGCCCAAGAAAGCAGAGGATATTCAACTGGTCGCTTTCAGTGGCCAGACGGGTTGCGGAAAGAAGATCGAGCGGGCGGCATATTCCATTGTCGCTTAATATTCAGCGCTCGATAGCGGACCGGCTTGTTTATTCCAAGCTGCGACAGGCCGTCGGCGGACGAATGATGAGGCTCGTGTCGGGCGGTTCGGCTCTTCAGGCGGACCTCGCGCTTGTATTCAACGGCGCCGGCATACCGGTTCTGCAGGGCTATGGCCTGACCGAAACCTCTCCGGTCATCGCCGTAAGCACGCTCGAGCACAATAGAATAGGAACCGTTGGACATCCTCTGCCCGGCGTCGAAGTGAAGATCGCCGCCGACGGAGAGATACTCACGCGAGGCCCTCACGTATTCCAGGGCTACTTCAAGAAGGATCGCGAAACCGACGAGGTCTTTTCGAACGACGGCTCCGGCAATGGCAGATGGTTTATGACCGGAGACATCGGGCTCATAGATAACGAGGGCTTTATTCGAATCACGGATCGAAAAAAAGATTTGATCAAAACCTCCGCCGGTAAGTACGTCGCGCCCCAATTAATCGAAGGCGCGCTCAGTCAGTCCGAGTTTATCGAGCAATCGATCGTGATAGGAAACAACCGGAAGTATGTATCCGCCCTGATCGTTCCGGACTTCGAAAGGCTGAATGAGTGGGCGCGACAGAGCGGAATTAAGGCCGCCGAAAAACGCGAGCTTATAGAGCAGCCAAAGATCGTCGAGATGATGAAAGGCGAGGTCAATCGTCTCACTCAGGAACTGGCCGATTACGAAAAAGTAAAGCGAGTAGCGCTGCTCCCTGAGGAGTTCACGATAGACGGAGGGGAACTTACACCGACTCTGAAGGTGCGGCGTAAGATCGTAGAGCAGAAGTATCGGAATCTTATTGATTCACTCTACCCGGCCGGCTCGGAGTGATGCTTTGGAGCAGTTCGGCCGGGTAGAGTCGCACAGTCAGGAAATCGATAAAAGCGCGTTTTCATCTGCCGTTTTCCGGCAAAGCCTATCACCTGTATTCATCGCCGTAGTTTCGACCGCCTGAAGATCGAATCAAGCGAGAGTACTCCTGACCCTTGTGAAGCGATATAGAGAAAAATAAAGCAATAGAGAACAGCCAGCTCTCCGTGATTTTGAACCGGGTTCCAGCCATCCGGCGAGTGGGCCTTGAAATAAGCCACGGCCATTTCGCCGCTCGCGATAAACGCGGCTATGCTGGCGCAAAGGCCGACGGCAATCAATATCCCGCCGACTAGCTCGATAACGCCTCCTATTCCCAACAGAGATGTCAAAGGCTTGCTATTGGCGCCGAATACCTTTTGACTGCCGTGCCAGGCGAACATTGCCCCGCTTATTATTCGCAAGAGCGCATAGAAAAACGCCGAGTACCTTCCGAGAAAACGTTGCATTGAGGGCTCCTCTCTTTTTTTGACGGATCAGTCTAATACACGCGGCGGGCTTTTGGCATGCGAGAGCGAGGGTATGGCAGAAATTCTCTGACGCTTTTCTTGCGGCCGCTGCGAAGGCGTGAAAGTTCCAACGGCTCGTGAGGCGAGAACTAAAAACAACGATATCGATCAGTTGATTTATCGTGCCGCTACACGGCGCCGACCTCAGCCATTTCCTGCGGGCCAACCGAAAAATACGCGGCGTCGGGATGATGAAACACAAGGGCCGAGACGCTCGCCTCCGGCTCCATCATGAAGCCTTCGGTTAACTGAACTCCAATCTCTTCAGGCTGGAGCAATCGGAATAAGCCGGCCTGAGACTCGAGGTCGGGGCAAGCCGGATAACCGAATGAATAGCGCTTTCCACGGTAGCGCGCCTGGAATAACGACTGCCGCGAAAGATTCGATGTATCAGGAAATCCCCATGTCGAACGGAGACGCGCGTGAAGCCACTCCGCCGCCGCCTCGGCCGTCTCCAGCGCCAGAGCCTGAAGCGCATATGAGCGCAGGTACTCGCCCTTTTGTTTAGCTTCTTCGGCGCGCTCGCGTATTCCCTCGCCGGCCGTGGTGACGAACAACGCGACGTGATCCCGACAGAGGATTCGCCCGTTCAAGTCGCGCTCCGGTGGAAGCACGAGATCGCTTAATGCCACGCCGTCTTCTTTGCGCTGACGTGGGAATACAAAAGTTTCAGCCGGTGAGCCGCTCGGCGATAATTCACGAGTATTATCAATCGTGTTCGGCGGACCGAAGCTCGCGGTAGATTCATTCGCTGAATACAGGCGCGAATTCTCGGTGAAAAAATGAATCTTGTTGCCTTCCGGCTCCGCTTCGAAAAACTGCCAGGCGACTTTCACGCGCATCGCCCCGGACCGGCACTCATCCTTCACTCTTTCGATCTTCTCTTCAAGCTCGAGAGCTTTGGCGTCGCCTGAAGCAATTAGATCGGCGAAGCGGCCCTTGAGTCCGAGATGGCGGCCATACAGCATCTGCGGGTTGATGTAGCTCCATACCTCGTCGAGGTCCTCGATTTCGAGGACGTGGCGTTCGAGATCCGGTACGGGAGGAATCACCACATCAAGCGAAATCTTGGAGCTGCGCTGCTCGCTTTCTACGATGGGCTCGGACGGGGCCGTAGCTGTTCCGCCGACATTTTTATTGACCAGCTCGGCTTCGAGCCTGGCGCGTGCCTCAGGATCCATCAACCGATTCAGGATATCGAGACCGTTCATCGCGTCATTGGCATAGATGACCGTTCCATCGTATGCCGGAGCGATCTTCGTGCGCGTGAAGCGATCGGACAATGCCGCACCGCCGACAAGGAGCGGCAGCGCGATTCCGGCGTCTTTCAAATCCTCCGCCGTAAGAACCATCTGCTGCGCTGATTTCACCAGCAGGCCCGAAAGCCCGATTGCATCAGGCCGATGTTCTCTAGCGGCTTGAATGAGCGTTTCGGGCAGGACCTTGATTCCGAGATTGATCACACGATATCCGTTGTTCGAAAGAATAATGTCTACGAGGTTCTTGCCGATATCGTGGACATCGCCTTTCACGGTCGCGAGTATCACGCGTCCGCGCATGCTCGACTCGGTCTTCTCCATGAATTGCTCGAGGTGAGAGACGGCGGCTTTCATTGCCTCCGCGGACTGCAGCACCTCGGCGACTATCAACTCGTTGTTGTTGAACAAACGTCCGACCTCGTTCATTCCGCTCATCAAAGGACCGTTGATTATCTCGAGCGGAGACGCTTCATTAAGCTTGAGATCGAGATCGGGAACCAGGCCGTCCTTTGTTCCCTCGACTATATAGTTGGCCAGTCTTTCATCGAGCGGAAGGTCGCTCGCGCGCTTGCTGGTTCGGGAAGATGCGCTGCGGAAGTGCGCGGCGAATCGCGCGATGGGATCGTCGCCCCGGTTCCACAATAGGTCTTCCGCCAGACGGCGCTCTTCTTCGGGGATCGAAGCGTAGCGCTCGAGCTTTTCCGAGTTGACAATGGCAAGATCAAGCCCCGCCTTCGTGCAGTGATACAAGAATACCGAGTTCAGCACTTCACGGCCCGCGTCAGGCAGGCCGAAGGAGACGTTGCTGATGCCGAGCACGGTTTTCGCGAGCGGCAGCGCTTGCTTGATCAGGCGAACGCCTTCGATTGTCTCGACGGCGCTTCCGACGTAGTTCCGGTCTCCGGTCGCGCACGGAAATACCAGGGGATCGAAAATGATGTCTTCGGGTCTTATCCCGAATTCCTCGGTCAGAAGCTTGTATGACCTTTCGGCGATCTGAACCTTTCGTTCGCGCGTGATGGCCTGAGCCTGCTCTTTGTCTTCGTCGATACAGCCCACGATAACCGCGGCGCCGTACTGTCGGGCGAGCGGCGTCACGCGTTCGAATTTCTCGAGACCGTCTTCGAGATTGATCGAGTTGATAATGGATTTTCCCTGGCAGTAGGTCAGCGCCCGCTCGATGGCGACCGGATCGGTGGTATCGATCATTATCGGCGTTTTGACGACGCGAATCAGCTTCTCGTAAAACATATCGGCGTCGTACAGTTCATCGCGGTCGGCGTTTTGTAGATTGATGTCGCAGATTTGCGCGCCGCCTTTGACCTGTTGCCGGGCGATTTCGGCCGCTTCCTCGAATTTCTCCTCGCTTATGAGCCGCTTGAATTTGCGCGAGCCTACGATGTTGGTGCGTTCGCCGACGATCAGCGGCCGCTGATCCTCGCTTGCTTCGACAAAGTCGATGCCCGAGAACAGAGTCCGGTGGTGCTTTTGAGATGAGCGAGGTCGCTTGCCTTCTACGACCTCGGCGAGAGCCCGTATGTGCGCCGGGGTGGTTCCGCAGCATCCGCCTACCAGGTTAAGCCAGCCGTGTTGAACAAACCGCTCGACTGTTCCCGCGAAGCTCTCGGGGGTCTCCAAATATATACCGTCTTCATTCGGCAAGCCCGCATTCGGAACACAGGAGACGCGCGTTTCGACCAGCGCCGCTATGCTGCGGATGTGATCCGTCATGAACTCGGGACCGGTCGCGCAGTTGAGGCCGATTGAGAACAGGTTCGCCTGCATCAGAGAAGCGGCCAGCGCTTCGGCGGTCTGCCCTGCCAGCATAGTGCCCATTGCTTCAATCGTTCCTGAGACGCCGACCGGAACCGCAAACCCGATTTCATCAAACAAGCGCCGGATGCCTATCAGACCCGCTTTGATATTGCGCGTGTCCTGGGCTGTTTCGAGAAGCAGCAGATCGGCGCCGCCGGCGACCAGCCCCGACGCCTGATCGTGAAACGCATCGACAAGCTGATCGAAGGTCACTCCGCCGGTCACCGAAATCGCCTTCGTTGTCGGGCCCATCGAACCGGCGACGAATCGAGGTTTCCTCGAGGTTGTGAACTCCGCCGCGGCCTGACGAGCGAGCCGCGCGGAGGTCTCATTCAAAAGGTGAACCTCGTCCTGAAGACCATATTCGGCAAGCACGATTGACGTTCCACCGAATGTGTTCGTCTCGACTATGTCAGCGCCGGCCTCAAGGTAGCCGCGATGAATATCGAGCACGACGTCAGGCCGGGTAACGACAAGATTCTCGTTGCAGCCTTCGAGATATGCTCCGCCGAAATCGTCGGCATCCAGGTGATGAGCCTGGATGGCGGTTCCGGTCGCGCCGTCGAGCACGAGAATGCGCTCTGAAGCGGCCTCTTCCAGCAGTCGGGTTCTTTCGCGTTGATCGGTCATATTAGAGAGTAGCTCTCTCTTGCGAGATGAGCGCGGCCCATCGATCCCATATTACGGCGGCGGTTTTCTGAAACGCTTTCAGGCACTGATCCGTTTCTTCGAGAATGCGCCGCCCGCTGAGTTCTTCTTCCTTTAACTCCGAGGCTCCCGACTCGATCATACTGACGATGATTTCGTGGGTGACTTCGGGATGAAAAAGCAGTCCATATGCGTTTTCACTGTACCTGTAAGCCTGACACTTTGTGAGTTGTGAAAATGCGAGCGGCTCCGCTCCGGCAGGCAGGTCGAAGATATCGCCGTGCCAGTGAAATGCGTTGATCGGCGATGCGATTTCACCGAACACCGAATCAGTTCGCGCCGCCGCCGTGAATGAAACGGGAATCCAGCCGATCTCTTTTCTCGCCGCCTTGTAAACGTCTGCTCCAAGCGCCGAAGCAAGCAGTTGGCTTCCGAGACATATCCCCAGAATCGGTAGATCATTCTTCAAGGCCTGCTCTATCAGGCGAATCTCATCCGTGAGAAATGGAAACCGCTGCTGCTCATAAACTCCCATCGTCCCGCCAAGAACTATCAGAGCTTTCGCATCGCCTGGCTCGCTCGGCGTCCGTTCGCCGCCGAACGGACGAATGTAAGCCGAGGATATGCCGCGAGGATGAATCGAATCTTCGATTGTCCCCAGCGTTTCGAACGGCTCGTGTTGAAGGACGATTACATCGGGCATGCGTCGCCGCTCCTCACAAGATCGAAAATACATCCAGCGCGTATTGAACTCTTCCAAACGGCGCCGATACCTGGACCCCTTGCACGAGATCGCGAATCTCGAGCAGTGTCTCGCGAGCGATTGCGAGGCCTTCTTCGCGGGCCGCGTCCTTATCGGTTACTCGCTGCATTCGCTCCAGCACGGATTCGGGAACAACGACTCCCGGCACCTCGTTCGCCAGGAATTCCGCGTTGCGATAAGAGACCAGAGGCCAGATTCCGGCTATGACTGGAATTCTGAAGCGCTCGATTCGCTTCAGGAATCGCCTCAACTGCTCGGTATCGAACGTCGGCTGTGTGATCGCATATTCCGCGCCCGCTTCCACCTTCCATTCGAATCGCCTGAGTTCGTATTCCAGGTCCACGGCGCATGGATTGACGCCAACGCCTATATAGAACGATGTGGGCTTGCCGATTGGATTTCCTCCGATATCAAGACCGTGATTCAGCCGGTTGACCATATTCGTCAGACCGATCGAATCGATGTCGAAGACCGCGGTAGCATCCGGATACGGCCCCATCTTCGGAGGATCGCCGGTTATGATCAGGAGATTTTTGAGGCCGAGGCCGGCCGCGCCCAGCAGGTCGCTCGTCATCCCGAGCAGGTTTCGATCGCGGCAGCAGTAATGGGTCACGCATTCGATTCCGACCTTCTGCTCTATCAATGTGGAGACTGCGAGTACGCCCATTCGCGATTGGGCCCGCGGCCCGTCCGGAACGTTGACCGCGTCGACTCCGGCCTCCTTCAGAAGCTTGACCTGTTCAAGCATTTTTGTCGGATCGCAGCCTTTGGGGGGCACGATTTCTACCGACGTTACGAACTGATTGGCGCAGATTTTCCGAGCGAATTCGGATTTCTTCTCGCGTGGAGTAACTTTGACGTCAAGCGTCTTTTCGTCGGGCACGAAGACCGGAACCGTGGATCGGCCCGGAGACAGTGCGGCCACCGCGCTGGCGATCTGCTTGATAGTTTCCGGGGTCGTTCCGCAGCAGCCTCCGACGAACTTTGCTCCGGCCTGGATCAGCCGCTTCGCGTACTTTGCCATGTATTCGGGCGACGCCATGTAAAAAAGGCGTCCGTCGACCTGACGAGGCAGTCCTCCATTCGGCTGGGCGGAGAGCTTGCGCTTTGTAACCCCGTGCATCTTTTCGATGGCCTCCAGCATTGTGTGGGGCCCAACCGAACAGTTCAAACCGATCACATCCGCGCCTGCTTCATCTAATTCAGTGGTGAAAGCCTCAGGAGAGGTTCCGTATGTCGTGCTGCCGTCGGTTTGAATCGTCATCTGCGCGAGTATCGGCAGATCACAGATGGATTGAATGGCAATGATAGCTTGTTTGATCTCGGTTATATCGGAGAACGTCTCGAGCACGAATAAATCGACGCCTCCTTCGAGCAGCCCTTCAGCCTGTTCGCGAAACAGAGCCTGCGCCTCCTCCGCCGAAGTCGGCCCATAAGGCTCGATGCGAACTCCGAGCGGGCCCATCGCGCCGCCTACCCACGCGCGATCACCCGCGGCTTCGCGCGCAATCCGGGCGCCCGTGTTATTGATCTCGAATAGCTTGTCGTCAAGCCCGTACCCCGAGAGCTTCAGGCGGTTTGCGCCATAGGTGTTTGTCTCGATTATGTCGGCGCCGGCTTTTACGTAGTCGCGTTGCACGCTGAACACGATGTCTCCGCCGGTGAGATTGAGCTCATCATAGCAGCGATTGATATAAACGCCTCGCGAATAGAGCATCGTGCCCATCGCTCCGTCGAAGACGTAGACGCGGTCGTCGGTGACAGCTTCCTTAAAATCTCTCATTGCGTTTAGTCTTGCCCGCTTCCTCAAAAGAAAAAGCCCCGCGCTAAACTGCGCGAGGCTGAACCTGGGCTGTTTAGCAGTTTTTAACGTGGAGCAATTTACCTTAAATCGCCACTTCTAATTATCAACTCGGAACGCTCCAGATGAGCGAAGGCGAAGAATACAACGCAACATCGGTGTGAGTCAACATAGCCCAAACTCGAAACTCTCGCCGGCTTCTCTCAAGCTCTCACACACACAAACCCAGAAGTGAGCGATTTTCCGCCTCCGCAAACTGGAATTCGCCTTCACAGCCAATGAAATCATACGAATCTTGGCCATATTCGCTTCCTCAAAATGGCACGATGGTTGCTAAAACTCACTCAGTATTATGTGGGTATTTCTCCGGCTGGAGGAATCTCAACTCTGATCGGGTTTTTGAGTTTCTAACAGGAGCTGATGATGAGAAATAAAACGGGTCTGTTGATCGCCGGCGCATTCGTCCTTGTAGTGCTCGTGCTCGGCTTGTCTGTAGCGGGCTCTTACAATGGCCTGGTTAGGCTGGATCAGGCGACCGAAGCGCAGTGGGCGCAGGTTGAAAACACCTACCAGCGCCGAGCCGATCTCGTGCCCAATCTGGTAGAGACAGTCAAGGGAGCGAGCAATTTCGAAAAGGAGACGCTGACCGCCGTAACAGAAGCTCGGGCTAAAGTCGGACAGGTTACATCGGGCGCCGTTCAGAACGTCGTCAATGATCCCGCCGCGTTCGAGCGATTTCAGCAGGCGCAAGACCAACTCTCGTCGGCTCTGTCCCGACTGATGGTTGTTGTCGAACGTTACCCCGATCTCAAAGCGACGCAAAATTTTCGCGATCTTCAGTCACAACTCGAAGGAACCGAGAATCGCATCGCGGTGGAGCGAATGAGGTTCAATGAAGCGGCGCAGGCGTTCAACACCAAGCGGAACAGTTTTCCGACTGTGTTAGTAGCGGGCTTATTTGGAGAACGTTTTCAATCGAAGGCTTATTTCAAATCTCAGCCGGGCGCCGAGAAGGCTCCCGCAGTGAAGTTCTAATGCGCGCTGGATTCGCGCTTTTGATTCTCCTCCTTGCGACTGCGTTCGCGGGCGCGGCAGAAACACCGATTCCGGCCGCGCCCGCGCGATGGGTCACCGATGACGCCGGCTTCATGTCGGTGGACGCCGCGCGATCGCTCGACAGAAAACTAGAGGCCTTCGCGCTTGCAACTGGGCGCCAATTCATCGTCTATATCGGCAAGACTACCGGGGGGCCGCCTATTGAAGATTGGGCGGTGCGCGCATTTGAAGCGTGGAAGGTGGGACGCAAAGGCCTCGATGATGGAATAGCCCTGTTCATAATGGCGGACGACCATCAGGTCCGCATCGAGGTCGGCTATGGACTTGAACCGCAGGTGACCGATCTCGCGGCTTCACGCATCATTCGCGAAATCATAGTACCGCGAATTCAGGCAGGCGATCATGATGGCGCCGTAACCGCGGGCGCGGCCGCGATTGCCCACTTGCTCAGTCCTGAAGGGATCGGACAATCGGATGGTACGTCTCGACAGCCGCGAGGTCCGGGAACTCAGGGAAGATCATTTTCAATCTGGCAACTGATTGTGTTTGGCATCATCGGGGTGCTGTTCTTGATCCTGCTGGTGACTCATCCATCCCTGGCAATATTCCTACTGATGAATGTTCTTTCGAGTGGACGGCGGCGCGGCTCTGACAATTCCGGCGGCTGGGGAGGCGGCGGTTTTGGCGGCGGCGGCGGACGATCCGGAGGCGGAGGCGCAAGCGGTTCGTGGTGATGCCGCATCGCTACTGGAGACTGATTCACGTATGACTCAGATAATGACTCGCGGCAAACTGATGCGCACTATCGATCGCCCTCTGATCGAAGAGACCATTCGAAGGGTCGAGCGGCGAACATCCGGCGAAATCAGAGTCTCGGTGTCGTCGCTGTTCTGGGGCAGCGTAGAAAAGGCCGCGGAGAAGGCGTTCGTCAGACTAGGTATGACCGGAACGAAGCAGCGCAATGGAGTGCTATTCTTCGTGGTTCCTGCGCGCCGCAGACTTGTCGTATTGGGGGATCAGGGAGTTCACGAAAAAGTAGGCCGCGAGTTCTGGTCTTCGTTGATTGAAAGGGTCACCGAGCGATTCAGATCCGGAGACTTTACCGGTGGGCTTGTTGCAGGAATCGAAGAGGTCGGCGACCAACTTGCTTTGTACTTTCCATATGAACCTTCCGATGTGAATGAACTACCCGAAGAAGTAGAAGTCAAATAGCGGAAGCCTCTCCCCTCTCGGTCCGTTCCGGGTTCGGCGTTCGCAACTGACGGCGGCGGCGAGCAGCGGGCTGAACAGCTCTAACACTATTCATAGCCGAATTGAAGGCGCAATCACTATTAGCGCCTTGCCGCGATCGCTGGAAATCGACATCCTTACATCTCTCGTCGGCTGGCATAAGCCAGGCGCGTCGCCGCGAATCTGTTTGCCTCTTCAGAAATAGCTATACACGCAAGCGCGGAAGGCTGAAAAAGGGGAAATGAATCCAATACATGGGACAAGAATCGCAAAGAGGCTTGGTGCGAGGGATGGGGCGATGGAGCCTTGTAGGCCTGACCATCAACATCTTCGTCGGAGCAGGGATCTTTGGTCTGCCGTCAAAGATCTACGGGCTGGCTGGAGCCTGGAGTGTGGCGGCGTATCTGGTCTGTGCTCTACTGACCATACTTATCATACTTTGTTTTGCCGAAGCGGCGAGCAGGTTCGCCGAAACGGGCGGACCATATCTGTATGCGCGAGTGGCTTTTGGTCCCCTGGTCGGCTTTGAGGTTGGATGGCTGCTGTGGCTGGCGCGGGTAACCGGATCCGCGGCGCTTTGTAACTTGCTGCTGGGCTACTTCACTTTCTTCTGGCCTGCGGCGGCGTCCGGCTGGACGCGCGCAATGGTTATCACGCTGGTTTTCATCGCGTTGACCGCGATCAATCTCATCGGCGTGCGCGAAGCCGCCGTAGTCAACAATCTTTTCACGATTTTCAAGCTTGCGCCTCTGCTGTTGTTCGTTGGGGCGGGGTTGTTCTTCATAAACCTACGGGCATTCACTGCTCAGGCGGGGCCCAGCTATGGCGATTTCTCAAAAGCGGTGCTGTTGCTGATCTTTGCCTTCAGCGGATTCGAGATGGCGGTGATACCTGCGGGAGAGATTCGCGATCCGCGACGTAACATGGCCTTTGCACTGCTGGTTTCCGCGGCCGTAGTTGTGCTGCTCTACGTGATGATTCAGGTGGTTTGCATAGGAACCTTGCCGGGACTGGCGAATTCCGAGCGTCCGCTCGTGGATGCCGCCAACGGCTTCCTCGGCGCTGCCGGGGCATCTATCATTTCGGTCGGCGCGTTGATTTCAGTCAGTGGAACGCTCAATTCGACGATGCTGGCTGGACCGCGTATTTTGTTTGCGATGGCGGAACAACGGCAGCTTCCGCCGTTTCTGGCAGCAACGCATCGGCGCTTCCGCACGCCTCATATCGCGATACTTGTCTCGGCAGCGGTCATGCTGGGAATAACATTGCAGGGCACCTTTATGTCGGCGCTTACAATCAGCACGGTGATTCGCCTGCTCGCTTACATGGCTACATGCATTGCGCTTCCGGTGTTGCGCTACAAGGATAGCGTGCCCTCGCCGCGATTTACCGCACCGGCCGGCATAGCGGTCGCCGTTGTAGCAACAGCGTTGTCCGTGTGGCTCCTCGCGGGTATACCCTGGAGTGACGCCCGCTCAGCAGGCTTCGCGGCCCTGCTTGGACTTCTTGTCTTTTTCATTGCGCGAAGATCTGAGAGTGTCGATCCGAGTCGAGCCTTGTCGTCGGCTAATCCGGACCCGGCGGAAGAATAGTTCCTTCCGATCAGCAATGGCTTTTTACCGGGCTCGTTGAAAACGAACGCGAGCGAAGAGAATCCTCCTTCTTGCATAATATCGCTTCGCGGGTAGAATTCTGTTGCCAATCGAGTTCTTTTCTATAGTAGAGCCTTTTGGAATTCCGCCGAGGCTTACACCTTTCCCCGCAAAGGAGATCGATGACCGTTTGCATTGCCGGTATGCATCGTTCCGGCACCTCGATGATAGCCAGGCTACTAAATTTGTGCGGCGTTTATCTCGGTCCTGACGCCGAGATGTCCGCTTCCGCGTTCGATAATGAAGCGGGCTTTTGGGAGAACCGCAAGTTCGTCAGACTGAATGAAGATGCTTTGGCGGAATTGGGCGGTGGATGGGACTTGCCTCCACCTATGGCCGAAGGATGGGAATTGGGCGACGAAATGATTGAGCTTCGCAACGAGGCTGCCAAGCTTATCGCGCGGTTTGATACCAATCAGATATGGGGTTGGAAGGACCCGCGCAATTCAATAATGCTTCCTTTTTGGAGGCGCTTGATCCCCGAACTCAAAACAGTCGTCTGTCTTAGAAATCCCATCGAAGTGGCGCGATCCCTTCATAAGCGCGGCTTTTCTTCGCCCGCCTTCGGCCTGCATTTATGGTTGATATATTCTCAAAGGCTTTTCTCGAGCACACTTCCTTCCGAGCGCGTGGTCACGCATTACAACTCATATTTTCATAATCCACAGGCAGAGTTGCGCCGCGTTCTGAAGCTCCTGAAGATATCCACCTCCGAGCAGACAATAGATCAAGCCTGCTCCAGTGTCTCCACGGAGCTCAGACACAATTGGGTGATGACGCCAGAGCTGATGGAGAGCAAGGTTCCCGCGGACGTGCTTAACCTCTATCTAAAAATGTGCGATGAGGCCGGCGCAGTGTATCGAGCCTCCGCCGCACAGGTTCATTAGTCCTCCACTCATAACGGTAAAAATCCAACGGTGTCTCTCCTGAGAGAAATCAAAGGCGCGGTGAGCGCTCGATTCGAACCCTCAAGCGGGGAATCGGCGGCTGAGAGCGAGAATAAGCCCGATGTCGGATTCGTCGCATGCATAGAGGGCGGTGTACTCGAAGCCCAGGCTCTTCTTTTGTTCGAGAGCATCAGGCGCTATACGGGACCTTTCAAGAACTGCTCAATCTACGCCCTCTCGCCGCGCGCAGGACATGGAATTTCGAGGCACGCAGGAAAGAAATTGGACAAGTTAGCGGTTGAGTATTCCGACATTATCCTCAACACGGAGTGTCCCGAATACGGATCCGCTAATAGAGTGGCGGCCGCCGCTCACATCGAAGCCACGCGACGGCACGACATACTTGTGATACTGGACAGCGACACGATCTTTCTTCGCGAGCCGCGTGAATTCGTTCTTTCTCCCGGCGTCGATGCGGCAGTCCGTCCCGTAGATGTCAAAGGAATCTCTACCTCGGGTCGAATGGATTTGTTCGACACCTACTGGCGGGATCTCTGCCGTTGTTGCGGCGCTGATTATGAGGGAATTCCCTGGGGCAAATCTTTCATTGACTGTGAGTCAATTAAGGCCAATTACAACGGCGGCCTTGTGGTTGTTCGGAGCGAGCTGGGGATTCTGCATCGCTGGGCGGATTTCTTTTTTAAGTCCGTTCGAGAAGGTCTGCGGCCGTATGCTGATGGCCCGGCATTTCAAGCCGGTGCAGGCTGGGTGAGCTCAGAGGTGGGAAAGTTCTGGGGATCGAACCAGGCAGCCCTTTCTGTCGCGATTTGGAGCACGAGTACGCGCGTACAAGAGCTGCCTATGACTTACAACTATCCGCTGCATCTGCACAGTCGAATCGATCCGGCGCTGGCGGCGGACGTTTTCCCGAGCCTTGTACATGTGCATTATCACTGGCTTTTTGGGAAGGATTCGCTTTCCGCTAATCCCCTCTTCCTTCGGGACGGGCCATTGTCAGAGGAACAACGGGCCTGGCTTTGTTCGGCGACCCCTCTTTCCTGAATTCCTGATATGCGACGCTCGGCGATTCGCGCTCTTGCTTTCAACCTCCTGGCGCCTCCGCTGCATCTAATCGGCCGAACAAGGTGTGGAGGCAAGCGTATTATTGAACTGTCCGGCTATTTGCTCCCCGCTGAGGTAGTTGGGAGTATTGAGCGATAATACGGGCCGTACGAGGAGGAAACGGTGACGACACGGCGAAAACGCATCGATGAATCCGATCTTCGTTGGAGCGCTGCTCAGAGGTCGATGACCGAGTTGGGAGCAAAAGGCTCCACTCCGATAAGGCTGTCCGCGGCGCCGGCAGCGGTAGGCGCCCCAAGATGGCTTCGACGGGCGGGACTCGTGGCGCTGGGAACGGTGGGTTCGCTCACATTTCTTCTGGGAGTTGCCAGCATTCCTCTTTCGGGGCTCTTGATCAGGCCGCGGCTGAAGAGAATGGCTCAACTGAAGAGCCGGCACCTTCGCGAGCTTATACATAAACTCGGGATCGAGCTTGAAGATGTAGTGATTGCCTCCTTTGATGGAACCCGCTTGTGCGGCTGGTGGATGAAGGCGGCTGAGACCGCGCCTACGATAGTCGTGCTGCACGGAGTCAAAAAGAACAGGACTGATGTGCTTCGCGCCGCGCTTGGTCTAAGGCAGGCGGGATTCAGCGTGCTCGTGCTTGATGGGCGTGCTCACGGCAGCAGCGAGGGGCGCTATGTAACATACGGGTTTTATGAAACTCGCGATGTCGAATCATCGCTGGAGTGGCTGATTCGGGAAAAAGGAGCGCGGCGAGAGGCAATCGGTTTGGCGGGCGAATCGATGGGAGCCGCAATCGCGCTTCAAGTAGCCGCTCGCAACCCCTGGATTAGCGCTGTATGGGCGGACAGTCCGTTTGCCTCGCTTGAAAGAGTTACGTCGGAATTCCTTCGCCGGGTCACGCATATGCCCGGTCCGGTGCTCAGCCCTGTTCTCTGGTCTGCTATACAGGTAGCGAATTATCGAGGCAAGTTCGACGTTCGGACGGTTAACCCCCTATCGCTCGCCGGCGAGATCAAGTGTCCCGTTCACCTCGTACACGGCACGGCGGATCGCCTGATCGCTACGGCTCATTCGGAAAATATCTTTAACGCGCTCGCTTGTCAGAAGGAATTGTGGATCGTCGAAGGAGCGAGCCATGCGCGAGCGATACGATACGATAAGCGTGAATATCTCAGGCGAATCACCCAATTCTTCCAGTCTAAGCTGAGCGATTCCCAGGAGCGAACTTTGTTGTAGGAAGGGCGCGAGCTTTGACGGCGCTAGCCGCGACGGTTATGATTTTGATTTCGCGCGGGCCCCTCATAATTCTCTTTCTTCTACCTATTTTGGACCCTCTGGAATTGAGGGTTATGACGGGGATTTTTCGGGAACCCCCTGAAAAAAGAGGGCGTATTAGATACGGTTGCTCAGGCACCCACAGACTTAGGGAGGACAACATTCAATAACAATGGCAATCACTAAAAAAAAGAAGACTATAATAATCTCCGCGGCCGTGGTCGGCCTCATTGCAATCATAATTCTATCCAGAGCCATGCAGACCAAGGAGGGTCAGCCGGTTCAGACCGCCGTCGTCGAAAAGCGGGCGCTCATTGAGTCAAAGGTGACTGCTTCGGGTGAAATCAGACCCGTCAATTTTTACAACCTCACGGCGGAAGTGCCGGGCCGCGTAGAACAGATCTACATCAGCGAGGGTGACACCGTTAAGAAAGGTCAGCCCTTGGTGCGCGTCGATGCAACGCAGTTTTCAATGCAGACTGCCGGACAGGAAGCAGCGGTCCGAGTGGCTCAAACGGACGTGGCGAACAACCGCGTAGCAGTCCAACAGGGCGAAAATAACGTTCATCAGGCGAATTCCAACCTTGCCGCCGCCCAGGCCGAACTCGAGCGAGATAAAGCAGACCTTCAGCTCAACGAGAATGAATACAATCGAAATCTCCAGTTAGTTGAAAACGGGGTTATTTCAAAGTCGATTTTTGATCAGGCAAAATCGCGCTTCGAACAGGCTCAAGCTGTCGTTCGCGCTCAGCAGGCGCGGCTAAGGCAGCTAGGGCAGCAGGTCAAAGACGCGGAGCTCGGTGTTGAAAGGGCCAAGTCGGCGCTCGATTCCGCCGATGCGCGCGTGAGTCAATCCAGATCGCAGTTAGATATTCAATCCGACCAGTTAAAGAAGACCACCAGATACTCACCCATAGACGGCGTCGTTTCCAGCCTTCCCGTCAAGGTCGGTGAGTTCGCTCTGGCAAACTTCTCGTCAACTCCGTTACTCACCGTGGCCGATATGTCTCAAATCAACGCCGAGATCAAGGTAGACGAAACCGACATAGCGGACGTGGCCATCGCACAAAAAGTGAAGGTCAAGGTTGACGCGCTGGGCGAAGTGGAGATCGAGGGCGAGGTCATTGAAAAGGGCGCCTCGGCGATAACGCGCTCGGGACAGACGATAAGCTCAACCTCTACCACGCAAGAAGCTCGAGATTTTCTGGTTAAGATAAAGCTGAACCCGACGCCGGAGGTCAGGGCGAAGTTGAAGCCGGGTATGTCATCAACGGCGATAATTACAACCGCACGGGTTGAGAATGCGCTCGCCGTGCCGCTACAGTCCATTGTTCCTCGGGAAGAGGCGAATCAGAACCAGAATCAGGAGGCAAAGCCGGATCAATCAGGTGCGACCGGGATCTCCAGGAAAAAAGAAGTAGAAGGCGTATTCGTCTACGATAAGAATAACCGCGCCAAGTTCGTAAAGGTGACGACCGGTATCAAGGGCGATCAGGAGATTGAAATTAAGAGCGGCATCAACGAAAAAGATGAGATAATAACCGGCCCGTACAAAACCCTGCGAGGCTTGAAAGAGGGAGATCTCGTAAAGCGGGAGCCCAAGACGGAAACTCAACAAAACGGAACGAATCAGTCAAAACCCAGTTAGAAGCCCAATTTAAAGGCGTGCTGGCAGTTCGGTATCATCGAACAGGATCCGAGTCCCCGGTTTTCCTGGCAAATAGAGAATCGAGGCTGAAGAAAGCGTAGATGGAAACGGGAGACGATATGATCGAAGAAGCAGTTTTGGAACGTGAGCTTCAGTTTGTCGGGACGGTTCCCGACGAGCGAATCGTAATACGCACGGACGATTTGTGGAAAACCTATATGATGGGCTCGGAGGAGGTCCATGCGCTTCGAGGCGTATCGTTCGATGTTCAGCACGGTGAATACGTCGCCATTATGGGACCGTCCGGTTCGGGCAAATCCACTCTGATGAACCTGATTGGATGTCTGGATACGCCGACATCGGGCCAGTACTGGCTCAATGGAAAGCTCGTATCGGAGATGGACGACGACGAACTGGCGAGGATTCGCAATAAAGAAATCGGCTTCGTTTTTCAGACCTTCAATTTACTGCCGCGCGCCAGCGCTTTGCACAATGTGGAGCTGCCGCTCATCTACAATGGAACGCCTCGTACCACCAGACTCGAGATGGCCAAAGTCTCGCTTCAGAAGGTTGGGCTTAGCGACAGAATTAACCATAAGCCCAACGAGCTCTCGGGCGGCCAGCGCCAGAGAGTTGCAATAGCGCGAGCGCTTGTGAATAACCCTTCGATCATTCTCGCCGATGAGCCGACAGGCAATCTCGACTCTCAAACCTCTCAAGAAATAATGGGACTGTTTGAGGTTCTGCATAAACAGGGCCACACGATCATACTTGTTACTCACGAGCATGATATTGCCGCACACGCGTATCGGGTACTGCACATACTGGACGGCCGAATCAACAGCGATGAGCGACTCCGGGCCTACTGAATATCCGCCCGTCGCCGGCAATAGGCGATTGCACTTCCCATTCTGGAGTGGAACTGTGCTCCCTCTTTTCTTAGCCCTAATGACAGGAATGACATCCGCGACTTAATACTGCGACATTGCCTCTCGCATTTCTTACCGCCCCGACGGCGGGCCTTGCCCGTGTTTGCCGCGCACTTCTATACTAATGAGTTGCGCTAAGCCGGAAATAGTTCACATTGGCCATGCACACTTTCTTCGAAGCCGCGAAAATAGCGATTTCTTCGATTCTTGCTCATAAGCTCAGATCCTTTCTGACCTTGCTTGGAGTAATTATTGGTGTGTTCGTAGTGATTTCGGTGGCGACGGTTATCGAGGGCGCGAACGTTTACATAAAAGAAAAAATAGCTACGCTGGGCTCCGGCGTGTTTCGCGTCCAGAAGGCAAGCCTTACGGGTTTTGGAGACTTTCAGAAGTTCCTTGATGCACTTCGTAAAAATCCCGATCTGACGATCGATGATCTATACGCGCTTCGAGCCGGCGTCACACTCGCGGATCAGCTCGGAGCACAGGATGGAACGGCGCAGGACATCAGATACGGCAACATCAGTCTTGAATCCGTCGGTGTTCAGGGCGTGACGCCGGACATGATCACATTATCAAACCTGGAAGTAGCCCAGGGCAGATATTTCATCGAGTTCGATAACGACAACCGCAGGGATGTCTGCTTCATAGGTTCCGATGTCGCAAAGGGTCTGTTTCCGTCGAGCGATCCCATCGGCCAGGAGATAAGAGTAGGGCGTGACAAATTCAGCGTCATCGGAGTAGCCACTGAGCTTGGAACTGTACTCGGATTTTCCCAGGACAATTTCGTCCTGTTGCCGATGAACACCTTTTTGAAAGAGTACGGATCGCGGCGATCTTTGACCTTTGTCGTCAGAGCGAAGAAGGGAGCCGACGTGGAACGGGTTCACGATCAGGTCAGGGTTGTGCTTCGTACCCGACACAAGCTGAACTACAACCAGGCGGATGATTTTTCTATAGCGAGCGATGAAGAGACCGAGCAACTCTTCGGATCCATTACAAAGGTAGTAGCCGGAGTCGCCTTTCCGGTCGTCGGAACCTCGCTGCTGATCGGCGGAATCGTGATTATGAACATCATGCTCGCGACCGTTACCGAGAGGACCCGTGAGATCGGTATTCGCAAGAGCCTCGGCGCTACGAGGCGCGACATTCTTGTTCAGTTCCTGGTCGAATCTTCGATGCTATCAGGATTCGGAGGTCTTATAGGGATGTTGATGGCGATCACATTGATGAGCGGGGTGAGCAAGATAGCTCCGGTGCCGGTGGCCGTGCCGCTGTGGGCTCCGATAATCGCAATCTCCGTTTCAACCCTCGTCGGCCTCTTTTTTGGAATATATCCCGCAAACCGCGCAGCCGGGCTCGACCCGATCGTTGCGTTGAGAGCTGACTGATAAATGCACTTTCAAGAGATAGGCGAAAACGTGTTGATGGCGCTCGATACAATTCGTGCGCACAAGATACGTTCCGCTTTGACGATGCTTGGCGTCATTGGCGGAACGATGACAGTCATCGCCATCTCTTCATTCCTGACAGGCATGCAGGAATTCATTCTGGATCAGACTCAGCGTTTCGGACCCGATCTCGTCTTTGTTTCAAAATACACCAATATTGGAATCCGCTTCAGCAGGCCTTCGCGAGAGGAGCGGATTCGCAAGAACCTCACCGTCGAGGATGCCGCGGCCATAGCCGAGCTGCCCTCGGTCCTTGGAGTGAGTCCCACGATGATCAGCGGCTCCTTCGCACCCTCTTCGTCTCAGCCTGTAGTCAAGTACAGAGGAATCGAAGCCAACCGACCGCTCATCTTCGGAGTAGCCGCGAATTATGATGAAGTGCGAAATGTCTATATAAGGGCGGGCAGATTCCTCACGTTTTCGGAGCAACAGCATCACGATCAGGTGGCAATCATCGGGGCCGGCATCGCGGATAGCCTCTTTGGCGGCATGAGTCCCCTTGACCATGAAATCGAAGTTGAAGGAAAGGTATATAGAGTGATCGGCGTCATGGAGAAGGCGCCGGGCGGCCTCTTTGGAGGCGACCCCGTTGAAGATCGTCAGGTACTCGTTCCGTTCGACACCTTGAAGCGCGACCATCCGGAAATTGAAGATATCACCCTCAGTGTAAGAGCCAGACCGGGAGTCTTTGGCAAGATGGTGGACGATGTAACCGAACTGCTAAGGCGCAGGCGCGGAGTTTCGCCGCACAAAGAGAATGATTTCGGGATCAGCACGCCTGGCGCGATCTACGAATCGATAAGCGCGGTGGCTTCAGTGGCGAGCATTATCGTGTTTCCGCTTTCCGGCGCCGGTCTGCTGGTCGGTGGTATCGGGGTGATGAACATAATGTTGGTCTCGGTGACGGAGCGAACAAAGGAGATCGGTGTCCGTCGCGCAATTGGAGCGCGCAAGGGCGACATCATCTGGCAGTTTCTTACTGAGGCCATCACGCTCACAGGGGTCGGCGGTCTCATTGGAATCGTTCTTGGATGGCTGGTCAGTTTGGGGCTTAAGCGGTTAGCTCCGACGCTTCCGTCGAGCATTCCCGCCTGGGCCGTAATCATGGGATTTCTGGTTTCGTGTACTGTCGGTCTGATTTTTGGACTGTGGCCCGCTATGAAAGCCGCCCGCCTCGACCCAATCGAGGCGCTCCGATATGAATGAGAGATGTGATCCTATCCCTCCGAGTCATAATAGGGCAGAGCTGATTAGTTCATTACAACGTGATAACCGGATTTCGATGACTTCGGAATGAGGTTTCCGGTATCGATCCCCTCCGCCGTTTCATTCAACAGCATGAGCATGTTGCACTCAAGGTCGATAAATGACGACATATAAATAACCGGGCGATAGCCCTTCATCGCGCGTTGACACAGCATCTCTTCCAATATGTCTACCAGGTCTACTTGCGAAGCGTCTTGCCGCATTCTCTTTTCCTCCGATCTCATTTATGAACCAACACGCAGAGCAGAAGTGAGCAATATGTGTGCCGCGGCTAAACGGAGACGGGCTGAGTTACCTTGCCGTTAAAGCACAAGGAAGCGATACGTGAATGAGCGTTTTGTGGATGGCAAAAAAGAACGAATGACTCAAAGCCGGTCAGGCTGCCCGAAGTCGGCAAACGTAAATCGCGGCGGTAGCGAGCTTCGGCCTGCGAGAGGACATGCTCGCAGGCCGGTTGGAATGCAATAGGCTGTAAAAAATTCCCGGCCTATCTTAACCGCCAAGTCCGAGAGCCGCGAATCCAGCTTTGACGAAGACCCATAGGATCCACAAGCCGAAGACTACCGTGCCTGCTTTGCTGGTATTGATTCGTTTCGACCCGGCTACGGCCGCGAACCCGATTGAGAGCAGAATCAAGAACCAGATCGTGAATACATCCAGCGAGCCCGCTATCGAGGCGAGCGCTTTGGGTATGTCTGTTGGTAGATACGCAGCAAGATTCGTCGGACTTACAGCCCCCGGCTTTGAAGGGTCCAATCCCTCCGTGTCGCGCACCATCAGCGAGGCGCAGACTATTATCGTCCCTACAATGCCGGTTGCGGCCCCGCTCCATAGGACGACAGAGAAGATTTTTTTGAAGGTGCTCTTGGCCTGAATTATCATCAGCGCAAGCGCGAAGATCCCGGCAAGAATTACGTAATAGATAGGCGTTCCCACCACGACGAGGATCGGGCTGAGCTTACCGATCATCTTAGTGATATTGACCTGTTGTTGGATCTGCTCCTCGCCCGGCATGCTTCCGCCTGTCTTTTCGACCTGAGTCCTGATCCTGTCGCGAACCATTTTTTCCCAATCAACCTTGACGCGCATGCTGAAGACGACGGTTCCAATAAGAGCCATTATCATCGCGACAATTATGGGGGAGACCAACGTAGGTTTTCGATTAATATCCGCGAAGGTTTCGCCCGGTGAGAACAGAACGCCGAAGATTCGTTGTAACGGACCCATACGCGCCGGTTCTCCTTGGGAGATCGGAGCTTGAGGCGCGCCATAGGGGGGTGCTCCGGAGTCGCTTTGATTTTCCATGTATTCCTCTCGAGACTTCCTGGCTACGGTTTCTGCAAAACGTAAAAATGACCGCGAAAGCCTACTACCTTTTTAAGTTCTGCGCAATCATACCGGCGCTCGAAGGGGAAAAGAGAAGCGACTGCAAGAGAGCGAAATGTTAAAGAGACGAAGTGGGGAAAAGATGGACACCTTGCCCCGGGCGACCCTCTTTGAAGCATCGGAACGCAACAAAAATTTTTTTTACAAACTTCTTGACTTCACTGTAATTAACGTTATATTATCCCGCGTCTCGAATGGAGCAGCGTGGCTGATTCCCTCATAGATCGCTTTCATATTGACGTTTATACTGTCCGATGCAGTTATCATAGTCGTGGTTCAAGGCAGGGTTGAATTTCGCAGAGCACAGCTTCGCGCGAGGATGTTGCTAAGTCGGATTCCGACCTCACTGGAATAGAGGCGACGTTGTGGTAAACCCTCTTATATGCCAGGACCGGCAACGAGCAGGCTGTTGGCTTATCTCTGCGTAGAGTTTCCAACTCGCCCGTTTCGGTAGTCGGAGCTGCGGGCACATCTGGCTAAAAAGACCTCTTAAAGGGCTTTCTATTGGTGTGTGCCGTTAACGAATCTTACTCGTAGTTTGAAATCGGGAAAGCATAGTTCGGGCATATCTTTATGAGATCGTGGAAAGTCGTCTTGATTCTTCTGGCACTGGCAGCCGTGAGCGTGGTTTTTCTTTCCGGAATCATTGGAAAGCCATTTGAACCGGCGCAGCCCATCGCTTTTGATCACTGGCAGCACACATCGAAGCAGGGAGAGGACACGCCTAAGCTCGAATGCACGGACTGCCACGAAAACGCCGACAAATCCCGCTTCGCGACTATCCCGAACGTCTCGAAGTGTATGATATGTCACGAAACGATGAAAACTGAGAGCCCTGAGATCCAGAAGCTCGCAGCCTATTCATCGCGATCCGAGCAGCCGCCCTGGAAGCGGGTTTATTGGATCGAAAAAGAGGCCGACGTTTTCTTCACTCACAAGCCGCACATTCGCGCCGGAGTTGATTGCACTACCTGCCACGGGCAAGTGAATCAGATGCATCGCGTCAAGCGCGACGTGGATCATTCGATGGGATGGTGTATTCAATGCCATCGAGAGAATAGGGTAAGCGTCGACTGTTCGATCTGTCACCGATAAGCGGTTTGTATGATCAGGCCGGCTGTGAGACCGCAATTCTTCAGCTAGAGGACCAAAAATGAAGCGCCGTGAATTCATAGTACTAACCGGAGTCGGAGCGGCCAGCACGACCTTGCTTTCCGGGTGCGGCAATCCCGAAAACGCTCTCATTCCCGCCCTGATTCCTGACGACACTTACACACCAGGAATCGATTACTGGAAGGCAAGCACGTGCGCGCTCTGCTCGGCGGGATGCGGTATCCTGGTTCGCACTCGAGAGCGAGCTGCCAACAAGATCGAAGGAAATCCACTACATCCGGTCAACAAGGGCGCCTTGTGCGCTCGTGGTCAAGCGGGTCTTCAGGTTTTGTATAACCCAGATCGAGTCAAGGGGCCTATGAAGAGGTCCGGCGAGCGAGGCTCAGGCCAGTTCGAATCGATATCGTGGGACGAGGCCGCCAAGATTCTAGTTGATCGGCTCGCCGATATTCGAGCCAAGAATGGTCAGGCCTCTGTTGCCTTCTCATTGGGAAATACTTCTAACGTGAATCGCATCGCCGCCGAACACTTTATGTCCTCGTTCGGATCAGAACGCTTTATTAGTGCACCCGTGTCCAGCGATCACGACGACCTTTTATTCAACGGAACAGGCCAGCGAGCCGTTTTCGATATAGCCAACGCGACATACTTGCTCTCTTTTGGAGCGCGGTTCCTGGAGACGTGGCAATCACCCGTCATGTACTCCCTGGCCTACGGCGAATTCAGACGCGGTAAGAATCGCAGGCGCGGCAAGTTTGTGATGATCGAACCGCGAATGTCCACGACAGCCGCTAATGCAGACGAATGGCTGCCTGCGGCAATTGGAACCGAGGGCCTCCTTGCGCTGGCGATCGCTCAGGTTATTATTCGGGAAAAATTGACTCCCAACCCGGTGTCTCCGAATGTCGCAAACGGAACACTCGATGAATTCGCGCCTGAAAAAACAGAGGCGGACATTAATCTCCCGGCCGAGAAGATTGTCCGAATAGCGCGAGAGTTTGCAGCCTCCGAGCGGCCCCTTGCGATCGCCGGAGGAGCCGCCGCGCTCGGCGACGGAGAGAGCATCCGGGCAGTCCACTTTCTCAATAAACTGGTTGGGAATCTCAACATGCCGGGCGGCGTTTTTGAAGTCGAGCAGTTTGATCCGCTGGCGAAGCTTGGAACAGGCAAGCCGATCAAATGGGCTCCGCTATCGGAGAAGGACGGTTATGAAGGCGGAGGCAGCGCGCTCTTGATTCACGGAATGAATCCGGTTTTTCATTCTCCGCAAATGACGGATAGGATCAATGCGTTTCAATTCATCGTCAGCTTCTCGCCTTTCATTGACGAAACAACCCAGCTTGCCGATCTGATTCTACCCGATCACAGTTATCTCGAAAGCTGGGATATTCAAGCCGCGACCGCCCATCACACGGTATGGCACGCCGATTTGCGGGCGCTGCAACCAACGCCGACACCTTATGCCGCGATAGCAAGTCCAGCCATATCTCCTGAATTTGATACTAAGCAGACCGCCGACGTGTTGATTGACGTTAGCCGGCAGCTTGGCCAGCCGCTTCCGTTCGAATCTTCCGAGGAGTGCGTAAGGAAAGCGGTGTCGGAAGTTCGGCGGGCTTTTGGCCAGGCCGCGGAAATCTCGGACGAAGACTGGAAGAGCCTTCTCGAGAGCGGAGTTATGACCGGCGATTCGAAGCCTTCCGGTTCGACTTCGGGCTTAGAAAGCGCGAAAGCAGGAGATCAGCCGCTTGCAATAAGCACCGGAGAGCCTAAGCCGAGTAATGACGCTTATCCGTTTTTCGTGCTCGCCTATGAGCATGCAGCACTGGGCTACGGCGATCATGCGAACCTTCCCTGGCTTCAGGAGCTGCCTGATCCGCTTACGTCGGTGCTCTGGGGAAGCTGGGTAGAGATCAATCCAAAGACAGCTGCTTCGCTTCATATTGAGGACGGCGATCTGGTTGAAGTGAAAACAGCGGACGGCTCTTTGCGGCTTCCCGCCGTTCTGTTTCCCGCTATTCGGCCCGACGTTATCGCGATGCCTTATGGACAAGGGCACACGGCGTATGGCCAGTATGCGAAGGGCCGTGGAGTGAATCCGGCGACAATTGCCGGTCCATACTGGGACGCGAAAAAGAGATTTGGTGTTCGCGCGAGCGTCGCCAAGGCCGCGGGCGAGGCGAAACTGGTTCGATTCGGAACCAGCTTGCCCGAGAAGATCGACACGCCGCGCTAGGGAGCTAAATGGAAGAAAAAGTCGAATCGAAAAAGCCGCAGTGGGCGATGGTCATCGACCTCGACCGATGCACCGGATGTGAAGCATGCGTTGTCGCCTGCCATGCCGAGAATAATATTCGGATCGCAGGCGAAGGACCGGCCGCCGGCGGCAGATCCGTAAACTGGATCAGAGTCGAGCGATACTATGAGGGAGAGTATCCCGATATTCGAGTGAAGTTCATGCCGGTGATGTGCCAGCACTGCGAGGAAGCGCCTTGCGAGCCCGTTTGTCCGGTGTACGCGACATATCACACGGATGAAGGCTTGAATGGCCAGGTCTACAACCGCTGCGTGGGTACGCGCTATTGCGCAAACAATTGCCCGTACACGGTGCGCTTCTTTAATTTTCTCGATCCTGTTTGGCCGGAACCGCTGTCGAAATCGCTGAATCCCGAAGTCTCCGTCCGCTATCGAGGGGTGATGGAGAAATGCACGTTCTGCATTCAGCGAATTCGAAAGGGTGAGGACAAGGCCAAGGATGAAGGCAGGGAGATCCGGGACGGTGATGTTAATCCGGCCTGCGTCCAGTCGTGCACGGCGCGCGCGATGACCTTCGGGAACATCGCCGATCCAACGAGCGAGGTGGCGCGACTTTCGAAGAGCGGCCGCGCCTCACGGCTTATGGAAGAACTCGGAACGAAGCCCAGAGTGACCTATTTGAGCCGGGGCGATTGATATAGCTTGTCAGAGAGAATTGAGTAGTGTGAAGCGCCGATCTCTTCAGCCTTTGAAAAAAGGGCAGGAGAGCGGCTCACTGGAAATGATCAATTTCAGCCGAAGCGACAAAGTCAGCCGAAGAACTATTGGCGAACTCAGGTGATCGGCGATGTCTTTTCTGTTTGGTGAGTAATGAGCAAAGAAGACGTATTGAAATCCAACATAAACTCCGACTTGCTTCGGCCCGTTTTCAAGACGGGCATAGGCTGGTATATCACGGTCGCGATCAGCGGCTCATTGCTTCTTGCCGCGATGGGAGCGTTTGGGTACCAGCTATATAGCGGAATCGGAGTATGGGGCTTGAATCGGCCGGTGATGTGGGCCTTTGACATAACGAACTTCGTGTTCTGGATCGGCATCTCACACGCGGGCACGTTGATTTCCGCGATATTGAGGGTGACCGGTGCAGAATGGCGACGGCCCGTAACGAGATGCGCGGAAGCTATCACCGTCTTCGCACTTATGATCGGCGCGATGTTTCCAATCGTCCATCTC
>Ga0066687_10000023_pt1 | contig 44849 bp, 20 predicted proteins | sample GraSoiAngelo_136_FD_65630 | JGI IMG/M metagenome (GOLD analysis project Ga0066687, IMG submission 65630) | Grasslands soil microbial communities from the Angelo Coastal Reserve, California, USA - 14_0929_09_20cm | ecosystem: Environmental > Terrestrial > Soil > Grasslands | place: USA... | reverse complement strand
ATGACGTTGAGGATGCGTATCCGCTGACTCATCTGCAAAGCGGCATGTTTTATCATATGCAGCTCACGCCGGAGGTTCCCGTCTATCACAACGTGAACAGCGCACGGATCTGGGGCGAGTGCGACACGGATCTCCTGCAGGTCGTCGCCGAGCGTGTCGTGGCGCGTTATCCGATACTCCGCACGTCATTCGATTTCATCAGCCGCGGCGAACCGCTGCAGTTGGTGCACAAATCCGCCGACTTCAACATCGGTGTAGCGGATTTGCGAGGTCTGCCCGAGGATGAGCAGGCGCGAATAATCGAGCAAGACGTCGAGTACGAAAAACAGAACCGGTTCGACTACTCGAAGCCGCCGCTCATCCGCATGAAGATTCACCGGCTGTCGAATGACTGCTATCAATGGACCTTCACCGATTTTCATCCGATAATCGACGGCTGGGGAATGGGAGCGATGCTGTACGAGATCTTTCGTAACTACGCCGCGCTCCTGAACAGCGAAACCCTGCCGGAAGATGGGCCGCCTTTGGTTGCATTCCGCGATTACGTGGATCTGGAGCGGAAGGCGCTGCGGGATGAGGCTGCACAACGCTTCTGGGAAGAGACTCTCGCCGGGGCGGTTCCTATGCCGCTTCCGCATGTGAGCAACGATCCGAGCGCCTCTCGCTTGCCGGACGTCCGCGAATTGGATTCTGTTATTCCGGCGGACGTTTTGGGCCGTCTTCAGGCTCTAGCCAAATCCGAAGCAATCCCGCTGCAATACGTGCTCCTAGCCGCCCACTTGAAGGTGATGGGCTTGATCGCGGGCCGCTCCGATGTGATTACGGGCGTCACCCTGGACGGGCGGTTGGAAGCAGAGGGAGGAGAGCGGACGCCCGGATTGTTTCTCAACACGCTTCCCTTCCGCTATCGGCTTGGGAATGAGAGCTGGAGGGATATGGCGCGCGGCGTCTTCGGCGCCGTGCTGAGCATGCTTCCGTTTCGCCGTTATCCGATGGCCGCGATTCAAAAGAACTGGGGCCTTGCGCCGCTTTACGAAACGGCGTTCAACTTCGTGAGCTTCCACGGGCTTTATCCGGTGGCTCGCGCGGGGCTTGTCTCAAAGGTCGAGACTACTCACTTCATCAATCAAACAAACTTTCCGTTTCTGGCGATGTTTATACTCGATCAGTACGAGGGACTATCCGGAAACTCGCTGACGTTGGCTCTGCACTATGACGCAAATCGAATAAGCGAAGTTGAAGTCGAGACGATAAGGCGATGTTATCTTCAGGCGTTTGGCCGAATCGGCGCTGATCCGGGAGCGCTCCACTGCGCTTCCGCATGGCTGTTCCCGGACGAACAGGATGCGCTGGTCCGTTTCAATGCCACTCGAATCGAGTATCCAGCCGGCGCGACTATTGTTCGACTCTTTGAAGAACAAGCGGAGCTTTCGGCCGACTCGACAGCCGTTATCGATCCGCGGGGCCATCTTTCGTACCGAGAGCTGCACCGAAGATCGAACCAGATGGCCCGTTATCTCAATGATCTCGGCGTAGGGCCGGAGGTAACAACGGCTGTGTGCACGGATCGCTCGGCCGAAATGGTTATATCCATCCTCGGCGTGCTGAAATCCGGCGGCGCATACGTGCCGATGGATCCGGATTATCCGAGTGAGAGGCTCGCGTACATACTCGAAGATTCGCGAGCGGTTGTGCTGCTTACCAGTAGCGACATCGCGCAAACATTGCCTGCTTCCTGGATACAGGTGGTCGAGCTCGATCGCGATTGGCGGATGATCGATCAGTACGCGGACTCAAGCGTGGGCCCCGAAATACCCGGCGATAATCTGGCCTATCTTATCTATACCTCGGGCTCGACCGGCCGTCCCAAGGGTGTGATGGTGACGCACGGCGGCCTCGCGAACTACCTGATGTGGGCCCGCGCGGCGTACTTCGGATCCGGATGCTCGGCTTCGGTGGTCCACTCGTCGATCAGTTTTGACCTGACGATCACCGCTCTCCTGGTTCCGTTGATCTCCGGAAGCGTTGTGACGCTCGCAGCGGGAAGCGATCCGGTCGGCGCGCTCGAACAGGCGGCCGAGATCAGCGATTCGAGAACCCTGGTGAAGCTCACACCGGGCCAGTTGAGCGTGGCTCGCGGCGCTCTCTTGGAGGATCGGCCGTTCGGGTTCGCTTCGACTCTTGTGATCGGGGGAGAAGCGCTGCGATGGGAGGACCTGGAATTCTGGCGCGGCCGTTTTGAGTCGATTCGCTTGATAAACGAGTACGGACCCACCGAGACCGTCGTCGGCTGTTGCGTGTACGAAGCGCCCATGAAAGGAGAGTTCCGCGGTGCGGTTCCGATTGGAAGACCGATCTCCAATACGACGCTGTATGTTCTGGACAATTGGCGTCAATTGACGCCGAGGGGCGCGGTGGGCGAGTTGTTCATCGGCGGAGCCGGAGTGAGCAGGGGTTACCTGAACCGGCCCGAGATCACGGCTGAACGATTTACTCCCGATGAATTCGGCCTTGCCGAAGGCGCCCGGCTGTATCGCACGGGAGACCTGGTGCGGAGGCTCGCCGACGGCTCCCTGGAATATCGCGGACGAATGGACGATCAGGTCAAGCTCCGAGGCTACCGCATTGAGCTGGGCGAGATCGAAGCGGTCTTGGCGCAGCACGAAGAAGTGAAACAGTGCGCCGTGGTGCTCTTCGGCGAACAAGGTGGAACCAATCAAAGACTGGCGGCCTACTGGGTTCCGGAATCGCCTGGATCGGTGTCCGCATCGGATCTGCAAGCCTACTTGCAGGCGAAGCTTCCCGCGTACATGACGCCTTCGGTGTTCGTGGAGCTGGCCGAATTGCCGCTGACGCCGAATGGAAAGCTCGATCGAAAATCGCTGCCGGCGCCGGTACTGTCCGCGCAGGCGGAGCAGGCGGATGAGCCGCCGCGGACGCCGGTTGAAGAAACGGTCGCCAGAATCTGGGCTGAGGTTTTAGGCCTGGACGGCGCCGGTGTTCATCGGAACTTCTTCGAGCTCGGCGGACATTCTCTATCGGCGACTCAAGTAATTATGCGAGTTCGCGAAGCGTTCGACATCGACATTTCGATCTCCGCGCTCTTCGAGACGCCCACGATAGCGGGCCTCTCGACCTCAATTGAAAGAGAAGCTGGATTGCGGGAAACGGATCATCTGCTGCCGACTTAGTCGATGTGTCTGTATCCATCAGATCAACATCGCGCTCCTGTCGGAGCGCTTCGACCATAACCGGGCATTCATGTCGGCGGTCCGCGAACGCGGGGCTCTCTCAATCGACAAACGCCGTTTGTGAGAAATCCGGGCTCGAGGATTCGGGAGCACAACAACGAATATGGCGATTGGTCATTGCTCTTGCCGGGGGCGCCGCTTCATTTGCCCCCGGCAATTTTTTGACTCCTTCGCCTTTGTTGAATCGCGGAGCCTGGGTCGCGGCGCGGCGAGCTGTAGATCGAGGCAATCCTGCGCTGTGCATTTAATTGCTCAGGCAATGACTCCGGCAAATTTGGGAGGAGCTTTTCATGTCTACGTCTGCCGGTCTATCGGTGGAAAAGCATTTACTGATTGGGCCCGATACCCCCGCCGAACATCTTCAACGGTTAGCCGAGCTATTGTTCGGTCTCGAGGGGCTGCGTACCTGCCTCGCCCAACTGGTGATACGGACGCCGCGGATCGACGCGAAGATCGCGGTCACCAAAAAATTGTTTCTGGCTCAGAAAGCTCTCAGCAGCGCGAGGGAACGAGTAGACGACCTGTTGATGCCGGAGGCGATGCTGGGATTTCGCGACTCCCGGCTTCCGTCGATTCTCGCCGAGACAGTCGATCGCTTGAGTGAGGAGCTTACGACCGATGTGCTCGAGCAGTATGTTCTCGACTACGCCTCGAGTCTCAAATCGCGATGCAGCGCAATCTGCGATCAGCCTTCGCGACTAATGTTGGAACAAGTTGAGTCTCAACTAATGGACATGGGCGGCCGAAGACCCGTCGAAAGGGATTTCTTAAAGACCGACGATGCCGGTATCCAGCTCAGGCACATAGGGGAGTGGCAGCGGGAGATAACGTGGCCGGCGTTGCCATACCGGCCGGCGCGCGACGAGTCCCTTACCGTATTGGAGATTGACCAGTACGCGGGCCGAAAAGGCGACTATCTGGCGGCGCTGCACGAAACAGTATTCACGATCGAGATACCCGCTTTCGAAATATGCGCGATGATAATTGCACGCTTCGAGCCGCTGCCGGATCGACTCGAGCTGGATATGGCGCGACAGTGCTGGGATGAAGGGCGACACGCCGAGGCGATGCTTCAATATTTTTCGGAGCACGGGGGCCGGCTCTACGATTATCCGATACACCTCGATCTGTGGGACTCAGCCGTCAAGGCCGGTAGTCCTGAAGAAATTCTGGGCCTCGAACAGGTGATCGGAGAGGGCTACAATCTCGGCGCCGAAAAACGGGCAATCGAAAGGCACCTCCAAAACGGACGCGATACTCTCGCGAAACTCCTCGAATTTATTTACCTCGACGAGATTCAGCATGTTCGCCGCGGCCTGACATGGTTTCGCGAGCTGGCCGGCCAAAACGCCGATTCACTTCTTAGCCGGCTGGAGGCAAGCTCGAAGGTTACGGGCGCCTCCGAGTTCAACATTGAATTGCGCAGATACGTCGGGTTTACCGACGACGAGATAGAACGCCAATTGAGGCGCGCCGGATCCCACCGATGAATCGACGGCCTACTCGCCTACGTTGGGAAAGGACCGTTGCCCTCTGGAAAGGCGCGTTAAAAAAGGACCGTTGCCTTCGGAAAGGCGCGTTAAAACGGGCGCATCAACCCCAAAGGGGTTGTGAAGGCCAGCCCAAGGTTGGCGGGTACGCCAACCTTGGGAAAAGGGTGCGTAATCGATTCCAACCCCAAAGGGGTTGCGGCCTGCATGGATTACGCGATGCTGTCCACAACCGCCTTTGGGGGTTGGAAGGGACGCGGCGGTTATCCTGGGCTGGCGCCCCTTCAGGGCGCGAACTTCTTTCGGCGATCGTACCGGGGGCTGCGCTGCGCTGGCCCCCGGCTATTTTACTCGTGCCCCTTCGGGGCTTTCACTGTTCCCTCTTCGAAGGGCCAAACTCCTGAACCCACCGATGAATCGGTGGGCTATTACCGGATGTCGCTGCCGGGACAACGTCAAAGCTCTGAACCCCGATGAATCGGCGGGCTATTTCCGGATGTCCCTTACGGACAAACCAGGCCGGATGTCTTGCCGGAACAACGTAGATCTGATGGAGGAGAATCTTTTATGAAGACAGTTCAAGAAAAGAATGCACGGCAAGTTGCTCCATCCGTGCTTGCCGGTGTGTCCCATTCCAACGCCGACAACTTTGTATCGGGACTGGAGTCGGTCGTGCAGTCACATTTCCGCACTGTCGGCGAAATCGTCGGCACGCTGCATAGCCGCACGATCGCCGAAATGGCTCATCAATTGAATCTCGCTCGGATTGCCGGTCGAACCGTATTCACGATGGGAAACGGAGGGAGCGCCGCAACCGCGCTTCACTTCGCTAACGACCTCTCGATGGCCATAGGCAAGGACGGCCTTGGGGTTAACCTGCGCGTTGTTTGCCTGAACGGAAATATGAGCCTCTTTTCGGCGCTTGCGAACGACATCGGCTATGACCAGGTATTCGCCTGGCAGCTCAGATCGCTCGTGCAGGAAGGCGACATCGTCGTCGGCATCTCCGCCTCCGGCAACTCGCCCAATTGCGTTCAGGGTTTGCGGTGCGCGAAAGAGCGAAAGGCGCTGACCTTCGGCTTTCTCGGATTCGACGGCGGAATCATGAAGGATCTCTGCGATCACTACGTCCACGTGTCGAGCTTTGACTATCTGGTCGTAGAAGACGTCCATCTCGCCATCGCCCACGGCCTTTCATACTGCTTGCGCGCGGGCAACGCCGAGCAAGCAACGGCGGCTGACTAACTAACTATCCTGGATTGCACTTGGAGTTGAATGAAGAACCCGGGCAATGGCGCGGTCTATAGGTCGATCACGCCGCTTCGAGTGAGTTTCATAGGCGGAGGAACCGATCTACCCGCCTTCTATCGCGAGCACGGCGGAGAAGTCGTATCGATGGCGCTTGGCTATCACATCAACATCGCGGTGCGGCGGCTGGAAGGGCCCTTCAGGGTCGCTTATCAGGTCAACGGCGAACCGCCCAGGGTATCGCCGAGCGTGGATGAGGTCGAGCACCCGATCACTCGTGAGGCGCTGAAGTTTCTGGAAGTGGACAAGCCCATCGAAATCACATCCTCTTCCGAGGTGCCCGCCGGAACCGGCCTGGGTTCGTCCTCGTCGTACACAGTCGGGCTGTTGCATGCGCTGCACGCGGCGCAAGGCGGCGGCCCGCCGTGGGCGCGTCTCGCCGACGAAGCCTGTCACATAGAAATCGATCGATTGAAAGCTCCCATCGGCCGCCAGGATCAATACATCGCCGCGGGCGGGGGCTTTCGACGCACTGTTTTCATGCCCGACGACTCGGTTCACTCGACATCGATCGAGTGCGCGCCGGACATCCGCGAGGAATTCATAAATCACTTGATGATGTTCTATCTCGGCGGGAAGCGGCCCGCGCTCGAGATTCTGACCGAAGTGCAGAGAGAGATGAATCAGAACAAGGCGCCTCTTTGTGAGCTGAAATCGATGTGCTCAGGGTTTCTGGAGTCGGTGTCCCGAGGCGATTTCGAAGAGGTGGGAGAAATACTGCATCAGGCATGGCTCATCAAGCGGAGCCTGAATCCTCGCATATCCAACGGGCATGTGGATGAGGCTTACGAAAGAAGCCGCGCGAGCGGGGCGATCGGGGGAAAGCTGCTGGGCGCCGGAGGAACCGGCTTCCTGCTGTTGCTTGCGCCGCCTTCTCGCCACGCCCGGATTCGCGCTGAATTGCGGGCGCATCGGGAATTTCGGTTTCAACCCGATCCGCTTGGAAGCCGTGTGTTCTCGGAGTAAAGGAGCAAAGCGTGAGAGCAATCATATACGTGCTCGCGTGTGGAACATCCCTGTATTTTTTTATTAGCGCCATCCTGCTGACGATCGGCGGTGAAAGAACCGTTCGACGGATCAAGGCCGAGATCGACAAACCTGGCGCTCCAAGAGCAAACGTAAGGTTTGTACTGATCCTGCCGATGCTTCGTGAGGCGGCGACCGTGGATCGAGCGCTTCGCCAGTTCATGCCCGCAATCGAAGAAGGCTTGCCGATAGACGTGGTAATCGCGACGACCGCGCGCGAAGCGGCGGAGCGCGATCACATAGTGCGCGAGATCGAAGCGAGGATTAACTCGAGGATTAACTCGGGGGGTAGTTCTGGGGTTAATTCGGGGGGCGGCGATTGGGATATGGGCGAAGTCGATTCGATGGCGGCGATGGTTCTCGATAAAGCTTCGAGCGAGTCTTTTCATTCCATGCTTGCGGACGCCCCGGCATCATCGCGTGAAGCCGTAGCGTTCTTGCGAGAGCGCCTGCAAGGCGACACGGGAACCGTGGTCGAGCGCCTTATCGAAGAACTGAACCTCAAGCTGAACCGCCGCGCCTTCTTTCACGTGGAAGCTCCGATGGAGGCCAAAGGCAAAGTCGGACAGATGAACGCCGCCGTTTCGTACTGGCGCTCGCTTCAAGAGAATCTCGAGGAGCGGAATGTTTACATCGGCGTGTATGACGCGGACTCACGGCCGGATCAATCGGTTTTCAATTCGATTCGAAGGCTGATTCATGAAGATGACCGCGCGGGCCGGGAACGAGTCGGCATATTTCAGCAGGTATCCTGCTATTGCCAGAACATGCAGGGGCTGAAAGGCGCTATAGGAGCGGTCAGCATAGCGGACGCTCTCGCACAAACCAGGTGGGCGCTTGGCTTCGAATTCCCGCTCTATGAAAGCTACTCCAGCGAGACGGGCTCGAATAAGACTCGGCGGCTGATTTACTGCGTGGGTCACGGATGTTTTGTGTCGCTCGCGGCGTTCGACCGCATCGGAGGATTTCCCACTTGCAGCCCGAACGACGACCTTGCGCTCGGATACCTCGCCTCCGCCGTCGGTTTGAACGTGAGCCCTGTTCCGGTGCTCGATTTCTGCGATGTCGCGCCGAATCCGTTCGCTTCGATACGGCAATCGCGCTTCTGGTATCGGGGTTCGGCGCGCTTCGATAAAGACCTGGAGATTTTTCGAGAACAGTTCAATCTCAAGCATGGATGGTTGCAGCGCCTCTGGTTCCATATCGACGGCCGAATGAGATGTTTTTTCTGGGGGTGGCGCGGAATGCTGTGGCTTGGGTCGTTGCTCGGCGCCCTGTTACTGCAATCAGCGCCGCTGGCGTTGCTGCTGATTCTGATTCACCTCATCTACGTTCAAGTGGGGTTCTTTCATACCCTGTCGCTTCTGAAGCGGATTCCCGGCTGCGCTGAACGGCTGCGGCTCTCTTCCGTGACTCGCCCGCGGCTTCTGCTTTCGTCGCTGGCGGCAAGCGTCGCTTTCATTGTGCGCGGCCTTGGACCGATGACGGCCAGTCTCGGCTTCGAAACACCAAAGCCCGCCGGAATCGCGTGGAAGATAAGCCGCGAGCCCGAGCTGAGCTAAGGGAGCTTAGGTTAACCTGCATCCCGTAGGGATGCGTTCCCAGGGTAGGCTTCGCCAACCCTGGGCTAGACTATGCAACCACTTCGTGGTTGTCCCGCCGATAAAAAGGGCCGTTGCCGTGCGGAAGGCGCCGTTAAAACGGGCGCATCAACCCCAAAGGGTTGTGAAAGTCAGCCCAAGGTTGGCGTTTCGGATCATCATCAGTAGCGCCTTTCCAACAACGATGCTTAAAGCTGTAATCCTGGCGGCCGGGATCGGGAAACGGCTGCTGCCGCTGACATCCCGAGTTCCGAAGTGCCTTCTGCCTATTGAGGGTCGCCCGTTGATCGATCTATGGCTGGATAGCCTGATTGAATGCGGCGTGGGCGAAGCGCTGGTGAACTCTCATCTGCATCGCGACAAGATGACGGCGCATTTCGATAGTGTAAATCGAAGGGGCGGGATCAGAATACAGGAAAGCTACGAACCGGTTCTTCTGGGCTCCGCCGGAACGATCGCGGCGAATCCCGAATTCACGGATGACGCCGAGCGAGTCATCGTGATCTACGCCGACAATTTTTCAGACGTGTCTCTGGCGAGCATGCTTCGGTTCCACGAGGATCACGGCGGACCCATGACAATGATGCTGTTCCGCGCCGAGAACCCGGAGCAATGCGGCGTTGTGACTCTGGATTCTGAAGGTCGCGTCACTTCGTTCGTCGAAAAGGCTGCCAGGCCGCCGAGCACTCTTGCGAACGCCGGCGTGATGATTCTCGAGCCTTCAATGTATCGGAAGATTGCTGCGATGAAAGGCTTCGACCTTTCTTTCGACATTCTTCCGCGGCTTGTGGGTGAGATAAGGGGGTGGGTTTGGTCCGGCTATCATCGCGACATCGGCACGCTCGAATCATACGAGCAAGCCGCGATAGATGCGGAGTCGCTATTCGCTTCGCGAGGCCGCTTCAGCGATGGGACGCGTCCGTGCGTTTTTCTGGATCGCGACGGCACGCTTCTGGAATTTGTCGATAACCTGATCGACCGCTCACAGGTGCGGCTCGCGCCCGACTGCGGCACCGCGATACGGCGACTCCGAGAAAACGGGTTCGCCTGCGTTGTCGTGACCAACCAGGGAGCAGTCGGACGCGGCGTGTTGAGCGAAGCCGTGCTGGTCGAGGAGATTCATCGCGAGGTTCTGCGTCAACTCGCGGATGCGCGCGCAATGGTTGACGGAATGTATTACTGCACGTTCGCGCCTTCGAACGGCAATAGGCTCGACATCGAACACGAAGACCGAAAGCCGGGCCCCGGAATGCTGAAGCGCGCCGCCGCCGAGCTCCATTTGCGGCTCGACGCATCGTGGATGATCGGCGATATGGCGAGCGACGTGCTCGCGGGCGCCAATGCAAATTGCGTCGGGTCGATTCTGTTGTTCAACAAGAAGAAGCCGCCCACGCCGTTGGAGATGGAACATATTGGCCGTTTCCCGATGGTATCGAGCCTGACCGAGGCGGCCGATTGGGTGATCGAGCATTCATCTGACTTGTCTTACGGTGTGGAACGAGCCTCGGACGCCGGCGCGTATTTTCTGAAATCGGAGAGATCACAAATTGCTTGAACCCGTCTTTCTGTGCGGCTACATGAGGAGCGGCACGACGCTGCTATATCGATTCCTGGCCACGTTCGACGAATTCGGCGTCGGCTTGCCGGATCACAACGAAACCGACCGGGCGTTCGAAACCGCCGTCTGGTTTTATTCGGATCCCACAAGCGATCTGGAAGCCGTGTACGATCAGGACTGGCCTCATTGGAAGGACGCGATACCGGACCGGAACTCCTTCAAGCAATTCATCGGGCGCTATAACAATTTGAGCTTTCTCAGAAAGTGGCTGGAGGTCCGGCTGAATAAGCACGTCTTCACCAGGGCCGGCGCCTCGAGGAACGCGCGAGTGCTGGCGAGCCGGTTGAGCTGGCGCCGGCACATAGTGCGCAATTTCCTGACGCTCTACTCGGAGTCATACGGCGCTAAAAAGCCTCTCGAAAAGTGTCCTGACAACTATCTCGCGCTTCACGAGCTGAACGCGATTCTGCCCGACGCGAAGTTCATATTCATTTATAGGAACCCTCTCGATGTCTATGCGTCCCTGATCAGGCGCGGCAGGCTGGAACTCGAGCTTGAACCGGTGTTGCCTATCGGCAGGGTGGCCTGGATGTTCATCACGCCGGAGGAATTTTCAAAGGGATGGATCGAAGCGGTTGATTGCGCCAGGGAGTTCGCGCGCGTCTCGCCCGACAGATTGCTGATGACCAAATACGAAAATTTCACCGAGGCGCGGGAATCGGAATGCCGCAGGATATGCGACTTTCTCGATCTCGACTCGGCGCGCGTAAAGTTCTCGAACAGGGTCGACTACGACGAGTCGAAGAGGTTTCCGCTTCGCTCTTCAACACCGGTGCCCAATTCGAACACGTTCAGAAAAATGCTGCACCCGAGCGATATAGAGAAGATCATTCGGCTCTGTTCCGGCCCTATGCACGAGTTGGGATACGAAGCGCTCGAAGATGCCGAGTGCGGTTTGCAGGCTCCGCGTTTCGACCGGCAATTCCAACAACCGCGGCTCTAATCCGATCTACTGACATCTGCGTTGGACCGAAATCGGCGTGAACCGCCGCGGGCGGCCGCGCACCGGCAAGCGAATTCCTGAATAAGACCGAAGCGCTCAGGGCCGCCCACGGCCCAGGGAGGAAGAAGATGGGAAGAACTCTTGAAGTGTTGTCGACCTCGAATATTTTCTCTCCGTACAAGATCCTGACGTATCCGGAGGTGTTGATGGCCGCGAAGGCCGGTGCGGCGCTTCCGCCTATAAACCTGGAGATCAATCTAACCAACACCTGCAATCAGAGCTGCACCTGGTGCACTTATGGTTATCTGCACGAGCGGCGCGAAGAGCTGAAGCCCGAACTGATCATCGACCTGCTGCGGGAGAGCAAGGAACTCGGGGTGCAATCGGTAACCTGGACGGGCGGCGGTGAACCGACGGTTTACAAGCATCTCGTGGAAGTAGTCTCCGCCGCCGTCGAGTGCGGGTTCGCCCAGGGGATGAACACCAACGGAAGCAGGCTCAACGAGCGTTTGATGGAGCTGCTCACCCAGAATTTCTCATATGTCCGGTTCAGCGTAGACGCCGGAACCTCCGAGACCTACTCGCGCACCCATCGGGTTCCGATAAATGCCTACGACAAAATAATCGCCAACATCTCGACGCTGGTCGAAAAGCGCAATCAAGCTGGCTCGAAACTCACCGTCGGCTTCTCGTTTCTTGTGGATAACTCGAACGTCGGCGATATGGCGGGAGCCGCGCGGTTGGCGAAGTCGATAGGAGTGGACTACTTCCAGTTGAAGCCGATAGTCAACTACATAGAGTCCAACGTCCAATTCGAGGCAACCAGCCGACTATGGGAGGCGATGGAGGCGCAACTGGACGAAACTTTCGCCCTTGAAGACGAGAAGTACAAGGTGCATTTCCTCGGCCACAAATTCACCGACATAAAACTACAGCAGCAATATTACGGCAGAACCTACAACCAGTGCCGCGGCAACGAACTGCTGGCGACGGTGGGAGCGGACGGTTCGGTGGACGTGTGCTGTGCTTACAAGGGACACAAAGACTGGTCGTTTGGAAATCTGAATGAAACGGGATTCAAGGAGATTTGGGCAAGCGAGCAGCGCAGCAAAGTCCTCGGCCAAATCGACGTAGCGATGTGCCCGCCGCTTTGCAAGGCCCATGAAATAAACAAGCTGCTTCATTACGTCGGCAATTTCGATGCACATAAGGAGTTTGTTTAGTCATGTCCATTGGAATAATCGGAGCCGGGGGCGTCGCCCGTTACGCCCATCTTCCCGCATATCGTGCATTGGGCCTGGATGTCGGGGCGCTATGCGACCTCGACGCGGGAGTCTTGCGGCAAGTAGGCGCCGACTACGACGTGCCGATTACAACCCGGGACCCGCTGGAATTGATAACGCACGACGCTGTATCCGTGATTGATCTGGCAACGCCTCCAGGCTCGCATCTCGAGCTTATGGAGATGGCGGCGAAGCATCGAAAGCCGGTGCTGGTACAGAAGCCGCTCTGCTTCACGCGGCAGGACTTCGCGGGGATTCGCAAGCTGAAAGACACGGGAGCCCGCGTGCGAATGAACCTCTCCGGCCGCCACGTGTCCGCGTGGATGAAAGTGGCGCAGCTTATTAAGAGCGAGGAGTTCGGGCGGCCGCTGTTATGCACGTTCTCGAATCGCGACTGGTGGGACCGGCAACCCGGCCGCTGGGATCACGGAATAGATCAATACATCGTGTTCGAGATGGTCATACACCATCTCGATCTGTGCCTGTTTTGGTTCGGGCCGCCCCGGCGATTGACGGCCAGGACGGGCTCACATCCCCGGCAGAGGCTTCAACGCGCTAATTTCGCGACCGTCACGCTGGAATATGAAAGCGGGCTGATCGTTCAGATAATCGACGACTGGACCATGAATGAATACGCCTTCGCCGCCGGTCATCCTTTCGAAGACGTGATTATTACGGGAGAGAACGGGGTCATCCGCGCTTCAAGCGAGCGGGTGGAGTGGTCTCCGCTGAACGATAACAACATCGCGGTCTGGCATCGGCCGAGGCCCGGTCAGCGCCTTACCTCCGAAGAACTGTCCTTCAACTGGTTTCCGGACAGCTTCGGGCAGTCCATGCGCTGCTTTATGGAAGACCTCTCAAAAGAGCGGAAGATGCGCGAGGACTGGCGGCATCTGGTGGATCTGACCGAGCTGACTTTCCTGGTCGCGGAATCCGCCGCCTCCGACGAGTGGGTCTCGTTCAGGCCCTGCCCGTATTAATGCATCGGCGCGACGCGTCCGTGCGATTCAAGACTGATCGATTGGTCGATACGTAGGGAGGAAAAGAAAAACATCATGGATACAGCGCTTCCTCAGGTTTACATGGGCAAGGGCGTGATCATACTGACCTACGCCTGCAATCTGAAGTGTTCGTTTTGCTACGCGGCTTCAGAAGTATTCGACCGGCCGGGCACGATGTCGCTGAATGAAGCCAGGCGTTCGGTCGATTTCCTGGACTCGATCGGCATCAAGACATTTACGCTGCTGGGAGGCGAGCCTACCGTCTTCAAGCATCTCCTCGAAGTCGTCGCGTATTCTCGCGAGCGCGGAATGGGTCCGTGGGTAGTGACCAACGGCACTCGCATATGTGAACCGGGGTTCGCTCAATCTCTCATTGATGCGGGACTGAAGGGCGGGTGCGTAAGCCTGCACGGCCATTCCGCCGAAGAGCACGACCGCGCGACGCTCATCGCCGGCAGCTACTACGCGGCAATGAAGGCCATTGCCATGGCGGTCGAGCGCGATTGGCCGCTCTTCCCGATGTTGACCGTGATGGATTCCAACATCAGCAGCGTGCTCAAGGTGGTCAACAATCTCATTCGCGCGGGATGCAAGACGATCTATATCAACTACGGCATTCCCAATATCGTTAAGTCGCTTGACACGGGCATCGACGCGTCGCCGCAGGCGCTTGCGAGAGTTTCCGAACAACTGTTCCTGATGCAGGACGATCTAGGCGTGCGATTCATCTTTAATCGCGAGAAGAACAAGGTGCCCTTGTGCCATTTTAACCATGATTTGTTGAAAGACATGTTCGAGGCCGGAGTAATCGGGACAGGCTGCGAGGCGGTGCAGGGAAACTCCGTCATAGTCGAGCCCGGCGGTACCATACTCGGCTGCTCGCATTGGGTCGAGCATCCCCTGCTCAACATATATAAGAACTATGAAGCGCTGGAGCTCCTCGAACCGGAAGAGTTCTGGGAGCAATGGGCGACCGGCCGGCCAAAGGAGTTCAGGGACGAACTGCGCTACTTTCCCTATGAGGAGTGCGAGGACTGCGGCTGGCGAAAAGACAGGAAATGTTTCGGCGGCTGTAAGGTCTGGCAGAGCGCCGGCGCGCTGCCGAAGCTTCGCGCGTTCGATGATCTCAACAACAGTCTGCCCGATAATAACCCGATTTTAGGCAGGCTTGCCCTGCCTGTCTTGACGGAGCTAAAGTAAGTTCCATGTTAGTTCCGACAAGCATGAAAAAAACAGAAATATCGCTTAATCACCTCACGGCCGACGAGCTTCGAACGAGGTATCTTGAATTTTTCCGCGCGCGAGGACACGCGGTGATACCAAGCGCGTCTTTGATCCCGGAAAACGATCCCAGCGTCCTGTTCACCACCGCGGGTATGCATCCGCTTATTCCTTACCTGCTGGGACGGCCTCATCCGGCTGGTAAGAGGCTCGTAGATTATCAGAAGTGTATTAGGACCACCGATGTGGACGAAGTCGGGGACGGATCGCATCTGACGTGCTTCGAGATGCTCGGAAACTGGTCGTTGGGCGACTACTTCAAACAGGAATCGATTACGTGGAGCTATGAGTTTCTGACTCGAGAGGACTGCCTTCAGATTCCGCCCGAGCTGCTTTACATCACGGTATTCGCGGGCGACGAGAACGCGCCTCGCGACGACGAATCCGCGGGCGTATGGCTCTCGCTGGGTATTTCGCAAGAGCGGATTGTCTATCTGCCCGCGGAGCACAACTGGTGGTCTACAGGCGACGAGGGGCCCTGCGGTCCGGATACCGAGATTTTTGTAGACACCACTCGCGAGCCTTGCGAACGCGCGGCCGACTGCATAGCGGGTGTATGCAAATGCGGACGGTTCTTCGAAATTTGGAATAACGTCTTCATGTCCTACCAGCGGTCGGGAGGCAAGACCGAGCGGCTGCCCACCCATAACGTCGACACGGGAATGGGCCTCGAACGTACTCTTGCCGTCTTGAACGGCGCGGAGAGCGTCTATGAGACCTCCTGTTTTCAACCTATAGTCGCCGCGCTCGTCGCGCTCTCAAAGTATTCGCGCGAAGAGATGAAACAGGATCAGCGGCTGGAGCGCGCGCTGCGCGTAGCGGTTGATCATTTGCGCGCGTCGGTATTCATCCTTGGAGATGAACGCGGCGTGACCCCCTCCAATCAGGGACAGGGATACGTGCTTCGTCGCGTGATCCGCAGGGCGATTCGTTTTTGCGACGTGCTGGGAATAGAGCCGGCGAAATGGGTCGAGTCCGCTCAGGTCGTGATCGACACCTATTCAAACGCGTATCCGGAGCTCTCCGCCAATTCAGCCCGCATTCGGAATGAGCTGTCGCTCGAGTGCGGGCGCTTTCAACAGGCGCTCGGTAAGGGCAGCCGTCTTCTTGAGCACGAGATCGAGCGGCTGAAGCGCGAGGGCGCGACTCTGCTGCCTGGAGAGTTCGGCTTCCGGCTCTACGATACATACGGCTTTCCTATCGAATTCACGCAGGAACTGGCGGCGGAACAGGGTATTCAGGTCGACCCGGAAGATTTCAACGCGAGATTTGAAGAGCATCGCGCGAAGTCGCGTTCGGAAGCGGCCAAGAGCGGCCTGGCAGACCTCAGCGAAGAATGCGTCAGGTATCACACGGCCACGCACCTGCTGCATTCGGCGCTTAGAAAAGTGCTGGGCGAACAGGTGCAGCAAAAGGGTTCCAACATCACTCGCGAGCGGATGCGGTTCGATTTTCTCTTTCCGAGGGCTATGACTAAGGAAGAGATTGAAACCGTGCAGAACATGGTTCAGCAATGGATCGATCGGGAGCTGCCGGTCGGCTGCGAGGTCATGCAGTACACCAACGCGAAGACCAGCGGCGCGCTGGGCTTCTTTGAAGACCGCTACGGCAATGACGTTTCCGTCTACACCGTGGGCGATGTCTCAAAAGAGGTCTGCTTAGGACCGCATGTATCCAACACCAGGGATATAGGCCGCTTTAAGATCGTTAAGGAACAGTCCTCTTCTGCAGGTGTGAGGCGAATCCGAGCCGTAGTCTCTTAATAAACAAATCTTATATTCATGCGCACCGCCTCAGAGCGGCCGCGTATCCTGGGATCATATTCTCGGATACGCGGATTTGCTTTTAGGGTTACGACGCCCGAGGTGTCGCGGACATCAGCCGTTTGAAGCGGGAGCGGAGCTTAAACAGGGGCGGCGTCTGAAGCAGGTCACCCGCCCGTACATTGATCTTCAGGCTTCAGCCGAAAACAGGAAGTAATTCTTTTACGCTTCCTTGGGCGGAGGACCGCACTTCAAATAAGCCTTGATCACATTGGTTAAAACAACGACAGGAGGACCATACGTGCTTTCAACTACGACAACGCCGGCCGTCCTCGGGGGCGAGCCTCGGCCTCTGATTAACGATCCTTCACAGAGTCTTCTCGGGCAGGATGAAAGAGACAACCTGATGCGCGTCTTCGATCAATGCGCCGCCCGCGGAGGCCGTGAAGCCGATGAAGTCGAAGAGTTCGAAATCCTGTTCGCCCAAAAGTTCGGCGTGGAGCACGCGATAGCAACCGCGAGCGCGACGTGCGGGCTTCAAATAGCAATGCAAGCGCACGGGGTCGGACAGGGTGATGAAGTCCTGATCAGCCCATACACCTTTGCGGCCTCCGCACACGCCGTCATCCACACCGGCGCCGTGCCCGTGTTCACGGACATAGAACGCGAGACCCTCTGCATAAGTCCGGATGCCATCGTCAAACGAATAACACCGCGCACAAAGGCCATTATGGTCGTGCAAATCGGCGGCAAGCCTGCGCGCATGAATGAGATTACCCGGATCGCAAAGGATCACGGGCTCGTTGTCATCGAGGATGCGGCGCAGGCGCACGGCTCCACGTTCGAAGGGCGCTACGTCGGGACGCTTTCAGACGCGGGGGTGTTCAGTTTTTCACCTAAACTGATGACCAGTTTTCGAGGCGGGATCATTGCGACCAATGACGGCGAGATAGCCGAGAGATGCCGGCGCATGCGGTTTCACGGATTGCCCGGCAATCGCAATCGCGTCAGGCGCCAGCAGCAGTTGGATCCGCGAATACAGCAGCACTTCTGCCACTTTGAAGCAGGGTTCAGCCTGATGATGACCTCGCTTCAGGCGGCCCTGCTCGTCCCGCAGCTCGCCAACCTCGACCATCGATTCAAGCTGCGTCACGAGAACGCGATGTATCTTGCAGCCGGACTGGAAGAGATACCGGGCTTCAGGCCGGTTCGAGGCGCGCCCGAAGGCAAGAGTAATTTCTACATGCTGGAGGTACTGTACGACTCCGATGAGTTCGGCGGATTTTCGCGCAACGACCTCGTAACCGCCCTGAGTTGGGAAGGCGTGCCGATCAGTCCGGTCGCCGCGACCGAGATGCTTGCGTATCAGAACCCCTCGTTGGAGAGATACTTCGACCAGCGGTGTCCGGTTGCCGAAGAGGTCACTCCGAAGCTGACTGTTTTTGGTCATCCGCTGCAGTCGCTGGTGCTGCATTCGGATCGGTCCAAACTCGATATGATTCTCGACCGCATTGACCTGGTGCGCCGCCACGCGGAGGAGATTGCGAGCTACTTTGCAAGTCAGGAGCAGGCGCAACACGCTCAAGCTTGAACCTGAGAGGCTGCCGAAATCGGACAACAGTTTAGGGATATGACTTCATCAAGCCAGAGCTCCGTAGCTTCTACCGGCCTCGAGCTCACCGAAACCAACTGGATCGATTCCGTTGTTGAAGCGATGTATTCAGTCTTCGGCGCCCAGGGCCATAAGCTGTTTCCGCCGGGGCCGTTGATCCCGCGCGGCGACACAAGCACGCTTTACACAACGGCCAGCATACAGCACTGGCGTGATTGGGTCTTGAGCCCTTCCGCGGACAGCGATACGGGAAGGATTGGGCCGCAGTGGTGCGTGCGTATGACCGCCCTTGAAAAAGTAGGAAGCTCCAACTTCCTGACTTCTTTTTGTTTGCTTTCGTGTCTGACTCGCGGGCGAATCGAACGTGAGAAGGCCCTGGGATTGATGATTGAGGTGCTCGATTCACGCTGGGGCCTGGCTTTCGAACGCCTCGCTTTCGTCGCGACCGCGGAAGGGCCGGAGGCGCCGGAAGACACGGCTTCGCTGAAGGCGCTCGATCGATTGGGTGTGAGTCGGAGCCGATACACGGCGCGGCCGCGAAAATGGGCGCATCCATTCAAGCCGCACGGACCCGCCGGGCCCGAGCTATTTGTGCTCTTCGATATTACGCAGACCCCTTGCGGGCCCGAGTGCGGTCCGCTGTGCGGATGCGGCAGGTTTATTCACTTCTGGAATCTCGAATTTCTTGAGAACCGGCGCTTGATTACCGGCGAAACTGAAACCGTCCAGATGCCGTTTCTTGATTCGGCGGGCAGCATCGAGTGGGTGGTCGGAGCGATCACTCGAACAAACGATCTCTACAACACGCCTCCATTCCGTCGAATACTTTCAACCGCGCGCAGCCTCTTAACATCGACGAATGCCTTTGCGGCGCCGGACAAGATCAAGATTGTCTGCGACCACGCCAGAACGATCGCGCTGGCGCTGGCGGCCGGAGTCGAGCCTGGCGCAAAGAAGCAGGGACATGTCCTGCGCCGCCTGATAAGGCGATCGCTCGCGGTCTTATCGTCCATCGATGCCGACCCGCACGTGTTGCCCGAGATCGTTGCGGTCGCAACCGAAGCCGTGAGGTGCGCTTCAACATCGGAGCCGCGGTCCTCGGTTTCGCCGAGCGCGTTGACTACCGAGATAGAGCTCTTTCGAACGCAACTGAACAAAGCGCGCAAAGTATACGAGTCGTTGCTTACGGCTTCGGATCTCTCCGCGGAATCAATCTTCGATCTCAATTCAAGTTTCGGAGCGCCGTGGGGAGTGATCAGGAGTTGGCTGCAGAGCGACGGCGTTACCATAAACGAAGCTCGGCTCGCGGAGATCGCCGGCGACAACAAGCTGCGCTCCCGAGGCCGTTGAGTATTCTGACAATGCTGCGAACAGCGGTGATCGGATGTGGAATTCGCGGCAGCGGCGTGTATATGCCGGTGCTGCGGAAGATGAATCGTCATTTTCGCCTGGCCGCGGTGTGCGATGGCGTTCCCGAGCGCGCCGATGCCGCGGCGAGCCGCTTCGGGGCGAAGTCTTTTCACAATGTCGAAGAGATGCTCGACAAATGCCGTCCGGATCTTGCGGTCGTCGCGGTAACGCCGCCGCCGAGTCATGAAAACGCCGCCGTAGCCTTACAGGTTCTCTCCGCCGGAATCCACTTATTCGCCGAGACTCCGATCGCACCTAGTCTTGAAGAAGCCGACCGGATAATAGCGCTGGTCGAAAGCAAAGGATTGAAGGTGGAGATGGGCGAGAACTATTACCGGACGCCGCGCGAGCGATTCAACCACGCCTTGCTCGAGTCCGGAGTCTTCGGTCCAGTGCACGTTGTCTACTCCGACTTTGTAGGACACGGCTATCACGGCATCGCGCTCTTGCGCAGCTATGTCGGATTTAATGTCGCGGTCGAGAGAGTCATCGGGCTGACGAATGAGTTCGCCGTCGAGATGCATTTGTACAGGCCGGGCGAGCCGACCAGGGATAAGGAGACCTGGCAATTTGGGGTGCTTGAATTCCATAACGGCGCGAAAGGCGTATTCAGTTTCAGCACGCTTTCATATGGCTCGCCGCTGCGCTGGGGCCGTGAAAAATGTCAGCTCCGCTTTTACGCCGCTCGCGGAATGGGCGCGGGGCCGGATCTGGCGATCTTAGAGGACGCTCGAATAACGAGGCCTATCAAAGTGCGAATCAAATCGGCCTCGGTCGAAGGTCAGTCGACGATTGCGGCGTTTCTCTCGGACCTGCCGGGTTCGCCGGGCTGGGAAAATCCGCTGCGGCGGTATCCGCTGGTTTCCGGTGATCAGCATAGCGAGCTGACGATAGGCCTTCAGCTACTGAGCATCTATAACGCGATCACAAATGGGACCGAGCCGGAGTATGGCGTGCTACAGGCGCGAAGGGATCGACAGCTCGATCTCGCGATGAGTCATTCGTGGTCGCGCAACGGTGAGCCCGTAAGCGGAGACTTCGAAGCGTGATAACAACCGCTGCCGACTCGACACTGAAACGAGCTTCTTCGAGCCGCCGGATCGAACGGATACCACGCGACGGCGCGTCATTCCTGACCTTCTTCAACGAGTTGTTGTTGAGGAACGTTTGGTTCAAGGCCAACGAGGGCCAGACCATACCTGCTCACTTTCGAGTGACCGGCGAGGTCAACAACTCCGCTCTCGAACAGGCTATGACTGAAGCCGCGCGGCGGCACGAAGTCCTACGGTCGAGATTCGCCGTCACGGGCGAAGGGCCTCGTCAGACCGTCGAAGAGATGATTTCGGCGCCGCTCGTCGAAGTCGACCTGCGCGGCCTGCCCGATGACGCGCGGGCGGTGTGCCTTGGGGCGATTCTCACTGAAGAACACAGGCGATTGTTCGATTTGGCCGCTGATCTTCTATGGCGAGTCGTATCGATAAGGCCGGCGGAGAACGATCAAATTGTAATCCTCACCGTCGATCATATGATCGCGGACGAGCGCTCGATGAGCGTGCTGATCGGAGATCTGTGGCTTCTGTACTTCGCCTTTGCGATGGGCGAGCCCTCTCCTCTGCGCGAGCCCGCGGTGCAGTTGCTCGATTTCGCGGCGTGGCAGCGCGGATTTCTTCAGGGCAAATCGCTGGAGAGGCTTACCTCATATTGGGAGCGTGATCTGGAAGGCAAAGGCGCGCTGCCGGAATTTCACATCCCAGGGGAGAACCCTCTGCCGTGCGATTGCAGCTATCGTCCATTCGCCGCCGTGAATCGCGAGCTCGCGCCTCGGTTCCGCGGCTTGCTCGATCGCATAGCTCAATCGAACGGCGCGACGCTCCAGATGGTCATCTTCTCCGCGATCGCGATATTGCTTCGCGGGTACTCGGGCGACGATGATGTCTGCTTTCGATTTGTTTCCTCAAAGCGGCACCGGCTGGAGACGATGGATCTGATCGGCTGGCTGTCGGATCTGCTCGTGCTGCGCGTCAAGGTATTCGGCGAGGACTCATTCCCACAGTTGTTGGCCCGTGTCCGGTCGAAAACGCTCGCGGCGTACGATCACCAGGATCTGCCATACATGCTATTTCCTGGTTATGACGGCAAGCTGGCGCGCGGCATATTCAAGCATCCCAGCCTGACCGTGAATCTGGCCCTGGATGCTGTATCGTCGAGCTCCGAAGCCGCTGATGCGGCGATGCGTAAGCTCGGCCTGGCTATAGCGCCGGTCAAGCCTCCTCCTCGAGCCCAAATCCGAGAGCCCGGAATGTCTCTCGCGGTCGGTCCTCGAGGCGGCGGATTGAATCTGGTGATCAAGTACGAAGTCGAGCGCTACAGCGAGCCGGCAGCGGATCGGTTTCTGGCGGACTTCGTCGCGGTGCTTCGAGCAATAGCGGAGCGACCGGCTGGGCGGATCTCGGATTTGAGATTGAATCCCGCCGACCTGTCGGTAACTTGGCCGACCGGCGCGGCGCTTCAGAGCAGCTAGAATCAGGCTATCACACCGTAACGCAGGTCAGTCTCGGCTCGCTTGCCGAAGGCGAGCCAACGTTGTCTCGATATGCGGATGGGTATTCGTCGGTTAGCCGCGTCATTGCGGATTCATCAGCCCGCGTCATTGCGGGATTCATCGCGAGGTACAACTTGCTGGCGGATTGCTTGTTGGGTTATACACATGGGGCCGAAAATTGAAAGACAGGCAGACTAATCATACACGGAGTATGCTGAGTCGGCTGGCGGGTCTCTCACGCCTGACTCTTTAAGTTCGGGCCCGAAAGCGAACAGTTATTCCGTGTTGTATTCCACAAGAGAAGAAACATCGCGCCAGGGAATATCATGGAAAAGCTACTTCGCGATCTTCGCTATGCGTTGGTTGTGGCCGCGCGCAGGCCGATTTTTAGTCTGGTTGTGATCGTCACGTTGAGTCTGGGAATCGGCGTGACAACCGTGAGTTTCAGTCTCATCAACTCGATCCTGCTTCATCCTCTGCGTTACGACCCCAACGACCGGCTCGCAATGTTGTGGCACCGGGGCAAACGCACCGGACAGGACTTTCCTTTTTCGGAAGCCGTCTTCGTAAAGGTGAGAAGACAGGTCGAGGAAGAACCGACGCGCGCGCTCGACGACGTTGCCGCATATCAATTCGCCAGCTTTAATTTCACCGAAGGCGACACACCGGAGCGGCTTCAAGGCGCTACCATCAGCTCGACCTTCTTCAAAGTCATCGGGGTGGATCTTCGGCTCGGGCGCTCGTTCACGCTCTCCGATGAAAAGCCGGGCGCGGATCCGGTTGTCATTCTGAGTGACGGATTTTGGAAACAGAACTTTCACTCGGATCCGAGTGTCGTCGGCAAAGCCATCAGGCTGAATGGCAGAAGCTTCACGGTCGTAGGGGTCGCGCCGCCGAATTTCGAGCTTCCGACAGGGCCGGGCCTGCTCAGCGCGTTTGAATTCTCACCCCGAACCGATGTGCTTATTCCGCTGACGCCCGACCCGAACAGCCTTCGAGGGTACTTGAACACGATTGCGAGGCTCAGGCCGGGCGCAAGCGTCACCGAAGCCGAGCAGCAGATGGCGCTCGTCGACAACGTGCTGCAACAGGACTATCCGGAACAGCTATCAAACGTACGCGAGGTGGTGATCCCGCTTCAGGATCAGATCGTCAGAGGGATTCGACCCGCTCTGCTGATCCTGTTCGGAGGCGCCGGATTGGTGCTGTTGCTGGCATGCACCAATGTTGCGAATCTCCTGTTCGCAAGATCATCGGATCGAGCCAAGGAAGTTGCGGTCAGACTGGCGTTGGGCGCGGGCCGTCCGAACATCATCAGGCTCCTCCTGGTCGAAAGCATGACGCAGGCGCTGGCGGCCGGAGTGCTCGGTACGGCACTGTCCCTGTTGGGTGTAAAACTCCTGAAGACGATGGCGCCCGGTAACATTCCAAGACTCGAAGACGTGAGCGTTGATGCCGGCGCCGTGCTCTTTGCCATCGGCGTTTCTGTTCTGACCGCTGCGCTGTTCGGCATCGCGCCTACGCTGCGAGCCTCAAAGACTGATCTCATAAGCGCGCTCAGGCAAGGTAACCGGAGCGGCGGCGGCGGGCATCGATGGACGCGGGACGTGCTTGTGATTGCGGAAATAGCGATGAGCCTGCTGCTGTTGGTCTGCGCGGGCCTGCTTGCGGAAAGTTTCAAACGGCTCGGCGAAGTTCGACCGGGGTTCGAAGCGCCGGGTCTGGTCACCATGCAGCTTTCGTTGCCGGAAACGAAGTATATCGACCAAAGACAGATATCTGCTTTCCTGGAGCGGGTGCTGGATCGCGTCAACAGCTTGCCCGGAGTTACGGGAGCCGCCGCAACCGACGTGCTCCCCCTTGGAGGCATGGATCGATGGAACCTGTTCGAGACCGAAGACAACCCCGCGCAGCGCCTCGGCGACGCCGCTCGCGGCAGCAATCCAAACATCAGCCCGGAGTATTTTTCAGTTATGAACATCCCGCTGATCGAGGGCCGATATCTTCGGCAGGGAGATAACGCGGATGCTCCTCTCGCGGCGGTTCTGAGCAAGTCAATGGCGCGCACGCTGTGGCCGGATCAGGATCCGATCGGCAGAAGACTCAGGTTCCCGCAGCCCGGCAACAAGTGGCTTACCGTAGTCGGCGTGGTTGACGACGTGAAGCAGATGGGACTGGACGCGTCTTCGCTCGGCACGGTGTACTTCTCTTATCCTCAACCCGTATCGGGTGTCGTCCGAACCCGAAGCATAAACCTGCTGGCGCGAACTTCAGGCCAAACGGAAGCCGTGCTCGGCTCGATCAAGGATGCGGTTCGATCCCTCGATCCCGATCAACCGGTTTCAAATTTCAAGACGATGGAAGGAATTATCGGCGAATCGGTGTCGGGCCGGTATTTCAACACGCTCTTGTTCGGCATTCTCGCCGCCGTCGCTATTCTGCTGGCGTCGACCGGCGTCTATTCCGTCGTCTCCTATGGCGTGAGCAAGCGAACTCAGGAAATCGGAATCCGAATGGCGCTTGGAGCCAAGAACAGCCAGGTGCTCGGAATGATAATCGGCCAGGCGATGAGGCTCGCTTTGTTCGGGCTCTTGCTTGGGGCGGCCGGAACCATCATCTCAGGACGGCTGATCTCGACGTTATTATTCGGCGTCAGTCCGTACGATCCGTTGATACTCGCGCTCACATCGATAGCGGTAGCGGCGGTCGTTTTCGTCTCGAGCTATTTCCCAGCGTTGCGAGCTGCAAGGCTGAACCCGGTGACCGCGCTCGTGACTGAATAGCTCAAATAACAGAGTCCCAAAATCGCGATATATTCGAGAGCCTTCCGCTCCGCGGGTGGAGGTGTGTTTATGACGACGGCGGTCGGCCGTGAGGCTGACTATGGCGATTCTATTGCGGAGATCTACGACGACTCCTATCCGGCGCCGCCTCCGGAGATGATATCCGCCCTTCACGAACTGGCGGGAGCCGGACCCGCCCTGGAGCTGGGAATAGGCACGGGCCGAATAGCCTTGTTGCTTGCCGCGCGCGGACTCGAAGTCCACGGCATCGACGCGTCACAAGCGATGATAACCAGACTGCGCTCGAAGCCGGGGTCGGAGCGGATAAAAACGAGCATCGGAAACTTCGCGCGAGTAGACGTGGAGCAAAGCTATCCGCTTATCTTCGTCGCCTTCAACACACTCTTCTGGCTCACAACTCAAGATGAACAGGTGGAGTGCTTCAAGAACGTCGCCCGAAAGTTGAGCCCCGGGGGCTTGTTTCTAATCGAAGCCTTTGTGCCCGATTTGAAGCGCTATCGAAACTCGCAGCTTCTGGAAGTCAAACAAGTGCTGCCCGGAGGCGTCCGGCTGGAAGCGACCTCTCACGACGCGATCAATCAGCGCGCTCATACACAGAATGTCGTGCTCGCCGAAGGCGGAGTGAAGCTCTATCCGGTCGAAGTTCGATACGCGTGGCCCGCGGAGCTCGATCTGATGGCGAGGCTTGCGGGCATGCGGCTAAAAGAGCGGTGGGCTAACTGGCATCGCGATCCGATCGGTCCTAACAGCTCGAATCACATCTCGATCTACGAATTATCATCCTGAGAGCCGTCATGCCGGTTGATCTCCTTTATCTCCGACCAAACGTTCAAGCCGAGCCGGTGTTCGACCAGTGGTATGCGTGGTCTCATCTGATTCCGCCGGCGCCGGCGGCGCGAAACGTCACCGAACGCCACTTCAAGATTATGGACTCGTACGTCCATGCGCCCCAGGTGCACGCGAACGCGGTGAAGAATCCCCGGCTGCTCGGCGGGCCATTCATAGATCTCGACGGCAAAAGAACGGATGAAATCGGGTCGCTGAAAGATGAGACGAGGTCGCGCCGGCCTCAGTTGATCGAGCTCTCGTCGGCGATTTCGTCGCTTGACGAATTGCTGCGCGCGAAGGCGAAGGGCTTTTCGCTCGCTGATCTGTATGAGAAAACACCGGCTGCGCTGAAAGGCTACGTCGAGCTGGCTTACGACCTTAATAACAATCCCCGATTTCGATTGCTGGAACCTTTGCTGTACAAGAGCCGATTCTATGATCCATCGGCCCAGGGCATGATGCTATCGCTCACCGCGGGAGACGAGCGCCCGTTCGTGCTGAGCACTCCGAGACTGCCGTCCAGGACGGTTTTGCAGCTTCGCCGGCCCTTCGCCGATCAAGCCATCGACGATCTGTTCAGCTTGAAAACGACTCCGCGCCCATGGACCGCGATAAGAGACGCGCTCGATATTCCCGAAGAGTCGGAGGCGACGGCTCGCTCTTTCTTTACAACCGAGCCGCCTCCAACCTGTGCGCCTTACAGCGGCCCGGGAGTCAGATGGCGTTACTTCGGACACGCGTGCGTTCTGGTGGAGGCGCGGGGCGTGAGCATACTCTTCGATCCATTGTTGAGCTATGAGTACGACTCGAAGACGCCGAGATACACCTACAAGGAACTGCCCGAGTCCATCGACTACGTTGCTATCACGCACAATCACCAGGATCACGTCGTGTTCGAGACGCTCTTGCAGCTCAGGCATAAGGTCAAATGCGTGATAGTTCCTCCCTCCGGCGGCGGCGAGCTGCAGGACCCTTCTTTGAAGCTCATCCTGAGGCAAATCGGTTTCACCAACGTAATCGAATTGGATGAGATGGAGAACCTCGCATTTGAGAACGCCGCATTCAAGAACGCCGCGGTGAAAGGCGGCTCTATCACCGCGCTTCCGTTTTTGGGAGAGCATTCCGATCTCGGGATTCGCTGCAAGACGGCCTATCTTGTGCGAATCGGAGATAACTCGCTTCTGTTCGCCGCCGACTCCTGCAATATGGAGCCCGGTCTCTACAAACATATTCACGACGAAGTAGGCGACGTTGACGCGGTGTTTCTTGGAATGGAATGCGAAGGGGCTCCGCTCAGTTGGCTGTACGGACCTTTGCTCACCAAACCAATTGAGCGCGGTATGGACGAATCACGCCGCCTGAATGGCTCCAATTTCAAACAGGCCGCCGATCTGGTGCGGAGGTTCAACTCCAGGTCGGCTTATGTGTACGCGATGGGCCAGGAGCCCTGGCTCGGTTACCTGATGAGCTTGAAATACAACGAGCAGTCGAGACAGATCATTGAGTCGAACCTGCTAATCGAAGAGTGCGGACGGAACGGCGTGATTTGCGAACGGCTCTTCGCGCGGAAAGAAGTCGTCATTGGAGCCTGATAGCGCTGCCGGGGCCTCTCATAGCGCTGCCGGGGGAATGCGGGCGTTCCTCGTGATCTGGTTTGGCCAGTTGGTCTCCATCGTAGGCTCGGGCCTGACATCTTTTGCGCTTGGCGTCTGGGTCTATCTGACAAGCGGATCGCTCACGCACTATTCGCTTATAACGATGGTCGCGGTGCTGCCGACGCTGGCGCTCGCTCCGTTTGCGGGGGCGATCGTAGACCGGTACGACCGGCGGCGCATCCTGATCTACAGCGATCTCGCCGCCGGATTGAACACATTCGTTATAGCGGCGTTGGCGTATACCGGGCTTCTTCAGATCTGGAACATCTACCTCATCGTAGCCGTCACATCGGTCTGCAACGGTTTCAGGGGACCCGCGTTCAACGCAGCCTCGACCTTGCTCGTTCCCTCGGATAAGCTCGGCCGGGCCGCCGGTCTCTCGCAGATGCAGGGCGCCGCCTCTCGCGTGCTGTCCCCTGCCCTGGCCGGCTTCTTAATGACCGTCATAGGGCTGCCCGGTGTAGTCTTTATCGATGTCCTCACATTCCTGTTCTCCATAATCGCTCTGTTAATTGTCAGGACGCCTATGCGCGCCGAAGCGCCGGCCGCGGGCGTGCGGCGGAGCATTCTCGCGGAGGCCGCTTATGGATGGACCTATACAAGGCGCAGGCGCGGATTGGTCGCGATGTTTGTCTACTTCGCGATTTGCAATCTGGTTCTCGGAATCGCGACGGTGCTCTTCACGCCTTTCGTGCTCTCGTTCGGTTCGGCTGCGCTGTTGGGAACGTTGATGTCGGTAGGCGGTTTCGGAATGGTCGCCGGAAGCGTCTTTTTAAGCGTGTGGGGCGGGCCTAAGAAAACGGTGAATGGAGTGCTTGCGCCGATGCTGGTCGTGGGCGTTGCAATGGTCCTGGTAGGCGCGCGTCCTGCGCCGATTCCGATTGCTATTGGAGCCTTCACGTATCTTTTTGCGGTTCCGATTCTGACAGGATGCTGGCAGGTGATTATTCAGAAGAAAGTAGAGCCTGCCGTGCAAGGACGGGTGTTCGCCATCGCGACGTTGGTTTCCTGGTCGTCCCTTCCGCTCGCCTACTTGGTTGCCGCGCCGCTGGTTGAGAAGGTCGTTAATCCTCTTCTGGCGGGGCCGTTATCGGAAACGGTTGGAGCGGTGATGGGAACGGGCCCCGGTCGAGCGATAGGGTTCTTATTCGTTGTTATGGCCGGTGTCATAATCGCCGCGGCTATCGGAGGCTTTTTATACAAGCCTCTTCGTTTCATTGATACCAATCTCCCCGATGCCGCTGATGAGCGTGTTTTCGACAATTCGGCGAGCGCTGATTTGTCTCCACAGCCGGAACTGATCCCGGAGAACCCCGCGGCGGTCCAATTATGAGCATCGCGACGGGCGCCAAACCCAACGGGGTTGTGACTTCCAGCCCAGGGTAGCCGAGTACGGCAACCCTGGGAAAGGGCCGTGATTGGCGCCAACCCCAACGGGGTTGTGACCCTCGATAGCTGTGGCGCGATCAAAAGAGAGAGCCATCGCGGTCTTGGGACTAACGTTGTTTGTCCTAATGAGTGGAGAGATGAGATAGCTGTTGATTTATCGATGCGGACAGGTTAGGCGATGCTGGCCACAACCCCGTTGGGGTTGGAAACGACACGCCGATCTCACCCAGGGTAGCCGAGTACGGCAACCCTGGGCTGGAGGCTGCAACCCCTTCGGGGTTGATGTACACCGGGTTGATGTACACCGGGGTTGATGGACACCGGGGTTGATGGACACCGGGGTTGATGGACACCGGGGTTGATGGACATCGGATTGACCGACACCCGATTGATGGACATCGGATTGACCGGCACCCGGTTGATGGACACCGGATTGATGGACACCGGGGTTAACGGACACCCTCGTGACTTCCGGATTAATCCGCGATCAATTTCAAACAAATGAAAAGCACACTCGATGTTTGCTCTTCGATTGGCGCTGCTTCAAACGCGTTGACTGTAGTTGATCTATTACGAGCGCGAGCTTCGGAGCAGCCTCACAGACGCGCCTACATTTTTTTATCCGATGGCGAAACCGAAGAAGCGTCGCTGACCTACTCCGAACTCGATCTCCGCGGCCGCGCTATTGCCGCGTGGCTTCAGTCCAGAGTCGAGCCCGGAGATCGAGCTTTGCTTTTGTATACGCCGGGACTGGACTACGTGGCCGCGTTTCTTGGCTGCCTGTACGCCGGAGTCGTTGCCGTGCCCGCGTACCCTCCGTCTACCGGAAAACTCAATCAGGGCATGCAAAGATTCGTCGCCATAGCTCGCGATGCCGCGCCTGCCGCCGCACTAACCACGTCCGAAATATTGCGCCGTGTTAAAGCAGCCGGCGATCAACCGGTCTCCGTGCCGTGGAATGCAACCGATGAGCTGGATGCGGAGCTGGCCGCCGAATGGGTTGAGCCGGACATCAACCCCTCGACGATAGCCTTCTTACAATACACTTCGGGCTCGACGTCTACTCCCAAAGGCGTGATGGTAAGCCACGAGAACATCCTCACCAATGAGCGAATGATCCAGACCGCGTGCGAACACACGCAGGACTCCACATTCGTCGGATGGCTGCCGCTATATCACGACATGGGGCTCATCGGAAATGTGCTCCAGCCTTTATATATAGGATCGCTGTGTGTCTTGATGTCGCCGCTCGCGTTTCTTCAAAAGCCTATCCGATGGTTGAAGGCGATCACGCAATTCAAAGGCGCGACCAGCGGCGGTCCGAATTTCGCCTATGACCTGTGTGTCCGAAAGACGCGGCCGGAAGAAAGAGCCGGCCTCGACCTCAGTTCGTGGACGACCGCCTTTAACGGCGCCGAGCCTATCCGGCTCGACACGCTCGACCGCTTCGCTCAAGAGTTTGCGCCCTTTGGGTTTCATCGGGAGGCCTTCTTTCCCTGCTACGGACTGGCCGAAGCTACGCTGCTGGTATCGGGAGGAGTCAAAGGCGTATTGCCGAACGCCTGCGCGGTAGAAGCCGGCGCGCTCAAAAAGAACATCGTTACAGATGCCGATCCCGCGGCCGCGAACGCCCGGATGGCCGTTGGCTGCGGACGCGGTCTGGCCGGTCAAAAGATCGTCATTGTGAACCCCGAATCCAGAGCGCTTCTAGGCGACAACTCGGTTGGAGAAATATGGCTGGCCAGTCGCAGCGTCGCGCGCGGATATTGGAATCGGCCTGATGAAAGCAAAGAAGTTTTTGGCGCCTATCCCGCGGATTCGGCGGAAGGCCCGTTTTTGCGAACGGGTGATCTTGGCTTCCTGCGCGACGGCGAGCTGTTTGTGACCGGGCGGTTGAAAGATCTGATAATCATCCGCGGCCAGAACTATTATCCACACGACATCGAAGCGACTGTTCAGACCTGTTCGCCAGTCTTGCGCCAGGGTTGCGGCGCGGCATTCTCAATCGAGATCGACGGACAAGAACGGCTCGCCCTCGTTCAAGAGGTCGAGAAGCTGCCGTCCGAAGCGCTGATCGATCTCTCGGAGAAGATTCGTAGAGCTATTGCCGAGTCGCATCAATTACCCGTCTACGCGATCGCTCTCATTAAACCGGGCTCCCTGTTGAAAACGTCCAGTGGAAAGATCCGACGGCTGGATTGTCGGGCTCAATTTGTCGAAGGCAAGCTCGCGGCGCTCGCCGAATGGCGCGAGCCGGACTCAGAGTCCGATGTCGATTCGATAAGCTTGCTCGACATTGGAGACCTGACCGCGCCCGCCCTGGAAGCCTGGCTTGTGTCCCATGTTTCGCGAAAACTCGGAGTCGGAGCGAGTTCAATAGATTCCAACGAACCCATCGCTCGATATGGACTCGATTCGCTTGCCGCCCTGGACGTTATGCACCGGTTGGAAAGAGCGTTGAATGTCTCCGTGCCGATGACGTCTTTCTTTCAAAGCGCGAGCATACGCGAGTTCTCCGAGTTTGTTTGTGAGCTGGCGAAGGCCGACTCTGGAGCGAGTCAATCATCGATACCGCCTGGACCGGAGCTCACGGAGTTCCCTCTATCACAAGGACAAAAGGCTCTTTACTTCCTTCAGCAGCTCACGCCGGACGCGCCGGTCTATAACATCGCCGCTGTTGGAATCATAAGAGACCAGTTTGATCCGCTTCGCCTTCGAGCGGCGTTTCAACGCGTGATCGACCGGCATCCGAGCCTGAGAACGAATTTCACCTCGAGTTCCGGATATTTGAATCAGTCCGTGCGTGAATCTCAGCAGGTGTCTTTTCAGGAAGTCGACGCGGCTGCATGGACCGCGAGCGAGCTGCAAGAGCGAATACTCTTCGAGGCGAACCGCAGGTTCGACCTGGAGGAAGACAATCTGCTCAGAGTCACCCTGTATCGAAAACGTGACGAAGCCTGGCTTCTGATAGCGGTTCATCACATCGTTGTAGATTTTTGGTCGCTTGCGATTCTCTTCGATGAGATCGGCGCGTTTTATTCGACGCCGGCGCGGTTGTTCGAATCCCCGGCCTACAAATTCAGCGATTATGTTCTCCGGCAAGAAGAGACGTTGGAAGGGCCCGCCGCCGTCGCGCTGTCGGAATTCTGGATGAGCGAGCTCGACGGAGACCTGGCTCCGCTGGATCTTCCAACGGATCGGCCGAGGCCGCTTCTTCAAAGCCACGCCGGAGACTCCCGGCCCTTCAAATTCGAGAGTGATGCCGCAAGCAAATTGATGGAGCTCGGCAGCCGCTTCGGCGCCACTTCGTTTATGTGCGTCGCAGCCGCGTTCCAAGCGCTGCTTCACAGGCATTCCGGCCGGGAAGACTTTGTCATCGGCGCTCTCACAAGCGGGCGAAGTACGGCGGCGTTCGCGAACGTCGTCGGCTACTTCGTCAATCCCATCGTTTTGAGAGCCGACTTGTCAGGCGAGCCGACCTTTGGCTCACTCCTCTCGAGAACCCGCGAACGCGCGTTTCGCGCGATCGAGCATCAGGATTACCCGTTTTCGCTTCTGGTCGAGAGGCTCCAACCGAGCGGCGACGCAGCCGCGCCCTTGATACAAGCGATGATGATCTATCAAAAGCCTTCCCGGCCCGGACAGGAGGGGCTTGCGCTGTTGGCGGTCGGCGGCCGGCCCGCAAAGATGAAGATGGGCGAGCTCGAGGTCGAATTCGTTCCCTTGAACCAGGGCGTCACGCAGTTCGACTTGACCCTTAAGATAGCCGAAGCCGGAGGCGAGATAAGCGGAGCGCTTGAATACAGCAGCGACCTGTTCGATGCGTCCACAATAGCGCGAATGATCGAGCGCTTTCGGGTTCTGTTGAATGGGATGGTTTCAAATCCCGACATACCCCTCGCCTCTCTTCCAATGATGTCCGAAGAAGAGCGGCATCAGATCATTCGCCAATGGAACGACACGAAGAAGGATTACCCGCGCGATTCATCTATACAGTCGGAGTTTTCACAACAAGCCGCGAAAGCTCCCGACACTATAGCCTTGCGTTTCAGGGACGAGCATCTCTCCTTTGGGGAACTGGACCGCCGCGCCAATCGGCTTGCGCATCGACTCATCGAGCTTGGCGTGGAACCGGAAACTGTCGTCGGAATCCGTGTGCGGCGGCGCATAGAGATGGTCGTTGGAATGCTGGGCATACTCAAATCCGGCGGCGCATACGCGCCTCTCGATCCGGCTTTTCCGAAAGAACGTCTCGACCTGATGATCAAGAATTCCGGTCTTCGCGTGATCGTCGGGGAACGCGGATATTCGGTACAGATCGGCGGTGAAGCCGCGCGCGTGCTCGACGTCGACTCCGCTGTTGGATATCCGAAAGGCGAAGACCGCGCCGACGCGCCGAACGTCAATCCGACGTCGTCCAATCTCGCTTATGTCCTTTTCACCTCCGGATCGACCGGCGAGCCGAAGGGAGTGATGGTCAGTCATAGGAACGTGATCAACTTCTTTCATGCGATGGGCGAAAAGATCGGCCGCGAACCCGGCCATTGGCTTGCCGTCACCAGCATTTCATTCGACATATCGGTTCTCGAATTGTTGTGGGCCCTCACGCGCGGGTTTCAGGTGACCATTCAACCGGAGCAGGCTCGCGCTCATGCTTTGGAATCGACGCACGCGGCGGAAACAACGCGCGCGATAGAAACAACAACGGAAACAACAAAAGACATCGAGTTCAGCTTGTTCTATTTCGCAAGCGACGATCAAACAACCGGTCAAGCATCGGTCTCGGATAAATACAGGCTGCTGTTTGAAGGGGCGAGATTCGCGGATGAACATGGTTTCTCGGCGGTCTGGACGCCCGAGCGCCACTTCCACGCGTTTGGAGGGCTATACCCGAACCCTTCAGTTACGAGCGCCGCTCTCGCCGCGATCACGAGCCGCATAAGTATCAGGGCCGGAAGCGTAGTGCTGCCTTTGCACAATCCCCTGAGAGTTGCCGAAGAATGGTCTGTCGTAGACAACATCTCGAACGGCCGGGTGGGCGTTTCCGTCGCATCGGGCTGGCACGCGGATGATTTCATCTTTGCGCCCGAAAATTACGCCGGCCGCAAAGAGGTGATGCTCAGCCGCATCGATACGATTCGTAAGCTCTGGCGAGGCGAACGCGTGTCGTTTCAGGGTGGGGCGGGCAATGATATCGAGGTCGCGATCTTTCCGAGACCGATTCAGAACGAGCTGCCTCTCTGGCTCACCGCCGCGGGCAGCGAAGAAACATTCCGGCTGGCCGGCCAGATCGGCGCCAATCTGCTGACACACTTATTGGGGCAAAGCCTCGAAGACCTCGCTCACCGGATCTCCATCTACCGACAGGCGTGGGAGGAGGCGGGTCATGGACCGGGCCGCGGACACGTGACGCTCATGGTTCATACCTTTATCGGAGACGACCTTGACCAGGTGCGCGAGACGGTCCGAGAGCCCTTCCGTGGTTATCTGAAGAGCTCTTACGGCTTGATCAAGAACCTCGCTCGGAGTCTTGGGAAAAGCGTAGACAGCGGCGAGCTCACCGAGAACGATACCGAAGCGTTGCTCTCCCACGCATTCGATCGCTACTTCGAATCGGCTGGATTGATGGGCACGCCCAGAACGTGTCTCGAAACAGTCGCTCGCATGAAGCAAATAGGAGTAGACGAGGCGGCGTGCCTAATCGATTTCGGCGTGGCCGCGGATTCAGTACTGAAGAGTCTCGACCTTCTCGATTCGCTCAAGAACAGGGCTAATGAAAACCCCCAGCCGATCCTGGAATCTCGCCCGGAATCTAGCATGGAATCTCGGATCGACCTTGAGCCCGAGACCGATTCAATATCGATACAAATCAAGAAGAGCGGAATAACCCACTTGCAGTGCACTCCGTCGATGGCGCAATTGCTGGCGAACGAACCCGGCTCGCTCGAAGCAATCGGGCGGCTCCGCAAGCTTCTGTTAGGAGGCGAAGCATTGCCCACGCCGCTCGCGCGACAGTTCGGAGAAGCGGCAGGGGGCGTGCTTAATATGTACGGCCCCACTGAAACTACAATCTGGTCGACTACGAGCTTCATACAACCGTCCACGGCAAAGGTGAATATCGGGCGCCCGATCGCCAACACTGGAACTTACATACTCGATCAACGGCTCGCGCCTGTTCCGATCGGCGTGCGCGGGGAGCTTCACATCGGAGGCGACGGCGTAGCGCGCGGATACGTCAACGCTCCCGCGATGACAGCCGAGCGGTTCATACCAGATGGCTTCGCCGAAACGATGGGGGCTCGCATGTATGTAACCGGCGACTTTTGTCTGCACGGGCCCGATGGAACCATCGACTTTTTGGGTCGCGGCGATCAACAGGTGAAGCTGCGCGGCCGCCGAATCGAGCTCGGAGAGATAGAAGCGGCGCTCGTTCGTCACCCGAACATTCAGCAGGCAGCCGTCCTCTTGCGCGAGCCGCGCGAGGGCGACGCCAGACTGATCGCCTATGTAGTCGTTTCGCCGCAAAGCTCATTCGATAGAACCGCAATAATTGAGTACCTGAGCCGGTGCATTCCCGAGTACATGATGCCGTCGGATTTCGTAAGGCTCGCGGCTATGCCGATGACGCCCAACGGAAAGATAAATCGAAAGGCGCTGCCCGTTGTCGAGCCGATTGAGGGAACTGAAGAGTTGAGAGCGGAGCCGCCTCGAAATGACCTCGAGCGCGTCCTTGCCGATCTGTGGGCGGATGTCCTGGGGCTCGAGGAAGTCGGCGTTCATAGCGACTTCTTCAAGATCGGAGGTCATTCGATTTCGGCTTCGCAACTGTCGGCGCGTCTGCGCGGCGTATTCCAGATCGAGTTCCCTCTGCGGATGCTCTTCGCCGCTCCGACGGTGGCGAAGTTCGCAAAGACTATCGCGGAAGATCCCGAAACCGGAGATAAGGTGCTAAGAATCTCCGAACTGGTGATGAGCGTCTCTGCTTACTCAGATAGCGAAGTAGAAGCCATGCTCGCGAACAACTAAGTCATTAGTCCGCTCGCGCACGGTGCTATAGAGCACGGTGCGATAGAGAAGGTCACAGCCGTTCAAAAGCCGAGCGTTTGAAGTTCAAGAAGAGCACCAAAAATTAACGGGTAGGGAAGGGACCCTTGCTCCCGGTAGTTCGAAGCCCGCTCCCGCTAGTTCGAGCTTGCCCCCGGTAGTTCGAGCCGCTCCAGCAGGTAGTTCGAGCCCTCGTTTACGAGGAGATTGTCGACCGCGTTAGCGGTCGTTTGAGTTTAGCCCAGCGTTTCAACGCTGGGTCCGGAAGGCGACTAGTTCTCGCTGCGTAGCGGCGATCTTGAGTTTGGACGCTAGCCGCGTAGCGGCGATTGAATGAACGTGTTGTACGGGCACATGAGGGTTGCCGAGACTCAGATCAGGAAAATCAAGCGCCGCTGCGCGGCGCGGATCGACTTGGGTGTGATATCCCAGGCGTTGAAACGCCTGGCTAAAATCAAGCGCCGCTACGCGGCGCGAATCGCATGTACGGACTTGTCCATCGAGGTATCCAACGAATGAAGCCGCGTTCAAAGCCCGTGACCGATCTGTCGTCGAAGAGACGGGCGCTACTCCTGAAACTGATCGATGGAGAAGGTCTCGGATCCAGGCTGGCCGAGAGAATCCCTGTTCGAGACGATCCTTCGCGGGCTCCTTTATCTTTTGCTCAGATCGGCCTCTGGCTCACCAACGAGCTCAACCCGGACAGCTCCGCTTACAACGATCATTTCGCGCGGCGCCTGACCGGAGCTCTCAACGTGCCCTGTCTTAGCCAGGCAGTAGCCGAGATCATAAGCCGCCACCAGATTCTCCGCGCCGTCTTTAAGACGCTGGATCTCGAGCCCGCGCAAGTCTTCGGCGATCCCTTCGAACCGCCGATCCCAATCGCTGATCTTCGCTGGGCGCCTGCCGGCGTAATCGATGACCTCGCCTTAAAGCTCGCGGCTGAAGAAGCGCGGAGACCGTTCGACCTCGCGTCCGTTCCCCCGTCTCCATTGATACGGATGCTCGTCATCAGGCTTCACGAAGCCGATAGTCTCTTGTTGTTGACCATCCCTCACATCGTAACGGACGGCTGGTCGCACGGTGTGCTCGTTCGTGAGTTGAACAGCCTCTACGACTCCTTCTTCACGGGGTCGTCATCGCGTTTGAAGCCGCTCTCGATCCAATATGGGGACTATGCGCAGTGGCAGAGAGAACGAATAAAAGAGGAAGCGCTGCGCGAACAGATCGAATATTGGACGAGCCGCTTGTCCGGCGCGCCGCCTCTTGAAATCTTGACCGACCGGCCGCGCGCCGAAGCCGGCGGAAGGGCCGCGCGCCACAGCTTTGCTTTGCCTCCGGGTCTGACCGCGCGAATCAATGAACTGGGCCGCCGTCAAGACAAGACGGTCTTCATGATTCTGCTGGCGGCCTATCAGAGCTTGCTCGCGCGCTACGGCGGTCAGGACGACGTGTCGGTGGGTTCTCCGATAGCAGGCCGCGGGCGCGAAGAGACGGAGGAGCTCATAGGACCATTCGTGAATACGCTCGTCTTCCGCGCGGATCTTTCACACAACCCGACGGTCGCGCGATTTCTGGATCAGACCAGAGATGCCTGCATCGACGGGTTTGCACATCAGGATCTTCCTTTCGAACGGCTTGTGGAAGAGCTCAAGCCTCGCCGCCGCCTCGATCAACACCCGCTCTTTCAAGCTGCTTTCGCGCTTCAAAACGCGCCGATGGAGCCGCTGAATCTTTCGGGTACGGCCGCGGCGCCGGTTGATGCCGCGGCGGCGGAGATCAAGTTCGACCTAACGCTCACGGCGACCGCTCCAAATGAGACCATCGAGTTTTCACTCGAGTATGGCGCGGAGATGTTCGACGCCAGAACGATGGAGCGATTCGCCGAGAATCTTCAAAAGATTCTGGAGGGAATGATTGCCGTCGAGTCTCAACGGATACTCGAGATTCCGCTGCTGACCGGCGCCGAGCGCGACGAGGTTATGCTTGCGCTGAGCGGGACCACATCGGCCTACCCCGTCAATCAGAGCATACCGCAGGTTTTTGAAAGCTGGTCGAACTCAACTCCGGATGCAATAGCAGTCGTCTATGAAGATGAGCAGCTCACCTATTCCACTCTCAACCGCGGAGCAAATCAATTGGGCCGGTATTTGCAATCGGCGGGTGTGCGTCCCGAAGTAACGGTCGGCTTATTCATCGAGCGAAGCACGGACATGGTCACGGCGCTGTTAGGAGTACTCAAAGCAGGCGGCGCTTATGCTCCGTTCGACCGCGGCTACCCGCCCGCGCGGCTGCGCTACATGATAAAGGACTCCGGCGCCGCCGTGCTTCTTACCGATGAACCGCTCGACCCCGATCTCAACGATCAGAGCGCGAGAGTGATATGCCTGCGGGAATGCCGGAACGAAATCTCGCGTCGGAGCGACAACAACTACGATAGCGGAGCGACTCCCGACAGCCTGGCGTATCTGATGTACACCTCCGGCTCGACCGGCGAGCCCAAAGGCGTAGCCGCAACTCACCGCAATGTAGTCAAGCTGGTTAAAGGCGCCGACTATGTTGAATTGAATTCATCGGAAGTGATCCTGCAGTTCGCGCCGATTTCGTTCGATGCTTCGACATTCGAGATATGGGGATCTCTTCTGAATGGCGGCCGGCTCGTGGTGCATCCGGCCGTGTTCCAGTCCGTTGAGCAGCTCGGCTCCGTGCTCGCTCGTTCTCAGGTGACGACCCTCTGGCTCACCGCCGGCCTTTTTCACCAGATCATCGACGAACGCGTCGAAGCGCTGTCAGGGCTGCATCAATTGCTCGCCGGCGGAGACGTGCTCTCGCCTGTCCACGTCAGCAAAGCGTTAGAGGAGCTTCCTCATTGCGCGATCATCAACGGCTACGGTCCAACCGAGGGCGTCACATTTACCTGTTGCCATCCGATAAGCCGATTGTCGAATGCGCGCTTGATGGTTCCTATCGGGCGTCCGATCTCAAACAGCAAGGTCTACCTGTTGGATCGGCGCTTGCTCCCCGTGCCGCCGGGTGTAGCGGGTGAGCTCTTCATCGCTGGAGACGGACTCTCCCGCGGCTACTTCGAACGGCCTGAGCTAACCGCCGAGAAGTTCGTCGCAAGTCCATTCGCCGCTGAGGGAACAAGACTCTATCGCACCGGTGACATGGCCAGGCTCCGTGGCAATGGCGGCAACGGCGGCAAGGGCGGCAAGGGCGTCATCGAGTTCCTCGGCCGAACCGACAATCAAGTCAAGCTGCGTGGGTTTCGCATCGAGCTCGGCGAGGTTGAAGCGGTGATGATGGGACACGCGGCGGTGAAAGCCGCCATCGCCGTCATCAAAGATATTGATGACGACGAGGGCGATAAGAGATTGATCGCGTACGTTGTTCCGCGCGCCGGCGGAGGCTCAATCGAGCGGCAACTCGCGGCCCGCCTGAGAAGCGCCTTGCCCGAGTATCTGGTCCCGTCCGCGATCGTCGAGCTTCAAGAGCTGCCTCTCACGGCAAACGGTAAGGTGGATAAAGCGGCATTACCCGATCCGAAGAATCGACGCACGGACGGAGAGCGCCGGCCGCGAACGCTGATCGAGGCGTCGGTAGCCGCTATCTGGTCCGACGTTTTGAAAATCGAGCAGCCGCGCTTGAATGATGACTTCTTTGAGCTCGGAGGTCATTCGCTGCTGGCGACCAGGATAGCCTCGCGCCTGGAAAAAACGTTCGGCATCGAGCTTGGGCTCCGCGCTATTTTTGAAAACCCCACTCTCGAGCTTCTTTCAGCGCAAGTTGAAGCCCGGATGACCCGCGGCGACCTTCCGGAATGGGGAAATGTACAGCAAGCGATCGTGTCTCGGGACAAGCTGGACAAGCTCGAAACGCATCGAGAAACGAACCGGTATTGCAGCGAAAGCGAGGCGCCGCTTTCATCGCCTCAGCAGCGGCTGTGGTTTTTGGACCAGCTCTCACCCGGGACACCGGCCTATAACGTCGCCGCGGCATTCAGAATTAAAGGCGCGTTCAGCGCTTCTGTATTCGAACAGGCTATAAACGAGTTAGTAAGACGACACGAGGTCCTTCGCACGAGTTTTCTTGTTCGCGACGGCCAACCGCTCCAGGTCATATCTCAAGCGGTTCGACTGGCTATCAAGCACATCGATCTCACCGGCATAGGCCGGGCGGAACAGGAAGCGGCGGCGCTGGCCGCGCGAGAAGCGGCGCGTCCATTCGATCTGGAGCGGCCGCCTCTAATCAGGCTCGCTCTAATGACTCTCGGCGGAGACGAGGTCATTCTGCTGGTCACGATGCACCACATAATCTGTGATGAATGGTCGCTCGGAATCTTGGTCCGCGAAGTATCACAGTCCTACGGCGCGTTCCGAATCGGCGCGCCGATGGAAATCGAAGATCTGACGATTCAATATGCGGATTATGCCGTATGGCAGAGGCGCAGGTTGAGCGAGGATATATTGCAGGGTCAGATTCGATACTGGACGACTCAGTTCGAGGACCTGGATTCATTCGCGGCGCTTCCGGCGGATCACCAAAAACCGATAGCTCAGGGCGCGCGCGCTTCGACAGAGCGATTGATGATCGAGCCTTCCATCGGCCTGCGGCTCGAATCGCTTGCAAAGCGCGAAGGCGCAACATTGTTCATGAGTCTGCTGAGCGCGGCCTCCTGCCTGTTATATCACTACACCGGCGAAGAGGACGTGGTCTTTGGTTCGCCGGTCGCCAGTCGTAATCGCCCGGAACTGGACGACCTCATAGGATTCTTCGACAACACCGTTCCGATTCGGCTCGCTGTGCGCGGCGATAAGACAATCCGCGACGTTCTGCTGGCTGTCCGGACTGCCGCGCTCGGAGCGTACGCGAATCAGGACCTTCCATTCGACCGGCTTGTTGAAGAAGTGCGTCCTTATCGCGGCGCGGCGCAAACACCGCTGTTTCAGATCCTGTTCGTTATGAAGAACCCGCCGGCGGCCTGGCTCGAAATCGAGAATGTAGTTGTGGAAGAAATTGACGTCGAGCCCGCCGCGCCGCAATTTGATCTGATGCTCTTCGCTGAAAAGACGGGGGCCGGGATAAAGGTCTCCGTTGAGTACGACAACTCGCTTTTCGATCAGGCTACGATAAAGCGATTGCTGACGCATTTGGACCGCGTGGCTGCCGCAATGGCGGAGAATTTCGACGGACGTGTCTCTGAAATCGCCATGCTGACGGAAGCCGAACGGCTGCAACTGTCGGCCTGGAACGATACGGAGATTCAATGGCCGGCTGCAAGCTCGGTTGCGGTAATGCTCGAGAGATCGTGGTCGGAATACAGCGACAGCGTCGCCCTGCAGGATCGCGATCAGTTCATCACCTACGCAATGCTGGATCGCTTAACGGCGCTAGCAGCGTCGCGGCTTCTATCGCTGGGAGTCGGAACTGAATCGTTGATCGGTCTGTACATTCCTCGCGGTATCGAGATGGTTGTTGGGCTGCTCGCCGTGATCAAAGCGGGAGCCGCCTATGTGCCGCTCGACACAAATTATCCGCGAGAGCGCATCGAATTCATGATCGAGGACTCTTCGCCCGCCCTCGTGCTCACGCTCAAACCCTGGGCGGACGCCGTAGATTCGCACGGCGCGCGCGTGATCTACATCGAAGAGACTCTTGCTGAAGCGGCGGAATCAGGAGTCTTGTGTGCGGCGGCCCAGCCCCAACCGGACAATCTGGCCTACGTCATCTACACATCGGGCTCGACCGGAAAGCCGAAGGGCATAGCAATGACCCAGGGCTGCCTGTTCAATCTGATCTGCTGGCAAGCAGCGAGATGGCGCAATCGACCCGGAGCCAGAACCATTCAATACACCTCGCTGAGCTTCGATGTGTCCTATCAGGAAATCGTCTCGACGCTTTGGACCGGAGGCACTCTTATCCTTATTGATGAAATGGTCAGGCGCGATCCTGTTTCCCTCTGGCGAGAGCTCAAAGAAAAGCAGGTCGAGAGATTGTTCGCTCCTTATGTAGCCCTAAAGCAACTGGCGTCGGAGGCAGGCTCCAACCCCGCTGTAGCGGCCCCGAGTCTGACCCAAATCATAACCGCCGGCGAAGCGCTGCACATCAACCACGACGTCGAGAGACTGGTAGAGGCGACAGGCTGCGCCATTGATAATCAATATGGTCCCAGCGAAAGCCATATAGTGACGGCGGGTGAGCTGACCGGCGAGCCGCGGGAATGGCCGAGAAAACCTCCCATCGGCATACCCATCGCAAATGGCCGGATGTACATGCTGCGGGATTGCATTCAGCCCGTGCCCGCCGGAATCTCAGCCGAGCTCTGTATCGGCGGCGCCGTGCTGGGGCGATGTTATCTCAACAGGCCTGACTTGACCGCGGAGCGGTTTCGTCCCGATCCATACTCGCCTGACGGAGGCCGGTTGTACCGTACCGGCGACGAGGCCAGGTACGGCTCGACCGGTGACATAGACTTCGTCGGCCGAATGGACGGTCAGGTCAAGATACGCGGCTATCGCGTTGAGGTCGGAGAGATCGAAGCCACGCTCCGCCAACAACCCGGTGTCCGGGAAGCCGTCGTCATCGTAAAAGGCGACGATCTCGGCATCAAGCGGCTGATCGCTTACGCCGTCGTAAACAATGGCGCGGGGAACGCGTTCGCTGTTGATGAAAGACTGTTAAAGGACCGGCTTAAACAAAAGCTGCCCGATTTCATGGTTCCCAGCCAAATCGCGATCGTGCCCGATCTCCCGAAAACTCCGAGCGGAAAACTGGACCGGAGGAGATTGCCCGAAGTCGCGCCTGTTGAAGCCCTCGATCTGGACAGCCGCGCGACCCAGACCCAACAGATACTCCGAGGCGTCTGGGAAAGCGTCCTCGGCCTTCGCGGAATTGAAGCCCATCAGAGTTTCTTCGATCTCGGCGGGCACTCGCTGCTCGCCACGCAAGTCGTTTCTCGTATCAGGCAGGCATTCAAGATCGACCTGCCGCTTCAGAGCATTTTCGAAGAGCCTACGCTCGCGGCTCTCGCCGATAGAATAGAACTCGAGCGGTTGGCCGGCGCCGGAATCGAGCCGGCGGCTCCGATCGCGCGCGCGCCGAGGGATCGCGCGCTGCCGCTCTCGTTTCAACAGGAAAGCCTCTGGTTCATGAGCAAGCTCGCGCCGGACAACGCCGCGTACAATATGCGCGGAGGCTTAAAGCTCTCCGGCCCATTGCGGACGGCGCCTTTTGATCAGGCTCTCGACGAGTTGCTTCGCCGTCACGAAGCGCTGCGAACCAATTTCACGATCGAAGAAGGCAAGGCTGTTCAGGTTCTGAGAGCGGCTCCTCGAGCCGTTTTGAAACTCGTGGATCTCAGCGCCTTGTCGGATAAGGACCAGACTGAACAAATCGATTCGCTGAATGCCCGCCAGGCTGAGCGTCCCTTCGATCTGGCCGTCGATAGTATGATTCGATGCTCGCTAATGCGGCTCGGCAAGCAAGTCAACCATCTCGCTTTCACAATCCACCACATCGCTATTGACGGATGGTCGATTGGAATCATCAACAATGAGATCTCCCAACTCTACGCGGCCTACGCGAGCGGCCGTCCGTCGACGCTCGCCGAGCCCGAGGTTCAGTACGGCGATTACGCGGCGTGGCAGAGACGGTCGCTCGAAGACGGCCGGCGCGAGATACTGCTCGAATACTGGAGGAATCGCCTCGAGGGGCTGAACCGTCTCGATCTGCCGACCGATCGGCCTCGCGGCGCGGCCCAGACATTTCGCGGTTCATCCGCTTCCACATTGCTTTCGTCCGAGCTTAGTGAACAGGTGCAGTCGCTCAGTCGCGGCCAAGGAGTAACCCTGTTCATGACTCTGCTGGCCGCGTTCAAGGTTGTGCTGTCCGCCTATACGAGCCAGTTCGACATCGCGGTCGGGGCGGATATAGCCCACAGAAACCGCCCCGAGATCGAGTCGACTCTTGGGCTCTTCACAAATCAACTCGTGCTGCGCACCGATCTGTCGGGTGATCCGAAATTCCGCGAGCTCCTCGACCGCGTCAGGGAAGTCACGCTCGGAGCCTATGCGCACCAGGATCTCCCGTTCGAAAGCCTGGTCAAGGAGCTCCACCCGGATCGCAAGATCGGCGAGAACCCTTTGTTCCAGGTTATGTTCATCCTCCAGAACGCGCCGATAGCTCCTTTGACATTGCAAGGCCTGACCATTGAACCGCTGCCTCTAAGCGAGCAGGCGTCTCCGTTTGATATCAGTCTCGTGTTCGAAGAAACCAACGGCCGGTTCAGTTTGTCCGCGCGCTACAACACGGACCTCTTTGAAGAAAAGACCGTCAGCCAGACCCTATGCGACATCGATCGCACCCTGCGGCATGTCGTCGAAGATCCTGATCGCCGCTTGAGCGACTTGCGCGCGCTGATCAGGCAGGAGCGGCGTCAGACGGCTCCAGCCTTCGGAAGAAAACGGCGCACAGAACTCCGCCAACTCATATAAATCCCGCCAGAGATTTTCTGAACGAAGTAAACCGGCCGCCGCAAATTCAAAGAAAGTTCTTGAATAAAACTCTCATTGATGAAATTCTCTCTGCGGTTCGATCACTATAGCTATGGAGACTCAGACAGCCGCGGGGCTCATGAATGCATTAGATCGATACATTGATACGTGCCAGATCGGCGACACTGGAGTTTCTCCGCCACGCGCGACGAAACTTACAGGGGTACCCCTTAGCGAAAAAAGCGGGGGGGTCTGACAGGCGGCTTAAGCCGTTCAGTTCATTGACAATAGAATAGCGATAGCCGAACTCATGAAGACGGAATTCCTACAGGTTGATGGGGGGTCTTACAATTGAGGCCTCTAAACGTTGGCATCAAAGGCCCCCCAGCAGCCACAGTCGGAATGAAGCCGCGCTCTTTAGCGGATTGAAACATGCAGTTTGGTGCTGCTTCGCTCCCAACACTATACAGTCGGAATGAAGCCGCGCTCTTTAGCGGATTGAAACATG
>Ga0066687_10000019_pt1 | contig 48292 bp, 39 predicted proteins | sample GraSoiAngelo_136_FD_65630 | JGI IMG/M metagenome (GOLD analysis project Ga0066687, IMG submission 65630) | Grasslands soil microbial communities from the Angelo Coastal Reserve, California, USA - 14_0929_09_20cm | ecosystem: Environmental > Terrestrial > Soil > Grasslands | place: USA... | reverse complement strand
CTTTTCACCCAGCCTGCTGCCGAAGCTCGACCTGCCGGAATGGCTGAATCGCACGGACGATGGAATCGAGTTCTATGGTGATGTGAGTTCCTTAAAGGCCGGGCTGGTTTTTGCGAATGCGATATCAACGGTCAGCCCAAAGTACAGCAAAGAAATCCAAACCGAAGAATTCGGGGAGAAGTTCGAAGGACTGCTCAGGGCTCGATCCCACGTCCTCTTCGGAATCCTCAACGGCGTCGACTATGACGAATGGGATCCTTCGAACGATTCGCTGATCGCGGCCCGCTATTCCCCTGACGACACCAGCGGCAAGACGGAGTGCAAGCGAGACCTTCTTCGAAGCTTCAGCTTGCCCGAAGACATTAACCGGCCAGTCATAGGGTGTATTTCCCGCTTGTCCGATCAAAAGGGGTTCGATCTTATTCTGGATGTGGCGGACCGCCTGATGGATCGCGGCGCAATGCTCGTCGTATTGGGATCCGGCAGCGAGTACATCGAAAAGCGCTTGCGGGAGATTCGTGATCGGCGTCCTGGCCAGTTAGGACTGTACATAGGCTTTTCCAACGATCTTGCTCACAAGATCGAAGCGGGATCGGACATGTTCTTGATGCCATCGCGCTTCGAGCCCTGCGGGCTGAATCAAATGTACTCTCTCAGATATGGCGCCATCCCGATAGTCCGCGCGGCGGGCGGCCTCGACGACACCATAGTCAATTTCGACCGCACAACCCGACAGGGAAACGGATTCAAGTTCCACGAGTACGATTCAACACGCCTGTTGGAAAAAGCCTATGAGGCGCTGATGGTCTATGCCGATCAGGAGCTCTGGCGCGCCTTGATGCAAAACGCAATGCGGGCGGATTTCTCCTGGAAAGCATCCGCGGCCCGCTACGGCGAGCTTTATGAACGGCTCGCCGCGGACACCAGTGCGGTGGGCGTTTAAACCGGGACCTGCTATTATTCTTCATTGCTGGAACGACTACTGTGGAGGAACCTATGAGCGACTTTGTGAGTGAGGTAACGGATAACACGTTCGAACAGGAAGTCATTAGAGCCGACAAGCCGGTGCTCGTCGATTTCTGGGCCGAATGGTGTCAGCCGTGTAAGATGCTGGCTCCCACCGTCGAGTCAGTTGCGCAAAAATACGCCGATAAGGCTAAAGTAGTGAAGCTCAACGTCGACGACAGCGGCGCAACCGCTCAACGATACGGAATTAAGGGGATCCCGACCCTCATCCTGTTTAAGGGCGGCAACGAAGCGGATCGCGTCGTGGGCACCACATCCAAAGAAAACATCTCCAGGATGATCGACCGCGCTCTTGGCAACTAAGTAAAAGAGGTCCGATATACAGGCGCATAGCAGTTCCAGCCGTGCGCCTGTATGTCTGTCTGGGTAGACTCAACTGAATCCATATCGGGAATATGATGAAAAACATCGTCGTTATAGGCGCGCAGTGGGGCGATGAGGGAAAGGGAAAGGTCGTCGATATTCTCGCGCCATATTTTTCGGTTGTCGCGCGATATCAGGGCGGTCACAACGCAGGCCATACCGTCCGAATCGGCGATTTGAAGTTTGTACTGCATTTGATTCCCTCTGGTATTCTTCACCCCGATTGCATCTGCGTGATCGGCAATGGTACGGTAGTGGCGCCGGAAGCGCTGAGAGCAGAGATCGATCAGCTCAATCAAAATGGCATAGATTGCCGCGAGCGGCTGTTCATATCCAGCCGAGCGCATCTGATTCTCCCTTATCATACAGCCATCGAACGCGCTCGTGAGAAAGAGCTCGGCGTGAACGGCGTCGGTACCACGATGCGCGGAATCGGTCCGGCCTACGAGCACAAGGCAGCCCGCGTGGGCATTCGCGCCGGAGACCTGCTGTTCCCGGATCTCGTTCGCGAACGCATAATCGAGAACACCCGAAACGCAAATCGGGAGCTCGTTTCTCTGGGCGCGGAGTCTCTGCCGCCTGAGAAGTCGGCCGATGAATTTCTCGCCGAAGCCGCCATTATCAAGGACTTTGTTCGAGACACTGCCGTCATGCTCAACGAGGTTGTATCGAGCGGCGGATCGGTGTTACTCGAAGGCGCTCAGGGCACGCTCCTGGATGTAGACCACGGAACCTATCCATACGTCACATCCTCTAACGCAACCGCCGGTGGAGCGGCGATTGGAACAGGGCTTTCGCCAAAACTGGTGACCGGCACGCTCGGAATAACCAAGGCATACACTACACGGGTGGGCGGAGGCCCCTTCCCCACCGAGCTTCGCGACGAAACCGGAAAGTATCTGATCAAACGAGGAAATGAATACGGTGCATCCACGGGGCGGGAGCGCAGAACGGGCTGGTTTGATGCCGTTGTCGTTAAGTATTCAACAATGTTGAACCAGTTCGATGCGCTCGCGCTGCCGAAGCTGGACGTGCTGGATGAGTTCGAAGAAATCAAAATCTGCACAGCTTATCGCTGGAAAGATCAAGTCATAACCGACTTTCCCCATAGCTCCTTCGTGCTCGAAGAGTGTGAGCCGATTTATGAGTCACATCAGGGCTGGAAACAGGCGACGACCGGAATCACCGAGTTCGACGAGCTTCCCGCCGCCGCAAAAGAGTATATACATCGAATCGAGCAGCTTTGCGGAGCTCCCGTCGCATTGATATCTACAGGCCCCGAACGCAACGAGACCATAATACGAAGAGACTCCGCGGTTGCGGCCTGGATGACGCCGCCCACATAAACCCGCCTCTTATTCGCTCTCTAGAATTACCTGTGCAATCGCAAGATCGTCCGAATGGCTTATCGAAAGGTGAATCGTGGAAGCGCCGATCTGTTCGAAGCGTTTCAAAGCGTTTCCGGCAAGTCGAATTCTGGGCGGACCATGGTCTGATGTAATAACTTCAATCTCACGCCACCCGACGCCGCTCGACCAACCCGTGCCCAGCGCCTTCATAGCCGCTTCTTTTGCCGCGAAGCGCGCGGCGTAGCTCTCAAATGGATGCGATTTGCTCTCGCAGTATCGGATTTCTTCTTCGGTAAAAATCCGATCGCGAAATCTGTCTCCGAGGCGATTCATTGCCTCTTCAATGCGCGAAAGATGCGCTAAATCGATGCCCGTTCCGAGAATCATGCGTCAGATCCAATATCGATGGGTTTATACCGCAATCTCCAGCAGGTCTTCTCCAGCGATTGTCTGATCGAATACCGATCGAGCTTCACTGAGAAGCGCATCGTGTCCATTATAACGGGAGCTAAAATGCGTGATGACCAATCGTCCGGCGTGGGCCTCTCGGGCGACCGTCGCCGCTTGAGCCGCGGTTGAATGGCCGTACATCGCTGCTTCCTCCGTCAGATCACCTGCGTAAGTGGCCTCGTGTATGAGGAGATCAGCGTCGCGTGCAAGGCGGACGCCTTCCGCGCTGGGCCTCGTATCCGTACAGTAGGCGATGCTTTTACCGGGACGCGACGGCCCGAGTACATCACGAGGATCTACCGACCGGCCATCATTGAGACGAACTCGTGTCCCCCCCTGGAGCCGCCCAAACATCGGGCCGCGCTCAACCCCCAGGGCCAGCGCACGCTCGAGGTTGAATTTGCCGGGCCGAGGCTTCTCTTCGATTCGAAAGCCGAGATCATAGATCCTGTGATCAAGAGGAGCAGTAGTTACCGCGTACCTTTCAGTCTCGTGCACGATCAGTGTACCTTTCAACGAGTCGTTCACCGCGGCGGATTCCCTTCCCGATGCGCCGCCGTTAATCCCGCTGAACCGGGATGCGCTGATCTCGCGCAGGTCCAGCGGATAATTTACAAATACGGTCTTCAGTCTCGACAGCACGTCGAGGTATTCGCGGATACCGGGCGGACCGACTATAACCAGCGGCCGTTCGCGCCCGTCGAGACCCATAGTCGAAAGCAATCCAGGTAAACCGTTGAAATGATCTCCATGCAAGTGAGTTATGAAAATCGCCGTGAGCCTGCTGGTTCGCAAGCCGGCGCGCATTATCTGGTGTTGCGTAGCCTCCCCGCAATCGAAGAGCATCCATTCATCCTCACGCACCACAGCCAGTGCGCTCACGTTGCGCTTGAGCGTCGGCTTGCCGGAACTGGTGCCCAGGAGAATCGCCTTCACCAAGGTAAAATAACATAAAAGTCATCGACGAGGAGTTCATGGCAATGCGGAATACTTTTAAACCTGCAGGATGAATATGTTCGACCATCCATTCTCGTTTTTGAGTCGAATCCGATTAGGACCTGACTGAAGGTTGAGTTGACTCATGCTTCCCTTCGCCAATAATTTCACGCCTGATGGTTTAATCATCAAATTGGCGGGCGGGGCCACGATGCGTCCGTTGACTTCCAATTGAAAGCTTGAAGCGGAGCCATTCACTTTCATCGTGAGCTTCGAGCCATTGAAGGACGCATTGGTGAGAGAGACGGCGCCGGGGTCCCCGATTCCGAAATCGATCAGGGCCTCCGCGCTGCGATGGCCGGAGCGATCGATCAACACCGCGCTAAGGCGTTGTGCAGTCGGCGCCGCGCTCAGCCCTCTGATCGTGAACTGAGTCTCTGAACGGCCCGAAGCACTCGCGGCAAGGGGGATGATGACAGATGGAACGACGGCTCGTCCTCCACTATCCACGACACTGATATTCGCCTGAAGGAAATCGCCATCGCGATCGATCCCGGTGCAGGCGACCTCCAAAGAATCGCCCTCCAGATGAGAATCAGCACCGAAGATCGTAGGCGCACGGCCGATCACGCCTCCCGTTGTAGTCGCTGTGATCGTGAAATCGGCATCGCCGGGGCCGAAGTTAGCTACTGCCATATAGTAGATGCCCGGACTCAGCGGCGGCGCGCTCGCCGAGTTGATGAGGATCGTTTCCACACTCGCTGGAGTTGCGGATCTGTAGTCCGCGATAACAGCGTGCGTCTGGTTGATGACCGGATGTCCAAAACGAGCGAAGAGGTCAACGTCGGCGTTGCCCCTTAGATCGATCCTCAACTGGGACGCGCCGCCGGGGATTACGATCGAATAGTGAATATGACTGAGCACCCCAAGACCCGGCGGCGGCGCGAACAGGCTTCCCGTCTGCGGCGATCCGGAAACAAGCGGCACGACCGTTGTTGAATCGAACAAGGCTTTTGCTTGATAACCAAGATCGTCGATCACTTCGAGGTCGTTATTAGTAATCGACTGATGCTCGCCCGCGCGAAGCGTCGGATCCATTATGCCGAGATATTGCCCCGTCAGTTCATCATCCTTCCAATGAGCCGGCGACCTGCCGTCGCCGCTTGTACCATCAGGCAACCCCGTTGATAAAGGAAGGTTGAATCCGGCGGCGAAGAAGACCTGCTCGCCTCCGGAGGCAAGCACTCGCGAAGCCGTCGAAAAACTCGACGCCGTTTCAGGGCGAATCCTGAACATATCCATCAATGTTGGTTGAATTGCCGTAGTGGGATTGAGATCCCGGCCGCCCGCGGATGAAATGAATCCGAGCACGTGCCCAAGCTCGTGTGTAGCAAGAGCGACAAAGTCCAGCTTGTCTCCATCGACGCCGTCGCTCGCGTCAAAGTCGAATTTGATTTTCGAGTTGATCGCGATTGCGGGCGGCGCGCCAAAATCGGTGCGCTCGCCATCAGCGTCGGCAACTGGGTTCAACAAATCCAAAGCACGAAGCGTCGCGGAGGACATTAATAAACCCGAATATGTTCCGTGATCGGTCGGTAGGGCTCTCGCGGGAAGCGATGAATAGAGCGCCTTCTTTTCATTCGGATAAGGCCCGGAAACCAGATCCGCCAGGGCGCCGGCATAAAGGGCGTTGCCCCCGAGTATCTGGCCATCGCTAACGTCAACGACATCGTCGCTCGCTTGTGCGCCGAAAAAGGTCGGGCCGAAGTCGACTTCCACGACAACCGTAAGCACGGTTTGAATCTGCGCCTCCCATTGAGCGGCAGCTCGTCGGAGTCCATCAATTGCTTCCGGAAAATTCTGTAACTGCGGCGTGCCTCGCAGGACAATTCTCAAGCCAGTCCGAGGAACACCCGCGGAGTCCGGAGGTGTCAATAAGATCGAAGCCGCTCCGGGTTCGCGCTGCCTTAGTGCGTGAGCTTGCTCAGCAGGTGCTTGGAGGCAAACGGCCCGCCCATTGATCATCCTGTGAGCGAATGTTCCAAGAGTCCCGCCCTCCGACCATTGTGTATCGCTCAAGCTCTTCTCTCGCAGCGTGCTGTGAGACGGAGGGTCTACTTGACGAGAGGCGGCGCGGTTGATCGACGGCGCGAAGGGAGAAAGCGCGAAAACGCCCGACATCAAAAGGACCAGATAATGAGTAGGGGATCCATGACTCTTTAACATCTGTTCTTACCGGATTCTGAGCGTCCATGACTTGCGCTTGCGCCGCGCGCTTCGGACGCCATCCCGCATAGTGTAAGAGAGTATCGAAACAAAGGCTAGAACTCGATACTCTTTCATACCGCATCGTATCTATTCTGCCGCTAGTCGCAATACAGTCGCCGACATGATTGCTCAGCGCCGAATCACCGGGACCTCCGTCGAGAGCGTCAGCAATATGGTGAAGTAATTCGTTAGAGTAGCTACGCAGGGTAGCCATTTACATTCTTAACAAACTCTTTACCGTCTTTTGACAGCGTTCAGGACACAATTGAGGTTCAATCAACGTATGCTTAGAGTCAGCAAGCTTTTTGGCAATGTCAGATGTCGACCAGGAGGATTCATGAAAACAGGTGGTTTTGTTAAGACAAGCTGTACCGCAACAATTTTCGCACTGATGCTCGGCCTAATCGGGACAACCGCTGCGCAAACCGCGGCCGACGTAAAGCCGCCGGACACGCCCGCCGGCCGCACTCTGGCAGGCTTCCTTGCAGCCTTCAATACAGGTGAGGCGGATACGCTTCGCCGTTTTCACAAAGAACACGGCGACGGCGAACAGCTCGTTCAGGAAGATCTCAATTTCTATAACCAGAGCGGCGGGCTAAAGCTCGTCAGAGTGATCCAGTCATCCGACTACACGATCGAAGTTCTCGTTCAATCCAATAAAAACGAGCGCTGGCTCAGATTGTCGATGGAAGTCGAAAAACATACGCCGTATGCGATTGCCGACATTCGCGTCCAACCCTCGTCCCGTCCGGACGACAACCAGTCTTCCGCGAAACCAGGCGGCGACGGCGAGCAGGCGCCGTCTGCCCAAAAGAACATGACCGATGCTCAGATCGTTTCTTCCGTCGCTGCCTATCTGGACGAACTGGTCAAGCAGGATAAATTCTCCGGAGTCGTATTGATCGCAAAGAACGGCAAGCCAATCTTTGAAAAAGCATACGGCCTCGCGAACAAATCGAAGAATGTCGCTAACAACAACGAAACGAAATTCAACCTGGGCTCGATGAACAAGATGTTCACAGCCGTCGCTATTGCTCAATTGGTACAGGCTGGAAAGCTTTCATTCGAGGACACGGTCGGCAAGTATCTGCCGGATTATCCAAACAAAGAGGTCGCCGCGAAAGTGACGATTCACCAGCTTCTAACTCATACCTCCGGCTTGGGGTCGTATTGGAATGCACGTTTCGACGCCAGGAAAGCGTCAATTCGAAGTGTATCGGATTATCTGGCGTTGTTCGCGGATGAGCCCGCGCCGCTCGAGCCCGGCAAGAGATTTCAGTACAGCAACTCCGGGTACATCGTACTGGGTGCGATCATCGAAAAAGTATCAGGCAAGAGCTATTACGACTATGTGAGAGAGCACATCTACAAGCCGGCCGGGATGAATGATACCGATGCCTACGAAATGACCGCCGAGCCTTCTAATCTTGCGATGGGATACACCGCGGAAGGCGCCGGAGATGGCGGAAGACATGAAAACGGCGCCACGCGCCCGAACCGCGGCGGACCGGCCGGAGGCGGCTATTCAACGGTAGAGGACCTCTTGAAATTTCACGTCGCGCTTCGGGATCATAAATTATTAAACGAAAAATATACCGAGCTTGTCACAACCGGAAAGGTATCGATGGGCGGCGCAAAGTATGCCTACGGGTTTGGAGAAGAGATCATAAATGGAAAGCGCGTAATCGGTCACAACGGAGGCGCGCCGGGAATCGGCTCCGATTTGAGCATGTATGCGGATCTTGGATACACAGCGGTCGTGATGACTAACTATGATCCGCTGTTGATGATGCCGGTAGTAAGAAAGATTCGCGAAATGATTACGCTCTCGCGATAGGCATTCAATCGGATATTAGCTTCGCGCTCAATCCTTCAGCCTATACACGATGAATTGATGAGCAGGATTGGGGCCGAGAAGACCTTCTCGCTCGTAGTTGTCGTTGATGAAGCTGATGATATCAGGGTAGGGCAGCGCTTGAATGTCTTCATCGACGTTCAGAATCAGACGAGGCCGGTTCCGTCGCAAGTCCTCAATAAATCTCTCGTGGGCCTCGCGCCAGAATCTTTCGCCCGGCGGCCCCTCTGTCTTAGTGACCTCGGGATAGAAGTGGCCGGTAAAGTAATAGGGGGTCAGATACCGCGATGCCGGCCGACAGCCCGAACGCCAGTAGACATCAAGAGCGTAGCCCCAGATATAAAGCGGCAGACCGGCGCCGACTCTGCGCCGCATTTCACCGGCTATTATCTCTGCTTCATCCTCCCGAGTGGTCATACCCCACGCCTTGCTCCAACGCGTACGGGCGCCGCTCAGCGTCTCGAAGGCCAGGACGGCCGTGCGTTGATGAAATCTTATAAAGCTGAACAAGAAAAGAGCGCCCAGTATCGAAGCCGCAAGCCGCCGGGTTCGCTTCTTCCGAGCCGCTATTAAGCCGATGCCTCGCGCTCCCAACAGCGCCAGCGCGGGAAGGCATTGAATAAAGTAGTGGCCGTAAAAGCGGCCGCTCGTGAACACACCCGATAGCGAGCAAACTCCCCAGAGTCCGATGACAAGATCGGAAGATAATCGCCCTTGCTCGCCGATTACTTCCGCTTCGTTCCGGTGTCTTAACGCGCGTATCACCGGAACCGCGGCGAGCGCCCAGAGCACGATATTAAAGAGCAGATATCCGAGGCTGCGGGTTACCATGAATCTCAGCCAGAGATCCCGCGGCAACGAGCCGATATAAAAGGCGCCCAGCACAACCGCATTGCGCCAGAAACCCGCGAGCGTACCCGTGGACCCTAGCCATACGACGAAAAGCGCCGCGACCAGAATAACTCCAGCGGCGATAACCGCCAGCCGCGCCGCCGAATTGATGATCCGCTTATACAGGCCAATGTCGCGGCCTCTGCCCAGATAAATGTGAATGCATTCATAGATGACAAAGAAGAGACAATTGAAGACTGCTACCTGCTTGAATAGCGCCGCTGCTCCCGTAAGAATACCGGCAAGGAAAAAGTTCCACCGGCCCTCACTTCTCACTCCTCTGACGAAATATAAAAACGACGCCGTGTACGGAAGCGCCATCAGCAGCTCTGTGTTGGCCGCCATCGTATCTTGCGTGAAGTAGTTCGTTCCAAAATAGACAAAGAGAAACGCCGCCAATAGTCCTGTCTTTCTGTCGAATAATTTGGCGCCGATGATGTAGACAATCACGGCGGCGCCGAAGTTCCACACAATCGCGGCCAGGTGAACCGCCGTCATACTTCGTCCGAACAGCGAGATGATCGCCGCATAGAACAGGGTGGCGCCGGGAGGCTTGTCGGTGATTGCATCGACATACAGCCGCGCCCCATCGAGCCACTGCACCGCCGTCAGGGCGCGTACGGCCTCGTCTCCATTCACAAAATCAAATCTGAGATAGAAGACTCTGAGCGCCAGGTTGATGATGAACAAACCCGCGAATGAAACAAGCAGCCGGCGCAGGTTCCAGGCGTTCGAATTAATGTCGGCGGCGTCTTTCATCTTTCAGAATCGCGGAATAGTAACACCCCATCGTACAGGTTGTAATCCGCTTCAAAGCCAAGGCGGGCGATAAGCTTGACCGCTCAATGCGCCGTTTGGTGTAATCGCTGTGGGAAAGCACGAACGTGGAAAAGACCGAGCTTATTTACGACTGGAACCTGGTAGGGCAAACCACAAAGGATCAAAGGCAGATTCAGTTCGATGATGAGACGCTTCGAGACGGGCTTCAGTCGCCTTCCGTAACCGATCCACCCATAGAAAAGAAAATCGAGATTCTTCACCTGATGGATTCGCTCGGCATTGACGCCGTGGACATCGGACTGCCGGGCGCGGGTCCTCGCGCCGTAGCCGACGTCGCGCGGCTGGCAAAAGAAATCGTCGATTGTAAGCTGGACATAAGACCTAATTGCGCCGCCAGAACCGTCCGCGCGGATATCGAGCCCGTCATAGAAATATCGGAGAAGGTCGGCATTCCAATCGAAACGGCGACCTTTATAGGTTCCAGCCCGATCCGTCAATACGCGGAAGGCTGGTCGCTCGAAATGATGCTGACCGCGACCGAAGACGCCGTGAAGTTCGCCGTCGCTCACGGACTGCCGGTCATGTATGTGACCGAGGACACGACTCGCGCGAATCCTGAAACGATTAGGGCTCTTTACACGACCGCGATCGAAGCGGGCGCCCGACGAGTTTGCGTGAGTGATACTGTCGGTCACATAACGCCGGATGGCGTTCGCTCTTTGCTCGCTCACGTTAAATCGGTCGTCAGCGCAACCGGCGAGGATGTGAAGATTGACTGGCACGGGCATCAGGATCGCGGTCTCGGAGTTGTAAACGCAATCGTCGCCTTCGAAGCCGGCGCTGACCGCCTGCACGGCAGCGCCCTCGGTATTGGAGAACGCGTCGGCAATACGCCGATGGATCAGTTGCTTGTTAATCTTCAGTTGATGGGGCTCATAGACAGGGATCTTTCGAATCTGATGCGGTACTGTGAAACCGTCAGTGAGGCAACCGGCATCCCGATTCCTATAAATTACCCGATCGTCGGGCGCGATGCTTTTCGAACCGCTACCGGAGTGCACGCGGCGGCCGTCATTAAGGCTTTTCGAAAGGGAGATACGTGGCTCGCCGATACTGTTTACTCCGGAGTGCCCGCTTCCGCCTTCGGACGCGAGCAGATGATTGAAATAGGCCCGATGAGCGGCAAATCCAACGTGATTTTCTGGCTCGAACAACGCGGTATCGAACCGAACGAACAGCGTATCGAACGAATCTTCACACGCGCCAAGCAAGTCGACTGCGTCCTGAGCGACGAAGAAGTCATGGCGCTGGTTTAACCCCTGTCCCCTGCTTCGGAATCTCACGTATGAGACCTAATTCTCACCTCCACGCTGAAAATCAGCGAGCACAGTACGTTTCCGATCGGCAGGCCAATGCGGTTCTCGATGAGCTTCTGCATACTCAAGATGTCGCTCGCGCATTCGAGCTCATAGACGACTACAACATTACTGACGAGGTTATTCGCGTATCGGAAATTCCGGCGCCGCCCTTCAAAGAACAAGCGCGAGCCGAATACACCGCCGCAAAATTCCGTGAAACAGGTCTGGAGAATGTCAGGATCGACGATGAAGGCAACTGCCTTGGCCAGCTTCCCGGCGCGACGGGCGGACCAGTCATAATTTTTTCAGCGCATCTCGACACCGTTTTTCCTGAGGAAACCGATGTCAAAGTGCGCCGTGAGAACAATCGCCTGTTAGGGCCCGGCGTCGGCGATAACGCGTGCGGCGTTGCCAGCCTGATATGCCTTGCGCAAATCTTGACTGCCGCGGGGATTCGGCCCCCCGCTTCGATTCAGTTTGCGGCGACCGTCGGAGAAGAAGGCGAAGGAAATCTCAGAGGCGTCCGATACCTGTTCAGCGAAGGCGCGTACCGAAAAGGGGCGGACTTCTTTATCTCCCTTGACGGTCCAGGTCTCGAGCGAATTACAAACCGCGCGCTGGGATCACGGCGGTACAAGGTCACCCTGCGCGGCCCTGGAGGCCATTCCTGGGGCGACTTTGGGGTCGTAAATCCGGTTCACGCCCTGGGACGCGCAATCGCTCGATTCGCTGCATACCCGGCGCCCTTTTCACCTCGAACAGCTTTTAACGTGGGAGTGATTGAGGGCGGCAGCTCGGTCAACGCGATTCCCGAATCGGCCGGCATGTCGGTGGATCTGCGATCGGTCTCCGATGAGGAGATTGATAAGCTGGAAGCGTTTCTCAGACGTGTTGTCGAAATGGCGGTGCGCGAAGAAAACTCGCAACGAACCATCAGCGGAACGAGCCTGACCGCTTCAATCGAGATGGTGGGGGCCAGGCCTTCGGGTGAGACATCAGCCGCCTCGCATATCGTCCAGGCAGCCATGGACTGCTCGAGAGTGCTTGGAATCTCTCCGCGTCTGGACTGCTCGTCGACGGACTCAAACATCCCCATCTCGCTTGGCATCCCCTCAGTAACCATAGGCGCGGGAGGCGCGTCCGGCAATTGCCACACACTCGCGGAGTGGTACGATCCATCGGGTAACACGTTAGGCGTCCGGCGGCTCGTGCTCCTGGCGCTGCTCCTGTCGCGTAAGTAAGCGTCTCAAGCCTCGCGGACTAGTTCTGCTGCGATCCTGAAGAAAGCCCGTAAGTAGTCTTGGACAGCGATCCTGTATTGGCGGGACGCAGAGGCCCGGTGTGATCGCTCGATCGTTTGAGCGATAGAATGAATGATCTGATTTCACGCTTGTCGAGAATTTGTTCAACATAGTCGTGGCTGCCCGCGTTCGCGCGAATCGCCGCCCACTCGCTCTCGGGAACCGAACAAAACAGCTTCACGACTTGTGGATCAAAATGCGAACCCGCATTCGCTATGAGTTCCTCGCGCGCGGCCCGATACGGCTGCGCCGCCCTGTAGGGCCTGTCGCTGGTTATCGCGTCAAATGCGTCCGCGACCGCGAATATACGGGCGTGAAGATGGATCTCCTCGCCTTGAAGTCTCTTCGGATAACCGGTTCCACCGAATTTCTCGTGATGCTGCGCAACAATCGGCCTCGCGCCCGACAAAAAATCGATTCCATTGATAATCCTGAGTCCATGACCGATGTGCTCGCGCATTTCGATCCATTCCTCGTCGGTAAGCGGGCCTCGCTTCATAAGCACTCCGTCACGAACGCCAATCTTGCCGATATCGTGCAGCAGGGCGCCCTGCTCCAGCGAGATCAGGTCGATGTTGTCGAGTCCGATGTCCTTGCCGAGTTTCAAGCAAAAAGCAACCACGCGGTCCGAGTGACCGCGCACCTCGAAGTCTCGTGCTTCGAGAGCGCTCGCAAGAGCCCTCAACGTCGCGCGGTAATTCGAATACAGCGCCTCGAGCATGCCGTTGAGATTATCGTTCATCACTCTCAGCTCGTTAGTTCTGACTCGGACCGTTTCTTCGAGCGATTGTTCATACGCCTGCTTAGCCAATACCAGGGCCTGGTATTTCAAGGCGCGTTCGACCGACAGCATCACTTGCTGCAGATCGAACGGCTTGGTCACATAGTCGAAAGCGCCTTGATGCATCGCCTCGATAGCGCACTGAATATCCGTCATTCCGGAGATCATGATGACTACAGTTTCGGGCCAGCACTTCTGAATCAATTGACAGAGCTCGAAGCCGCTCGCCGCCTTCATTCTTATATCGGTCATTACGAGATTGAATGTGGTTTTCGACAGCATCTCGGTTGCCTCTTCGGCGCTGGTGGCCGTAAGGCACGTATATTCTCGACCGAGACATGAAATCAAAAGCCCCCTGATGGACTCCTCGTCGTCGACTATTAATATGGAGATATTTGCTTTTTCCATGGCCCGTATCCTATCGGTTCCTTTATGTTTCCCTTGCGCCCCCGCAAGAGCAGATTTTCGATTCGTTTCGACAAACCCGGACGAGCAATACGCATTCCGCCTCGACTCTCCTTCCAGCGAGCCTTCAACCGCTTTAGCGACCTTACTTTAGGATTGTGGTTTGCGCGGCGCCCTTTTGGAGCTGAGTCATTTGTCGTCGCCTGCGGCGCATCAGGACTTCCACAAAAAAATGCGCCCTGGGGAAAAAACGTTGGCCACGCGACGGGATTGAGTATTACAATTCGGCGATTGCACCCGTGGAAAAGTGGGTCGCCGTGGAATTGCTGGATGTGGAGATATTCCACAGTTCCCCAACAAGCCGATTAAGGATCGCATCCTGGGCATCGCTTAGGAGAAAACCCATGGAGGCACGTGATTTGCCGATGATTAAAGAAGATCAGGAAGATAGCGAATCAAATCCTCTTTGGAAGGAACCGATGAGAATCCTTGTAATCGATGATGAGGAGTACATCCTCGAACTCGTGAGCGAAGCGATGGCCAAGCAGGGATACCAGGTATCCCGTGCATCAAGTGGACATCAGGCTCTTAATATGGCCGCCGCTCAGGATTTCGATTTAATCTTTTGCGACGTTGTAATGGATGACATGACCGGCTTTGACGTCCTCCGAGTCTTGCGCGAAGAGATGATGTCAAAATCGGAAATCATCCTCATGACCGGCCAGGCGTCCGTGGAATCCGCGATCGAAGCCGTCCAGCGCGGCGCGAACGACTACATCTGCAAGCCGTTCTCGATTGGGGTCCTTCAGGCCATTTCTTCGGCCGTCGAACAGCGTCGATTTCCAGGGAAACTCATTGAGGTCCATGCCGCGAAGGATTCTCAAAACGAGTTGCTGGGTAACAGTCCCGCGATGATCGACGTCGTAAAGACAGCCGTTAGAGTGGCGACTACCGAATTACCCGTGATGATCTGCGGCGAGTCCGGAACCGGCAAGGAGCTTATCGCGCGGCTCATACATCGGAAAAGCAAGCGAGCCGACCGGCCGTTCGTTGCGGTCAATTGCGGCGCGCTTCCGGATACACTGCTCGAGTCGGAGCTCTTTGGACACACGCGCGGTGCGTTTACCGGCGCGGAGGCGGCGCGGAGAGGGCTCTTTGAAGAAGCCGACGGCGGCACACTTCTTCTCGATGAAGTAACCGAGACGAGTCAGGCCTTTCAAGTCAAACTGCTCCGAGTTCTGCAAGAGGGAGAGATTCGACAGCTCGGATCCAGCACAAAGAAGAGAGTCAATGTGCGAGTGCTGGCGGCCACAAATCGAGATCCGATGGCGTTGGTTGAAGCCGGCCTGTTTCGACAGGACGTAATGTACCGGCTGCAGGGCGTCCTGGTTTCGCTCCCGCCTCTTCGAGAAAGACGCGAAGATATTTCCGTAATGGCCCTTGCCTTTCTCGCGCAGTTCAGCTTGAACGGGCGGCAACTGTCGATCACTAAAGACGCGATGCTTGCCCTGGAACGCTACAACTGGCCGGGAAATGTGCGTGAGTTGAAACACACGATGCAGCGGTTAGCCGCGTTCGAACGCGGCGTCATCAGGCTCGAAGACCTCCCGGCCGAAATCGTATCGGCCCCGAGCGTCTCGTCGGTTATGAACGACATCATCACTGAAGGCGACCTTCCTACTCTCGAACAACTCGAATCGAGCTATCTTCTTCGAGTTCTCAGCGCGGTCGGCGGCAACAAGTCGCGCGCGGCAAGATTGATGGGGGTCGATCGAAAGACTCTCTATAGAATGATAGAGAGACAGGTCGGCGGTACGCTTCAACGAAATTGATTATCAGGCGTACTTCGAAGCGATCCTTCTGATCGTGTTGACACCGCGGAGCGTCGTCCGCACGCCGATCAATTTTTCAAACGCGTTGTTGGAGAAGGTTGCCTCACCCTGCCCGAGTCGCGACAGCCAGTAGATCTCACATCCGTTAACATTGAAATTGTCCACGTCGCTTCGTAATTACATGAGCTTCTTCTTGCTCGGCGCATCGAGCGGATCTCGGAGAAAGCCGATGCAGAAGGTCGATGCGGCCGCAATTTCTTTTTCCTCGAAGGGCCGGCGCCTTGCGATTTCAACCACCTCATCGCAGGTCCTGACAAAAACTAATCAGAATCATATGCATTGCGTTCCTTCCAGAATTCTTTAGGCGCCGACAACCGCTGATATTGCATCGAAGCGCGGCAAACCTTACTATGAAAATGTTTGATCTCAGAAGGAATTCACGATGCCAAAAGGTATCCGAGCGAATTTCAACCCGAATGCAAGCCTCTTTGATGACGGCCAGAAGGACAATGCCCGGTTATTAGCCGAGCGGCGATCCAGGCCTCTTGCGGAACGGATGAGACCTCGCTCGCTTGACGATTTCATTGGTCAGGAGAGGCTTGTCGGCCCCGGACGAGTGCTCCGTCGGATGATCGAAGAGGACAAGCTTCAGTCGATGATACTCTGGGGCCCGCCCGGCACCGGAAAAACGACGCTGGCCCGAATCATCGCCGAGAAAACCAACGCTCAATTCGTTCAGTTCAGCGCAGTGACCTCGGGAATAAAGGAAGTACGCGAGGTCATGAACGCCGCCGAATATTATCGGGAGGCGACTGGCCGGCGAACGGTCGTCTTTATCGATGAGATTCATCGATTCAATAAGGCTCAACAGGATGCCTTTCTACCGTTCGTCGAAAGCGGAACTATTACGCTGATCGGCGCGACCACCGAAAACCCGTCTTTTGAAGTGAACTCGGCGCTGCTTTCGCGCTGCAAGGTATTCGTTCTCGATCAACTCACCACCGAAAACATCGAGGAAATCCTCAAGCACGCAATGAAGGACCCGGAGATGGGTTTTGGCGGCGGAGCTCTTTACGCGAGTCAGGACATGATCCGCGCGCTGGCTGTCTTTTCCTCCGGCGACGCCAGAACCGCTCTCAACACTCTTGAGCTCGCCGAATCTCTGGTCGAGCGCGATGAAAACGGAGTTCGCACTCTTACGGAGGAAGTCCTGCGTGAGGCCCTGCAACGGGCGAACGTCCGCTACGACAAAGCGGGCGAAGAGCACTACAACCTGATTTCCGCCTTCATCAAATCTGTTCGAAATTCGGATCCGGACGCCTCTGTTTATTGGCTGGCTCGAATGTTGGAAGGCGGCGAGGACCCTCTGTTCGTGGCGAGGCGACTGGTCATACTGGCTTCTGAAGATGTAGGGCTCGCCGATCCGCTTGCTCTCGTGGTGGCGACCTCCGCGATGCAAACGGTTCACTTTATCGGGATGCCCGAGGCAAAGCTGACGCTGACTGAAGCGACGCTTTATCTCGCGCGCGCGGCCAAGTCGAACTCCGTGCTCGAGACTTATCAAGCCGCGTACAAGGATGCGGTCGAAACTGAACGGCAGCCGGTGCCGCTGCATCTCCGCAACGCGCCAACGGGTTTGATGAAGGGTCTTGGCTACGGACGGGAATACCAGTATGCTCACGATTACGAATCGGGAAAAGCCGAAGAGATGGACTGTCTTCCGGAAAATCTTCGCGGAAGAAAGTACTACCAGCCAAAGCCGAACGAAAAGGATAGCCGGTGAGGCCAACGGTGAAGAGCCGCGTGCGCGGAGTGAATAATAGAACGCACGCAGCGAGTTGTTCAGCTTCCGAGAAGAGTCCTGATGCCCCGCGGTAATTGATAAGAGTCGAGAGGCTTCCAATGCCGGATGTCATAGTAACCTCAAGCGAAAACCTCAAACAGGTCATCAAGGCCGGCGCTCATACCTTCATATCGGATGAACCCATCGAAGCGGGCGGCTATGGAGCGGGGCCCGGTCCGTACGAACTTCTACTGGCCGCGCTCGGCTCGTGCACATCCATGACGTTGCTTCTTTACGCGAGGCAAAAAGGCCTTCCGCTCGAAGCGGTAGAAGTGAAGCTCAACCATGCCCGCATTCACGCGGAAGACTGCGCCGATTGTGAAACTAAAGACGGCTTTGTCACGAGGATCGATCGAAGCATCAAGCTGTCGGGTCCTTTGAGCGATCAGCAACGCGCGCGGCTAATGGAAATCGCGCGACGGTGTCCCGTACATAGGACTCTATCGGCCGAAATCTCAATCAAGGATACACTGGAATAATGGAGCAACCGATCTGGAATTTCGAACAAGAACCTTCCGATGAACCGATGGATGAAACCGGCGTCAACCTGCGCGCCTATTTCGATCGAATGGCCGACGATAAAATGCGCGGGTACTCGCCCGCGTGGACGGACGACGAAGTGATTGCGTGGGATGACAATTTTCGAGACGACGGCGAGTTGATGCTCCTATGTTGCGAGCGCGACGTGGAGATAAGGGAATATCGAAAAGTCCTCGAGGAGTGCATCCGTTATCGGGATCGCGTGAGGGATAAACTTGTCGGGCGTGGAGCTTGATTTTGAGCCTGCCGGAAATTGAACGTCTCCCCGGCTAGCTCCTTCAATGCTTCGAGCGGCGTCACGAACATAAAGCGTTCCCTCTCAGGGTGCGTCAGAAGAAAATCGAAGAACAAATCGAGGCGCTCTTTCGTGAATGGGTTTCGGGTGACGTCGGTCCGGGCCAGCGCTACTATGTGCGGACGAACATCGCTCAATCTCTGCTCGAATATCTGCTTCACAGCCGGAAACGGAAAGCCGATGATCATCGTGAGCCATCTCGGGGCCGGATAAGGCAGGCCCGGGATTATTCCCCTCGGCTGGCCCGTGCTGGCGGGCATCTCCCATAATTTACGAAAAGTCCGCAGGCCCGGTCTCCTGAAGTTCCGACGCGAAGGCCGATACGGAGCATGCGGAACTCGGCGATAATTCGGGATCCAACCGGTCGTTCGTTCATCCGTGCTCAAGGTACGCGTCGCCGCATGGCCGGGTTCAAGCGTGAGATCACATAGAATGCCGAGTTCTTCCAACAATCCCATTATTCGATTGCTCATGAACCGGTCGCCGAATCGAAACACACGCGGGGCCTTTCCAAAGCACTCGCGATATGCGCGATTCGACAGCCGCACACAGTGCTCGATCCACTCGTCGTTGTCGTGGTCACCGATCCAGCAATCCTCTTTCTCGGACCACCGCCATGCATGCGGGTGAAGGCCTATCTCGTCGCCTTCGGCTGTTAGCGCCTCGAAGAGAGACATATACCGCTCGACTGCCCAGCCCGCGGTTCCATAAACGTGCTCGATTTGCGGATCGAGCCTGAGATTCCACGAAAAGCGAACCGCCCCGTCTGTCGCCTTCTCCAATAGCTCGCGCTGCCGGTTCATATAGGGATGCAGCTCTTCGAAACCGGTCCATGGAACCCGTTCGCGAGGGTCGATGCAGCGAGTGTCCGGTTCAATATCGACGCAGATGCTTATGGGAATTTTGTCAGGCAAGCCTTCTCTTCTGGTAAGCAATCAATATTCGCATACCGCGCTGCTCACGGTGTAGGGTTTGGTAATTTTCAGAGGTCCTTCGGCGTTGTGGCAATCCAGGCAGATCGTCGAGCGCGGAGGCAGCTTGTGTTTGGCGCTCGTGTTGGCGTGAACCTGATGACAGGTTATGCACGAAGGCACGTCCGCCCCGTTTACGACAATATCTCGCACGGTGCGATATATGTGACGATCGCCCGCGTTCAAGCTCTGATCGTCCGCTTTCGAGAAGTCAACATTGAGATCCTTGAACAGATTGTCGCCGACGACAAAATTGTTCGGGTAAGGGAGGCCGGTCGAGCGGGATTTTGCTTCGCGCAGATGACAGGAAGCACAGATCGAAGTGATGGCAAGCGTGTCCTTTTTGCGTTTCTTCGAAAGCCAGATGAGAGATGTGTCCTTGGTGTGATCCAAATCCACCACGCCGTGGCAGGTATAGCAATCCAGACCGAATCCCGTGAATTGTTTTGTCGTCGAATCGACACCGGTCGTATGGCAGCCCGCGCATCTATCCCCGAACTTTGTCGCGTCCCACCGGGCGTTATCGGCGTCGATCCATTTTTGGAGCTTGTGGTCAGGGCGCAGGGCGGCCTGAGCGCTCAGAAGAGCGAACTTTCCGTATCCGGATTTTTTCAACAATCTGACTCGATGGCGGCTCCCCATAAAATATGACGCTTCGGCAGCGGATCGCGGCGCGCCGGAAGCCTTTGCGAGGGCCGCGAAATCAGGCGCGTCTTCGGATTCGCGCAACCCGATGCCGTGAGCGTTCTTTTGCCAGCCGGGGCCGATGTCGTTGCGATGGCAGAACAGGCACTCATCGCCGTGAACGAACTCAGGAACGGGCTTGCCTGCGTGATCGCTGCCCCACGCCGCGGGATCAATCTTCTGATTTCCTTGCAAAGAGCTTGAGGCGCCGGCTCCGCGGAGCCATCCGGCGGCGGAGCCGGCGAACGCGATCAGGAATAACAGGAGTATGAGACCTTGAATCGAATAGAACGCTCTTGCTTGACTGCCCATTGGGATATCAATCCTCTGAGGTCTTATGAAACCTTATCGATTCTGAAGAGCTTCTCATCAAAGGTATCGTTGTTCGATACCTTTTCGACCGACAGCACCCAATCCATCAGACCGGTTCCGTTGGAGGTCTCAACACTCAACTGCAGTTTGTACTTGTAAGGCAGCGTGAGTCCTTCGACGACTCGGAAGTCGCCGTACTCTTCGGTCAGCGTGTAGTAGCTGTCTCCTATACGGTTCGAGTCGTTCGGTCCGACGCCGAGCCTGGCCCCGATTTGAAATTTATAAGTTGTGAGAACGTGTCGAAACGTATCCGGCTCGAAATAGACCGTCACCTTAAGATCGGACGAACCCTTCTTTGCTTTATAAGCGATTTCGTGAAGCTGTCTGCCGCTGACCCTGGTCAGTCCTTTGTATTGAAGCTGCGGCTGCAACTGATCGAGCCGCAGAAAAGCCCAGGACGAGGATAGAGCGCCGCAGAGCAGGCCCTCTCTGAGCGGAATGCTCTGTTGATCCAGAAACTGGCTGAGCTGAGATCTGGCGCCTTTGGGAAGAAAACTCGTAGTAATCTTCTGTCCGTCAAACGCCATCTGCTCGGTAGGATAATCCGGCGCGTTGAAGCCCATGCTATATCGCAGCTTCGAACCCGCTGAAGCAATCACACCCTTTCCGTCCAGCAGCCCGACACGTCCTATCCTGGAGGTCATCTTGATAGGTCCGCTCACGGATCGCGTCTTAGCGGCGGCGCGGGCCTCCGGTTGGCCGATCGATTCTAGATGGCGGGCAACGAGTTGATCCAGCGTGACCTTTTCGCCCTGCCGCCCCGCGGGAACCGCAAGACCGAGCGACGAAGCGAGCAGGGTGAAACAGATCCCGGTGATCCAAATCCAACGAGCTCTTAGAAACATAGTGCGCCTCCGGCGTCGCGGCCCGCCGAAAATCAATTCCCAGGCAGCGGCCCGACCCTGGTCATCATAGAGGGCGGCGCCTGTGCTTTCATATCTCGCCCCTTTGTCGCTCCGATCATCTGCCGTCGATTGAAAAGGCATACAGCTTGTTGTTCTTCTTGCCGACGCCGAGGAACTGATAGCCCGAGCCGACGTACAGGACGCCGTTCACCACCGTCGGACCGCCGGCAATCGCTCCGCCGGTGTCGAATTCCCAGAGGATTGCGCCGTCCTTCGCATTGTAAGCACGCATGAATCCACCGGTGCTGCCCGAGAACACAAGCCTGTTATCTCCGCGGCCGGTTACCGTAATCGGCCCGTAATTCGGCCGCTTGTCCGGAGTCATCGTCTTCCAGAGTATTTTTCCTGTAGCGCCATCCAGGCATGCGACGGCGCCTCCCGAGCGATGAGCCAGAGCCGCGTACGCTCGCTCGCCGTCCGTAGCGTTGCCGAATTCAATGCCGCCAAGCGCGCTTCCAGGGCCTACTTCAGTGCTCCAGACCTTCGCGCCGGTTTGAGCATCCACGGCATGAAACCAGCCGCTCTTCTGACCGGCGCCGATCAGTCGCTTTCCGCCCGCTCCCTTGAATGACAGCGGAATAGTTCCAAAGTCATAATCGGGTCCGCAGTTTCTGCAGCCGACCACGAATGCATCAGGCGTCGTCGCCTGGTACGACCAGATCGATTTTCCTGTGTCGAGATCCAGCGCGACTATCGAATCGGTGAACTTGCTTGGATCGCCGGTGTATTGATTTCCGGTTCCCACGTATAGCCGATTATTAGCGGGATCGAGAGAAACGGTTCCCCAGACCGCGCCTCCGGCGGGCCCCATAGCCCCGCGTCCGGTTGCTTCGCCAATCTTTTTCGCCTCATCGGGAATCGTATAGAAGCGCCAGATCTGCTTGCCCGTCTTTTCATCCAGAGCAATCACGCCGCCTCGAAACGTGCAGCACGCGTAATTCGGATTCTTAAGGTTCGCGCCTTCTTCGTGGGACGCAACACCCATATAGATCCTTCCCCTATAGATCATCGGCGAGCTTGTGGCGACGGTATCAGGATGCTGGTCGATCCGGACCTTCCATTTCTGCTCGCCTGTTTTTGCATCTACCGCGTAGAGCCGGCCCGCCAAATCACCGAAGTAGACGACTCCATCGTCATAGGCCGCGCCGCTTCGAGTCGGACTGTTGCAGTCGAACTCCCATATCTTTTTTCCGGTAGCGGCATCGAGAGCGTACTCCTTGCCGTCCCACGAACCGAAATAGATGACTCCGTTCACCACCGTAGGCTCGCTCGATACATCGCCCTCCGTCTCGAAGACCCATTTCGGTTTGAGCTTCGCAACCGTACCCGGCGTCAGCGCGGTCTCGTCGGGATTATAGTGGGCGCCTGAGATATCGCGGCCGTAGTTCGTCCAGCCGCCCTTGGCGCCGGTCGAGTTCTTCGACTTCTGCGCGCCTATTGTCGCGCTTGAAATGAGGAGCATCGCAGCCGTGAGTAGAGCAATCTTTATTCGCATGATTAGCCTCGTCGTATGAGTTTCTATTCGTGAACGTGTCGTTCGAGAGTCGAGATCAGTTCGAGAGTCGAGATCAGTTCGAGAGTCCGGATTAAATGACAGTTTCTAATAATTCCCGTCGCGCGTTCCGATAAAATCAAGAGCAGGAGTTACGAGTCTGAGCGGCGCCGGCGGCAACAGGTAGGAATGAAGCTCTCTCCCGCTCTTTTAGTCTTGATAAGCAATAGGGCGGTCCTTGAAAGACCGCCCTATTTTGAAACCGGCCGCGCGAGTCTTAATCGCTTGCTCGCACCCAACCATACGCGGCGTTGCTTCGCATTCCGCCTCTCTCCAGATAAGCCGTCTTGAGCTTGTCCAGCGCGTCCGGCGGCAGAGGCTTGCGTTTCGCCTTCATGTCGACTTTGTAAAGCTTCGCGGCGTTCAGGCCGAATATCTTCGCCTTGTCTTCCTTTGTGATCTTCTTGTAGCCGAACTTCTCGCACATCTCGTCGCTGATCTGGAATCGCTTGAATGCATCGATCGCCCACTGCGGTGAACCCCACCACAGGCAGTCGGTGCCCCAGATGACGTGATCGGAGCCGTAGTACTTGATGTTCTTACCTATACCGTGCATCGCCATTTCGGGATCGGTTACGACAAGGATGTTGAAGAAGCTGCCGATCTCGCAGAACACGTTGTTCATCTTCGGATTTCGCTTCTTGATATTCATCAGAACGTTGTGCCATGCAAAATCGCCCGTCGTGGCATCGTAGCCGTCCGCGGTCTTCCAGTTGGCTTCATTCGGTCCGTGCTGAAGCGCCGAGTGATAGATCACAAAGTTGAAATCGGGGTTCTTAAGCGCGGCCTTCTCGACGTCTTTCGGATTCGCAAGGTGACCCAGCGTTCGCGACTGATAGGAGTAGCCTTTGTGAACGCTCACCAGCTTGAGGCCGCGCTTGCGTGTCTCTTCATAGAAGAAGAATGCGTTGTCGTCGTCCAGTTGGAATCCGTTTCCGGATTGGCCGGGGTCGGTGTGGCAATACCACTTCCACGAATTGATCTTGTATTTCGTAAGCTCGCGCTCCATCTGTTCGATCAGCGCGGTCTTGTCGATCGAGTTCGTGGTCTTGTTCCAGTAGTGGTTCGGCGCCAGATTGCCCTGCGAGAGAGCGCGCTGCGAACCGGCGAGGCTGTTGAGCTCTTCCCTCGCCTCGGCCATGAGCCAGCTTGGCAGGACGCGGTTGCCCCCAGGCGTGCGGCCCTGGCCCTCTAGCTGATTGCCCTTGGCATCGCGATTGATTTCACGGCCGGGAACTCCGGAGATAACCACTATCGACGTGTCGCTGTCGAAGAACATCTCTTTGACGAAGTTCTTAAAACCATAAGAAGCGACGTCTTCTTTCAGGTTGAAGCCCATGTTCTTCACGAATTCCATGGTTCGGAAGCCTGGGATCGCCACGCCGTTCGTGAAGTGCGACTGCACGTCTATGATGAAGTAGTCTTGCTTGGGCCACTTCTCATCTATGGCAGCCGACTCCATGGTCTCGATCTCATCAACTTCGAAGGCGTTGCCGAAGACTTTATTTGAGGCCAGGAAGCACGTAGCCAGCCCCATGGCGCTCGCCATAAAGCTTCGCCGATCCATTCCGAGCTTCTTCGATTTTTCGGCAGCCATCTCGCCGATCAAATGCTCGACCTGTTTCTGCTTAGGCGTTTGCTTTCGAGGCGTGAACTCCTCATTAGAAACAACCTGAGTGGGCATCGGCGAATCCACACCCTTAAGCTGGTCTCGTTGTCCCTTCCTGATCCACATATAGTCGCTCCTTTTTTGATCTGACTAACTCAACCGCAGCAGGCGCAAGATAAAGCCGAGTTCTCCGCTCACGTGCGGCTCGCCGCTTCTTCCGAATTCGCGGGCCCGCTCTCGCTGCCTAACGTGCTTCTCCAGCCGCTCCACTGTCCTGGGAAGATTGCTCAGGCCTATGACGCGCTTGAGAAAAAGGACGGGCGATTCTCATAGGCCCAAGAGCCGCTTCTTGTTTTCGATGATTTGCGATTCAATCACAACCGCGGATCAGATACAAGAGAACATCGGTCTATTTTGCGAAGATTCGCGCCGGTTTTGAGCGGGTTCCGGCGGGTTGGAAATACTCGAAGCCGCAAGCCTATACGCGACGGGTTTGAATCCAGTTACGGTGTTCGTCGGAGCCGAGTCTGCCGTTCGCTGCCCGAGGCCCGCGGCTCGAAGCCGCACTCGAAAAGGCAGCCGGCACACCCGGCTCCCCGGATGTCTGAAGCCATTCGCCGGCGGCTACTCGAGCACCGCCGTCATTGTTATATTTGCTTTCAGCAATCGAGAGATAGGACATCCGTTCTTCGCATTGTTGGCGGCGGTGTCAAACGCTTCCTGACTCGCGCCCGGAACCTTTGCCTTCACATCCAGGTGAACTTCGGTCACCGTGAACCCGGCATCCGTCTTTTCCATGTTTACCGTTGCAGTTGTATTTATGCTCTCCGGCGTCAGGCCGGCGTTCGTAAGCTGTCCGGATAACGCCATCGAAAAACAACCCGCGTGGGCAGCGGCTATCAACTCTTCGGGGTTGGTGCCCACGCCGTCTTCGAAGCGCGTGCTGAATGAATACTGGGCGCTGAACAGGACGCCGCTATCGGTCGAAATGTTTCCCTTGCCCTCTTTGAGACTGCCTTGCCAGACTGCTGAAGCTTTCCGTTTCATTCTTCCTCCATTTTGTTGAGTATTTTTGAAGTTGAGTAGAATACCATGTCGGTCAGTGACGCTACAGCCCGCGGCCGAAATGAAGAGAAGCGGCTCAGATATAAGATAGGGCCCGCCCAAGCCCACTGAAGAGCCGGGCAGCGCGGCAGGATGCCCGCGCCGCGGTTTAGCTCGGCCGCTGATCGATACCCAGGGCGCACAACAACACCAATGGTTGAAACAACAACGACGAGCGTTAAAACAAGAACGGCGAGGCTTGAAACGACAAAGGCTCCATACCAGGCGCGCAATATGCTTAACCCCGCTCGGCTAAAGTTGGGCTGCGCGATTCCGGGAAGCGGTTTCCCAGAAGCGAACATGAGAATCAAACTGGATTTGAATTTTCCTCAGAATCAGGCCATTCGAGAGCGATCACATTGGCACGCCGATTGGTGTACGGCCAGGATAAGTACGTCCGGCAACTGTAATCACACTTCCTGAACAAGCCTTCTTCAACGGAGACAGGGATGGAAAACCTCAGTCAGTACCTTCGCGATGCTCGGCGGCTTCTGCTCAAGAAGCCCCCATTTCCGCCACGACCAAATGCCTACGGGGTACGCGCGAAACGAACATTGAAGATCGTGCTGATCCTGTTCTTTCTGATTCTCAATTTCCAGGGTGTGATCTCGAGACAATTCGCTGTGACCGGAGCTAATGGCCTTCAGCCGTTGAATTCAATGACGCCGGTCAACTCAATGACGCCGGTCAACGAGCAGTCGCCGGCTTCAGAGAAGCCGGCTGAGCAAGTCTATTCAAACATCCGCGTCTTGAAGGGCCTTCCCGCATCGCAGATTCAGGGCGCGATGGATTTTATGTCGGCGGCGCTTGGTGTTGATTGTGCTTATTGCCACTCAGGCGCCTACGCCAAAGATGACAAGGTAGCCAAGCAGGTCTCCCGCAATATGATCAAAATGACTCTCGACTTGAACAAGTCGAGCTTCGGAGGCTCTCTTGAGGTCACCTGCTACACCTGTCATCGCGGACAAATCGCTCCCGTGCCGTCGCCGCCTGCCGGCATTATTGCAACCTCCGATTCCCTTCCCCTGATCGATAGCGGCCGCCCGTTGCCTTCGGCGGATCAGATAATCGAGCAATACATCAGTGCCTTGGGAGGCAGGCGAGCTTTAGCATCAGTCACAACCCTCTCGATCAATGCTCTAACCATCAACGCGGATCGAAGCTCGTCTCGGATCGCGCTATATCGGAAGGCTCCGGACAAATTGCTTATAGTCTCAAAATCAAACGCTGAAATCAGCCGCGAGGGCTTCGATGGTAAGAGAGCCTGGACGAGTTCGGGCGAAGCGATTAGCGAGCCTGATTCGGATTCAGTCGCTCGCATCATCCGAGACTCTGAGTTCTATCCGGCGATCTCCATAAGAGAGCGCTACAAGAACCCTATAATCGGCGGCGAAGTCAGGCTTGGAAAGCGCCCCGCCTTTATGGTGATTGCGACCGCACCGGACGGAAAATCTGAACGATTCTTCTTTGACGAGACAAACGGGCTCCTCTTGAGACGAGTGATTGTTACAAAGACAGCTATGGGAGATCTCTATATGCAAGCGGATTTTGACGACTATACAAGGGTCGGCCTCGTGCGATTGCCGTTTAGCACGCGATGGTCCAGCCCCGGCAAGTCATCCACTAGAAAAATCACTTCAGTTAAGCAGAACGTGCGCATTAACGATGAGAAGTTCCAACCACCGGAGCGAACCCATGATCGCGAATAGCCCATCGTTCTCGAGTATCCGCGAGGTCGCTCGTATCGGAGCGGCCCGGTGACGTCTCAATAGAAGCTATGAATCACTGGTTTCTTACTTCATGGACTGATTTGGTTGAAACAGGCTTTGATGTCCCCTTCTAAAATCCACTGTGGTGAACGCTTCTTGCCGAGTGCGATGAAGCACTGGCCGATGGCATCGGCAGTCGATCTGTCTTTCCTGAACCCGTAAGAGTTCGGATCGGCAATGGACTCGGCGACATCGCTTGTTCGACGGTGTTTGCAGCGCGGAATATGCGCGTCTTCCGCCGCCGAACGCCCGCGTTTACCGGGCCGCCGAACGGCAATGGCCGGAGCATGAGAATTGTGCTTCGCGGCCTCCGCTGCAACGCCTTGTTAGACTGCTACTTGGTACAGACGTCTAAAACTTCTAGAGTATCCTCGACAAGTTCCATTGGAGCCTTCTCAATGAACTTGGCTTTTCTCGCTGTGAAGTCGATAGATTTCACTTGATCTACCATAACAAAGCCTGTCAGGGATGACGAGACAGGAACCGGCAAATGAAATGGAATATTGCGGTTCGTATTGGTTATTGGGCAGACAATGGCCAATCCCGTGTGCTGGTTAAACAAATCATGACTGATGACCAGCGCGGGCCGCCGCCCTTTCTGCTCGTGCCCGGATTGCGGATCAAATGACAGGGCGATGAAGTCTCCTTTCTGAGGGACGTATTTTGCCATTTACCATTCTTCCTTGCCGACTGGCTTACCCAATGATTCTTCATGAGGCTTGTAATTGCGAGGCATGCGAGAAACCATTTCCGCCAAGTCGAATTTCCCTTTCGATAATTTCTTTATGGTAATTTGGCCTTCTTGAGGAATGACTTCGACCTCATCCCCGACAGAAATATCAGCACTTTCCAATACATGCTTCGGCAGCCTTAAGCCTTGGCTATTCCCCCATCTTTGAACCTTTGACACCATAGAAAATCTCCCATCACATCGTGTTTAGCCTATGTATATACCTTAACGAGAATGCAGTCAAGGTGAGACGGCTGGCGGTCTAACGCCTGCGTTCAGCGGGGCCGCGAACGGCATTGAAAGAACACATGAGAACGGTGCGCCGCGGCCTCCGCTGCAACGCCCTGTTAGGTGGATGAATTCGCGTTGCGAGCCTTGATAAGTATCCGCTCCAGATTTTGAAATAGACTCTCAGCTATTTCAAAATCCCGCGTGCTGAGGCGTCGCTTGTTAACTGGCCATATGCTGTTATGGTATCGGCTCGACTTTGTAGGAATTGGAAAGCGACTTGCCCAAACGATAGACTCTTGTAAACGTTGGAGAAGGTCTTCCTCATCTGGACCTAGAGGTATCAAAGACTTTGCAAACTCTGCAATCGCATGCCCGTTGTCCGCTTGCCACAGTGATCGATTGAGCCGCTTTTTATCAACAAGATTTGAATTTTGGGCAATGTATACGCCCTTTATGAGGTTTTCGAAGGCTAGGCCGAGTAGTAAGAGTGTGGAATCGAATAGCGCATTGGTTTCTACCCGCCTCTGATTTGGTGGTATATCTATTGATGCGAGAAGCTGATCTTTTAGAATGAGAGCGCAGTATTTTAACCCTTGGGCTTTTTCAAGCCAAAGCAAGGCATCCTTCCCAATAAGCTCATACTTCTTCTCTGATTCATTCATTGTCATAGCTAATGGATATCCACCTAATAACAACTCAGAGAGTGTCCGCCGGACTTCGCACACCGCGCCCGCCTTTGTTCAGCACGTGCGTGTAAATCATCGTCGTATTCAGATCCGCATGTCCTAACAGCTCCTGAATAGTGCGGATGTCGAACCCATCTTCCAATAAATGGGTTGCAAAAGAATGTCTCAAAACATGCGGGGTGGCGAGCTTGCCGACACGGGCCGCAAGGACGGCACGGCGCATTGCTTTCTGTACTACCGTCTCATGAAGATGGTATCTACGTTCGATCCCAGCTTCTCTGTCAAAATAACGAGTGGGCGCCGGAAAGGCCCATTGCCAAATGTAGCGCTTGATCCACTCAACATCGGTTTTCTCGGTGCGCGGGCTATAGTGTCTTCCGCGAATATCACTCCGCACCTGATCGAGAAGTCTCGGACCCGACATTGGTCTCCTCGTTCGGATTGTTGTCCTGAGCTGCGGCAAGCGGCGCCATTTACTCTTTATCCGCGCCGTGTTCCTTTGAACGCGGACGAGTATAGATTACAAGCTCAATTTGCGACAAGCGCTCAATACGCTATTAGATCAGATGAGACAGCAACGCGAGGTGTTCAGCCTTGCTTACGGACTATGTCGCATCGCGGCGCTCTGACCTTCCAATAGATCGAGGGCCTATTAATCAGAACATCCCTTTGAGATGTAAATGGCAGAAGATCACGCGGCGTTGTTCTGTTGATCTTCACGGTTCAGTCGTGCTTACGAAGATGTGAGAGATTTCAATGAAGACGGCCTTATATAAAAAAGAGCGGGAGCGAGCTCCCTTACCGACCTGCCTCAGCCAGGATGCCTGGAATGCAACGGATCAGATTCTCATTCCAAGCTGAACCACTGTTAGTTAGCCGAGCAATGCAGGCATTGAATGCCTGCCTAAAATCAAAACGTCGCTACGCGGCCAAACAGGCTGCGAGGTGACTCAGATAAGCTGCGAGACGACTCAAAACAGGTTAAAGAGAGATTTGGAAGAACGAAGACTGAATCGCCGCCCTGAAGCTGAAGGGAGTTTAGGAGGGGTGTCAGGCGCCAGGGACGGAAGAGGCGCCAGGTGTCAGATAGGCGGCAGACGCCTATCTTTCCCGGTCGGTGCGGCTCTTGGCGCGGCGGCTCGCCTGTCGAAGCGCGGCGGTTAGCTCCGGAGGCTGCTCCTGCGAGATTACTGTTTCTACTGTCGATTTCCGTGTCTCCGAAGCGGGCGATTTCACCTTCGCAATAGCCCGTATATCAGTAGCGCGTGTCAAAGGTGTGCGGAGCGATTGCGCGGGACCCCGATCCGCTCTCCGTTCCGCTCTTCGTTCCGCTGTTCGCCGGCGAGTCAGAAGGTTAATTGAGCCGCTTGCCGAAACAAGCCCGGTGCGCCGCTCAAGGACCTCGAGCAGTAAGCTCACCAGTGCAAGCCCGAGAAGCCAGGGCGTCAATTCAAAGAACCGCGGACGCCTTGGCAGATCCTTCCAAATACCACCCAGGCTCGCACGATCACGGCCGCTTGTCGCCCTCGCTATCTTCGATAGAGCGATCAACCCAGAGTCGGCTTCCGCCGGTCTGAACTCGGCGGAGTAGGGCAGACAAACGGGAGGCAAGGTCAGTTTTCCCGCGCCGAAAACTTCTACAGTCGCAAGAGCGGTCTCGTTTCCTCGAAGATCGACCGTTGCTTCAAGCGTGTCGGCGGACATCCATTGAAACGCGGCCTTCTCGGTTCGCGGAGTTGAACCCGCGATTCCCTTCAAAACCGTGAGCCCCGGCAATTCAGTAAACGGCTCCGACTCGCGTTCAGGATCGAGATGGAGTGTGATCGACGCCGCGCCGTTCTTCAGCTCTTGGGTGACCAGCAGGTTTCCCGGCAGCATGTTCGATTCACCCGCGGTCCAGCGTACGAGGCCGGTGAAGAGATCGCCTACATCTCTCCATCTCGCCATTGCTCCGGCATAAGCACCGTCGGCTTCGCCCGTGTAACAGACGACGCGGCCAAGCCCTGCCTGCCATGACGCAATGATGGGAGCCTTGTAATCATCCAGCGTGAGCGCGCCGAGATTTGCCTCCGGCCGCAGATAACATAGATTGTAGCCGCCCAGCGAAGGCGGGCCGCGGTACTGTTTTCCGGTAAGACCGATGAGTCCACCCGCGAACTCGATTGGCGTCGGCTCATCGACGAACGTGCTTCGGGCAACTACAAAAGTGTCCTGAGCGAACAGTCGCGGAAGCTCTTCGGGATTGTCGGTAAAGAAGACTCGTCCGCCGCCGCGACGCGCTATATCGCGAAGCAGATCGGCATCTTGGTCGCTTTCTTTGCCGAGACCGACGACGCTAATCGTAATTCCAGCGCCGCTGCACTTCTCGATCAACTTCTGATACTTGCCCGGTTCTTCCGAATCCGCGGCATCGGCGAACAGGATGATGTGCTTCGTGCCGGCCTTCGCGCCTATGAGCATTTCCGCCGAAGCCGCGAGAGCCTCATAAATAAATATGCCGCCTCCTCCCGAATCCACGCGAAGGATTTGATTGCGAATGGCGCCGGGATTATCGGGAGGCCCAAGGTTGACAATCGTATGCGGCGCGCTATCGATCGCTATTACTCCGAATTCATCCACGGGCGACATCAGATCGAGCACCTGGACCGCCGCGAGATTCGCGAGATCCATCTTGGTGCGGCCGCCGCCCGCGGCCATCGCCATACTGCCGGATCGATCCATTGCGACTACGATCGCCATCGCCAACTTTCGGTGCTCGCGCCTCAGTTCCATCGACAGCGGCATAATGGGTTCGAGCGGCGATTTGTAATAACCTCCAGGGCCGTAGGAATTCTTGCCGCCGCTGAACATCAATCCCGCACCCGAATCTCTGACCCACGCCGTAAGGTTCTCCATTCCCCGCGCGCCGATCTTGTCCGCTGCTACATTTTCGACAATGCACGCCGAGTAGTTGGAGAGAGTCTCCAAAGACCACTGCAGTGATTCCCGCGACCGCGCTTTGACGTTGAGCCCGCCTGCACTCAACAGCCTGCCGAGTCCGGAATCGGCTGAGGCGGTTAGTAAGAGAACCGGCTTTGGCCCTCGTACGCCGACCAACAGGCGCGCGGTGTTGTTTTCAGGAATTGGATCCTGGCCGGGTCCCGCTACACGCAATGTATAAGAGCAGGCGCCGGGCTCACCCGCTATATCCCTGAAGGTCAGCCTGTTCAATCCGGACGAACAGGTGTGCTTGCCCGCGGAGATGACCGCGCCGTTCCTCGTCAGCTCGTAGCTGATGTCCTGCTGAAGAGGAGATTGAATCCAGGCGTTGATCATAAACGCCTCGCCTGGGGCGACGGCTCCAGCCGCTTCGAACCTCGCTACGGCAAGGTCGTTGGCCGCCGAGCGTTCAAGCGCGCGATAGTCGATCGCGATGCCTCGAGCGGCCGCTCGCCACGCAAGGTTCGCGGGATCTTTGCCTGTCCACCTTCCGTCGGAGAGGATCAGAATTCGCCCGGGCGCATCAGGCGGTATAAGAGCGAGCGCCTTCTCCAGGGCATCCGATAAATTCGATTCATCGCTGCCGACGTCTCCGGTAAATCCGGCGAACTCAGATGAGGGACTCGTGTGCTCGAGTGAGCTGCTGCGTCCGAACGAGACTACGGCAAGCTGCTGGTCGGAGCCGATTGCGCCGCGTATTAAGTTGATTGCCTCTTTGTGGGCCGCATCGCTGCCGGGCGGCATCGAGTCGCTGCGGTCGGCAATGACTACGACGGTTCCGGCCCGGCCCGGGAGCGTCACCGCGATTCCACACATCGCGAGAAGTATCATCACCACGGCGGTGATCCGGAGTCCGCGCAAGAGCGGCATTGGCAGCTTCCAAAACCATAGCCCTGCTCCAACCGGAATCGCGAGGATCAGCCAATATGCGTGGTGAAGAATCATTGCGCGTCGTGCCCAGGGCGCCTCAAGAGAGCGCTTGCTGTATTACAGAAGCTGCTGCTCTAACAAATTGATCGGGATTCACGTTAATGCCGCGCTTCGCCCCGCCGACAGGTCGCGCGACACCAGCGCAAGGTGACAGGCCAGTACAATCAACAACAGAAGAATGAATATCCACGTGATGCTTCGCTGCTCTTGCTCGAGACCGTTCAAGGCAAAGAGGCTGCCCCAGTTTCCCGAGGTTGTTTGCCGCAAATCCGACTCTTCTTTTCTGACCGCATTGGCGGCAAACGAATACCTGGCGGTTCCCGCGGTGACTTCATAAACGCCGGGCTCGTCGGCGTTGAAAGTGATTATTCGGTCCGCTGAGATCAGCTCGCGCGATGAACCGCTGGGCTCGCGGACGCTGACTGCCGTGGTTCCAAAAGCGAGCTTGATCTTCGCGTCTGAGCCGAGCTTCAGGTTGCACGGTGAAACACCGGGCATCTCTGAAGCGCGCCAGTTAAGAATATTCCACATCAAGACCGGCCACGCGGGTGTTCGCTGAAGCGTCGACATCTCGGGTCGAAACGAAAATCGGATCTCACGAGCTCCGTCCGCGCGATCAGTCGCGGTTAGGAGCGGAATATTGCCGGCCATTATCAGTAAAGCGCCGGTCGATTCAGGCGACTTACCCGCGCCCCATATAACGCCGTCGAGCGAAAGGCCTTCGGCTATTTGATTATTTCTGTCGATTACAAACGGACCGATAAAGCTCTCGGCGGGCTGGTCGGTAATGAATCGAAGGATCCATGACCCGGGGCGAACATCACTCGCCGCTTCGTCAGTCACTACAAGATCAGGAGCGCTTGAAACCATCTCCGCGGACGGAATTGCTTCGAATGCCTTTTGAACGAGGTCACGCAGGGCTTCATTATTCATAGCCAGCTCCACTCTAACTCCCTGCTCGCGTTCGGGCGCCAACATCACCTCGTTGTCTATCTTCAACGCGTCATCGCCGAGCCGCGCGCGTATTTCTCCGGCGCCGTGTGCAAGCGTCAAAACAATTCGCTCAGTTCCATTCGGGCTCAAGTTGAGTCTCGAGCGTTTTATCTCGCGAAAGCCGCCGGTGTTAGCGGCTTCGACGACGAGATCGGTTTGCGACTGGCGGTCGGAGAGGTTTGCGATTTCGAGAAGGCAGCGATCCTGACCGTCGCGATCAGTCCTCGTTGCGGTCACGAACCCGACATTGTCGTCACGACGACCAAAGGCGCGCCATTCAAGTCGTTCGTCTATCTGTTCGGCGGCGGGCGCGTGATCGGTGACTACAAGAACGCGGCAGCGGTCTCCTCCCAGAGCAAAAGCGAATGTAATCGCCTCTTCGAGATTTGCGGAGGGCGAGTAGCACTTCCAATGATCGAAAAGCGCGTTCATCCGGCTGCCGCCTTCGGCTGCCTCACCCAGTATCTGGGGCGCGGTTCCCGCGAGCACCAGCCGAATTGCGCTATAACCGCCGGCGCGAATCTCGCTTCTGACCGACTCTTCCCCACGATGCCGGGGAGAGCTCTTACCACCGGCGAGCATCGAAAACGAGTCGTCGAGCACCACGACGAGCGGAGCCGCGGCGGTTCCGGCTCGCACCATCGGGCCGGCCGCGGCCAGGACCAGCAACAGAATCGAGAGAAGCTCCAGCAAAAGAAGGAGTGGCGTTTGAAGCCGGTCAATCAGCAGCCCGCCTTCTTTCAACTGGCGCTGATCCATCCACAGCATAAGGCTCGAGACTGTTCGTTTCCGGCTTCGGCTCCTGAGCCAATAGATCGCTGTGAGGGCCGGCGCGGCCAGTAGTCCGATGAATGCGAGTGGAAATGCAAAGGACATGTTCGATTGTGTGTTTGAACCGCGAAGCTCCTCGATCTCAGGCGAGCGCGAGAATCTGGGCGGCGATCAGTTCGGTCGGGTTCCAATCCGCTACTAGGGCTTCGGCGGTGACTACCGTCATCGAAGCGCCGGCCTGCTGACAGGCCAGCCGCCAGTTCTGCTGATGTCGCTCGAGTGCATTGGAATATCTCGCTCGCGCGGCCGCATCTATGAACAGCTCGCGAGTCTGTCCAGTTTCAGAATCGACGAGCCGCTGATTTCCTTGAGCGGGCGGATTGATGTCGTCGTCCGCAAGAATCTGAATAACAAAAACGGCGGATGCGTCGCGCGACAGGCTCTGGAGGCTCAACAGCGGACTACCCAGCCAGAGTAGATCGCTGATCAGGACTCGAATTCCCTGTCGCCGCCAGCCGGGCCTGGTTCTCACGAGCGAGTCCGCGATATTGCCAGGGTAGTCAAAAGCGATACCTTGCCATATTCCGGGGCGCCCGCTTCCTCCTTCGATGCGGCGGCAGCTCTCACTGGCGAGCCATGCGGTATGCGAGAAACGCGCGTTCGACGCGGCGGAGGCGAACAGCGCCGCCAGCCCCACCGCGGCTTCGAATTTCGCGGTGTTCTCAAGCGCCATTGATCGGGATCCGTCGAGAATTATGTCGACGTGAGGGCTCACCTCTTCTCGAAACACTTTCACTATCAGCCGGTCCGATCTTCCGTAGGCATTCCAATCGATTCGTCTGATGTCATCGCCCGGTTGATACTCCCGATGATCCCTGAATTCGATGGAGCTGCCGGCGAGATTGCTGAGATGCAAGCCTCCCGCGCCGACAGGCGATCCGCGCGGCGGGGCCAGGACCAAACGGCTTCCTGCCTGCTCTCCGGCGATCAAACAGCTATGAAGCGTTTCGTTCATCTATTCAACTCGAGCGATATCGTAGCGGGCTCTCCCACATGCGGCCGGAAGGCTTTGATCTGTTCGATGAACCAGTCGGCGTTGATCAGAGCCCCTATGATCGAGCAGGCCCCGGCGAAGGTGATATAGACCGTGCGATAGGAATCTATTCCGAGCGCGAAGGGATTCGTGACCAGCCATCCGCCTATGTCTTCGGCTTTTCGAAAATTGCCGAACACGATCAGGTAGCCGAGCAGGATCGGCAGCAGCGATCCCGCCGCTAGCAGCAGAAATCCAACAACCCAGGTAAGCCTCGGCCGTATCCACCGAGATAACATCCGTCGCCTGATAAAGAGCGCGGCCATCGAATATGCGAACGCGTACAGAGCCAGACCCGCCGTCCAGGCCTGGCTGGAGGACATCGACCCGCCCGCGCTGAGAGTCGTCGACTTACTCGTCAGGAGTTGAACGACGACGAAAGTCATTAAGCACATCAACGCGCACCAGGCGACTCCGTTTGCTCCGCCGCTGAAAAGAAAAAAGGCTGGAAGCCGCAAAGCACCGTCGGGTATTTTCCTTGTGACCCGAGGGCCGAGTTGTTCCCGCTCGCTCACGCCGACGAAGAAGGCCGCGCCAAATACGAGAACGCTGAGTATGCTCCAGACCGAGAGCGGCGTTGAGTCGCGCTGAAAATATCCGATTGCGGCGGACGCGATTCCACTGACGAGCCACAAAGACGAAGCGAAGAGCCTGACGGGAAACGCTCTGTTCGACGAAGCCGGCTTGATCATCGCTACCGACAGCGAGAAAAGCAGCCCGATAACGGCGGAAGAAATCAGAAGGACCGTTGAAGCCGGACCCCAGAAATCCCACGTAGTAAGGCGGCTTCCAACACCGTGCGAAAGCGCGAAGTAAGACCAGCTCAATAAGCCTACGAAGGCCTGCGGAAAGAACAGGAACACCAGCAGGCTCAGCAGTATCTTCAACACGCGGCCTGCCTGAATACAGGCCACGAACGTGGCAAGTTGCACGGCTATTGTGACCATCAGGAAGGCGATCGCCATCAGAATAAAGATCGACGGAAGATCAATGCCCCTCAGCCAGTAGGTGAATACCATAAAGGGAAGACAGGCGCTGAACGCCATCACCGTGATCGTGAGCGCCGCGAACATCTTTCCCCATACGATTGCCGACGGCTTGATCGTAGTCACGAACAGAAGGTCGACGTTCGTGTCGCGCTCCAGGGCAAGCCGTATCGCGGTGTAAGCAGGCACGAATATCAAACAGACCGCCAGCAGAATGCCCAGTAGAAACATGAATGCGGTGCGGCCCGCGTCGAACCTATCAGCGAAGTCTCCGTTGCTGACTATGTATATTCCAAGCGCCGCAAGTTGAACGACAAGAAGCAGGATGAGCGCCGCGGAGACGAATTTTCCCTGAACCGCCTGCCGCAGCTCTTTCACCACGATCGGGTTCAACCAATCGTCCAATCGGCCGATTACCCCTCCTTCGGCTTTCACTGCACCTCTCCTCTCGTTACGTTCATGAAGATGTCTTCAAGCCCCGCCCTGTGCTGCTTAAATTCGGCGAGCCGATAGCCCCGCTGAATTAGGGCGATGAGTATATCGCTGCATACTTCATCCGACCCGCTGACTTCGACTACGACTTCGCCGCCGGCCGGGTTGGCGGATTCCACGTGAGGCATTTCGAGGAGGTCTCGCACAAGCCCTTCCGGAGATCCCAAGGGCCGTATTATCACCGTTCGGCGAGTCGCATCGGTCGAAATCAACTCGTTGATGGCGCCCGCCATCAGCAGCTTTCCCTGCTCGATGATCACGGCGGCGTTACAAATCTCCGCCAGTTCGGTAAGTATGTGGGAGCTGATCAAGATCGCCTTGCCCTGGCCGGCCAGCACGCGGAGAAGCTCTCGGAGCTCGACTCTTGCGCGCGGATCCAACCCGGCCGCGGGCTCATCCATGATCAAGACCGGCGGATCGTGCAGCAGCGCCCGCGCGAGGCTTACCCGCTGCTTCATGCCCTTTGACAACGCGTGCAAAGTCTTTTCGCGGATACCCGTGAGATTCGTGAATTCTTCTACGCCTCCGATAACAAGGGACCGCTTCGGCTTTTTGATACCGTAAGCCCTCGCGAAGAAATCGAGGTAGTCGTGCACCGAGATATCGCGATGCCCCGGCAGCGCATCTGGAACATATCCGACCAGTTTACGGGCTTGCTCAGGTTCCTCGACTACCGAGACGCCGTCAATCGTGGCGTCGCCTTCCGTCGGTTCATCGAGCGTAGACAGGACCCGCATCGTCGTAGTCTTTCCCGCGCCATTCGGACCGACGAAGCCGACTACCTGGCCCGCCGCGAACGTGAACGAAATGTCATCCACCGCTCGAGTCGCGCCGAAGTATTTTTTGAGATGGCTGACTTCAATCTTCATTCGCGCCCGTCCTCATAATTCCGTACACAACGGATTCGGACCTCTTTTGCCGTAGGCCGCGCAATCCCTCTTCAAGAAATGGACACCCCTCCAGTTCGGCTATGTAGGTTCGGGGACGCAGCAGCGCAAGGTGGCTTGCCGGTTCCACAAGGCCGGTCCATGCGTCGCCAAGCTTGCTCCGGAGGCCGTTTCCAGGCGCCGGCGGCCGCGGCGTATTGTTGAACGTAAGCGTTGCGGCAGCGCCTGGCGCGATGTCCGAACCTGTATACACAGAGCCTCGCTCATCGGCTACCCAGAGAGTTCTTATTCGAACCCCGAGCCCGTTGATCATTGAAACCGAGCCATCCGCCGTGCGAGACATCGTGACTCGCTCTCGTCGGGTCTCGCTGCGGCGGATCATAAACTGAGCCGGTGTTCTGGCCGTCACCCAACCGGAATCCAGATGTTGTCCGTCCGTCCAGTCGATGGTGTGCGTACTCCCATCGTTGGAATACCCGGCACTAAAGTCCCGGCCCGTTACTTCCGTCTCCGTGCCGTATCTGAGTCCATCGCCGGGCGTCAGCGGCGAGTAGAATGCGTTCAGCCCGATACTCGACGCGCGATGGGATCTCTCATCGAGAACGGTAAAACTGAGATATCGCGCTCGGCCCGACCATCCTTCCGAAAACAGGCTGTACCCCGAAACCGCCAGACACGTGGCCAGCGATATGACGGGAACCGTAAAGAGAAGCCAGATCCGCTTCTTCTTTTTTGTGAGCACTATAAGATTCACCGGCCCTATCAGGATTACAAAGAGCAACATGATCAAGAGCAGGCCACGCACCGGAATGCTGGCGTTTTCGATAACCGGAAAACTCGTGTTGGCGAAATCGAACGAGGCTGTGGGAGAACTCCACGGAGCACGGCTCTTTGTCCACTCCTCCTTTAAGAGTCGCAAGACCGGCTCGGTTAAACCGCTCGAAGGCTCGGCAACCACGAGGAAGAGGCCGAACCCGGCAAAGTATTCGATCAGTCCATTCATACTTCGCCCTTCGGCCCGCCACGGTTCAGGAGGCTTCCACGCGTTGAGCACTAGCAGAGTGCCTCCGCATTCGACATACCTGGTCAGCGCCGATAAGGCCGGCTCGGGCATTGCTCTCAACTCATCGGCCGTTGCAACCACGCCGTCAAAACTGGAATACCCAAGCCAGTTCACGCTCCAGTCCGTCGAGGGCGCTTCTGATCTGGCGCCAATAAAGGTTTCCTTACCGTCAGGATTTTTCAGAACGCCTGCCGCTTTTGTCGAAAACCCCTGCGCTGCCGCGCCCTGACTGATCAACACCGAAGGCCGTATCTCATACGAATATCCATTGAGGTTGATTGAAATCACGTCGCGCTGCGGTTCGCCGTCAACTTCGACCCCCAGACCGTTGCCGCCCATTGTGAACGAACTGAAGATCGAAACTGTCTGTGTAGAGGAAGGCTCCACCGTCACCGTGCGCGAGACCGTGCCGCCGTAGTAGCCGCGCTCGGGCAGGACGAGGCGCACCTGATGCCTGTTGCGCGCCGACATATTGCTGAGTGTGACTCTGTACTCCTGATAACCGTGAGTACGTATCGAATTCGCGAGACCGCCGACCTGAACCGTTACTTCGCCATAGCGCTCGGCCCGCGCGGAGATTGAGATCAGCACCGTTAATATGGCCGCGGCGAATAGAGCTTCGAACTTAGACGTGCGGTTCATTTGATCATCTCTATTTCAGATGGAAGGTTGAGGCCGGTTTCATCCATTCCCGACCGCAGGCTATCGATGATGGCGAAGCTGTCCACCTGATCGAAACGCGCTTTGTAGTTCAGAATCAGCCGGTGATTGAGCACAGCGGAAGCGGCCGACTTCACGTCTTCGAATCCGACCGTCGGCCGGCCTGAGATCAATGCGAATCCCCTGGCCGCTTCCGCCAGCGCGATTGCCGCACGAGGCGAGGCTCCATACATAACGTATTGCCGCACGAGTTCAGTTGCTTCGCTCGCGGTGGGATGCGTCGCCGCCACAAGCCTGGAGATATATCTGGAAACCGGCGAAGGCAAGTATACGCGATCCATAACATTGAAGACGAGATTCAATGCATCCGCGCTGATGGTCCAGGAGGGCCGGGGCGCTTCGCCTCTGCGGCGCGTCGAGATTATTCGATCCAGCACCTCGGTATCGACCGTGTTGACGACGAGCTTGAAAAGAAATCGATCCAACTGCGCTTCGGGAAGCGGGTACGTTCCTTCGAGCTCGATCGGATTCTGCGATGCCAGCACAAAGAAAGGATCGGGCAGTTTCCTGGTCGCGCCCAGGAGCGTGACCGCCTGTTCCTGCATCGCTTCCAGGAGGGCCGATTGTGTTTTTGGCGAGGCGCGATTGATCTCATCGGCCAGCAGAAGATTCGTAAAAATCGGGCCCGGATGAAAGCTCATCTCTCGTTTCCCGTTTTCACTCTCCTGCAGTATGTGCGCGCCAAGAATATCGGCAGGCATCAAGTCGGGCGTGAACTGCACTCGCTTGAACTCCAGACCGAGTATTTGCCCGAGCGCTTTCACGAGCGCCGTCTTGCCGACGCCCGGCAGGCCTTCCAACAGGACGTGTCCGCGGCTCAGGATCGCTACGAGCACAATTCTGTGGAGATCGGACCGGCCAAGTAGAATCCTGTCGAGTTGTTCGAGCGTCTTCTCTATTAACTCAATGGCGGGCTTCAGCTCGACGGGCTGCAGTATCTGTTCGCGTTCTTCTTCCATCTGGTGACGTGCACTCCTCGGTTGCGGGGCCGCGGCCGGTCGGATTCTACATCAAAACGCGGATAAGTAATTCGGCTTGTTGTCGATCAGGAAAGGGGCTGAAAAAGAAAAAGGGAACCTCCGACGAGTATTGTTCGCAAGCGCTGATTAACGCCTCTCGAAGTAGCGGTTCACGGTCGCTCGGTGCCGAGGCAGAATCGTCTGTGTGACCGCCGATCCGCCTCCCGCGGTCGCGCCCCTGAGGGCGCCTGTCTGTTGAGCGCCTGCGTTCGAGCGATCAGGAGCGCCGGTGCTGCGCCCGACCAGTTGACTGTCCTTCAAACCGGCGAGCGAAGAGGGCAGTACCTGCTCCTTGAACTTCGCGCCTTTTTCAGTCGAAGGATCGGTCCAGGTCATCGGGGCGTCGGCGCGGCCGCGATTGATGCCTCCCTTGCCCCAGGAGTCCATCATTTCGCCCACCAACATTTTCCCCGCGTTCTCCTTGAGAAACTGGGCAAGCCCGGCGCCGTCGCATTTGCCGGCGTTCTCGCATTGCTTAAGCGTGCTTGTGTCGATCATTCGCGCATCGCGCAGCTCGCCGAGCTTTTTCGATATGTCGCCCTGCATTTGCTTGAGCGATTGGGAGAGCTGCTTCATCTGCTCACGACTGAGTGAGCCGGACTTCAATCCGTTCTTCAGCTCGGAAGGAAGCGATCTGCCTGATTCGCCATCACCGGCGGCGGTTTGCATCTGGGATTGAAGCTCTTTCATCGCTTCGCTCATCAGCTTCGAATCAAGGGTAGAGCCGTCGCTCGACAACGCTTCGCCTAGCGCTTGAGCCTGACCCAGCCGTTCGTTCTCGCGAGCCATTTTATCAGCGGATTCCTGAGCGAGTTTTGAGACTTCGGCTTGAAGGTGATCAAGCGCTTCCCACGTTTTTACAGGGTCTTCGCCCTTGGCTTCACTGACTGCAGAGTCGAGCTTCTCTTCCAGCGATGCAGCCTCATCCGATTTCACAATCTCTTCTTTTTTCAGCAGCTCGATATCAGAAGCGATCTCTTGAGTCTCGCGCGCAATATCAAGCGGAGAATCCGCGGTCACGATGAGAGGCCGAAGCGGAATAAAGAAGGCCCCCGCGAGGAACAATACCGAAGCCGCCGCCATCGTCGTCGGACGGCTTGCGCGCAAACGCAGGCGAGGCTCCGAGACACGCGATAGTTTTCTATCCCATTCGCCAAGCGGCAGGCGCTCGCGCGCCATCAGCAGTCCCCCGCAGCCGTTGCGAAGGTCGAGCATCGCCCGAACAGCCGCTCGCTGAGGCCGGCGTCGCAGCGCGAGGATTATCGAAATGAGAACGCAGGGAATTATTCCGAGTAACAGCCAGATCAAGCGGCCGGGCTCGCGATTGCTCGCGGCCTTCATCGACAAGACGATTAGACCCAACGTAAAACCGAAAATGGCAAGAGAGATCAAGGAGCGGCGTATGGCGGTAAGCAGAACGACTCGACGGATGAATCGGTCGATCGATTTCTCGTGTGGGGCGTCGTCCTGGGCAATACGCATTCGCATACAATACTCTGACGATTCATGAATGTGAAAGGCTCGGAAGCTTGCGGGCTTGCGGAGCCCGGTCCGAAGCTTGCCGAGCCCGGCTCAGAGATACGCCGATTACCGGAATAGGAAGAGTCTCAGACTACGAGTCTCCGCGACCGTGGGATCACATTAGATTATTCGGACCAGTCAAATATGGTTTGTTGCCCTTATAGAATTATTGGGCGAACACTTTACCAAGATGTTTAAAGATGTTGTCCGACCGTGGAAAGTAGAAAAGAGTTGTGATAGCCTCACTGTCTCTGGCTTTAGGGTATTGTCGGACGGCCAGTTCCAGAGCTGAACTAAGTGAGACTATTTTTTATCGTGCTGTTTTTGAGCCTCGCTTCCTGCAAGGTCGAACAGCACTCCTCATCGAACATTTCTCCCCGTTGGTACGCGGGAACCGCCCCGGTCGCGATCAATCTTCTCGGCGTTGAATTGGTCGATGCTGGAACTGGTTGGGCAGTGGGTGATCTGGGGCTAACGAACGGAACAATTCTTAAGACGGAAGACGGCGGTCAGCAATGGCAGCCGATTGCCCAGACAAACGAGATACTCTCTTGCGTTCACTTTATCGACAAATTGACTGGATGGGTGGCCGGTTACGCCGGGCGAATCCAGAAGACCAGCGACGGCGGCCGTTCGTGGCAGGTTCTTCGCGGAGAGCAGGAAGGCGAAGTGCTTAACTCCATCTTCTTCGCCGATCAACGTAACGGGTGGGCAGTCGGAGCAAGTGGATTAGTGCTCGTGACCGTCGACGGCGGCGGGACTTGGGAACGTATTCAAACCGGTCGCGTTGAAGACCTCTGGACCGTGCGATTCGTTTCCCCGCGAAACGGGTGGATAGTTGGAGAAGACGGCGTGATTCTTCATTCAATAAACGGAGGCCGCGAGTGGAAGCCGGAAGTCCAGGGTTCGGGAAAGGCATTACTCGGACTGGCAGCCGAGGCCGGAGCGCCGATCGTCGCGGTTGGCGAATCCGGAAACATACTCCGAAGCGATGACGGCGTGAAATGGGTTTCGGTTGATTCACGGACCACCGAAACTCTCAACGGAGTGACGAGCGTTGATGGAAAAATATTCTGGGCCGTAGGCTCAAAAGGCGCTACGGTGGGTTCTTCGGACGGCGGCAGATCATGGTCGCCGGTTCCGGCGGTCTCTTCTCACGATTTGATGGCGGTGAAGGCGGTCGACGCCGCGCATGGTTTGGCGGTCGGCCGTCGAGGAACCGTTCAGATTCTTACTGGCGAAGCAGTCACAGGGAAATAGGTAATCTTTATGTCAAAAGCACGGATCGGTATGCTGGCCGTCGTGATAGCAGGCTTCGGCCTGGTCGGGTTTCAATCTTCTGAAGCCCATCATATGGTCTTGCGCTTCAATCTGGAGGAAATGACGGCCACCGCCGATCGGATCTTCCTCGGCAAATGCGTTGCGGTTGAAGAAGGGGAAGATACAATCGCACAGGGCACGTTGCCCGTTACGACCTACACTTTCGAGGTAGAGCGAGCGATAAAGGGACGCGTCCCAAGACTGTTGACCTTTCAACAGCTCGGCCACACCACAAAAGGAAAACTGGCGAAGCAAGGCGGGATGACGATGCACGGCCGGGCAGTCACTCCGGAGAGCTTTCACGGGATGAGCGAATATGCCGTTGGAGACCGCCAGGTCCTCTTCCTAATCCCAAATTATCTCGGCGGCAAAGTGACCTATCCAGTCGGCCTCTATCAAGGCGCCTTCCTTGTTTCGACGATGCCGTCCGGCGACGAGCTCGCGCGAAACAGCATCAACAATCTCGGTCTCTTTACCGCGCCTTATAATGGCTGGAAGTTGAAAGCGGAGGATGCTCGGGTCGTATTTCCCGATCGCGACCAGCCGCTGCTGGATCTCTCATCGGGCGGTATCAATACCGAGAGCCTTGTTCGCAAGCGAGGAAGCCTTCCTTTGGATCAATTCCTCGGCCTCGTCGACCAGATCGTCGCCGCGCACGGCGGTGAGAAGGGGGTTGTTATTCAATGACTCGCAATAAGAAATTAATTCGAATTCTGCCCTTGATTGCCCTTTTCGCCCTCGCTGTTTCGGGTATAGTCCTGAGCCCTTCGGCGCGAGCGGGCGGTCCGCTGATCGTTAATAACGGCACGCCGATTCGCTGGCCGCGAGGTCTGACTCAAGGCGGGCCTCTTAACTCCCAGACCGTGAACGCGAGTGGAACTGTACTCTATCACGTCGACTCCGGCCCGCTCGGAACATTGTCTAACAGCGAAGCCACAGCGTTAGTCGATCGAATCTTCGGACTGTATTCGTCAATTCCGACCGCGAACATCAGATTTTCCAATGCTGGTCCCATCATCGATCCCGATTCGCGGCAGCCTGTCGATGTGAATTCATCCAACTTTGGAAAGTTTACCTCTTCGACAAGACCGACTTTTCAGAATCCGATCGTGTTCGACAGCGACGGTTCGATAACCGGCGGAGGCGGCGTTCTCGGGTTCTTTGGGCCGCTTCAACTCGATGGAATCAACAATTTTCAGGTCGAAGGGTTCGTGGTGCTGAACGGCGCTTTTGTTGCCCAATTAGGAAAGATCCCGTTCCTGGGTGTCTTCACCCATGAGTTCGGGCATTTTGCCGGCCCGCTTGATCATTCACAAATCAACGGGAACATAGCAGCAAACTCGGCGAGCGCATCGCTTCCCCCCGGCTTTAACTCCGGCCAGATATTTGATCTCTATGCGCCGTTCACCGAGACGGTCTATCCGTTCATCTTCAACGCACCCGTAGGCTCTCAATTGCGCAACAGCTTCAAGGATTCAGGTGCGTTTATCGCGTCGCTCGATATGGACACGAAGAACGCGCTGTCGAGCCTGTATCCCGCTCCGGGTTTCTTTGCTTCTGATCCAGGGTCACCGAACGGCGCGATCGAAGGCCGCGTCGTAGTCAGAACCAGTACGGGCGATATTCCCGTGAATGGAATAGACGTGATTGCGCGGCGCATTAGCAAAGGCGCATATCCTCCGGCGCCGGGCACGGTTTCGTTCCCGAATAATCAAGTGCCGCTCGACGCTGATGGAGTACCGCTTCCTCCTCCGGCGCAGGACGCAACCGACTCACTGGCTACCGCTTCGAGCGCTGTAACGGGCGTGCAGTTCGGCCCGGGCAGATACCGGCTCGATGGGCTTCCGCCGGGCGACTACATGGTCGAGGTCGTGCAAATCAATCCGAACGCGACCGGAGGCTCAGGGATCGGCCCGCTCGACACTCAGGTCCCGCTCATCGTGAAAGAGCAAACTCTCGGCTCGGTAACCGTGAATGCTGGTCAGATGGCGGGCGGTACGGACATAGTTCTGGCCGGCTTCAGCAACGCTCCCTTAGTCGCGGTTAGCGAACGCGAGCCAAACGAAAAAGCCGCCAAGGCGCAGTCGCTAGCGATACCGGCCGAAGTTACCGGCAGCGGAACCGATCAGGACGCCGCCAAGCTGCGAGTAATCTTCCCTGGTGGTCAGGGCGTCGGATTGTTAAACGATCTCTACACGTTTACGCTTACGGCGCCGAAAACGGTATTCCTATCGCTCGATCCAATTTCAGGATCAGGAGATATGGATCTCTACATATTCAGTGACGCCTTTCCCGGAAAGAAGATACCGCTCGGTGATGCGAGCATGATGGGATTTGGCGCTACTGAGAGCGCGAGCGAACAGGTCGCCGTGCAGCTTCCGGCCGGAAACTACTTTATCGGCGTGAGCATTTTCGCGGGAAGCTTCAACTACCGGTTGCGAGTGATTCAGAGTCAATAACCACGTAAAATGAAATCGCTCTGTAGGGGGCGGGCCTCCCCGCCCCTCTCCGCGCATCCTACACCCCATGTCGAGAACGATATTAGAGCGTCCTATGAGTGGGGTCTGGGCTAGAGGCGCGATTTGAGCCAATCCAAAATTATCGGAAGTGTTTGAGCCCGAGGTAAAGAGTGGCCCGCCTCGAGCCAGACAATTTTCTTCGGTTCCTTAGCCGTCGCTTGAAGCAGCTTATTGGCGGGAACCGGTACGATCTCGTCCTTTGTTCCATTGATCATCAAAACAGGGCGGGGTGAAATCTTATCGACGAAGTTCAGCGGATCGGCCGGCGCCATGATTCTGGAGATCTCGTCGAAGTCCAGCTTAGGATTCTCCGCCCTGATCTTTTTCCACACTTCAATCTGAGACAGCCGGCTCATCAAACCGCGGTCGGCGCCTCCGACCATTAGGATCGGACACTTGATACGAGTCTCAACGCCCGCCAGCACCGATCCCATGATGGCTCCCATACTGATTCCCATCAGAGTTACGCGTTTCGAATCGATGTCGCTTCTCGTCTCAAGGTAGTCGAGCGCGCGGCGGTAATCGACAACTGTCTGCATATATCCGTCGCGCAATCTGAAGAAGGTGGTTCCATACATAGATTGTTTGCCGGGCGCTCGCTCGCCATGGTATGCGGCGTCGAGCGACATAGTCGCATACCCCTGCTTCATAAGATCCACACTGAACAGAGAAGCTTGGCCTTTATTTCCTCCGAGCCCGTGCAAAAAGAATACACATGGAAAAGGGCCATTGCCTTCGGCCGGAACCCACAACATAGCGGGCACCCGCTCATCATGCGTGCTCATGAAAGAAAGCGTGATTCTGCGATGAGCGGGCGCATTCTCCGACGCGGGCACGGATGCCTCATCACGAATCTGGACTTCAAGCGGGAGCGTCTTGTCATAATCATAGAAGACCCGGAAGGCGTTGAAGGTTTTCAAGTCAACAGGCTTGCCGTCGCCCATCGCGATCGGAGACGAGGCCAGTAGAATGGCGGCAGCGATCAGTAGGGCCGAAACAGTCCGTTTGGTGTGCATTCAATCAGCTCCTGGGTAATGAATTCCGGAGAACTATATGACAATTTCTCGGAATGCGCATGAAAATACAATACTTTATTCCCTATTTTGGGGTTGGCAAGAATAGCATTTGGACCTATAATCGGCGCCACCAGGGAATAAGGCATCGTTTTGAAAGTAGCTCTAAACACCGACTCACGCGAAAACACATGCGTGAGCGAAGTGTAGGAAATCTTCCTACACTTTATTCATCGGTCGTGTTAGCAGATAACTAGCGCGGCGGATCCATAGTTAAATAGCTCGCATCATCACCGCTCCGGTGCCTGCGCCTCCCTTATGACCGCGTCCTGTCGCGGAGCTCAAGACTTTCGACGGCGTCTTGAGAGCCGGCAGAGAGGCATAGTGTCCACTTATAACTAGATGAGGCTGCGGATTAAAGCGGCCCGACAACCTGTGACTTGGTCTGTACGCCCAAGCCCCAAAGGATGGAGGATTATCCCTATGAAGGTAGTAAAGATCTGTTGTGCTGCACTTTGTCTTCTCGCGCTTGCGTTGCCGTTCTCCTTTTCAAGCGCAGCCCAGGCCGTCACTGAAGCCCCGACAGGCTTCGACAATCTAACCAATGGATTCACTGACCAGACAAGCTTTGACGCAAATAAGGATTTGTTCGAAGAGGTCGAACAGGTTGCCGACGGTCTCGGTCCAGTCTACAACGCTCAGTCCTGCCGTGAGTGCCATCAGAACCCAGTTACGGGCGCCATCAGCCAGATCACTGAGCTTCGGGCGGGCCACTTTGACGGCGTGAACTTCATTGATCAGGCGGGCGGCTCTTTAAATAATGACCGTGCAATTAATGCGGCGATCCAGGAGCGCATTCCCGGCGGCAACGAGGTTCGTACGTTCCGTACTTCTTTGAACCTGACGGGCGACGGCTTTGTTGAAGCCACCGACAGCAACACATTCGTGGCGATCTCAAACTCTCAGCCGGCTGCACAACGCGGCTCGTTCATTCAGGTGCCGGTGCTTGAGGCCCCTGGTCAAGTCAGGGTGGGAAGGTTCGGCTGGAAGAATCAGCAAGCTAGTCTGCTCTCGTTCTCTGCCGATGCTTATGTAAACGA